>Ga0187817_10000409_pt1 | contig 18142 bp, 18 predicted proteins | sample NC_wetland_sal_i_17_FD_132431 | JGI IMG/M metagenome (GOLD analysis project Ga0187817, IMG submission 132431) | Wetland sediment microbial communities from Neuse River Estuary, North Carolina, USA - SO4_2 | ecosystem: Environmental > Aquatic > Freshwater > Wetlands > Sediment | place: USA... | reverse complement strand
TTGCGGCCCCGGCAACGAGAGTCGATAGGGTCTGACAACTTGACGTAGAAACGCCTAAAGCCCGATCGGCCGGGTCGTTGTCCGCCTGTGGCGGCAGCGCTCCCGGCCGGTACGAAAAACTGGTCAACGGGGCGCAAGCGCCGTATCGCTCATTCTCCTGACGGCGGCGTCCGCCAATTTTGTAGATGCTTCGGCGGTGCGGCGCGCACTGTGCAAGAGGGCCTCGATATTGTCGCGGACCACACGCGTTTGCAGAGCCAAACATTCCTGGGGTGTACGGCAGCCGAGGAACTCCTCGAAGTGCTCGAGATTTTCCTCGATGCGGTTTTGCACGAAGCGCATCCATTCTCCGGAGACGTTCTGTAGCCCGTCGACCACGAAGGTCGAGCTCTCGATCAGGGCCTGCACGTTGCCGGCGGACTGCTGCATGGTTTCTCTCGCGGTGTCGCCTGTGAGACCGAACAGCTTTGAGAACTGATCCACCGAGCGCTCGGCGATTCGGGTCGCAGCCTCGCTGCTATCGCGCCAGGTGCTGCTCATGGTCTCGGCATTGCGGCGAAACGCTTCGGTTCCCGCTCGTGTCGTGCGCTCCGCCGTATCCGACATCGCGCGGCTGGTCTGAGAGGCCTGTTCGGTCGCCCTTCGGGTCGTCTCGTGGACCGACTCGCTAGAATCGCGTTCAGCTTGGCGCGGATTGGCCATTCGATTCTCTCCATTGCAAGGGTTGCGTTGCCTCAGACCCCACTGATATAGGCCACGCCATTTTCGTTTCTAGACAAATCTTTCCCTGCCGACGCGGACCGCATCTGCATTCAGCGCAATGTGTCTGGAAAATTAAACAGGCGAAGCTGAATTGTGACGTAAGCTCAACGCACGTTGAGGGAACTAATCGAAGCGGTGTGCAGCCGGACTGTGGAACCGTACCAGTGCGACGCAATGCCGCTAATAATCAACGATTCAATTGCCACGATTGAGATGATCACCCGCAACGTCCGCCGGAACTACATCCGAAGCGCGAAATTTCCGCGGCAAAATTCCGGCATGGCACGCGGTCCGCCAAGTAGTCTGCCAAATTGACTGCCAAGCAGATAGCGCTGAGCCCGCGTCCGCTCGAGTTCAGTAGCCATACCATCTGCGCGGCGGGCCGCCGACCGGACCTGAATAGGGTGCACAATTACTGCCTTGGATGGTGTAGCCCGGCGGACAGCCGTTCCAAGTACGCCATCCGCCTCCGCTGGGACCTCGATACGGCGCACAGCCGCCGCCCTGCACCGTGTAACCCGGCGGGCAGCCGTTCCAAGTTTGCCCGCCATAGCCGTAACCGTATGGCGGCGGCGGCGGATAATAGTAACTGAGCATTTGCAGTCCCCATGCCGTGGGCGGCCGCTGCGCCAATCAAGGCACCTGCCAATACAATCTTTGTTGTCGTGCGCATGGCAAAGCTCCCAGCTCGCTAGGATATTCACTAACTTTTCAGCGGCGAAAAGTCCCGCGAAAAGACGGGGTTGTTTGAGAAATTCCCGCGGGTCATAGCGCCAGGTCGGCGTCCGCTGCCCGGTCCTCCGGATCACCATCCTCCATTGGATTTTTCGAGTATGCCGGCGAGCTCGTTGCCGCTTGCTTGGGTCACCATCAAGCGGCGTTCTCGGACCGGGCCGCAGTTTTCGATTTTGCCCAATAGTCCACTTGCGCCTTGGTGGATTTGAGATCCTCGGCGGTCTCGAAACCTGGCGCCATCGACGCCGGCGTGCCAGCGAGCACCTGATGATGTTCGATATTGAGAAGCCGCAGCCAGCTTTGCTGACCGAGCGTAAGCCCGATCATGCAACCGAGCTCGACCAGTTCCGGCTCCGTGAAGTGGCGACGCATGCGCTCCCAGAAGTCGTCGCCGGTGTCGAGCCGCCAAACGATGGCTTCGGCATAGGCGAGTGCCGCTTTTTGGCGTTCGTCATACTTCGCCGACTTTTCGAAATTCAAAAGATCGAGCACTTGCTCTTCGATCAGGGCGCCGCTTGTGGTCGCCTTCACTGAGCGCTGGTTGCCGCAATATTCGCAGGTCACCGAGCGGGAAACGTAGAGGCGGCACAGTTCCTTGATCGCGTGATCGAGGACGCCGTTGCGAAAAATGTTGTGCCAGGAGTCGGCGAAAAACCAGAAGCAGGCGGGCACATGCGCACGGATGGCCGAGCTTTCCGGCCGCGGCGTGCCTTCGCGCTGACAGCGCTCCATTTCCGCCCGCATCCGGGCATCCATCTTTTCGAGCGGGACGTAGCTGATCCTTTGCTTGGACATTTCCTTACCCTTCTTTGAACATTCTCACGTTCACCGCTGTGCCGCGGTCGAATGGCCTAACATAGCATGGGCAAAATACCCCGGGAATCGAGGTCAAGCGATGGTCTTGCCGCCGGCAACATCCTGGGCGGCGCTTGAAGGGGTGCTAACATATGATCGAGATCAGCCGCGTTGTTCATCAGACGCAAATCGATGAAGGGATTTCATCTCACCACCCGTAGCTTTGCACAGACACGGCGCTTCGGAGGTTTCGGGGCGATCGGGCCCTTTTCGATTTCGATTGTGGCCCTCACGATTTTGCCCGTTCGATGAACCGGAATTAAACGCGCATCTCATGACCAATTCAGCATCGCTCGGACAAAGTCCCGCGCGGGTCGACGATCTTTCGCCGGCCGCTCAAGAAGGGAAAATCCATGCGTGCCTTATCCAAGACCGTTGCTTTCGTTATTTCGTTCGCCGTTGTCGGCAGCGCAGTGTCGGCTGCTTTTGCTGAGACGCAGTGGGAGCGCAATCACCCGCGCCGCGATCAGGTCAATGACCGGCTTGCAAACCAGAACCGCCGGATCAACCGTGAACAGAAAGAAGGCGAGATCACGAAACAACAAGCCAACCAGCTTCACCGGGAAGACCACGCGATTCGCCAAGAGGAGCGCGACATGGCCAAAATCAACGGCGGCCATATCACCAAAGGCGAGCAAAAGGTGCTCAATCGGCAGGAGAACGCCGTCAGCGGCCAAATCGGGCGGTGAACAATTTCGCGGCGGCCGCTCGCCGCAACGAGCGCCATTTCAGGCACACGCTCCGGCTTTTGCCGGAGCGTTTTACTTTCGACTTTAAGCGCCGATCGAACAGATTTTTATTTTGCAGTTACCGCCGCCGAATAGCGTGTGTAGAACTGCGCCACGCGCTGCTGCCACATCTCTACGAAGGCGCCCGATGTCAGGTTTTCGACCGATTTCCAGATTTGTTTGATGGCCGGCAGCGTGTTCTGCCAAATGGCGCGCTTGCACCACTTCTCGCCTTTTTGCCGACCCTCATCGGTCGCGCACATCGACTGCCACGCGATGCGCTCTGGATGGCTGACATGTTCGGCCGCGCCTTGGGTGCCCTGCTGATGAATCAGATAAAGATCGCTGAGTGTCGGCTTCTTATGAGTCTGTATCTCAAACAGGATGGCCGCCGTCGTGAATTTATAAGCCGCGGCGATAGCATTGTCGCGCGGGCTGGTGATGGTTCCGGAGCCGTATTTATCGAACTCATAATTGCTCAATTGGAATAGACCGATATAGGAGCCGGTGCGCTGCTTGGGATCGAAATCGGATTCGATCTTTGCAACCGTCTTCATGAAAGTGAAATCGATACCCAAGGCGTCGGAGGCACGCTTGATTTCCTCGATAGGCGTGCCAACCGGAATGTCCTTCAACACCGCCAAAATTGTATCCGCCGGCTTCTTATCGGGCGGAACTTCCGAATAGGCGTAATCGGCGAGATACACCAGGTCCTGTTCCGGTTGGCTGACCTCGGCCGAACGAGCATTGAAGAACGGATGATCGTCCTCGGCTTTTTTTGTTTGTTCAGCCGGCGGCAGCGACACGGTCACGATCGCTTCCTCTTCGGACCTTTGCGTCTGTAATAGCCTGTCGGACTTCTGCGTGCGTACGATGCCGTCCGGCGTTGCCGTATCCTTGGGGAACAGCACCGGTTCACGTTCGTAAAATGGATAGATGACCGCGATCGCCAGAATGATAAAGGCGAGCTGCAACGCCCTTATGATCATCCCCTAGGTCCCCGACTCGTCCGCAGTCCGTGCCGACCGATTCACTGCGGCCCCTTAAGTCAGCATAGCACAGCGGAAATGTGGCGATTGTCACCGCGCCGCCACAATGCAACAAAAATCGCTCCGTCACAGAAGCGATCCGCGCGGTGGGCAATCTCGCATCAATTGGATGCAAAATCCCTTACAATCCGGCCGAAACGCGCCGTTCAAGGGCTGATTCGCGCAATTATCGGCAAACGGACATTTCTTAATAATCTTACTAAGACGGGGCGGCGGCGCTTAACGCCGGCCTATTTTGCGCTGGCTTCCAGGAGAGCGAGCAGACCCTGCAATAATTGATTCGGCGATGGCGGGCAGCCGCCAATGTGCAGATCGACCGGCACGACCTGCGACACGCCGCCAACAACTGCATAGCTGCCGGAAAAAACTCCGCCATCTCCGGCGCAATCACCGACCGCAACCACCCATTTTGGATCGGGTGTCGCGCGATAGGTCCGTTCCAGAGCCTCGCGCATGTTCTTCGTTACCGGCCCGGTCACCAGCAGTACATCAGCGTGCCGCGGCGAAGCGACGAAACGCAGTCCAAAGCGCTCCAAATCGTAAAAAGCATTATTGAGAGCGTGAATCTCCAGTTCACAGCCATTGCATGAACCGGCATCGACTTGCCGAATGGCGAGGCTGCGGCCAAGGCGGCGACGCGCCGAGCGATCGACCGCGGCGGCGAGTTCTGCAATTCCGCTGTCTAGCGGTCGAGGCGCGGTTTCGGTCAGCGGACCATGCGTGAGGCTTTCAAATAATGTCCTGCGCATCACATTCTGTCTTTGTTGCCGAGGTTAGAGCCTGCGTTACAAATCATGCCCCGAATAGGAGCAATTGAACGATTTATTGCAGAGCGGAAAATCGGCGACGATATTGCCCTCGATGGCGACCTCAAGCAGCGGCCATTGAAACCAGGATGGATCGCGCAAATGACAGCGCGCGATGTGACCCGCCTCAACCCGCAAAGAAACCAGTACGTCGCCGCGGAAACTTTCGGCCAGCGCCAGGCCTTCGCCGCTGCCACCGGCGAGCTCGATGGCGATCGGCCCTTGCGGCAGGCGTTCAAGCATCTGCTCGATCAGAGCAAGACTCTGCTCGACTTCGCGGATGCGAATCCAAACGCGCGCGTTGACGTCGCCCGCCGTGAGCACGGGAACCGTGAAATCGAGCTCGGAATATGGTGAATAGCCGGGCGCTTTCCGCGCGTCGAAATCGCGACCACTGGCGCGGCCAACAAATCCCGCAGCACCAAACCGCCGAGCGATCGCGCCGTCGAGTATCCCGGTCGCGGCGGTGCGGTCTTGCAGCGAGGCAGTATTATCATAAAGCTCGATCAGCCGCGGAAACCGATCTCGAACTTGCTGCAGCAGGTCTTTCAGAGTTCTAACGCCTTCGCTCCTCAGATCGGTCGTGACGCCGCCGGGGATCACGCGATCCATTATCAACCGGTGACCGAAACAGGTCTGCGCCGCCCGCAGCACGAGCTCGCGCAGAATGGCGCAATGGGCGTGCATGAGCACGAATGAGGCGTCGTTGCAGATCGCACCGATGTCGCCGAAATGGTTTGCGAGACGCTCAAGCTCCGCCATCAGCGCGCGCAAGTAATGCGCTCGCGGCGGCAGCTCGATGTCCAATGCGGCCTCAACCGCTCGGGCAAAGGCGATTCCGTAAGCCACGGTGCTGTCGCCGGACGTGCGGGCCGCGAGCCGCGCACCACGCTCAAGCGCGGCGCCTGCCATCAGCGATTCGATCCCTTTGTGCACGTAGCCAAGGCGCTCCTCGAGCCGGGCCACCGTTTCGCCCGCCGCCGTGAAGCGAAAGTGCCCGGGCTCGATAATGCCGGCATGCACCGGTCCGACCGGGATCTGATGCAGGTTTTCGCCTTCAACCGGGAGAAAGGCATAAGTCTGCGGCACCGGCGTCGAGCGCGCGCCGAGGGGAAATCGCATGTCCCAGAAGCCGAGATCGAGCCAGGGTCGCGAGTCCGGAATTCCGATCGGCCGCAGTCCATAGAGGCTGTGCAACGCGCGTTCGAGCCGAATCGCCGGCGCGTGCCGCCTGCCGACGGAGGGAAATTCCAGTCCTGGGCATGCGAGGCTCAGCACTGCGATGTCGCGACTGTCCTCGCCGATTAACGCCATGTGCACAGCGTGACCGGCTCCCGATTCGCCCCACAATCCGAGCAGCGTTGCCCGCCCGTCGGCAAGTTCGTCAGTCGCTGCAGCCCAGAGCTCGGGGGTGACAGCGGCACGCGGCCAAGGCCGATGTGCCGCTATGGCCCTACCCTGCGCGACGATGCTTTGCAGCGACGGCATCACCTCATCCCAACAATTTGGCGACGGTTTCAAACCAACCGACCAGTGCCGGCGGCAAGTAGACGCCTGCGATCAGCACCAGGCCAAGGTGCGCGAACATCGGCAGGTAAGACGCCTTCGCTTTTTCGCTTGGTCCCCGGGCTTCGCCAAAGGCGATGCTGTTCAGTCGCAAGAACAGCGCCGCGAAACCGACCAGCATCCCGAATACGAGCACGAGCGCGAGCGCCGGCGCGCGCGCGAAGGTCGAGCTGACGACCAGGAATTCACTGGTGAAGATCCCGAGCGGTGGCAGCCCGGCAATCGCGATAACGCCCAGGATCAGGGTCCAGCCGAGAACCGGATGGGTCTCGGTGAGACCGCCCATGTCGGCGATACGTTGCGTGCCTTTGACCTGGGCGACATGGCCGACCGCGAAAAAGATTGCCGATTTGGTGAGCGAATGCATGGTCATGTGAAGAAGGCCGGCGAAATTGGCGAGCGGTCCGCCCATGCCGAAAGCGAAGGTGATGATGCCCATGTGCTCAATGGACGAATACGCAAACATGCGTTTGATGTCGCGCCGTCGGTAGAGCATGAAAGCAGCGAAGACCAGCGAAACGAGTCCGAGCGTCACCATCAGCGGGCCGGGAGCAATCGCCGCCGGATTGACCGCAAGCAGCATCTTAAATCGCAACAGCGCATAGAGCGCCACGTTGAGGAGAAGCCCCGACAACACTGCCGATATCGGCGTCGGGCCTTCCGCGTGGGCGTCCGGCAGCCAGGCATGCAGCGGCGCAAGTCCGATCTTGGTTCCGTAACCGAGCAGCAGAAAAACGAAAGCGACGTCGAGCAGAGCGGGATCGAATGCGCCGGCGCGCGTGACCAGCACGCTCCAGACCATCGCGTCGAGCCCCTCGCCGATCACGGGACGGGCGGCCATGTAGACGAGGATCGTGCCAAACAGCGCGAGCGCAATGCCAACGCTACCGAGGATGAAATACTTCCACGCCGCCTCAAGCGCCTCGTGAGTGCGGTAGATTCCGACCATCATCACGGTGGTGAGCGTTGCCAGCTCGATCGCCACCCACATCAGTCCGATATTGTTCGCGATCAGCGCCAAGTTCATCGCAAACATCAGGACCTGATACATCGCATGATAGAAGCGCACGAAAGGCGGTGTCAGTCTTCCGACCTCAAGTTCGTGCCCGATGTAGCTGGCGCTGAAAATGCTGGTGGTGAAGCCGACGAAGCTCGTCAAAACTATAAATGTGCCGTTGAGATCGTCGACCAAAAAATAAGCGCCAGGTGGCGGCTTGGCGAAAAACAACGACATTGAGCAGAGCAAGGTGAGCCCGGTCGCCGCGATATTCGATCGAGCGGCAATGCGGTAGTTCGGCAGGGCGGCGAACAACGCCGCCGCAAGGGCCGGAATTCCCAGGACACCGGCGAGCGCATTGAACGTCATTGCCGTTCTCCGCGAAAATCGCTGAGGATCTGTACGTCAACCGTGTCGAAACGTTCGCGGATGCGGAACAGAAAAATGCCGATCACGATAAAGGCGATTAAGATCGAGAAGGCGACGCTGATCTCCACCACGAGCGGCATGCCTTTGGCGCCGGTTGCGGCAAGTACCAATCCATTCTCAAGCGACATGAAGCCGACCACCTGACTGACGGCGTTGCGTCGCGTCACCATCATCAACAGACCAAGAAGAACGACGGAGAGGGCAAAGGCGAGATCCTCGCGCGCCAGCGGATCGGCCTCCCGTGTCACGCGCAACATGACCACCATGGCGAGAGCGACGAGCGCCATGCCCGCGAGCATAGTAATGCCGACGCCCACCACCTTCTCGATCTCACGATGGATGCCGAGCCTCACGATGATGCGATGAAGCGCGACCGGAATGACTGTCGCCTTGAAGATCAGCGCAATCGCTGCGGTGATGTAGAGATGCGGTGCATCCTGAACGAATGCCTGCCAAGCTACGGAAGCAGCCAGCACCACAGCATGCAAGGCGTAAATGTTGAGAAGCGCGTAGAGCCGGTCCTGATAGAGTTCGAGCAGGCTGACCAGGACCAGCGATCCGGCGAGCAGATGCGCGATATCGAAAGCGAGACCGTTCATCAGAAGCTCCCCGACACGAAGCGGAGCAGCGTCGCCAATAATCCGAGCATCAGCGCCGCGCCAAGAAATTCCGGCACCCGGAACACGCGCATCTTGGCAATCGAGGTTTCGAACAGCGCCAACAGCACGCCGCCGACGGCGAGCTTGGCGATGTAAGCAGCGATGCCGAGCGCAAGCGCCGGCAATGCGGCGCCACTCGACTCGATACCCCAGGGCGCGAACAGGCAGGCAATCAGCGAAACATAGAGAACGAGCTTGAGCCAGCTTGCCAGCTCGATCAGCGCCAGATGGCGGCCGGAATATTCAAGCACCATGGCCTCGTGGACCATGGTCAGCTCGAGATGGGTCGCCGGATTGTCGATCGGGATGCGGTTGTTTTCGGCGATTGCGACCATGATCAACGCAATCAGCGCAAGCGCGAGCGAGACGCGCAGACCGACCGCCGGCGACGCCATGAAGGCGGACATGGTGGAAAGCTGCGTCGAGCCGGCGATCAGCGCTAGCGTGAATACGATCATGATCATGGCGGGCTCGGCAAGCGAAGCGATCATCACCTCGCGGCTTGATCCGATGCCGCCGAAGCTCGTGCCGACGTCCAGTCCTGCAAGAGCGAGAAAGAAACGTCCGCTACCGAGCAGCGCCGCGATTGCGATCAGGTCCGCCGACCATGAGAACAGAAGCCCGGTGCGGAAAGTGGGAACCAGCGACGCCGCGACCCAAGTCGCGGCAAAGACGAGATATGGAATGACCCGGAACAGCCACGAGGCGCTGTCCGCCAGCACGACGTCCTTGCGCATCAAGCGCACCAGATCGAAATAGGGCTGGATGAGCGGCGGTCCGCGCCGTCGCAGCAGCCGTGCTTTTACCTTGCGAACGAAACCGGTGAACAGCGGCGCCAGCAGCAGCACCAGCAGCATCTGCACGCCCTGAATCGTCAAATCGCCGATCAAGACCATAGGGCCAGCACCAAGAGCAGGACCACGAGCGTGCAGAATACGAGCGTCAAGAATTGTCGGATGGTGAGAAACTGCAGATGATTGAGGCGATCGGCGACAACGCCGATTGCTCCGGCGAGCGGCGCGTAGATCCATTCCCAGATGGGATCGTGCAGTTCGACGGTCAGCCGCGCCGGCCGTGTGTCGTCCGGCGGCGCCATTTCCACGGTTTCGCGGGCGCGGAAAACCACGGTGCCGAATACACGGCGGATCGGCTGCGCAAAACTGGTCGCCGAATATTGGGTGACCACCCCGGCATCGGGATAGCCACAATCCCAGGCTGGCGCTCGGCGCAAACGATCAGAAGCGAGGCGATGGATGACAAATGCGGCGAGCGTGCCCGATAGCGCCATGAACAAAAAGACGAGAAGCCCGTCATAAGAGCTGCGGCTCTCGGCAATCGGTACGATCGACAGCCATTGCGCGCCGACCTGCGTCGGCATGCTTTCGCCGATCAGAAACGAACTGATGGGCGCCAGCGCATCGATGAACAGACCCGGCAGAATTCCCGCGAGCAGGCAGAGGCTCGCCAGAACCATCATGGCCATTCGTGAAAACCAGTCCGTCTCCGATGCTGTCTCGGCGGCGCGCGTGCGCGGCCCGCCGAGAAACGTGATGCCATAGGCTTTGACGAAACAGGCGACGGCCAATGCGGCGGAGAGCGCCAGTAATGCGCCGATCGCCGGGACCAGCAATTTCAAGCCCCATGACGGCAATTGCGGCGACAGCAGGATGGCTTGAAAGGTCAGCCACTCGGAGACGAAGCCGTTCAGCGGCGGCAGCGCTGAAATGGCGGCGCAGCCGATCAGAAAAACGAACGCGGTCTGCGGCATGCGGTGTATGAGACCGCCGAGATGCTCCATGTCGCGTTCGCCGGTCGTGGTGAGCACCGCGCCGGCGCCAAAGAACAATAGGCTTTTGAACAAGGAGTGGTTGAACACGTGCAGAAGCGCCGCCGTGAGCGCCAATGCGGCGGCAAATAGCATGCCTTGCGACTTGAACGCGAGCGCAAGCCCCAGGCCGATGAAGATGATGCCGATGTTTTCCACCGTGTGATAGGCAAGGAGCCGCTTGAGATCGTGCTGCATCAGCGCATACAGCACGCCCATGACGGTGGTGATGCCGGCGACCGTTAATATCACGATGCTCCACCACCAGGACGGCGCGCCGGCGAGGTCGAACACGATTCGGACGAATCCGTAGACGGCGACCTTGGTCATCACGCCGCTCATCAAAGCCGACACATGGCTGGGAGCGGCTGGATGAGCGAGCGGCAGCCAGACATGCAACGGTACGAGTCCGGCCTTTGAGCCGGCACCGATCAGCACCAGCAGCAGTACCAGCGCGTCGGTAGCCGCGGCCGGATGCGCCGCGCGCATTTGCGCAAAGGTATAGAGGCCGTCCGAACCGGCCAGCAGACCGAATGCCAGCAGCAAAGCGAGCGTGCCGAAACTCGCCATCAATAGATAAATATAGCCGGCGCGCACATTCTCCGGCACGCGATGATGCGAGATCACGAGCGCCCACGACGTGAGCGACATGAACTCCCACGACAACAAGAACGTAAAAGCATCGTCGGCGAGCACCACGAGTGTCATGCCGGCGAGAAAAGCCGGGAAGAAAGGGACGACTCGCTCCGGCGCGCTTTCGTGCTCGCCGTAGCCGATTGCGAACAGGCTGGCGGTCATCGCGCCGAGATCGACAACCGCGAGGAAGAAAGCGGACAGCGCGTCAAGGCGCAGATGCGCGCCGAGCCACGGCAATCCGACCGGCAGCGTCAGCGCTTCGGGCACTCGCGTGGCGAGGAGATGCGTCAAGGCCGCGGCCAGTGAAACTGCAGTTACGATCATGCAAGCGGCGTAAATGAGCCGCCCCACATACGGCGCGCGCGCCAAAAGCACTGCGAGCACGGCGAGCGCCAACAGCGCGGCAGCGCAGACAAGGGCCACGCTCAGCATCATGAGGCGGGCGCTTTCAGCCGCACGCCCCGGCCACCGTTTTGGCTTGCTGCGTCATCGGCGATCAGTTCGATGCCCAGGACATTGAGCGCCGCAACCAGCTTCATCAGCGAATCGACGTTGCTCCTAATGACGCCCTCGCTTGTCTCCATGCGCTGGATGGTCGGCAGCGACAGCCCGGCGGCTTCCGCAAGGCGGCGCTGATCAATTCCAAGCAGCGCGCGTGAGGCGCGAATTTGTCCGGCGGTAATCACAATGGGCGTGTGGATATAGTCCAGGTAGGAATAATGATGTTTAAAACATCATTTTTAACGATTCAAGCGCTATTTACGTGTGGGGCTGCTGGCTGGGGACAACCGCGATCAGGCGACCCGAATGACGATTTTGCCGAAATGCGCGCCGGCCGCCATGTGCCGATAGGCGGCTTGGGCCTCGGCGAAACCGAACACTTTGTCGATCACCGGCTTAATCGCGTTCGCTGCGACGGCGCGGTTCATCGCTTCGAACATCTGCGTCGAGCCGACCGAAATACCCTGCACATTGGCGCGGCGGCCAAAGATCAGCGCCGGATTGAGCTCGGTGGCGCCGCCGCTTAGCCCGCCAATGAGCGTGACTTTGCCGCCGACGCGAATGGCGCCGAATGAGCGCGTCAGCGTCGCGGCGCCGCCGACTTCGACGACATGATCGACGCCGGTTCCCCCGGTGAACTCCATGGCCGCTTTTTCCCAGTCCGGTGTCGTTCGGTAGTTGATGCCAAAGGCGGCGCCGAGGGCTTTCGCGCGCGCAAGCTTTTCGTCGCTCGAGGACGTGATGATGGCGCGGATGCCCATCGCGCGCGCGAATTGCAATCCGAAAATCGAAACACCGCCGGTACCTTGCAGCAGCACGGTATCGCCGGCCTTGAGCTTGGCGTGCTCGACCATCGCATGCCAGACCGTAACCGCCGCGCAGGGTAGCGTCGCGCCTTCCTCCAGCGACAGGTGCGCCGGAATTTTTACGACGCCGTCTTCTTCGAGCACGATGTATTCAGTGAGCATGCCGTCAATGCCGCCGCCGAGCGCACTTTTGTGCGTATCGGCCGCCGGCGCGCCGCCGCTCCAGCGCTGAAAGAAATTTCCGGCAACGCGATCGCCAACTTTAACCCGCTTCACGTCTGAACCGATTTCGATCACTTCGCCGGCGCCGTCAGAAAGTGGGATAAGATTTTCGCGCACCGGCATGCGATAGCTGCCGCGAGCAATAGCGAGATCGCGGAAATTGAGCGAGCACGCCTTCACTTTCACCAGCACCTGCCGATGGGAGGACTTGGGATCGGGGCGATCGACCTGGACGAGCGCTTCGATCCCGGCGCCGCCTTTGGGCAATTGATAGGCGCGCATGATTTTCCTCTGAATGGTGGCCGGAGCTAGCGTTTCGGCTCGTTGAAAATATTCTTGCGCTGCCGCGGGCGCGGCTGACTTGGCCGGCGTTGCTGCCGGTTAAACTGCTGCTGCGGCGTCCGCTCAGGTCGCGGGTTCTGGCCGCCACGCGGGCGCTGATTGTTCGGACCTTGCCGGCCGGGCCCACGCAAGCGCTGCCGCTGGATCAGCATCTGGCGGCCGATCGTGTGGGTGAGACTGAGCCGCTGCAAGGCGCCGCGATCGCGCGTCGCTTCCGCCGCGGGAATTTGATACGGCACCGCGGCGAGCCGGCCGCCGGCACCAGGTCGCAGCGCGAATGCGCTCGCGCCCTGAGTGAGCGCGCCGAGATTCGCGCCCTGCCGATCGAAAACCTCGATGCGCCCGACATGTCCGTCGGTGTCGGGATAGAGCTTGACCGTCGGCGCCGCGGCGCCGCCAGCCGGCGGCACCTCGACGATGCCGGTCGTACCGCGGATACCGAGCGTCGCCTCGGGCGTTGTGATTTTCATGTCCCCAGTCTTGGCGACGAGACTGGCGATGAAGGACGCGGTGCCGGTCGCCACGTTGAACGAGGCCAGATTGCCATGACCGCCCTGCTGATAGACGAAGGAGTCGATCACAATGCGGGTATTAGCGGAAAGGCTGAAAGTCGTTTCGTCATCGAAAGTGATGCCCAATGAGGAATTCACATCGGTCTGCAAAATGTCCTTTGCATAAATGACGGCGGCGACCTTCAAGGCCGCGCGAGCAGCATTGCCGCGCGTCACTGTTGCACTGCCGGTCACGCTTGCGACTTGGCCGATCGAATTATCGGCGGTCGCCGGCGCGGGCTGGTTCGCCGGCGCAGTGCCTTGACCACGGCTCGCAAGCGGCCACAGCGCCGGAAAAGCCGCCGCGCCGCCGGCTAGCCATGCGATGAATTCGCGCCGCTTCATTGCCCCGCCCTTGCGAGCACGCATGGTAACGATCCAAAGCGGGGTCGCAATGCCCTCGTGCGATCACTGCAAATATGCGGCAAGCTCGCGCGCGCCGGGCTTTTTGATTTCTTCGTCCATGCGCGCGTCAGTGGCCCCGATTAGCTTCGCGACGACGTTGTTGCGCTGGGCCACCGGATTATCGGCATAACCGCTCAGCCGGAAAAAATTTGCGGTCGGCACCTGGTCGCGCCACGATGCCGGCATCGTCACCATGTCGAAACCGTTGCCGTCGCCAGTCAGGTTCATCATTTCGAGTTCGGCTGCGGTAAGCGTCCGCGAAAATCCCTTGCGGCGTGCGAACACGACCGAATCCAGAAGCTTTTGCGTCTGCAGCATCGGTCCAACATCGAGATCGAGATTAAGGGCGTGCACCCCAAGCCCTTTCGTCGTATTTGCCAAAATCTCGTGCTGACCCCACGCGTCCGGTACACTGCGTGCGAAGGCAACCATCCTGCGCAACACGCCGATCTTGCCGTCGAGCGGCTGATGCTCGGCGCCCGAGGTTATGGCGGATTTGCTCTCGAACTGCTTGATGAACTCGTCGCCTTTTTCGGCCAGAATTTCCACCGAATTAGTCGCCAACAATTGGTTGTAGCCGAGCGCGGTGGTGATGGCGCGACCGTGCTTGTTGTATTCGAGTCCGGCCTCGATGTCGTAACTGCCGTTTCCGGTCGCCTCGAAGCCGTAAATCCGGACGATCTGCTCCCGCGTCAAACCTGCTGCAAGCGCCACTTTGGCGTAGCCGCGTTTGAACTCGATCTCGCTCTGCGGAAACCGCGGGACGAATTTGAATTCCTGGCGAGCCGCCGCGACAAAATCGGCGACCACCGGCACATAGATTCGAGCCGGCGGGACTTCGGGCTTGAGCGGATTTCGCGGCTTTGGCGGGCCGGTATAGACCGGCGGCTGCGTCAGCACGTAATCGGAGATCGAAAGCGGCTCGCCACGCGCGCGCTTGGCATTGCGCAATTTTCGTTTTTCCGAAATCAGATCCCAGTACGCGCTCGATGCCGCGGTGAAGCTTTGCCAAGCCTTGTTGTATTCCTCGAGTGCCCGCCGATACTGCGCCATCGCCGCAGCGAGCTCTGGCGACAGCGCAACAGTCGACCCGGCATTTTGAGCGGCGGTGGGCGAAGCCCAGGGCGCCGCGAGCGCGATCGACAGGACCGCAGCCGGCAAATAACGCCATCCCGGATGTATGACGGCATTCACGATCTTATTCTCGCGCAGCGTCGGGGCTGCGATTCGACCCCGCACGATCTAATAACCGATTCTATGACGCGACGAGGGCGGCAAATATTTGCCGCCCTCGTCGATTCCGATCAAGCAAGGCTAAGAGCCGGATCCCCGGGTCTAGAATTTGATCATGTCGATGCTGGTCAGCGTAATCTTCGCCGACACTGCCAGCGCGTGCGTCAAAATATAAGCAACAGCCTGCTCGTCATAAGCAATTTGGCCGTCGCCGGACATGCCATCCACCGGAACGATCACGTTGAAACCGCGAAGCGCCGCCGCGCTAGCAGTGTAGAGCACAGCACCATGGACTGCCGTCCCGACGGTGATAACGTTGGTAATGCCTTTTTCCTTTAACATCTTCTCAAGGCCAGTATCTTTGTCTCCAAGCATAAATTTGTCTACCGACGCCACCACCACGGGTTCATTGCCCTTAGGAGCAACCGCTGGAAGGGTATCAGCAATCGGAACCGGCGGCACTGTAGTAGAGATCAACATCACGCCTTGGGCGCGCGCCGCGGCGATCAGCTTCTCGATTTTAGGAATGGAAGCGACGCAGCGGGGTCGCCTATCGCTGTTGCAGGTCTGTTTGACAAAATCCATTACCATAATGGCAGTAGTTTTCGGGTCGAGCGTCACGGGCTTGAGTTCCGGCGCTGGCGGTGGTTTGACGCTCGACCACTCCTGGATAATGGTTTGGGCGGGCGCGGGCGCGGCGTAAACCAATGCAATTCCAAGCGCGGCAACCGCCAATAAGCCGTGAATACGGAACATAACTTCCTCCGAGTGGTTTCTTTCGCCCCAAAGGGACCAGCAACTGCGCGCACCGTCAAGCACGAGACTGCGAAATGAATGCGGCTCACAACTGCAGAAAGCGCTGATCCCATTTCGCCCGAAGCCACTAGGCGGCTACCGAGAGGCTCTTTAATATCGGTCGGCCACCGTCCTGCACGACCTCAAGCAGGGCATAAGCAATTAAACCATACCGCCGGGAGGACCATATGGGTCGTTTGGCATGGACTACCATGGCCCTAGGAGTTGCCGTACTGTTTGGAAGCGTCGTTCATGCGCAGCAACAGCCCTCCTCGCCACCGCCACCGCCGCCCGCTTATGGCACGCCAATTACACTCGAGCAGGCAAGAGCGGCGATTGTCGCCGGTGAAGCGGAAAGCAAGAAAAATGGTTGGAACCATGTTTTTGCCGTTGTCGATGGCGGCGGCACTCTTATCGCGTTTGAGAAAGCCGATCTCGCTAGCAACTCTTCTAGCGAAATAGCGCAAGCGAAAGCGAGGACGGCCGCCACGTTCCGAGTGCCTACGAAAGCTTACCAGGATCGTCTCTCGTCGGGCGAAACGTTCATATTGGGATTACCTGGCGTGGTACCGGCCGCCGGAGGCGTGCCGATTGTCGTCGGCGGCAAAGTCATCGGCGCGATCGGCGTAAGCGGCGCAACACCGTTGCAAGATCACCAGTCCGCGGAGGCCGGTGCTGCGGCCGTGAAGTGACACAGCGAAGTTGAAACTCGTTTTCGACCAAAAGATAAAGAGGCCGCCTCAATTGGCGGCCTCCCAAATGCGGCACCGTCATGCGCTTTAGAACTTGATCATATCGATGCTGGTCAGCGTGACTTTGTAAACGATCGAACTTGTCAAAATGTGCGCTGTTGCTTGCTCCTCATAAGCGTTGTTACCCGACATTCCATCAACCGGCACGATCACGTTAAAACCACGAAACGCTGCGCCGACCGATGTAAATAGAACGCCATTGTGCGCAACCGTGCCAACCGGAACGATGGTCGTAATCCCTTTATCCTTTAACATCTTTTGGAGACCGGTATCCTTCTCGCCGTTGATGAACTTGTCGACAAACGATGTCACAACCGGCTCGTTTCCCTTCGGGGCAACCGCCGGAAGGTTATCACTGATAACCGGATTGGGGAACGTCGCCGGCGACGGACTAGGAAACAGAGTGTAGATCACGGTGGCGCCGCTCGCGCGTGCGGCGGCGAGTAATTTTTCAATCTTCGGAATGGAGGCGACGCAACGCGGACGTCGTTGGTCGTTGCAAGTCTGCTTGATCAGGTCGATCACAAGCACTGCGGTGGTCTTCGGATCAAGGGTAACACTCTTCAATTCCGGCGGCGGTGGCGCCTTTACGTTTGACCATTCGTCGATGATGGTTGCAGCCAATGCAGGCGCGGTAGAAACCAGGGCAATGGCAAGCGCAAATGCTGCGTACAACGCGGCAATTCCCTCCCCTTAATTGGCAGCACTGCGTGCGCTGCCTTGCTTCATCTTACATTTTCATTTCGAGAAAAAGAAGCCGCCGCCATTGGTGTAGCGAGCGCCACTGGGACCGGGCGCGAATTGCGTGGATCGAAACGTTCCGTCAACTATGGAGGCAAAAATTTCAATAGGCGAATGTACGGCCGGTGCGATGCGGCTTTCACGGCCGGGGAGCGCCGCAAAAAAACGAACGGCCTTAGCCCGAGGGAGAGAGCTAAGGCCGTTCTGATGCCGGTTGGTGCCCCATCAAATGCCCCACCCCGACACTGCGGGCAGTATGCCGAACCGAAGTTGACCGATCGTTGACGCAAGGTGAGTGCAGCTAAAGCGAAATAATTTTAGGTTCGCTCGGTATTTCGCTTTAGCTTGTTGTTTGAGCATGATCTTTTCCGAAAACCGGCGTCCACTTTTCGGGATCATGCTTCGACCCTCGGCCCATTGCCACGCCGCACGTGGTAAACAAGTTCTTTAGATGAGACACCTTGCCGACGTGCGGCCACGATCGACGGCACCAAGTTTCGGCGTTACGGCGTTTGCGTCGCGCGCGACAGGTTCTTGGCCGCGAGATCGGCAAGATAGCGGCGCCAATTTTCCTCGTGGTCGCGGCCGAGCTCGAACAAATAGTCCCAGCTGAAAATTCCGGTGGAGTGCATGTCGTCGAATACCAGCCGGACCGCGTAATTACCGATCGGATGCAGCTCCAGAATCTCGACATTCTGCTTTCCGGCAACCGTCCGCCGTTCACTCGGGGAATGACCCTGGACTTCG
>Ga0187817_10000407_pt1 | contig 18146 bp, 11 predicted proteins | sample NC_wetland_sal_i_17_FD_132431 | JGI IMG/M metagenome (GOLD analysis project Ga0187817, IMG submission 132431) | Wetland sediment microbial communities from Neuse River Estuary, North Carolina, USA - SO4_2 | ecosystem: Environmental > Aquatic > Freshwater > Wetlands > Sediment | place: USA... | reverse complement strand
GTGCTGGGCAAGATCCCCGGACTGCAAATCCTGGAGCCCGCGGAATCGGCCCTATGTTGTGGCTCGGCTGGAATCTACAATCTTGTGCGCCCCGGTCCTGCTAAGGAACTGGGAGAACGCAAGGTGGGGAACGTGCTGGCTACGAATCCCGATATTGTCGCCTCGGGGAATCCCGGCTGCTTGCTTCAATTGCAAAGCGGGCTCAGGGCGAGCGGCAGCAAACTGAAGGTGGTTCACTGGGTGGAACTGGTGGATGCTTCCATTCGAGGCTTGCCGGCACAGTCTTTAGTGGAACGTTGAATCTTTTATGGCAACTGCTCGTAGAAAACGGCCGAGGAGGACCCAGGCCATGATGGCCGTGATCCGTGAAGACATTCTTCAGAAGTTCCCAGACATTTTCGGGACCAAGAAGGTGAACGGCCGAGAGGTCAATGTCGAACAGACGATTGCCACGCTCACTCAGGAATTGAATCCCCACATTGGCGCGGCCTTAACCGCACGCCGGGCACTGCTGCAATCCCCCGCGCCGGTCCGCGAGAAGTATGCCTGGCCGAAGTGGGACGAGAGATTTGAGGATCCAGTTAGCGGGCAGTTTTGGACATTTCGCCACATCGTCCAGGGCCTGATTGACAACTTCCTCGGTCGGGAGAGCGAGTGGCGCTGGCGCCTCAACGATGAGACGCCCATTCCGCGGGACGCGCACCCGTTGACCAATCCCGGCCTGGAACTCACTGGGCCGTGGCATCCGCTGGATATGGCCTTCAACGCCTTGAATAGCGCGGCACCCATGAATATGCCGGATTTTGAAGACGCCTCGCCGCCTCATTTCCAGCCCGAGGGAACGCCTACGAGTCAGCCGGTGGGAGTGTTTGCTGCGATGCAGAACGCGAAGGAGATTTTCGAAGGCCGCTGGACCGGCCGCCCCTATGAGGTGGTGAAGAAAGGCCAAAAGCGGGCGTACAAGATCAACACGTCGCCGGCACAGTGGCCGACCCGGTTTGGCCGGCCTCCCGGCATCCACGTGCGCTATGACCACATCAGGGTCGAAGGGCAACCGGTACCGGCTCTGATCCCCGTCACCGTCCTCTGGACCCTGAACAACTATGAGTCTCTGAAACGCGCGGGCACTGGCGTCTATTACTACATTCCGAAGCTTCAGACTCCCCAGGAAGCCCTCATTGTGGAGAAACTTCTGGCGCGGCTGGAAGGCTTGATTGGCGTCCAGCCCGGCACCATCAAGATCAAGATGCTCTATGAGGAGGGAAATGCGGGCCGGTTCTTGCCCGCGATTGCCTGGGTTTTGCGACGCCGGTTGCTGGGGACGAACGTTGGCCGCTGGGACTACCTGGGTAGCCTCATCGAGATCTGGAAGGACGATCCGAAGGGCGTTTTTCCGGACCCGCAGTCGATTGGCATGGCGTCCCCGAACATGATTGCGTATCAGCGGTACAACGCGCTGATGATGCTCATGGCCGGCCTGAAGAATGGCGAACTTTCCCAGGGCGCACCCATTGGTGGGATGGCAGCGGTAATGATCTATCAAGCGAGCGATCCCTACGGCCGCTCGAGGTATAACCCGCTAGCCCTGCGTGCGATCGTCATCGACAAGCTGCGAGAGCGCGTGCTGGGTCTCATGTTTGTGCCCGAGGAGCCGCTGCCCGCAGGTCAACAACCCACTCTGGAAGACATCCTTGCAAAGCGAATCAAGGGACGACTCTATGATGCCTACCGGCAAAGCTGGGTCGCCAGCCCGGAAACGGCCTACGTGGCTGCGGGCAATGGACCCTTACGGACACCCGTGACGCAGCTCCAGGCAATCCTCGATGCGCCGCAAGAGACTGCGGATGCAAATGGCAAACCGGTACCCACCGTCGCTAGCGGTTTGGTTGACGCGGAGCGGCTCCTGTTGCAATCCCGTGGCTTATTGAATCCGCAAGGCAGGATCACGCCCCGGGTCATCAGCCAGGACATGATGGACACGCCGGAGAAGATCTTCACTCGTGAACTTTGGGACGCAATCTACGGCGTCCCGAAAGGTGAGATCACCATTGAACACATCCAACATGCGTTCTACATGGCGGCGAACTACGGTTTCCAGATCCTCAACGGCAACTTTGCGGCCGCCATCGACGATTACGAGCTTAAGCTGCGGTTCATGAATGACCTCGCCACCTACAGGATCGATGTGTCGTGGCTGTGGACCCTGGTCCAACACCAGGCCGCCATTACCAAGGACGGCTACCTGCAGCGGCCCGTCCTTACCGAAGATGGCGTCGTACTGGGCATGAACGCCTCTGAGGTCAAGGCCGGGACCCGCTTTACTCGGGGACTGTTCGAGAAGGTCTGGGATTACCACAACGAATGGACAGCGGAGTTCTTCGCCGAGTTGGACCGCCGCGGCGATCCAGGGCGCTTCGACCGCGCCAAGGCGCCCATCATCATGGAACTCCTGAAGCGGCAACTGCTTTCGCCCCGCTACATCCAGCACAGCGCTCGCGTACTCTTCGTCGTGGGGCAGGCGGAGCAACAGGAGCGCGCACAGGCTCTGGAGGCGATTTTCGATCTCTCCCGCAAAGAAATCGTCAAGCGGGTCTCAGCCGGCACTTTGAAACAAACCGCCCAGGCCGCCCACGACTATGTGTATGACATCTTTCCGGGCATCGAAGCAGAGTAGCGCTCGACCGTTTTAGGCGAATTCCAGCCACTGGAAGGCTTCGGGCGTCTTGGCCAGAGCCGTTTTGGTTCTGACCTCTATCTGACGCCCCTAGTCATTATGCCGGCCTAGCCCCCGGAAATCCGGAGCACCCAGAATAAAAGGTTCCCCCACCGAGAAGTGTTTTCGCTGCGACCGGGCTCTGCAAATTGTCATCTAACCACACCATGCACAGGGAGAGCGTTAACGGGGTCCCTCTTTGTGCGTTTGCAGCAGGTGCGTTTGCAGCAGAGCTCAGTGAACTTGTTGAAAGTAGCGTTAAGGCCCATGTTTTGAATCGGTCATCGTCATCGCGATCAAGTCAGGAGGCTCGAATGCTTGCCACGCAAAACGCCGCAGCAGTCGGCCATGAGCTTGTTGCAAGGCTGCGCGAAGCACGGCAGTTCAGCGATGAACTTTTCCGCGTGGTTCGTGCCGACTCCTTATATGAGCGGCCGATTCCCGAGCGTCATCGCATCATCTTCTACGTGGGGCACCTCGAGGCTTTCGATTGGAACTTGCTTGGCGAGAACGTCTTCGGGATGAAGAGTTTTCATCCTGAATTTGACCGGTTGTTCGCTTTCGGAATTGATCCGGTCGGAGAAGGACTGCCCGGCGATCAACCTTCTGACTGGCCTTCGTTGGATGCGGTGCATTACTACGTGACTAGAACCCGAGCCGCCCTGGACGAGAAGTTGGCCAACGGAATACTCGAGCCCAACGCTGAGACGCTGGACGGGTTTTCTCCGGCAACTTTACTTAACGTTGCGGTCGAGCATCGGTTGATGCATATCGAAACCCTGGCCTACATGCTGCATCAGTTGTCTCTCGACAAGAAGGTGCAGCAAGAGAGCGCGCAGAATCTCGATAACTTTGCGGTGGCTGACCGGATGATTGAGATTCCTGCGGGTCAGACGACACTCGGCCTTTCGCGCGACGCCGAAACCATTGGTTGGGACAATGAATACGAAGCGGACGTGGTGGACGTCGCGGCATTTGCCATCGATCGGTATAAAGTGACCAACCGGCGCTATCTCGAGTTCATGGCTGCCGGCGGTTATGAGACGCGCATTTTCTGGAACAACGAGGACTGGGAGTGGAGGAATGCATGTGGAATCTCTCAACCGGTGTTTTGGAAGAAAGCGGGCGATCGCTGGCTTTATCGGACGATGTTTGGCGAAGTGCAGCTCCCTCTCGATTGGCCTGTCTATGTGAGCCACGCGGAAGCGAGCGCGTACGCGCGGTGGGCAGGGCAATCGCTTCCAACGGAAGCGGAGTGGCATCGCGCCGCCTACGACACCGAGGATGAAACGGAGAGAACTTATCCGTGGGGAAGCGCGTCCCCTGATGAGAGGCGCGGCAATTTCGATTTTCACCGCTGGGACCCGGCGCCGGTAAACGCGTTTCCGGAGGGCCGGAGCGCCTTCGGCGTCGAAGGCATGTTGGGGAACGGCTGGGAATGGACGTCTACCGTGTTCGCCCCGTTTCCAGGGTTTAGGGCATTTCCGTTTTACCCTGGCTATTCGGCCAATTTTTTCGATGACCGGCACTTCGTGATGAAAGGGGGCTCGGCGCGCACGGCGGCGTGCCTGCTTCGGCCTACGTTTCGTAACTGGTTCCAGCCGCACTACCAATATGTGTATTCGGGATTCCGCTGCGTAAGCCGCTGATTGGAGGCTCTGGGAATGCTTGTCCATGCTATTGCCGGCAATGTTACGTACAAATTTGCTTCCGAAGTGCGGGCGGGACTCACACGACGGGGACAGAAGGAACTCCCGTCCAAATACCTTTACGACGATGTGGGCTCAACCCTGTTCGAAGTGATCAGCCGCCTGCCGGAATATGGGCTGACTCGGGCGGATGAACGTTTACTGAGACGGCATGGGAGCGACATCGTCGATCGCCTGGCCATGCCGGTCGCTGTGGCGGAGTTGGGCAGCGGCAGCGGCAGGAAGACCCGCTGGCTGCTCGAAGCGCTTTGCCGGAGGCAAAGAACGTTCTACTATCCCGTCGAAATATCACGTTCGGCGCTGGCGACATGCGAGCGGGAACTTCGCGACATCGATTCGATCAGCATTGTCGGTTTCGAGCGTGAATATCTGGACGGGCTGATCGAGGTGGCAGCCTACCGAAAAGCCGGCCAGCACCTGTTCGTGCTGTTTCTTGGCAGCACGATCGGGAACTTCGATCGTCGAGCGGGTGTCGATTTTCTGGCAGATGTCCGGCGGATTCTGCAGCCTGGCGACTCGCTGCTGTTGGGAACGGATCTGGAAAAGCCCTCGGGACAAGTGCTGGCGGCTTATGACGATGAACTGGGAGTGACGGCGTCGTTCAATCTCAACTTGCTGGCCCGCATCAATCGGGAGCTTGGAGGCGACTTTGACCTGCGACAGTTCTCCCACGTAGCGAGGATCAATCCCGAGGCACGGAGCGTCGAGATGCACCTGCAGTCCAAGCGCCGACAGACGGTGAGGATTCCAGAGGCTGATCTCGATGTCGAGTTTCTGGAAGGTGAGACGATCTGGACGGAAAGCAGCCACAAGTGCTCGACGGAGGAGGTCTTTCAAATGGCAAACGACGCCGGCTTCCGCTGCGAAGCGCAATGGGTGGATGAGCAATGGCCATTTGCGGAGAGCTTGCTCGCTGCGGAATGAATGGTTTCTATCCCCAGACGGGCTGTCGAGTGGAATGAAGCAACGTTCATAAGCAATCACAGGAGGATACGATGGCGAAGGAATGTACGCACCTTGATCAAATCAAAATCAGGAAAACCGATAAACACGTGTGTGAGGAGTGTGTGAAGACGGGCGATACCTGGGTTCACCTGCGTCTGTGCCTCACCTGCGGCCACGTTGGTTGCTGCGACTCGTCCAAGAACAAGCATGCGACCAAGCATTTCCACAAGACGCAGCATCCGCTGATACGCTCGATCGAGCCGGGCGAAAGCTGGGTGTGGTGTTATGTGGACGAGATCGAACCGGGCGAATTGGCAGCTTAAGCGTTTCGCGCCGGTCCGCGAAGCCCTCACATGCGCTGGTGTTGAACGCGTGCGGCCAGAGGCCTAGAATTTACCTAAAGATTGTGGGAGGTGGTCTATGCCCCGGTATGAATTCTTCTGCCACGCCTGCAAGAAATTCTTCGACGCGATTCTGTCGCTCGTCGACTACGAAGAAGGCGACATCCTCTGCCCGTACTGCGCCAACAAAAACGTTGAGCAGCGCTGGTCCGCCTTTTCGGTCATTACCTCCGACAAGACCGCCTAAGAACTGGGGAGGCGCCCCGCCGTGTCTTCCAGTACCGCGTGGACGTCTGTAGCACGCTGGTTTCCTCTCGATTCCTTTGCGCCAACGGCATAGAATGAGCTTCGATTCATCAGCATTGGTGCCAACATCTGAAATCGGCCACGCGTCGGGAGGTCGAAGAGCGACGGCAAGCCGGCGCTATCCAAATTCGCGATGCCTGCAGATGCCATCGTTTGCCCGAAATGCGGTTCCCATGCCCTCGCTGCCGCTTCGACATGCGACAGCTGTGGCAGCGCGTTAGGCAGGTCCGACGCCGAGACGCTCATCTCGTCCCCCGGCCCGACCACTGCCGACGCCCTAACTGCGGTCTCGACTTCTTCTTTGTCTTCGGATGCGACGCTGGAAGGCTCAGGCTTGCTGCAACCGCATGCAGCGCCATCCGATCTGTCCCGTAGAGCTCCCGATTTCGGGCCGCGTTACCGCGTGGAATCCATCCTCGGTGAAGGCGGCATGGGAACGGTATACAAGGCATGGGACAAAGAATTGGAGCGCATGGTGGCGCTGAAGCTAGTCCGCCGTGATCTTACCAGCGATCCCAACGTTTCCCAGCGTTTCAAGCAGGAGCTGTTGCTCGCCAGCAAGATTTCTCATCGGAATATCCTGCGCATTCACGATCTCGGCGACGGTCCCGGAGATACGAAGTTCATCTCGATGGCCTTCGTCGAGGGTCAGGATCTGCATCAACTGCTGAGCAAGGAGGGAAAACTGCCGCTCGAACGTGCGCTGAATATCGCGCACCAACTCTGCGCCGCCCTCGACGCCGCCCACGCTGAAGGTGTAGTCCACCGCGACCTGAAGCCTCAGAACATTTTGATCGATCGGCGCGACCATATCTATGTTTCCGACTTTGGCCTGGCTAAGTCGCTGGAATCGGACCTGGGAATGACTCAGACGGGTCAATTTCTGGGCACGCCCCGCTACATGTCCCCAGAGCAGGCGGAGACCAAACCCGTCGACCATCGCAGTGACCTCTATGCATTCGGATTGATCCTGTGCGAACTGGTGACCGGCCATCTGCCGTTCAAGCGTACTGAGTCAGTGATGCAAATGATGTACCAGCGCGTACACGAAGCACCCAAGGATCCGAAGCAGCTCGATGCCGATATACCGGAGTACCTGGCCCGGATCATTCAGAAATGCCTGGAGCGAGATGTCACTCAGCGTTACCAGAGCGCAGGCGAGATTTTGGCGGATTTGGATGCAGGTCACGCGCCGGAACTGACACAACCCAGTTGGGTTGCTGTGGCGACAACCGCAGTCCTGCGTCGACCGAGGAGCGCCTGGCTGGTAGCGGGCTCCGTGCTGGTCGTGCTAGTTTTCGGCTTAGCTGTTTGGAAGAAACTCGCAACCCACTCCGCACAGCCGACCGTTCCCGGAGGTCCGCAGCTTTCGCTCGCCATTCTGCCATTCCGGAATGCGTCGGGCGATGCTGCGCTCGACTGGCTGGGCCCCAGCCTGGCAGACATGCTCAGCACCGATGTCGGACAGTCAGCGCAGTTGCGCACCATTTCTCCGGACCGGTTGCATCAGGTGCTAACCGACCTGCAGGTCACGCCGAATGTATTGATTGATCCAACCATGCTACGCCGCATTGCCGAGTTCACCAGCGCCGACACAGTGGTCTGGGGTCAATACGCCAAGTTTGGCGACCAGATTCGCATTGACGCCACGCTCCAGGACCTAAGACACGATCGCCGGGTTCCGCTGAAAATTGAGGTGGCCAGCGAAAAAGATGTTCCCGGCGGCGTGGATCGGCTTGCCGACTCGATCCGGCATAACCTCGGCATGTCGGGCGATGTCGTAAAAGAATTGCAAGCGAGTTCCTTCCAGCCGACTTCGAAATCAATGGCCGCGCTCCGGGATTACAACGAGGGCGTGAAGTTACTGCGTGATGACAAGAGCAAGGACGCACAAAAGCAATTGGAGGCGGCGACCAGAGAAGATCCGACTTTTGCCCTGGCTTTCTCCAAGCTGGCACAAACCTACGTCAATCTAGGTTACGACAGCGAAGCGGAGCGGTCGGCGCGGAAGGCCGTTGCCCTGAGCGACAACCTGCCGCAGGCCGAGAGGTATCTAATCGCGGCGATCCATGCTCAGGTTACGAACAACTATCCGGAAGCGATCAAAGCGTACGAAGCCATGGCCAAAGCGTCGCCGGATAATGCAGATGTGCAATCCGCGTTGGGCCGGTTGTACGAAGATACTGGAGACTTTGCCAAGGCCGATGAAGCTTACCAGAAAATCCTCAAGGCGAACCCGAAGGACATCGCGGCGATTGTGTCGACCGGTCGCATCGCTATCAAGCGCGGCAATCCGCAAGACAGTCTGGATCCACTGAACCGCGCATTAAGCTTGTCCGTTCAGTTGGGCAACGATGAAGAACGCGGCACCAGCCTGCACGCGATCGGCGCGGCGTACCGAATGTTAAACAAACCCGAAGACGCGCTGCGAAACTTTCAAGAGGCGCTGGCAATCCGGCGGCGCACCGGACAAAAGCGGGGCATTGCCTTCAGTCTAAACGAAATGGCGAGGGTGGAAGTTTCGTTGGGAAAACCTAAAGACGCCCTGGCTCACTACCAGGAGGCCTTGCAGGTACGGCGCGAGATCGGGGACAAACGCGGGCTGGCCGACACCTTACTCGACTTAGGCAATTTCTACGATGATCGTGGCGATCATGACCAAGCTTTAAGAATGTACAAGGAGGCGCTGCAACTGGAGCGCGATATTGGCAATGAAAGCCTGCAGGCCATCGCCATCAACAACATCGGGGCCGTCTATTTTGAAAAGAGCGAGTATGAAGACGCCCGAACCTATTACCAGCAGGCGCTACAGTTGCGGGAAAAATCCAAGGTGCCACAAGACATCGTGGATGGCGTCCACAACCTAGCGGAGACTATGGCCAGAATGGGGCAGTACGATCAGGCCGTGACGCAGTACATGCGGGCGTTGGAGCTGCGTCGCAGCATGGATGACTCGCGCGGAGCCGCGATGGAGTCCTACAGCATCGGCACCTTGTTCGATTACCAGGGCCGCTTCGGCGCCGCCATCAACTCCAAGCAGGATGCGTTGAAGACCTTCCGCGACCTCAAGGATCGAACCTTCTGGATGGCGGAGATTCTGGGTGGTTATGCCGAGGCGCTGACCCTGGCCGGACGCGGACAGGAATCGCGGGCCTATCTCGACGAGGCGCTCCGTCTCTCTCGGGAGCTCAAGAACGATGGCATGGTGGCTCAAACCTTGGATTTTGAAGGCGACCTCGCGTATTACGGCGGCGACGCGAAGTCCGCCCGCTCTTACTACCAAAGTGCGTTACAGGCAGCGACGCACAGCAAGGAGCCGGATAAGGTCTTGATCGCGAAGGCGGACCTCGCCCGCGTGGACATTGCAGAAGGACGGGCGGCGGTGGCGATCGGCAACTTGCGGCCTCTGGCGGGAGAAGCCGAGGAACAGGGCTTTGCCTACATGGCCGTGGAGTGCTCCATTGATCTGGCGGAAGCCTTGATGCAAACCAGGGATTATTCCCATGCCCGCGCGGAACTGGAGCGCGCCCTGCTTCAGGCCGACAAGCTGGGGCTGAAACCGCTGGGCACTCAGGCTCATTACGTGCTGGCCACCGTGCTGCGGCAATCGGGAAATTCGGCCGACGCGCAAGAGCACTACCGCGATTCCACCCAGTTGCTCGACGACATGCGCAAGGAACCGGGCGCTGAGAAAATCCTGCAGCGCTCCGATTTTAGGGCCATCTACGACGAGGCCACGCGCTGGTCACCGGCCGCCAAGGGCGGAGGTTAAACTTCGGCCCTGAGCGTTCAGGGGTGTTCTGAATCCGCAAGTGTGTTGTTGTCCACATTGGGAACGGCGTGCTGGCGCAGCATCCTCGCAGACAAAAAGGAAGGTGCAGGCCGTAGCCTGCACCTTTCGCTTGAAATGACGCGAATTAGTTGAACTGGAAACCCAAGGTTGCCGGGATCTCCGTAACGCCATTGTCGAATGTGACCTGGACATTGGCGCAAGATCCTTTCCAGGATGTCGGGATCTTCCAATTCATCTGGTAATCCCCCCCGCCGAGATGTTGGAACCCGGAAGCACCGGCGGTCGATAGGGTTGGATCATCGGTTGCTGGGTTGGCGGGGGCGCCGTTCGGGCAAGCAATGCCAAAAGACGCGAGGTTTACCCAGGGCGTCTTGACCGTCGGGCTATCCTGGCAAACGTTGCCGGCGATGGTCGTCTTAAACGAGTTGCAGTACGAGAGGTTGGTAATGGGGTTCCCCGAGGTGTCGTTCCAGGTAAAGATCAACGGCCGGGTCGATCCCGCCTTGACTTGGTTCAGATTACCGTCGACTACGGGCGACTGCCATCCCACGAGTCTGGACGTGCTGCCGCTGGTAATCGGCGGAGCGCCAGGCGTGTACGTTACTTCGAAGCACGAGCCTACGCCGCCACCACCGCCCTTGCTGGTCGGGTCTATCCTGGTCACGTAATAGTCAAGGAAAATACTCTGTGCTAAAGCGGTGCTGGACGTCGGGCATCCAGAGAAGTGGACGACCAGGAAATCGGGACCACCGATGGCCGGAAGATCCGGCGGCAGATCGTAGCTCTCCAGCAACGTGTAAAGCAGCGTTTCGCAGTCGCCGCCGTTCGGGACTCCGCCGAACGAACATTCCGCCTGGAAACCGACGCACGTGTCGACGCCGTTAGCCAGAGTTACGTCCGCGAACGGGACGCAAGTCTCGTTCGGGAAGTTCGCGGGCGGAATGAAACCTGACTTTAGAATCGGCACTTGTGTAATCGTCAGCGTTTCGCCGCCGAGGCTGTAAGGAGACGGTGTGATCTTATATTTTTCGGCGCCATTATTGAACGAATATGTGGTTTGGACTCCCGGCGCCAGCGTCTGAGTCTGCGAGGCCAACCCCGGCAACCCCTCCTGAGCATAGACGGTAACGTTGATACCGTTTCCTTCCCCGTCAGTTGTGTCGCCGTTTGTGCTGAGGTCTCTAAAGTTACATGGAAACGGATCCGTCACGCCGTGGGCTGCAGCCCAGCAATCGCTTCCGGGGTATCCGGGGGGGAATACGGGGTTGCCGGGGTACGAAAAGATGCCACTGGATTCGGCCACGTAGAAGCTGATCCGGTAAGTGTGCCCCAGGGTGGTGGGAATCGTCTGGCTGATGGCGTCGTAAGCCTGCACAGCGCCGTCAAACCAGCAGTAATTAACAACCGCCTCGTCAATAAAGTAGCAATAGTTGGAGACGTTGTAGTTGGGCGAGGGACCGACCACGAACCCCCCGGCCGTGGCGCCGTACGCATTGGCATAGGTCCAGCCGATCGGCACACCACTGTTCCCGTTGCTGGTATAGACACCTCCCGAAAGATCGCCATTGGTCAACAGGTTGGGGCCGGGGAGCTCGCCCGTCACGTCCTGCACCGACGGGTAGGCGAACGAGATCTGGGCCGGGTCATCACGAAAGGCGAACGTGATGGCTGTGCTGGTGAGGGTGGCGGTGAAATTCACCGTGTACTGCTGGTAGGTTTCATTGCCGCCGCCGGGTATCGGGGTACCGTTCAGGTCCAGAATTGCACCTGCGGGCGGGCCCTGGTTGGATGGGATTGCCCGGGCGGGGGCGGCGAAGACCATGAGCAGGGTGCAGCAGAGGAACGTAAAGGCCATTTTCTTCAAGGCCGTCAAAGTGGCAGGCGGCAGCAAAAGTCGTTTCATCGGAAGCTCCCTCTTTTCTTTTGTCAGGACACGAATATTCGCAGTCATGGTCACCTTCTGGAAATCTCTGTCTGGACACGCAACTCAAATCCAGGAACAGTAGAGGGGAGGCTGAGGTTGACAAAAGTCTGGCGAGAGCAAAGATCGGGCTTGCGTCCCGACTCCTCGTCGTCCGGGACTCCTGGAACCGCAGCGAAGGGATTGTGCCCCCGAATGGCCCGTCTGTCAATGGAATTAAGCTCGGGCAGGCTGGGCCAGCGAGTCTACCAGACAAAAAGGTGCAGGCCGTAGCCTGCACCTTTCGCCTGAAATGACGCGAATTAGTTGAACTGGAAGCCCAAGGTTGCCGGGGTCTCCACCAAGCCATTATCAAAGGTGGCCTCGACGTTGGCGCAATACCCCCTTCAAGATTTCTGAGACTTCCAGTTGAATTGATAATTCCCACCTCCATTGTTCTGGAAGCCCGAATTGCCGGCGGAATCGGTGGTGTCCGTCGTGATGTTTACGGACGCGCTGCCCTGACAAGCGATCCCAAAGTACGTGAGGTTTACCCCCGGAGGCGTACAACCCGTCCCACTCATGTTTGGGCAGTAATTGAGGGTTGTGACCGGATTCCCTGAGCTGTCGTTCCAGTTAAATATTAGCGGCCGGGTCGATCCCGCCTTAACCATATTCAGTTGGCCGTTTGCCACGGGTGATTCCCATCCGACGAATTGGGAGCTGGATACGGTGCCGGTGGTAATCAGGGGAGCGCCGGGCGTGTACGTTACTTCGAAGCACGAGCCTACGCCACCACCGCCGCCTTTGGTAGTCGGGTCGATCCTGGTCACGTAATAGTCAGTAAAAATGCTCTGTGCGAAAGCGGTGCCTGACGTCGGGCAGTTAGAGCCGTGGACGACCAGGAAATCGGGTCCGCCGATCGATGAAGTTGCTCCTTGCGGCGAGAATTGAATTGGACGCAAACCGCCGCGCACGTGGAAAAACCTGATTTGTGGATTTCATATCGCCACTCTCCTGTGCAAGGCCACTCTTGTGGAGAAGCAGCATGGGCCCGGCCTTGCTGAGGCCGCAGCTGTATCGGACTAAAAAGCCAGCGAGTCAATGAGCCGGCGTGCTAATCAAATTTTGTCGAGCGGCCCTTGAACGATTCGAAGTCCCAAGTGGCGGGGGACGAAAGGCCGGACTGCGAGCGGATTATAGCCCAAAATTCGCGGCAAATTATATGTCTTGCAGATTAATCTCTTACTAGTTCTCGAGAACTGCTTTCCCGCCGCCGGTGGCCCAGGCAGGTTGCAAACTTTTGCAATCTGCCTTAGCTCAAACACCCACGCTGATGAGCTCACCGTTCGATTTCGAGCCTCATCTCCACCGCCCTCTCTGCTAACCCCATCGATTGCCGGCTCCTGGCCGCCAGACGGCGGCATGCGGGCTCGATTCACGGAATATTCAACGAATTGTCATCAATTCTTAACAAACGGCGGTCTAGGCTGACAGTTCGCCAAACCATGAACTTTGAGCCGAAAGTGTTCCCGTCAGAAGTTTGTCTGCTACCTAAAACGTTTATTTCTCAGGAGATCAAAACAATGAAAAGAATCATGGCTGTGGTGTTTTCGATGATGCTTGGGGGGAGCGTGATGATGGCGCAAGCCCAGCCGGGCGCGGCCAGCACAACGACGACCAAGAGCGGGCAGAAAAAAAGGGTTGCCAAGCCATCGGGGCCGGCTATTTCAGAGCAGCTCAGTGAGATGAAGCAGGCGATTGATGCTCAGCAGCAGCAGATCAAGCAGCTGAGCGATCTGGTGCAAAGCCGCGATGAGAAGATTCAGCAACTGGAACAGCGGCTTGACCAAAGCCAGACAGCAGCTACGCAGGCGCAGGCCAAAGCGGATACTGTGGCTGCTCAAACGGCGGAGCAAGGGCAAACGGTTACGGCGCTCAAGAGTGACGTCACGGACTTGAAGACGAGCGCAACCAACGCCGCGCTGACACTGCAAGAAACACAGAAGAGCGTGAAGGATGCGATGGAGAGCCCGCTGGCCATCCACTTCAAGGGAATCACCATCACTCCCGGCGGATTCCTGGCGGCAGAATCGGTGTATCGCAATCGGGCGTTGGGGGCGGACATCAATACTCCATTCAACAGTGTCTCCATGCCCGGCAGCGGCGCCAACGCGGTGTCCGAATTCTATGGTTCCGGCAGGCAGTCGCGCATCTCGCTGCTGGCTGAGGGCAAGCTCAGCGACGTCAAGCTCACTGGCTATTACGAGGCTGACTTTCTGTCGGCGGGCGTAACTTCCAACAACAACCAGAGCAACAGCTATACCCTGAGGCAGCGGCAGGTTTGGGGTCAGGCTGCGTGGGCCAATGGGTGGAGTGTTACCGGCGGCCAAATGTGGAGCTTGGTGACGGAAACCAAGAAGGGCGTCGACAACCGGACTGAAGCGGTGCCCATGACTATAGACCCGGCGTATACCGTCGGCTTCAGTTGGGCACGGCAGTATGGTTTCCGCGTGGCCAAGAACTTCAACAATCGCTTCTGGCTGGCCGCCTCCCTGGAAAATCCTTCGACGATCTTTGCGGCCAGCGGCAATGCCTCAAACTTCGCGTTTGGCGGCGCCGGCGTTACCAGCGGACTGTTTAACAATCAATCCAACTATTCCTTTAACGCGACGCCCGACATAATTGTCAAAGCGGCGTTTGAACCCGGCTTCGGCCACTACGAAGTCTTCGGCATCTTCAGCCGCTTCCGCGACCGCGTCTACCCTTGCGTGGAATTTCCTGTCGGCTCAACCCTCTGTGGCACCGGCAGCACTGCCGTGACCGGAGCCTATAACGATTCGAAGAATGGCGGTGGACTGGGAGCGAACGCCCGCGTCACTGTGGCCAAGCACTTGGACTTCGGAGTTCACGCCCTTTTCGGGAACGGTGTAGGCCGGTATGGCGCGTCGGGCCTGCCGGACGCCACGGTGAAGACTTGTGTCGATCTCGCAAACGGTTGTCCAGGCGATGGCACGCTGGCGCCGCTGCGTAGTTATCAGGGTCTGGTTACATTGGAGTACCACGCACCCAGGATTGATGTGTACCTCAATGGCGGCGAGGAGTATGTGAAACGCTACTCTACGCAGAATCTACTCAACCCAAGTAGTTATGTGGGATACGGGGACCCGAACTTCCTTGACTCGGGCTGCTACACCGAAACCAAACCGTCGTCGGGCACCGGTTACGGTTTTGGAGCGCTAGGTAGCTGTAGCGGCAATACCCAGAGAGTCATCGAGGGTACGTTCGGGTTCTGGATAAAACTGTACAGCGGCCCCAAAGGAAGACTGCAGTTCGGCCCGCAGTATTCTTACCTGAGCCGAGATGCATGGACGGGAACGTTCGCCGCGGCAACGTCGACAACGCCGGCAGTCTACTCCGCCCCGCACGGAATCGACAATATGTTTATGACGTCTTTCCGCTACTACTTGCCGTAGACGAACCGAAGACCCTCGTCCCCAGAATTTTCGTCTTCTGGGATTGGGGGCGAGGGATTGTTTTCAAAGCGAAACGACCTCCTGTCGCTCCAGTTCGGAACTCCCGCATTGGAGCGATTCGCTTTTATACCTGGTTTGAGCTCGATCGTAGAGTTAAGGCCTCAACTGCAGCAGACGCAAGCGGAAATCAGTCAGGCACGAGCGGGTTATGAATACCGGCTGACGCTGGCGATCCTGCAATATCAAACCACCGGCCTCTAAGTTGCGGGAAGGGTTGCAGTGTTGACTTGAACGTGACCGTGCTAAGTGCGCGCCATCGTATGCCGGCCGCCGGACAGGGATCCGTTTAGCATAGAGATGTGAGGACGCAGAAACGAATTGGCCTGGCGCGAGCGCTTTCCAAAATGGGCTATTGCTCGAGGTCTCAGGCGGCGGTTTTGATCCGTGCTGGACGCGTCACTCGAAATGGGCGGGTCGTGCGGGATCCGGAAAGCTCAGTGCGAATGCCCGATGGCCGTGTGGACGATCGGATTGAGGTCGAGGGTTCGCCGATCGACAAAGCGCCAGCGATCTACCTGGTCATGAATAAACCGCGCGGCGTGGTGACGACCGCATCCGACGAGAAAGGGCGCGAGACGGTTTACGATCTGCTGGAGGCGGGGTTGCCGTGGGTTGGTCCGGTAGGTCGATTGGATAAGGCGAGCGAAGGTCTGCTGCTGTTGACCAATGACTCGGAATGGGCGGCCAGAATCACCGAGCCAGCCAGTCATCTGGATAAGAAGTATCACGTGCAGGTGGACTGCGTTGCCGACGCCGAGCTGTTGGCGAAAATCATGCGGGGGTGCGTGGTTGAGGGCCAGGAGTTGTCCGCGAAAGGGGCACGCCTTCTTCGGCACGGCGATAAGAATAGCTGGCTGGAAATTACGCTTGACGAAGGTAAGAACCGGCAGGTTCGGCGTCTGCTGGAAGCGCTGAAGGTTGGCGTGTTACGCGTAGTGCGGGTGTCGATCGGGCCACTCGAACTGGGCGATCTTAAGAAGGGCGCGGTGCGGCGGCTGACGGCGGAGGAGAAGCGAGCGATGGATTGGGTGCTGCCAGCGGCGCCCTAGGTTTTCGAAGAATTCGGCTGCGTTTCCAGATAGTCCTGTGCCTGGAATAGCACCTTGCGCTCGCCGCTATACGCAAGCTGAGAGGCCGCGTCGGCGAGCGGCACCCAGAGGGCTCGCTTGACCTCGATTCGCATGCCGGAAGTCAGTTTGTCGATTTCTCCGGAGACATAGCGCATCAGGTAGAAGCTCACGATTTTGAAGACCCGTTCGCCGTCGCCCCAGGTGCGGACGTAGACATACCTAGTATCACAAAGTTTGGTCACCGGCTCGGCCACGACTCCGGTTTCTTCCAGGACTTCCCGCACTGCGGCTACCTGCGGTTTTTCGCCCGGATCCAGCAGGCCTTTGGGGAGGGTCAACACGGCCCGGCTGCGCTTGCGCGGCGACTTTGCGGCTTTGGGAGGTTCTTTCTGCGGCTCAATCAGGGCGACGTGCCAGACTTCTGAGATCTGCCGCAGCACGACGCCGCCTGCTGAAATTTCCCTTGGCATCATCCTCACCTTATCTCGAATCTATCACCCCGGTGACGGCGGCAGCTGCCGAGCTTCGCCCGGTTGGCGGGCGAGACCGCCCGCCCTACACGAGCAACGTCTCTTGCTGGATTCGCTCCCATGCACGTTCCACATGGCGTGCCTGTGTGTTCGTTTGGCCGACGCAGAGGCGCAGGGTGAGCTTGCCATCGAGCTTGGTATGGGTGAGGAACAGGTCGCCGCTGGCGTTCAGCCGGTCCATCAGGAGTTGATTGGCTTGATCTCCCGCGCGCAGACGGAAGCAGACGAGGTTGAGCGGGGCGGGGGCGGCGAGTTCGAAACGCGAATCTTGACGGACCCAGGTGGCGAATTGCTGCGCCAGGCGCACGTGCTCGCGAATGTGGTGTTGCAGTCCTTCGGCGCCGTAATGGCGGATGACGAACCAAAGCTTGAGCGCGCGAAAACGGCGTCCGAGCTGGATGTGCCAGTCACGATAATCAACGACGGCGCCGGTTTCGGTTGCCTGGTTGCGCAGGTACTCTCGCAGAATCGAGAGCGTTTGGATCAAGTGGCTGCGGTCGGCGACGTAGAAGCAATTGCAATCGAAGTTGGTAAACATCCATTTGTGCGGGTTGAAAGTGTAGCTGTCCGCGAGTTCGACGCCATCTTGAATCAAGCGGAATTCCGGGCAGAGGGCGGCCGTGCCGCTCATGGCTGCGTCCACGTGCAGCCAGATATTGTGGTCGCGGCAGACGCCGGCAATGTCGCGAATGGGATCAATCGCGGTCGAGGATGTGGTTCCCACGGTGGCACAGACGAAGCAGGGAATCAGGCCGGCCTTGATGTCTTTTTCGACTTGGCGTGCGAGCGCTTCGGGGCGCATGGCGAAGTTCCTGTCCACGTCGATCTGGCGCAGGTTGTCCGAGCCGAGGCCGGCGATCTTTACATCCTTTTCCATGGAGGAATTGGTTTGCGTGGAGCAATAAGCGACCAGGCGCCCATCGCAGCCCTTGCGATTGCTGGCGAAGTTGGTTGAACGCTCGCGGGCGGCGAGCAGGGCGACGAGATTGGCGCTGGACGCGGTGTCCTGAATCACGCCGCCTCCGGCGCTAGTGGAAAGAAATTTCTCGGGCAGGCCCAACATGGGTACCAGCCAATCGAGCACGAGCGTTTCCAGTTCGGTGCACGCTGGACTGGTGGACCAGAGCATGCCTTGCACGCCCAGTCCGGAGGAAACGAGGTCGCCGAGAATGGCCGGCCCAGAGGCGTTCGCCGGAAAGTAGGCGAAGAAGTTGGGTGACTGCCAGTGGGTGATGCCGGGAAGGATGACGCGCTCGAGGTCGGCAAGAATCTGGTCGAAGGCTTCGCCATGCTCGGGTGCTTT
>Ga0187817_10000406_pt1 | contig 18161 bp, 13 predicted proteins | sample NC_wetland_sal_i_17_FD_132431 | JGI IMG/M metagenome (GOLD analysis project Ga0187817, IMG submission 132431) | Wetland sediment microbial communities from Neuse River Estuary, North Carolina, USA - SO4_2 | ecosystem: Environmental > Aquatic > Freshwater > Wetlands > Sediment | place: USA... | reverse complement strand
GCCCTTCGAACTCGAACGCTGGCAATCCGTCTGGGAAAACATAGTCGAGGTGAATATTTCCGAGAGCGGCGTTCATCCGCTGACGACCGCGGAGTTGGTGCCGGACATGGACGTACTGCGGACCGTTCTGGAAGTGCGCCTTGGCTATCCGCAATCGAACGGGAGCGAGGAGCTGCGCACGAGGATTTCGGAATTGTATCCGGGCGCGCGAATGAAGAACGTGCTCGTCACCTGCGGGGGTTCGGAGGCCAACTATATTTCCACATGGGCGCTGCTGGAGCCGGGCGATGAGGTCGTCTTCATGCTCCCGAATTACATGCAGATCTCGGGGCTGGCGCCCGCATTCGGCGCCACGGTGAAGCCGCTATGGCTGCGCGAGAATCTCGATTGGGGCATTGATCCTGACGATTTGCCGCGGCTTGTAACGCCGAAGACGCGGCTCATTGCCGTGTGCCATCCGAACAATCCCACCGGATCGGTCCTGAATGAGGAACAACGCAAGGCCATCGTGGCCGCGGCCGCCAGAGTGGGCGCATGGATCCTGGCAGATGAAATTTATCGCGGGGCGGAGATGGATGGCCCCGTGACGCCGACGTTCTGGGGCAGCTACGACAGATTGATTTGCACCGGTGGGCTATCGAAAGCGTACAGTTTGCCCGGGTTGCGTACCGGCTGGGTAGTCGGCCCCCCCGACATGATCGAGCGGCTCTGGGGCTACCATGATTACACGAGCATCGGGCCATCCATGATGACCGACCGGCTGGCATCCATCGCACTCGATCCCTGGCGGCGCGATTGGATCTTGAATCGCACACGCAAATTCATTCAGCGAAATTATCCGCCGCTGCGGAACTGGCTGGACATTAATGCGGAAGTGTTTTCGCATGTCGCGCCGCGCGCCGGAGCGATCGCCTGGGCCGCCTTGCCGAAAGGGTGGAACTCGGCGCAAATGGCCGAAGAGTTGCGGGCGCGGAAAGGCGTGCTGATCGTTCCCGGCGAGCATTTGGGCATGGAATCGCACGTGCGATTCGGCTTTGGCGGAAACTCAGAACAATTGCGCCTGGCGCTGGCACGCATCAGCGAATGGCTCGAGGAAAAGCGCGGCGGGTAGATCTGCGTATGTCGTTTACTCCTCGTTGACGAGCCGAGCGCCCGGTCATAAGATGGCGCGCAGCCGGGCTTCCCCCGCCTACCATGACGGCACCCCTACCCCCCAATGAAACAGCGCGACTGGAGGCTCTGCACCGGTACGCCATCCTCGATACCCTCCCGGAGCAGGAATTCGACGATCTGTCGCGCCTGGCGGCCTTGATCTGCGGCACTCCGATTGCGCTGGTCAGCCTGGTGGATGAGACCCGGCAGTGGTTCAAATCCAAGATCGGAATTGAAGAGCCCGAAACGTCGCGCGATATCGCCTTTTGCGCACACGCCATTCTCCAGCCGGATGTCCTGGTTGTTCCGGACGCTCTTGCGGACGAGCGTTTCCGGTCGAACCCGCTCGTCATCGGGGAGCCGAAGGTGCGTTTTTATGCCGGGGCGCCGCTGCTGACCGACGAGGGACACGCGCTCGGAACACTGTGCGTGATTGACCGCGTGCCGCGGGATCTTTCTCCGGAGCAGAGGGAAGCGCTCCGGGCACTCGGCCGCCTGGTGGTGGCCCAACTCGAGCTGCGGCGCAGCGTTTCCGCTCTCTCGAAAGCAATCGGCGAACGCAAACGCGCCGAAATCGAACTCGACCAACTCTTCACCCTTTCGCTCGATATGCTGTGCATCGCCGGATTTGACGGCTACTTCAAACGAATCAATCCCGCATGGGAGAAGACGCTGGGAATCCCGGAGAAGGAGCTGCTCGCGCGGCCCTACCTCGATTTCGTGCATCCCGAAGACCGCGCCGCCACACTGGCGGAGATGAAGCAAATCGCCACGGGTCGCGTGACCTTTTCCTTCGAGAACCGCTATCGCTGCGCCGACGGGACGTACATCTGGGTGCTCTGGAACGCGACGCCGAGCAGCGATCAACAACTGGTTTTCGCGGTAGGGCGCGATATCACGCTGCGCAAGCGCGCGGAGCGGCGCCTGGCCGCCGGATATGCGGTCACGCGCGTCCTGGCCGACGCGGAAACTTTGGACGAAGCATCGCCACTGATCTTGAGGTCTATTTGCGAAGGGCTGGGCTGGGAAGTGGGAGCCGTCTGGCGCTTGGACGAAAACGGGACAATGCTCCACTGTGTCGAATTCTGGCACCCTCCGGCGCTTGAATTTCCGAGTTTCGAGTGGGCCACGCGGGAATTTGCGTACCATCGCGGCGTTGGGCTCCCGGGCCGCGTTTGGGAGACGCGGCAGCCTGCGTGGCTGCCGGATGTCCCGAACGAAGGGAATTTTCCCCGCGCTTCTTTTGCGAAGGAAGAGGGGCTGCACTCTGGATTCGGCTTTCCGATCCGGATCGGCGATCGGATCGTGGCCGTGATCGAATTTTACAGCCGCGAAATTCGCAAGCCAGAGGATGCATTGATGGAGATGTTCGATTCGATCGGCAGCCAGATCGGGCAATTCATGGAGAAGCGGCGCGCGGAAACGGAATTGAAGCTCTACGCGGATTATCTGGAAGCGGCGCGCCACGCGCAGGAAGCCGACGCCAAGAGGCTTGCGCAGCTCGTGAAAGAGCTCGAAGTGGAGAAAGGCAAGGCGGAAGAAGCGACGCGCTCGAAAAGTGAGTTCCTCGCGAATATGAGCCATGAGATTCGCACGCCGATGAATGCAATTATCGGAATGACGGAGCTTGCGCTGGGGACCAAGCTGAGGCCCGAGCAGCGCAGATTCCTGCACACGGTGAAAGGCGCGGCCGCGTCGCTGCTGAACCTGATCAACGACATTCTGGATTTCTCGAAAGGCGAAGCGAAAAAAATCGAGCTCGATCGCGTGGATTTTGGGCTGCGTTCCACTCTGGGAGAGGCGGTGCGGGTGCTGGCCGCACGAGCACGGCAGAAAGACATCCAGCTTGCCTGCAACATCTCTCGCGGAGTTCCCGATACTCTGCTGGGCGATCCGGAAAGGCTGAAGCGCATTGTCGTCAATCTCGTTGGGAACGCGATCAAGTTCACTGAAAAAGGAGAAGTGGTGCTGCGCGCTGGCATCGAGTCGCGCTCGCCGGAAGGCGTGGTGTTGCATTTCTCGGTCACCGACACGGGCATCGGCATTCCGCCTGAAAAGCAGGCGCGCATTTTTGAATCGTTTCGCCAGGCCGATAGCTCGACGACGCGGAAGTATGGCGGCACGGGACTGGGTCTTTCCATCTCGGCGCAACTTGTTGAGCTGATGGGTGGGCGCATCTGGGTTGAAAGCGAGGTTGGGCGCGGAAGCACATTCCATTTCACGGCGAAATTCGGAGTGGGGAAGGCGGGACGGAAGAAAGCCGCGCCCCCGCCGGCTCCCGTTCGTACCACTGCGACGCGCCGCCGCGTGCGGCAAGTTCCACGCCCGCTGCGAATCCTGGTCGCGGAAGATAATCCCGTGAATCAGCAACTGGTGCTGCAAATCCTTGGTAACCGGGGCCACACCGTGATCGTGGCGGAAAACGGCCGCCACGCCGTCGCGGCCGTCGAGCGGCACGCGTTTGATCTGGTGTTGATGGATTTGCAGATGCCGGAAATGGGCGGGCTCGAGGCCACCCAGGCGATTCGGGAAATGGAGAAAGCCACGGGAGCGCACGTGCCCATCCTGGCGATGACGGCTCACGCCATGCAGGACGACCGAGAACGCTGCTTGGCTGCAGGCATGGACGGTTATCTTGCGAAACCCATTGAGCCGAAGGCTTTCCTTCAGGTCGTGGAGGCAGCGGGGCTCGCGCCTGCGACAGGTTCCGAAGCCAGCAATGAGCCGGAGGCCGAAGGGGCATTCGACAAGGAGAAGTTACTCGGCCGGTTCAATGGGAATCCAAATCTTTTGCGAATGCTGGTGAACACATTTCGGGATGATTGCCCTAAAATGATGGCCCGGATTCGAAGCGCGCTCGGGGCGCGTGACGCGGCCGCTCTGGCCGATGCCGCCCATGGGCTGAAGGGGTCGGTCGGGAATTTCGGGACGTCGCCGGCGCAGGCGGCGGCGAGAAAAATGGAAATCATGGCGCGACAGGGTACACTCGACGGCGCGTGGGAAGCCTACTCCACGCTGGAAGCCGAGATCGGCCGGCTGTTGCCGGCGCTTCAGGCGATTGGCGGTTCGAAAGGCACGGCCGGGCGGCGGAGCCGCTCGCATCAATTGTCGCGGAGGAAACGATGACGCGAATTCTAGTCGCTGATGACGATCGCACCACCCGCCTGCTTCTGACGGAAACCCTTCGCGGCGAAAAGCACACCGTGGTCAATGCTTCCGACGGCGCCGAGGCTCTGAAAAAGCTGAAAGCCGAAAAATTCGATCTCGTGCTCCTCGACGTCTGGATGCCGAAGATGAACGGGCTGGAGGTGCTTGCGGCGCTACGCAAGACCAACAAGCGCCCGAAGATTATCGTCATGACTTCGGATGACACGCCGGAAACATTGCTGGGCGCCATTCGCGAACAGGCCTATCAATATTTATCGAAGCCCGTCGAGCCCAAGGCGCTGATTGCGCTGGTGCGCGAATCGCTCCACAAGAAGGAGGCGCCGCTGCCGATTGAGGTGATTTCGGCTCGACCCACCTGGGTGGAATTGTCGGTGCCCTGCACGCTTGAAGCCGCCGAGCGCATTGAGGGATTCATGGCGCACTTGAAAGGGGGGCTTTCGGAAGACGTCCGCCGCGCTGTGGGACAAGCGTTCCACGAACTGCTTTTGAACGGGATCGAATGGGGAGGGAAGCTCGATCCCAAGCGCAAGGTGCGCGTTTCCTATTTGCGCGCCAAACGCATGCTGCTCTATCGCATCGCGGATCCGGGCCCCGGATTCAAATTCTCCGAAATCGAACATGCGGCGATATCGCACAATCCCGATGAGCCGACCAAACATGACAAGATACGCCAGGAAAAAGGGCTGCGCCCCGGCGGCTTCGGCCTGGTCCTCACGCAGGCCAACGTGGACGAATTGCTCTACAACGAGGCGCAAAACGAAGTCGTATTCGTAAAATATCTCGACGAGCAGGAAACGACGCAGTAAAAAAACGCGCTCGTTGGCAACAGTGAAATTGAAGTGGAAAAAGAGACTGATTGACGCTGGTACACGCCATGTATAGGATGGCGTGAATTCCTGAGGGAGGGCGGTTATGGCTAAGAAAACCAAATTGACGGATGCTGCGGCGAAAATCGGGGCTGTCGTGGGGCGCGCCGAGGGCACGGCGCACAAGATCGCAAAAGCTGGAGGAGTGGCCAAAAAAGAGCTTGAAGCGATATCGAAGCAAGTCGAAGGCCTCAAGAAACAATTAGAGAAAACCACCAAGCGACTCAGGCACGCGCTCCGCTAATTGCAAGTCATCATCCACAGCGAAGCGTTCGTGCCATCTTCAAGCCGAGAATTCATTCACGGGCGGGCTGCGGCTGCCGTGTGGAATGCTTAGTGGGCCCGCAAGGATTCGAACCTTGGACCAACGGTTAACTCTAGATAAGCTATGTAGCTGATTCGTCTAGCCTCTATCTGCGTCGAGTGTGACGATACAGCACGGTATTTGGGGGGTTCTGTTCTCAAGTTGTTCTCACATTGTGGGATGAACCCCTAAGCTGACCACAGTCTTGCTATGGCATGTTCGGCATTATCAACTTCCCATAACCCGGCTTATGAAGAGAGGAAGAGATGAGCCTCGACTGTCTTTCAATAAGACTGTTGTTACCCGATCTCGAATTCATCTTGAAGATCATCAACTGGCTCCGGGCACCATAAATGTGCGGTTGGGGGCAGTGCGTCGACTGGCCTACGAAGCAGCGGATACAGGACTCTTGAGCCCGGAACTCGCAGCCGGTATTGGCCGTGTGAAAGGATCGAAGAAACTGGGAATTAGACTGGGAAATTGGTTGACGGTCGATGAGGCCCGCACCCTCTGGCAACTCCGTAACGCGTACGTACAGGCTAAAAGGAAAGAGGGATCGCGCCATCTTGGCCGTTTTGCTTGGCTGCAGGCTGCGTCGAGGTGAGTTGATCGAACTTACCTATGATCATTTACAACGCCGGGAAGATCATTGGGCTATCGTTGATCTAGTCGGAAAGGCGGGGCACGCCCGGACTGCACAGATGCCTGACTGGGTGAAGCGGACCATTGACGATTGGTTGAATGCGGCTGACATCAGGCAGGACAAATTGTTCCGGTGCGTCTGTCGGAAAGGGACAGTATGGGGTACGGAGATAACCGAGAAGGTGGTCTGACACGTCGTGAAGGAATACGCTAAGAGATTGGTGTCTGACTTCAGCGGAAATGGGAGTGCGGGGAGACGAACGGTAAGCTACAGTTTCGAAGCTGAGTTCTCCCCCAACAGGGGTTAGACTGCCGGAGCCGCGGGGCCCCGGACGGCCTGGGGTTGGCCGGACGGGGTGCTGCGGAGGCAATCACTACTGAGCCGGCTGCCAGGAACTATCGGGATTGTAGGCAGTGATTTGAGATGCAAGGTCACCCGTTTGATCACCCAGATCCTGCTGATATACAGCACCGTCTTGATTGACAATAAAGGTCATGACGGCGCTTGAACGATATTGCGCCGGGTACGCAATGAGCGCAAAGCCTCCCGTCAGTTTTCCATCCACGATGTAGCTTTTCGCACCTCCGGGTGCCTCTGGCCCCTGCGCGGTGAGAATCCGGTAAAAGTAACCGTAATAGGGCACGGCGCTACCTGCTGATTGCTTCGAATCTCCCTCTGCGGCCGCGCTCGCAACCAAAGAGCCCATCGGGCTCTCCGGCTCACCTTTGGAAGGAACCCAGTAGAGGCCGTCGTGCTTGCCTGGATCACTGTGAAATCGCTGCGCATAAATGCCCTTGGGATTGCCATCACGCCCTTTCGAGGCATATTCGATCTGGCCTTGCACATACCCCTCACACACGGCGATTGCACCGAGTTCGTTCCGGCCAACTCGGCGATCAATGATTTCCTCATTGCCCCGATCGATATCGAAATACCACACCTTGCCATCGCGGACGATCGGGAATGGGAACGGCCAGTCGCCCTGCCCCACTTGCAAGAATTCGAAGCCTTGTGCCTCAACCGAGAGCGAATGCTTCTCACCATAGGCCTTGACGAAGCCTGCAAGAAGGTCCTTGGCTGCCCCGTAGTCGCCCGAGGCTATGAGGTCCTTCGCTTGCGGACCAAGAAGCGGGACGAGGTGATCAGGATCACCGGAGCGCGCCGCCTCCAACAGAGCATGCACTGCCTCTGAAGGCGAGGAGAAGGTTTTCTGCCCGCTGACTGCCTGCGCAGCCAGAGGCACTGATGTCACGAGCCATAAGAAAGCAAGCAGCAAGAAGAGTGGCAGCCTCGGTTCCTGAATCTGAATCGAGTCTAGGGTCCTAATTGTCATTCTCATTGTCTTCCTCTGCTTCCCTGCGTGCTCGCCGCGCCTCGCTGGCTTGATGCCCGCTCTGCCCGACCACTGTTTCCCGAGCCTTCAAATGCACCCGCGGGTCGCGTAGACGGAGCCGCATTCGTGGCTGGACGAGCCTGGGGTGAGGTTGATCGGTTAGATGCTGACGACGTCGGAGCCGGGGAATAACCTCGGTCGGGCTTCACGGGCGGAGTGTTGGTCTTGCTGGGAGGATTGGCTTTATTGTACGTGGCGGATGGATTCCGGGACGCGTTGTTGGACGAATTGCCAGTAGTTTTGTTTCCGCCGTTGTAGGTTGATTGCCCCTTCCAACTCGGATTCGATTGGGTGTTACCGCTGTTTACAGCGGTGTTTTTCGTCTTGTTGCCCTGATTATTCACCTGGTTGCCGGTATTGATGTTGACGGTGTTCCCGCTAACGTTCCGATTGATCGTGTTATTGCTCTTGTTCTGATTGTTTGTGTTGCCGCGGTAATTGTTGTAGTAGTTGTTCGAATTGTAGTGGGTGTTGCCTGGGTATGGGCGATTGTAAGCGTAGGGGTAATTCGCCGGTCTCGTATATAAGGTTGCGCGATGATAGTTTGGGCCATAGACCGGACGGTAGACGTAATGATGGACTACCCAGGGACCGCCGCGGTAATACACGCCGCCGCCGTATCCCCAGTGCGGGTAATAGTAACTGTTGCTGCTGAACATGGCTCCGACCGCCATGCCGACCCCGAATGCAACGATAGCAACCGCGGCAGTGTTAGGCGGGGGCGGGGTATACACTTGAACGGGATTGTATTGGGGCACATAAATGATCTGGGGATTGGTGGGCTGAATCACGATCACCTGTTGGGGCCCGGCCTGCTGAACCACCACCGTCTGCTGCGGAGTTGTTTGCAGATTTCCGGCCTGTTTCGCCTGAAGCCGAAGCCTCTGGACCGCATCAAGAACTGCACTCTGGTCCGCGGTGAATGCAGCTCCTAGCTGCCGGGTCCAATCGATCTCCGAGCACATCATGTCAACGACTTGGGGGAAGTGAAACAATGCCATCATGGCTGGGCCAAAGCCCACGCTCTTTGCCGCGCTATCGAGCTGGTCCCCCTGGAGATTCTTGTTCTGCAGCAGCCAGTTGCCTCCGTCCAGGACTTCCTGGGAATTCACAGAAGCCGCCAAAACCTGCATAAGCAAGGCATCTGGGTACAGCGCGACTGGGGCAAGGAGCTTATCGAGCTGTTCCGGCATCGTTGCGGACGGGTTTCCGGCCTGTGAGAAACCCGCGGCTCCATTGGCCAGAGCCAGATTCATGCATACAGCAAGAATCCCCACTATGAACTGTTGAACAAGCGAGTTGCGCCTTTCCATACTGGCCTCCTGAATCACTGCGAAAACATGACCGCCTTACCCTGAGGACGATGTCATATACAGGCGAGTTATTGGACCTCTGCGTTTTTTTTCTCCCTTAGTAAAAGAGCGATGCGACCGATTACTCAGCTGAACGCCGCTATGCAAATGCACCGATTTGTTCATGTTGCTCCCAGGGGTCACGGGATGTAACTGTCAAAAGCGACAGTCCAATTCGCCCGGTCAAAAACGATGTGGGATGACAGGTCGGCGGGGGAAAGATCGCGATAACTGTGGATAAAAGGAGATTTGCCACAGGGTGAAACGGACCAAATGCAGGATTAACACGCGAGCCGGATCCAGACTGCGATCCTTCAGTGCTTCAGTACTTCTCTGATTTGCGCTGCCAATTGGCGCCACACAGGGGGGCGAACAACCGAAGACCCAACCGTTGAGTTTCCCACTTGGGAATCCCGAGACCGACAGCTGCGAGGGCTCCACACTGCGCAGCGTAGCTTAGGCCGGCTGCGGCAGCGTGCAGAGCTGGTACGGTTTAGATGGGTCGGTGCTAATTTGGCCGCATACAATCGCAGTGGCCTTTTTCGGTACGGAGTGAGCAGGCACCCACGGTCCCTGAGCACTTGCAGAGACGAGCCACACGTCTTGCGTGCCTCGCATGATGGGGTTGAAGTAGGTGAAAAGCATGTAGAAAGCATCTCCGATGTGGAGGACTGCCTGAGGAGCGTTCGTGGCATAAGTGATCGATGTCCCTGGGATCGACGCGAATTGCGGCGACCCCTGGTAGCGCACTTCAGCCTGCGCTGCTGCTTTCTTGGCTGTTGTCGAAACCTTTTGTTTGATTTCCGGGCCGCCTTCTTGCGGCGCCGCGTGAATTTGCACAGTGAGACCAAACAACCCGATCAAAAGAATTGCAATCCCCTGCACCTTCTTCACGGTATCTCCTCCGCGCGGCGCCGCAACACACGCAACACCAAGAAAATCCGGGGGGGGCCGCGATTTGGTGAGCGAAGCATTTCAGATAGCAAGAAATTAGCTGAACCCACGAGCTAGGCCTATTGTCAAAAATGACAGCTACTCCTTTCGGTGAGAACAACCGAAAACTTCCAAGTAACAATTTTGTTTAGTCCGTCATGTTTTTTTCTCCAGCCGCGCACCATTTCTGGCCAACGAAGCGGGGTTATTTCAGCCGGGCATACTCAGACTTGGCGGCGATCAGGATGGGGATGTCGGGGTCGGCGTCTTTCCACAACGTGAGGAAATCCTGATAGGTGGCACGAGCTTTGACGGTGTCACCCTCCAAGACATATGCCCGCGCTAGGCCGAGATGGGCCAGCGCACCTGTGGGGCAGTTCTGGACTAGGCCGCGATGGTCCAGAATTTTCTGGAACTCCACGGCTGCGGCTGCACCCTGGCCACCAGCAAGGTAGGCTTCGCCGCGAATGTAAACCGGGTAGATACAAGAATAACTGAGGGCGCCCTGGCCCAGTTCAAACGGGGCCGCGGTCTGAAGGAGCTCGACGGCAGAAGAAGCAGTCTTGCGATTGATATCGAGTTGACCGCGAATCGTGGGCAGCCAAACTGATTGAGTTACTGTACTCAGGGGAAAGCGTTTGTTCAGATCATCCGTGAGCGCTTGCGCGCGAGCCGTGTCAGCAGCGAGCGCCAGCGTCAGCGCGGCTTCGCTTTCAGCGTCTCGACTTCCCGGCGCGATGCTCAAAGCTGAAGCTGCCTGCTCCCGCGCTGGCCCATAATTACCGTACAGCGCTTCCCGGACTGCTGCATCGGCTGACCAAAAGGCCGCCGATTCCTTGTTTTGCGCATGTTCGGCGGACGCGACTGCTCGCCGGGTCAGCTGGCGGGCTTTTTCGAGCCTCCCGAAATAGCCCTCGGTGGCAGATTCCAGGGCCAAGATATCGTTCTCAAATTCCGGCTTTCCGTCGAACCAGGCTGCCCGCTCGGCCATCCCCGATGAATCGCCCTGCAGGAATGCCAGAGCATAGAGGTTTACGTGGAGATACTCATCGTCGAGCTTCAGCGCTTGCGCTTGGGCGATGGTGTCCCTTGCTTCGGGAAGGCGGTTCAGTGCGAGGTAAATTCCCGAGAGATTTTCATATCCGGTGACATTCTCTGGATAGAGCTTCAAAGACTCGCCAGTTACTTCTGCTGAGTTTTCGTATTTCCCAATGAATGAGTAAGCAGCACCCATGTTGAGATAGGGGAGCCAGTCCCGCGGATAGGATTGCGTCCACAATTCGTAGGTCTTGATGGCTTTCTCTATCTGGCCGGTGACCACCAGGTAGTACGAGGAGGCGATGTGAAGTTTATCTCGCTCGCTCGCGTGGTCGCGTAGCTGGAAGGCTTTTGTGATGTATTCGCTTGCCCGTGCAGGCTGGCCGAGATTATTGTATGCCACCCCCAAGCGCGAGTAGGCCGCAGCAAAGTTGGGGTCCAGCTCGATTGCGCGCTCGTAGAATGGAATGGCTGCAGCAACATCCTTTTTTCTGCCGACGCTAAATGCCTTCAAAGCTTCGAGCGAGGGCGTCATAGCCTGGTCGAGAGGCACATCAAATTTCTGCACCGAGCGGAGCGATTCGCCCAACTCGCTTCGTAACCTTGTGGCTGCATTGCCAAGTGCGTCGAGCACCTTCTCCTTCCCCGCGGCCTGAACTTGTTCCCGAGCCAGCGGGTCGTCGGTGGCGCAATTGATCGCGTTCAACCCGATGACGTATTGATTTCCCAAGCCGGCAATCGACCCGCTGATGAAAGCCTTGCTGCCGGCCCGCTGGCACACTTCCCGTGCAGTTTCTTCAGTAAGCCGCTCGCTCGGCGAGTGGGTCATCTGCTGCAAAGTCGCGCGAACTTTCCCATCGGAAAGGATGTTGAGGAAAGGCGATTGGCCAAGGTCAACGGCCAGGGCCTGCTTCAACGCGTCATCGAAAACTGCATCGCCCGTGCTGTTGGTGAAATCGGCGAGTACGATGGTGTCCTTCTCGTTGAGCGCATGCGCGTGGCGTGGGAGAAACAACCACCCGGCGATGGCAAGGCCGAGAGCCACAACTGCACCGGCACCGGTCCAAAGGAATCGGCGACCCCTGGTCCGCCTGGCGGCTTGCACACCCGGTGCGGAAGGAGCAGCGATTGCGGGCGCGGCAACTGGCGGCCCTTCAGCGCCTGTGGCTGCCGAGTGTCCCGAATCCGTGTCGCGCTTCAGGCGTTGCAAGTCTGCCCGCATCTCGGCAGCGCCCTGGTAACGCAGCTTCGGATCCTTCTCCAGCGCCTTGTTGATAATGTGCTCAAGCTCGGCTGGTACAGCAGGATTCAGCCGGACCGGGGCCACCGGAGCCCGGTTCAACACGGCATCGAGAATGTCTGTGGCGGAATTGCCGCGAAAAGATTCCACACCCGTTGCCATCTCGTACAGCACGGCGCCAAAACTAAAGATGTCTGTCCGCGAGTCCAATTCCTTGCCCCGAGCTTGCTCGGGCGACATGTACGCCACGGTCCCAACTGCGGAGCCTGCAGTCGTCAGACTCAGGTCGCCGGTCACATCCGCGGTCAATTGGCCAGCTGGGCGAATGACCTTCGCTAGGCCAAAATCGAGCAGTTTCGCCTGGCCCTCGGGGGTGATGAAGATGTTCGTAGGCTTAATATCGCGATGGATGATGCCCTTGGCATGCGCTGCCCGCAGCGCGTCAGCAATCTGGATGGCGAGGTCCAGCAGCAAGTCAATTTCGAGCAGTCTCTCGCCGATCCTGTTCTTGAGTGGCTGGCCCTCCAGGAGTTCCATGACAATGAAAGGCTGGCCGTCAACTTCGCCGATGTCGTAAATCGTGCAGATGTTCGGATGATTGAGTGCCGAGGCGGCGTGTGCCTCGCGCCGAAATCGTTCGAGCGCTTGCGGGTCTCGCGCCAGTTCCGCAGGTAAGAATTTCAGCGCGACATGCCGGCCGAGATTTGCGTCTTCAGCCTCGTACACGACACCCATGCCGCCAGCCCCGATGTGTTTGAGGATGCCGTAATGCGAGATCGTCCGGCCAATCATGCGGGAAGTTGTATTCGCCTCGCTCATTTATCTATTCCGGATTGTTCTAGCGTGAGCTTAAGGGTGACGAAGTCTTTGTAGATATTGCTGACATACTTCACCGCATCAAGTCTAAGCCGGAGGATTCTGTTCACAGTTGCTCACGCACTTGCACGCTTTCGTGGGCGATCACTGCCGAGAGAAAGTGTACGAGCATCCTTCCTCCGGCTTCCACACATTCTCTCACCTCAGTCGCGGCCATCGTGAGAATTTTCTGAGGCAGAGAAAGGACCAAATTCCTAGCCCCGAGTGAAGTACGACGCCAGGCCACAGGCCTATGCCAGACAACCCCACGGCAAGACGCGCAAGGAGGAAAATTAGGACGACGGCGGCGTCGTAGAACAGCAGCGCCACGATCAGTCCGGTCGTTCCCGTGCTCTGGCCGTCGTTGCGCGCCAGCCAGCAAGCGATTCCCAATGTGAGCAAGGCAACTCCGGCGATACGGCCGATGACTGTCCCGACAGGCCCATCAAGCGGGGAGCCGAGCAGGAGCGAAACCAGCATTGAAGGAAACAAGGCGAATGCCAATCCGGCCGATACTTCCACGGCGGATTTCACAATCAGCAGAATCTTCATTGGCACCTCCCCAAGGGCCGATCACTTTCAGGGCCCTTTCGTTTCATTTCTTCTCGAAGGAAAAATATAGAGTGCCGCTGCCAAAGCCGGACCGTTCCGGGAGTTCTACGCTGCGTCGGTCGGGCACTGCATTGAGGCAATTGAGCATTGCATTAGGTGGATTGGTTGAAGTGGGGCCAAACCTTTTGCATAACAGTGAACAGGAAAGCGGTGGTGAGCCCGAACAGAATCCACCCATTTAATGCCTCAAGCGACCCCATGAGTTGCCAGTGCAATTGCAGATCAATGTTCGCATGACCGTAAGTGGTCATCGCGTTCAGCGAGTAGAGCATCGCGGACTTTCTGTCGGGTAGTGCGCCGAGCACAAGGTAGGCAGCGGCCCAAAGGGCTCCTTCAAAGCCTTGCAGTATTGAGGCATAAAGCGCCATGCCAGGCACGATCATTGCCGAGGCCATGCGCGGCAGACGATTCTTCCCGTTGCCGTTTAGGCCGAGGGACACTCGATGGTTGATGATGGTGAGGCCGAAGGAATGGATCGCCACTGTCACGACAATGAGGGGCAGGCCCCATGCCCAATCGGAACTCCATGGAGTAACGCTAGTCGGTTCCATGAGTACAACCTCCGTCACTGCGCAATCATTTGCCCGCCGGTGTTCGACCCGTTCATTTCTTCTCCACGGAAAAGAAGAGATAGAGAGCCAGCCCCGCGGAATTCACCTGTTTGTTTGGGTGCTTGCCGGTATTGTTATCGTGCTCATAGTAGGGGTTGAATTCGAAGTGTTTGCCTACGGGGAACAAACTGCCCGCATAGAGAGAGGTAGTGCTCCATTTGCTGTACTGACTCTCGTAAAATGGCTCGGCAGCGACATACGGGATGAGGTGATAGGAATGGATCGCGAAAGTTCGTTCCAGCGTCAGTTTGTTCCGATAGCGCCAGGTGAATATGCCTTTTTTCCAGTCGAGATCTGCGCGGTTCCGGTCCGTGATTAGGAACCCAGCCTTCAGGGGAAAGTGCGAGGTCGCAGCCACCGCCATGCGGTCTTCGGGCGGGGCACCCGGCGCGATGATGCGGCGGTATCCGGCTTCCAGCACCAGAGCTCTTGACTTCGAATCGTCCAGATCAAGAACCGTGACTTTTTTAAGCTTGAGCAAGGGTTTCAGATAGAGCTGAATGCTTGGACCTACCGCAAATTGAGTCGAGTCACCGCCGTCTCGATCGTCCTTGGCCTCGAGATAGACACGAACAATGGAATTCAATTTGAGATAGGCATCAATCTCCGGAATGAATTGAACGTCTTGACCGCGAGCAGGCAAGCAGGGCAGGAACAAAAGAGGCACTACCAACATCCACCTGCCATGACGACGATTCACCTGCGGTCCTTTCAGAAACAAGAGGGCAATCTGGGACCAGATACTGCAACGAGGAGCACCAGGCACTTTGCTCCAGTGCTGCGGTGCGTCCGTATGGGGGTCGGCATCCATTGCTCCGCGCAGTGGAAACTAAGCCGCTGGTTTCCAGTCGTCGCCCGGGTTGTATTCCGCCAGTGCTGAGGCGGCATCGGCGATTTGTTCGCCCAAGTCTTTTTGGTAGACGATACCGTCCTTACCGTCGATCAACGTCCCGATAACACTCTGCTCCGGAGTGATCCCGCCCCTGCCCTCGCCGATTCCGCGCATGCCCCAGGCGTTGTAGGAGGTTTGTGTCTTCATCCCGCTGCTCATGACCACGATCAGGTCCGGGGTTTGATTTTCTTGAACCATCTTCAAACCCCTACTTTGCAATTGAGTGTTGATCTGATTTTGTGCTTCTTGCGCCAGAAAGGAATTCGCAATTTGGTTAGGGTTTGGATTTTGGCCCCAAGCATACGTGTGGTAACTGGAAAAATTCGCATTGGGGCTAGAATTCACGTACACGTTTTGCGCGGACGCAGTCGCAAGAGTGATCCCAATTAGGAGCGCAAGACAAAAGAGAAATTGTGTTTTCATAATTCTCCTTTCAAGATTCCTTTTCTTAGATCCCCAAGACCGTCGAATACAACGACAACAAACCGTGGGATTCTACGGCTGTCGCGGCGGACCGATCATCGGCACGCGAACGGGCTTCGCCATTCCGTAAAACACCACGAGGCCCTGCCCGGCGCCGAGAGTGGACAGCGCCTCTGAAACCTTGCCGAGATCTGCCGGATAGTATTCCCAATTGTTGCTGACCCACACATCTCCCGCCGGACCGATGACCACGTCGACCTGCATCTGTAAACCACCGCCGACATAGCCGCTTCCCGGCGAGATGGCATCGCCCGTTTTCATGCCGGGAGGACAATTCTCGGTGCGAAAGCCGCACAACTCTACAATTCCGGCCGTAGCGTCCGCCAAGTTGGATATCCAGATGTTGTCGTTGCCATCGACGGATATCGCCCACGGAGTTGCGATCCCTTTACCGGAGATCGGCGAAAAGGAATGCTGGCTTCCGTCGGGGCGCAAAACCGTGATACTCCCACCGGAGTCGTATCCCGGCTTCTGCGCCGCCCAGGCATCAACCAGGACTTTGGCGAAAGCATCATGGCTGATTTTGGCAGCCGCCATCGCTTCATACAGCTTCGCGCGGGCGCGAGCCGAACTCCCCAGTCTGTTCGCGATCCAAATATTGCCGTTGCTATCGACGGTCAACCCGCTGCCAGAGAAGCCGGTCTCGAAGGTCTCAACTTTGCTCGGGTCGGAGGCGGGGAACCGGGTGACGTGGTTGCTGACAATGTTCGTGATCCAGATACGGTCCTGCTGGTCAATCGCCAGATGGAAGGGCGCGAGCAAACCGCAAGGATTTTTCAGCGGATTCTCGGACTTATTTTGGCAGAATATTTGGACCTTGGTTGGATCACCCTTGGGCATATAAACAACCTGACTGTGCGCTACGTCGAGCGCCCACACATCTCCGTTGGGAGTGACGATGATGCCCTGCATCTGCCCGAGTTGGCCGTTGAAGTTCCAGCCATCGGGCGGTGAGAGCGGCTTGCCCCTCTTGTCGAACTTTACAATGGTCTGTGTTCCGTACGTCCCCGCCCACACGTTGTCGTTGGAATCCAGGGCCATTCCGAAGCCGATGCCCTCGAGTCCTCCTCCGGTAAAACCGGTGGTCATTGGTGACAGCGGCTTGCCGTCGGGTGCGAACTTGGAAAGGTTTCCAGCCCACAAGGCATCCTGGTTCTGTGCGCCGACAATGAAATTGTCACCCGCCCAGATATTTCCGTCGCTGTCGATCATTAGCTTGCCTGGACCACTCAACCCACCACCAGTGAACTTGAGCGGGAAAACCCAGGCGCTTGGGGAGAAGGTCAGGTACGGCATAAAAGGCGTAGGCCGCAGCGTCTTGCCCTGTGGCACCGGATAGAAATAGTTGAGCAGACCGAATGCCTTGTCAGCCTGATACGAGGGGTAACGAACAATTGACTCGATCGCCGCCAGAGTATCCTTCGGGTAAGCGCCGGTCGGAGACGTTGCTACGTAGTAGAGACTGCCGCAGGCATCCGATCGGATCATCGTGACGCAGCCAGCCAGGGCGTTCGCAAGCGTCGAAAAGTTGGCCATCGTCGGCGTTTGACCGCTGTTGAGAGCGTCCTGAATGGTTACGCCGTAGCCGCCGGTTTCGAGATTGACGAAATTGGGAACATTGCCTGCCGCGATGCGCAGCGGCAACGCGCCGCCTTGTATGGCATTCCCGTTGATGAATTGCGTATGCGTCAGCACTGAGGCGAGCGTTGTGAACTCGTTGATGGTAACTTTTGCCGGTGGTTTGTTGCCGACAACGGCGAGCAGCGCGATCGCCGGATTGTCGCCGCCACCTTTGTGCGCTACTGGCTGGCCACCCGTCGCGATGAGGTAGAGACTCGTATCGCTGGCACGTGTCGCCGTGGTGCGAATATCGAAGCGACCGTCTTGATTCGTTTTAGTTTCCGCCAACTTCTTAGGCGCGTTTGCGCTCGCTTCCCACAAAGTGACGGTTGACCTAGCAATGGGCGCGCCTCCGCCCAACACTTGCCCACTCACGTGATCTGCGGCGAAAGCCGGACCAACGAGAAGCATGACCAGCGACAAAGCGAGGATCACCTTTTTCATATACTTCCGCTCCTGGGCGGATTGTTATCCCCCAATTAGCACCCATGAGTATCGTGGCAGCGACACCTTGCTGCGACGTTCAGGAGTTGCAAATTCTCCTATTGCGCTCCCGTGAGAGCCTTTAGCTTGGCGTATGCTTGACGATATTCGAGCTCGGCCCGAAACATATCTGCTTCCATTTTCGCTCGTGCCGATTCCACCTCGGGATCCTCTGATTTGTAGCTCGCGTTTACCACGCCTGCCGAGGACACCACACGGCGCGCCAGTTGGTAAAGTTGGCGCGAGCGGTCCAGTTCGAAATAGCTGCTCTTGACGCCCGCCGCCACTTTGGCCTTGGTCAATTCCACCGCGAGATCTGCCATTTCGGCTTGTGCCTTGACCTCCTTCACTCCGTGCTCTCGTTTGAATCCGTCGAAGACGGTGAACGTGCCGATGACGCCGATATAGCTGAAATCCCGCGGTAGGACGCGGTCGTTCACCGCGTTTTGGTTTGTGTAGCCGCCCATGATGGCGACCGTTGGAAGGTACTGCAATTTTGTCAGTGTTAAGCCCGCG
>Ga0187817_10000405_pt1 | contig 18192 bp, 12 predicted proteins | sample NC_wetland_sal_i_17_FD_132431 | JGI IMG/M metagenome (GOLD analysis project Ga0187817, IMG submission 132431) | Wetland sediment microbial communities from Neuse River Estuary, North Carolina, USA - SO4_2 | ecosystem: Environmental > Aquatic > Freshwater > Wetlands > Sediment | place: USA... | reverse complement strand
TCTCCGGATTCACTTGCGCAGCGAGCCCGCAAGTATTTCAGCGTGGAGGAGGTTGATCCCTGGGTCGATGCAGGCCGGGCGCTGGGGATCTTGCGCGAGGCCGGTCACGCGGGTACAGCGCTTTTAGCGGCCACGTCCGATCGTGCGTTTCTGTTTGACAGCCCGAAGACAATCGGATCGAATCTCTTCCCGGGTCTTTCGCTGCGGCAACAAGCGCTGGATGTGGTCCAGCTACATAAGTGCCTGCTGGAGGGAGTACTGGAGATCTCCGAGGAGGCCATTCGCGAGCAGCGGAACATCAGCTATGTTCGAGAGGCGGGTGAAGCCCTGTCTCGAGTGCGCGAGGGTGAAGCGAACGTTGCCTTCCTGATGAATCCGGTCCGCATGGCGCAGGTTCGAGACATTGCTTTTGCGGGCGAAGTGCTACCGCAGAAATCAACCGACTTCTATCCCAAGCTGCTCAGCGGGCTGACGATCTATGCATTGGAGTAGCGGGAACGGGTTCCGGTCGGACCGACGGTCACGTGGGCGTCGTGCCCGAGTGCCGTTTGTTGCCCTCATCATCGTCGCGTCGGCGCTGCTGCTCTCCGGCTCCCCTGACGAGAAGCACGTTTCGATCTATTCCACCGCCGCCAATTATTCTGTGCCCGTGATCCAGCGTAACAACCTGGACTATCTGGCTCTGCTCGAGGCTCTCGAGCCGCTGGGAACGGTGAGTGCGAACGCGAGCGGGGGCCGCTGGAACTTTCGCTATAACGACATCAACAGCGAATTCGTGCCCGGACAAACGCGCGCCCGGGTGCGAGGAAAAGATATTGACCTGACAGCGAGTTTCCTGCTGGAGAACGGTCACGGGCTGGTGCCACTGTCATCGCTCGCGACCCTCCTGCCCCGTATTCTTGGTGGGCCAATTACGTTCAATGAAGCGGGGCGGCGCCTGTTCATCGGCAATGTTGCCGTGCACTTCACGGCTCAAGTGAGCAACACCAACCCGCCCAAACTAGTGATGAACTTCACGGCTCCCGTGAATCCGACGATTTCCACCGAGCCGGGGAAGCTGCGGATGGCGTTCACGCGCGAACCGCTGGTCGCGCCAGGATCGCAGGCGCTCACCTTTGGCAGCAAGCTGATTCCCTCGGCCACCTTCCAGGAAAACAACGGCGCTGCTGAAGTAGTGGTGATCAGCACCATGCCGGTAATGGCCAACTTCAGCAACGATGGGCACACCATCACGATCGCGCCGCCGGTTGCCGTGGCGACCCAGACACAGCTCTCAGTTCAACCGCCCTCCACGACGTCTCAACCGGCGGTTACCGCCGGGAATAACATCGGGGTCCTTGCCACCGGGCATTACTTCGCCGTGGTTGACGCCAGTCATGGAGGAGATGAACGCGGGGCCGCGTTAACAGGCCAGTTAGGGGAAAAGGAAGTCACGCTGGAGTTCGCGCGCTTTCTGCGGCAGGAACTCGCTGCGCGGGGCTTGACCACGTTGCTGGTACGGGACGGCGACATCACTCTGACTCCCGATCAACGTGCAGCCTTGACCAATGCTGCCGATGGCGCAATTTACATTTGTGTGCATGCCGCATCCCAGGGAACTGGCGTTCGGCTGTACACCGCACTCGTATCCGGCATAGGCGAGAACCATGGACTTTTCGTCGATTGGAACACGGCACAAACCTCGTTCCTGGGAAGAAGCCAGGCTGCCGCAGCCAGCGTGGCAGCGAAACTCAAGAACAAACAGGTACCAGTACGGAGTCTCGCGGCGCCGTTGCGACCTTTGAGCAACATCATCACAGCAGCATTGGTTGTGGAACTCGCGCCACCAGGAAATGATGTTTCCCAACTTACTTCACCCGCTTATCAGCAGTCGATCGCCGGCACCGTGGCTGCCGGAATCGTAGACGTTCGCGACAAACTTCAGGATGGCCCGAAATGATCCCGCGACACCTCATGATCGGCGTTGCATTCATGGTCACGATCGCGCTGGGGATGGGCGCGTATGTGTGGCGTATTCGTGGCCGGGTCGACCGGACATTGGTCTCCACGACCATGCCGCCGGTGGCGCCGCCCGCAGCAGGTCCGACGGAGCAAGCCACCCTTTATGTTGCATACGACGATGCCGGGGTGCTGCGGCCGAGGTCGGCTCACATTCCCCTTCCCGCCGGCCGTCAGGAACGTGCGGAAGAACTGCTGCGCGCGCTCTTGGACGTATACCTCGACAAAACTTCCCCGCATGTGCTGGCGCCGGGTTCGGAAATTCGGGACGTTTACCTGGTGGATCCGGGATTGGCGGTGATTGATCTCAATGCTGCGTTCGCCAACGGCCACCGTTCCGGCGTGCTGATCGAAGAACTTACCCTGGCTTCTCTGGTCCAAACCTTGTCTGCGAACGTGCCGGGGATTACCCGGATCAAAATTCTTGTCGATGGCAAAGAGCGCGACACCCTTGCCGGACACGTTGATCTGACCAGCTTCTATGATGTCTCGGCCGTGAACCAGCTGGCAGTGCAGTTGGCAGGGCAGTGAGTTCTTTCCGCGCCCGCTATTGTCATTCATTTACAATGGTTCGTCATGGTTTATCGCTCGGATAACCGCACGGCCGATCAGATGCGGCCGGTGAACATCCTGCCGGACTACATCAACACCGCCGAGGGCTCGGTCCTGATCGAGGTCGGCAATACGCGCGTTATCTGCACGGCTTCGGTCGAAGAAACGGTGCCGCAGTTTATGCGAAACACCGGAAAAGGCTGGATCACGGCAGAATACAGCATGCTGCCGCGGTCCACGCTTACGCGCACGCCCCGCGAGGTGAGCAAAGGGCGTCCGAGCGGGCGCACGCACGAGATTCAGCGGTTGATCGGACGCTCGCTGCGCGCCGTGATCGACCTGGAACACCTCGGGGAACGCACCATCTGGATCGACTGCGACGTAATTCAGGCCGATGGCGGGACGCGCACCGCCTCGATTACCGGCGGATTCCTGGCTTTGGGGTTGGCGCTCGAAAAACTGGTCGAGGCTGGGACCTTGACGGCAGTCCCACTGCGCGACTTCATCGCCGCCGTGAGCGTTGGCATTGTGGACGGAGAAATTCTGCTGGATCTTTCGTACGAAGAGGACTCGCGCGCCGATGTGGACATGAACTTCGTCATGACGGCGGGCCGCAAGCTGGTGGAAGTTCAGGCTACAGCGGAGCACCAGGTGTTCGACGAGCGCCAGCTTGAAAGGATGCTTTCACTGGCTCGGGAAGGCGTGCAATCTCTGATCGCCAAGCAACAGGCGATTCTGGGCATGCTGACGTTGAGGCAGTGAATTCTCTTCGGGAGGAGATTTCCTAAGCTCGGGGTTCACCCGTCACCGCCGCCTCTCCTGAAACGTATTAGAATGTGTGAGTCTTCGACCTGAATCGATAAGTGTCATCAAAACGCACTCATTAGGAGGAACTTATGAAACTTACCCCGGGAAAACTGGCTGGCCTCAAACGAGTCTCGAATAATCGTGGCGTTATTGCCGCCGCGGCCATGGATCAACGCGGCTCGCTGCAAAAATCCCTGGCGAAAGAAAAGGGGAGTAACGTCAGCGACGCCATGATGGAAGAATTCAAGTCGCTGGTCACTGAAGTTCTGACCCCGCATGCCAGCGCCATTCTGCTCGATCCGGAGTGGGGACTGCCGGCTTCCAAGCGGCGCTCCCGAAATGCCGGGCTTCTGCTGGCGTACGAGAAGACCGGGTACGACAAGACGGGCCCTGGCCGCCTGCCCGACTTGCTCGACAACTGGTCCGCCCGCCGCTTGAAAGAAGCTGGTGCGGATTGCGTGAAAATCCTGCTCTACTACACGCCCTTCGATCCCCAGGACGTAAACGACAAGAAACATGCCTGGGTAGAGCGAATTGGCGATGAGTGCCGCGCGAACGATATCCCGTACTTCCTTGAGTTTGTCGGTTACGAGGAAGGCGCAGACGAGAAGGGCCTCGACTATGCCAAGAAGAAGCCGGAGGTCGTGATCGCGAGCATGAAAGAGTTCAGCAAAGAACGGTATGGTGTGGATGTTCTCAAGGTCGAAGTGCCGGTGAACATGAAGTTTGTCGAAGGCGCCAAAGCCTGTTCCGGGCAGAAGGCTTACACCAAGAAAGAAGCGATGGACCTGTTCCGCAAGGCCGCGAGCGCCGCGACCAAGCCGTTTATTTATTTGTCGGCAGGCGTGAGCAATGCCGAGTTCACCGAGTCACTTGAGCTCGCCGCCGAAGCCGGTGTGAAGTTCAATGGCGTTCTTTGCGGACGCGCGACTTGGAAAGAAGGCATTCCGGTGTATGCCAAACACGGCGCGGACGCATTCCGCAAATGGCTGCAGGAGGAGGGTGTGAAGAACATCAACAACGTCAACGACCGTTTGAAAGCGGCCACGTCGTGGCACCCGATCTATGAGGTCGAGCCGGCGATGGCGGGCGTGTAGCCGGATTCCAGAAGTAGGATCTCAGATTGCAGAATAGGCGGGCACATGCGGCCCGCCTTTTTGCGTTGCCTGGCACACTAGCAAATGAGAAAGTCGTTACAGGGAAGACATCGCTTATGAAAACCGCTCTCATCACTGGCGCTTCCGGCGGCATTGGATACGAACTGGCAAAGCTTTTCGCCCAGGACCATTACAACCTCGTCCTAGTCGCCCGCAGTGCGGGCAAGCTGAAACAGTTCGCGGACGAACTGCAAAAGCAGTTTGGAATTTCCGCTAAACCGATTGCGCTTGATCTCTCCGCCGCTCCGGCATCCAGGTTTCTGTTTGATCAATTGCAGCGTGAAGGCATCGCGGTTGACGTTCTGGTGAACAATGCCGGATACGGCAGGTCCGGCCCGTTCTCGGAACTGTCTCTGGAAGACAGTCTGGGGCAGATTCAACTCAATGTTACCGCGCTCACGGAACTGACGAAGCTTTTCCTGACTCCCATGCTGGAGCGAGGAACAGGCAAGATCATGAATGTGGCTTCTCTTGCTGGGTTTATGCCGGGCCCGCTGATGGCCGTGTACTACGCAACAAAAGCTTACGTGGTTTCGTTCTCGGAGGCACTGGCGAATGAGTTGAGCGGATCGGGCGTAAACCTCACTTGCCTCTGCCCGGGCCCGACCGTCACGGACTTCGCCGGTCGCGCAGGAACAAAAGACACTCTACTGATGAAGGCGGGGCGCCCCATGGATGCGAAGGCTGTCGCCCGCGACGGCTATCGCGGCTTGATGGCGGGTAAAACGCTGGTGATCTCGGGTTTCCGGAACTGGCTGCTGGCAGAGTCCACGCGGTTCGGACCGAGGAAGTTGGTAACGGCGGTTTCACGCAAGGTGATGGATCAGACGAAGTAAGCACGCCCGCCCGGCTGATCCGACCTCTGTTCTGCCGGACAGCCGAGGGCAGCTGTCCCCACGTGGTTCTTGCTGAAAACTGACAGCTGATTGCTACCGGTTCACTCCCACTCGATCGTGCCCGGCGGCTTGGAAGTGATGTCGTACACCACGCGGTTGACACCCTTCACTTCGTTGACGATCCGGTTGGAGATGGTTTTCAGAACTTCATGCGGCAGCGGCACCCAGTCGGCGGTCATGCCGTCCTCGGAGTGCACCGCGCGAATCGCGCAGGTATAAGCATAGGTTCGCTGGTCGCCCATCACGCCAACAGACATCACCGGTAAGAGCACGGCGAATGACTGCCAGATTTTCGAGTACAGGCCCGCTCTCTTGATTTCACCGACGACAACGTCGTCACATTCGCGCAGGATCTGCAGTCGTTCTGCCGTAACCTCGCCGATGATGCGCACCGCCAGCCCCGGCCCCGGAAACGGCTGCCGTTGCAGGATTTCCTCCGGCATGCCCAGATCACGGCCGATCTTGCGGACTTCATCTTTGAAGAGCTCTTTCAGGGGCTCGATCAGCTTGAGCTCCATTTTTTCCGGCAGCCCGCCGACATTGTGATGCGACTTGATCACCTGCGACGGCCCACGCACGGAGCGCGACTCGATTACGTCCGGATAAAGCGTGCCCTGCACCAGCCATTCCACTTTGCCTTCTTCCTTCGCGATGCGCTGTGCCTCCTGCTCGAACACTGCGATGAACTCGTTGCCGATGATCTTGCGTTTGGCCTCGGGGTCCGTCACGCCGGAAAGTCGCCGCAGGAAACGCTCGGAGGCATCGACCGCATCCAGATGCAGGCCCAGCTTGTCTCGAAGGGTCTGCTGCACCTTCTGAAACTCATCTTTGCGAAGGACTCCATTGTTTACAAAGATGGAAGTCAAACGGGAAGACCCTTTACCGTCACGCAAGGCACGATCCACCAGAGTCGCGGCCACAGCGGAATCGACGCCGCCCGAAAGCGCACAAATGGCGCGCCCGCTGGCGACAGTCTGGCGCACGCTGGCAACGGTAGCATCGATAAAGTGCTGCGGAGTCCAGGTGGGCCTCGCTCCGCAGATCTCAAGCGCGAACTTGCGCAAGATGTCCGTACCGTGCTGGGTATGGTGGACTTCGGGATGAAACTGCACCGCAAACATCCTCTTCTCAGGACTCTCGATGGCCGCAAGCGCATTCGGCGAACTGGCCGTCAAGTGAAAACCCGGGGGCAATTCGACAGCCTCGTCACCGTGCGACATCCAGACGTTGAGCGTTCGAGGCAGCCCCTGAAGCAGGCGTGAATCGTCCTTGATATCCACATTGGCGTGCCCATATTCACGCTTCTCTGCGGCGCGAACTTTGCCGCCGAGCACGTGGACCATCAACTGCAACCCGTAACAGATGCCAAGCACCGGGACGCCCAGCTCGAAGATTCCTGGATCAGAGTTGGGAGCGTCCTTGTCGTAAACCGAGGACGGCCCGCCAGACAGAACAATGCCTAGCGGAGAGTAGCTGCGAATTTCATCCAGGGTGGCAGTGCAAGGCAAGACTGCCGAGAAGACATTCTGTTCGCGGATGCGGCGCGAAATGAGTTGCGAATATTGCGCCCCGAAATCGAGGATAACGATTGATTGGGTTTCCACGGACGAGTTTCTCAGATTGGAGGATAAGTGTAAAGAGTGGACACCGCTTCTGGCTACTAGCTTCTAGCTTGCGTCGGCACGTCGCTCAGGATGAGCTCGTCCGGATCAACCCTGGTTTGGGGCTCAATGCTGAGCGGTGAATGCAGAGGGCTGCCGGCAAATGGCTGTGCAAACCCAGGGACAACGACCGGAGGGGGAAATTCGATGATCGCCACGTAGGCTGCGAGGCGTCCCATATACAGAAAGTCGGCGACGGCAAAATACAGTAGGGTCACGATCAGGATCCCACCGAAGATCACGCCCCGCGGAACCACCCCAGCCAGTCCCAAGGGAAACACGACCAGAGAAGTGGCAATCACGAAAGCCGCGACATGAGCCAGTCCAAACCAGGTCCCGGCGGCGAACACGGAGCCGGCGCGATCACGGCAGAGACGAACGGCAGCGGAAATCGCGCCAAAAGTGTCGCGACCATCCGCAACTACGAATACAGTGGCCAAGGACAGAAACCAGTTTAAGAAAGACCATGCCAGCCAAACCAGCATGGCCGTACAGAGAAAGATCAGGGAAGCGCTGCCCGGGCTCATGGAGGGAGATGCGATCGCACTCAAAAGAAACGCGGCGATGCAACCGACGGTCGCGGCTAAAGTCACTCCCGTGCGAAAGAAGTTCAGGCCCAAAAGCGGCTGCAGGCGCCAGTTTCCTGCCCTTACCCGCGGCTGGGCGATTTCTGACGACAGGATACTGGCTCGCTCCCGAAAATACGCGAGCAATGCCCTCAGCGTTGCCGCCCGTGCGATGGCAGCGACCACAATCCATCCCAGCGCCAAGGCCGCTACCAACACGACCATGGTCTCCAGTGCACGCAACCCGCTTCCTCGAAAAATGTGCGTGATGGCTTGTGAGACCAGAGTCGGGTGCCTGGTCCTCAGCAACAGCTCATCGAGGCGGGTAACCGAGAGGGTGTCGAGATATTCGAAGAACGAAAATGTGAAGAGCAAGCAGCAAGCCGCGCCGAAGCTCCACCGCCAGGAGATTTCAGCAAAACCGAAGGACGGGCGGCAAAAGATGGTGCGGAAACCTTCGAGTGTAGGCGAGCGTGAAGGCATCTGTGATTAGGATAGCGCATCAGCAGGGCTGGTCAGTGGTAATTTAGGGATCCTTCGACTCCGCAGATCGATTCGCGAGCAAATCGACCTGCTGCGCTCAGGATGACAGTCCGGTTCAGCACACGACGATGTTGACCAATTTCCCCGGGACCACGATGACTTTCACAATCTGCTTTCCGGCGATCAAGGACTTGATCTTCTCGTCAGACAAGGCAGTCTGCCGAATTATCTCTTCCGTCGCATCCGCCGGCACCACCACTACATTTCGCAGCTTGCCATTGACCTGCACCGGAATCTCGATCTCCTCTTCCTTCGCGAGTTCGGGATCGTATTTCGGCCACGGCGCCTTCAGCAAATTCCCCCTCTCCCCCAGCATCTCCCAGAGTTCGTGCGCAAGGTAGGGGGCGAAGGGAGCGAGCAACAGAACGAGACTGCGCTGTACCTCGGCAATCAACGGCTTCGGCAAGGAATCTGCCGCCCGCGCTCCAGTCTCTTCCACGGTGTAAAGTTCGTTGACCAGCTCCATAATCGCTGCAACGGAGGTATTGAAATGCCAGCGTCCCTGAAAATCAACGCTCACTCGTTTGATTGTCTGGTGAAGCTTGCGCTGGATTGCGCGGGCTGGCGTTGACAACTCCTTCGGCACGGCACCGGTCCCGTTTTGTTGTGCGTTCCGAGCCACAAACCTGTACACCCGTCCCAGAAAGCGTTGGATGCCTTCGATGCCTTTGTCCTGCCAATCGAGATCGCGATCCGGCGGCGCAGCGAACAGGCTGTACAAGCGTGCGCTGTCAGCTCCGAAGCGGCGCACCATGTCATCGGGTGACACCACATTGCCGAGGCTCTTCGACATCTTGGCGCCATCTTTGATCACCATGCCCTGGGTGAACAGACGCTCGGCAGGCTCGTCGTTCTGGACCAGTCCCATGTCGCGCATGAACTTGGTCCAGAAGCGCGAATAGATAAGGTGGAGAATCGCGTGCTCGACGCCGCCAATGTACTGATCGATGCCGCGGGTTCCGAACCAATAGCTGGCCTCTTTGGGGTCGAACGGCACCTCGGCGTTGCGGGCGTCGGTGTAGCGGTAGAAGTACCAGGACGAATCGACGAACGTGTCCATGGTATCGGTCTCGCGTCGCGCCGGGCCACCGCACTTCGGACAGGTGGCATTCACGAACTCCGGCACCCTGCTCAACGGCGATCCGCCGCTGAGCGTGATTTCCACGTTTTCCGGCAAGAGAACGGGCAAATCTTTTTCGGGTACCGGCACGATTCCGTCTTTTTCGCAGTAAAGCATGGGGATGGGGGTGCCCCAATAACGCTGGCGCGAAATTCCCCAGTCTTTCAAACGATAGGTGACCGTGGCTTTGCCGAAGCCGTTTTTCTCGGCATGCGCTGACATCTTCTGGATCCCCTCTTCGCAATCCAGGCCGTTAAATTCTCCGGAATTCACAAGTGTTCCCTGAAGCGTTGTGAACGGAAGCGGAGGCTCGACGACGGTTTCTTCCGGATCCTCGGGCCGGGGAACAATCACGATCCGTATCTGCAAGTTGTACTTCTTGGCGAATTCGTAATCGCGCTCGTCATGCGCCGGAACGCTCATGATCGCGCCGGTGCCGTAGTCCATCAAGATGTAATTCGCGACCCAGATGGGGATCCGCTCGCCGTTGTAAGGATTTACCGCATAGTGATGGGTATTGACTCCGTGCTTCTCGATGGCGCCAATTTCGCCAAGTTCTTTTGCTTTTTGCTGCTCGGCAATCAAGCACTCCACATCCGCACGCAACGGATCGTTGTATTTCGTAAAGCTGGCGACCAGAGGGTGCTCCGGAGCAAGCTGGATCGAAGTCGCTCCGTAGATCGTGTCCACACGCGTGGTGAACACCGTGATGACAGGCTCGTCGGCACCCGCTGGACCATGGAGTTTGAAATCCACCAGCGTGCCCTTGCTGCGGCCGATCCAGTTGCGCTGCATGGTGCGCACTTTCTCGGGCCAGGCGCCGAGCTTGCCCAGGTCTCGAAGCAATTCTTCGGTGTAGTGTGTGGTGCGTAGGAACCACTGTTCGAGTTCCCGCTGCTCAACCAGCGTGTCTTCGTGCCGCCAACAGCAGCCATTCACGACCTGCTCATTCGCCAGTACGGTGGCACACTTCGGGCACCAATTCACCTTGCTCTTCTTGCGGTAGGCGAGGCCCTTTTCGTAGAGCTTCAGGAAAAACCACTGGTTCCAGCGATAGTACTCGGGCAGGCAGGTGGTGACCTCCCGCGACCAGTCGTAGGCAAAGCCCAGCCGCTTCATCTGGGCTTTCATGTTGGCTATGTTGCGCAGGGTCCACTCGCGCGGGGGCGTGTTATTGGAGATGGCCGCATTCTCGGCGGGAAGGCCGAACGAATCCCAGCCCATGGGATGCAGCACGTTGTACCCGTTCATCCACATGTAGCGGGCAAGCGCGTCACCGATGGCGTAGTTGCGCACGTGCCCCATGTGCAGCGCTCCCGAGGGGTACGGCAACATTTCAAGAACGTAGTATTTCGGCTTGGTGGATTTGCGCTCGGCGGCGTACAGCGACACATCCTGTTGCCAGCGCTCAAACCATTTGGTCTCGATGCGCTGGGCATCGTAGCGGTCCTCGCTCCGCGGTTCGGGAGTGGCAGATGTGATTTCTTCCTGCGGCATAAGAAGCGAACGTCAGCCTCGGGATAAACTTAGATTTTACAACGAGAGATGAATACCAGGAGCACGATAACCGCGGGCCTGCGGAGTTGCGATCCGCCGGGCGGACGAGGGCGTCCGCCCCTACCTGGAACGAGTTGCCACCAGTTTCTTTAGCGCCGCCACATTTCGCTTGTCATCTCCCGGGTTGTCAATCGGTGTCTCAGCGATGAAGGCGGCATGGGCCAACCGTGGGTCGTTCAGCAAACCGCGAAACGGCTCAAGCCCGATTGTTCCCTTCCCGATGTGCTCATGGCGGTCGAGTTTCGAGCCACGAGCGGCTTTGGCGTCGTTGCAATGCCACACGGGAACGTTCTTCAGGCCGATGGTCTCATCCAGCCGGGTTAGCGTTTGGCCCATCCCAGCCTCGCTGACGATGTCATATCCCGCGACGTGGGTGTGGCAAGTGTCAATGCACGCCGCGATCGGCACCAAACCGCAAAGTCGTTCCAGAACTTCGGCGACTTGTTCGAAGCTTCCACCAAGCGAGTACTCGGCGCCTGCTGTGTTTTCGATCAGGATGGTAAGGCCTGCTTTCTCTAGATCAAGACCCTGTGCGGCCGCAGCAATTGCGGCGGCGGTTTGCAGAAGACCGGCTTGGCGATCAGCGCCGCGAAACGAACCGGGATGCAAAACCAAATATTCGGCTGATAGCGCCACGGCACGGTCGATTTCGCCCCGAAACGCCTCGATCGACTTTTTGAGAAAAAGCTGGTTGGTGGCGGCCAGGTTGACGAGATAGTTGGTATGGATCACCAGCGGCCTGAGGTCATACCGCTCGCGCAGATGTTTCATCTCCTCGGACTGCGGACGGCTAAGCTCATAGGGCGCCCACTGGCGAGGACTCGACGAGAAAATCTGCAGGGTGTTGCAGCCCAGGCGGTAGGCACGCTCGGCAGCGTTGTGCACACCACCTGCAACCGAGGTATGGATGCCGATCCGGCGCGAAGTGAGGCGGGGCGGGCGTTTTGGGACGGGAAGCTTAAGAATGTCCTGTTCGCGGGCGATGGAACGGGGCATGCAAGAAGTATAGCGAGTTCAATCGTTGATCCTTCGAAGGATTGGCAGTCTGCTTGTGCCGAGTGTCGATTCTGTGTTTACATCGACACCGCTTTCATCTTTCATCTTGGGCCGCGAGAGGATGTCGGGATGCACTGGTTTTTCGTGTTTTTCTTTGTATCAGGATTCTGCAGCCTCCTGTATGAGATCGTCTGGCTCAGGCTGTCCATGGCCCAGTTCGGAGTCACCAGCGCGCTGGTCTCCATTGTGCTTTCGGTATTCATGGCAGGGCTGGGATTGGGCTCGTGGGGTAGCGGGCGTTTGATCCGAAGATTCGAGGGCCGGATCAAGCTTCCCGCACTGCAACCTTATGCGCTCATGGAACTATTGATCGGAGTCTCTGCCGTATTGGTGCCGTACCAGTTGTTATGGGGACGAGATCTGCTGAAGCAAACCCCAGTCTCTTCCTCCCAAACCTACTATCTGACGTCGGGAGTATGGATAGCCCTTACGCTGGTTCCATGGTGCGCGTGCATGGGAGCAACCATCCCGGTGGCCATGCTGGCGATCCGGCACCGTTTTCCACAAGAGACCCAGCGATCATTCAGCTTCCTTTACCTGGCAAATGTATTGGGCGCGATGGCCGGAGCATTCCTGCCGTTGCTTCTGATCGAGATCTATGGCTTCCGGGGCACGCTGCGGATGGGTGCGACACTGAACTTTCTATTGGCCGTGTCAGCGATGGCTCTGACTTTGAAGCGTCCCGTCCCCGAAAAAAGCGTTGGACCGTCTGGAGCCCGGATCGCTCCTGATTCTCCTTCTCGACCGGGCAGCAACAACAAGCTCCTAGCCCTGCTATTCACCAGCGGACTGACGAGCATGGGCATCGAGGTGGTGTGGATCCGGCAGTTCACCCCGTACATGGGTACGGCGGTTTATACCTTCGCCTCCATCCTGGGCCTCTATTTGGCATCCACGTTCCTTGGCTCGCGAATCTATCGCCGCCGGAGCCGGGACTCGGTGTCGGAGCAAGGAGGACTGCTCTGGGTCTTTCTCGGGCTCTTCGCCCTGTTTCCGCTGATGACGGCTGACCCACACTTCCACTTTCCCAAGCTATTGCGCCTGGTGCTGGGAATCATGCCGTTTTCCGCCGCCCTGGGATTCGTTACCCCGATGCTGGTGGATCGCTGGTCCGAGGGCGATCCTGATAAGGCGGGGAGCGCGTACGCGGTGAATGTGCTGGGGTGCATCCTTGGGCCGTTACTCTCTGGATTTTTGCTGCTCCCTCTGATCAGCGAGCGGTGGGTGTTGTTCGCCCTCGCCCTTCCATGGCTTGTGATCGGCACAAATTCAGGTTGGTGGCTAGGGAAGAAAACAACCACGCCGAGGACGACGTGGGAGAGTAAGCTCATTTATGCCACAGCAATGTTGTCGCTAGTCCTGCTCGTCACCAGTCGGGACTATGAGGCGCACTTCGCAGATCCAGTGGTTTTCCGCGACAACACGGCCACCGTCATCGGCGCGGATGACGGCAAGGGAAAGCAACTGTTCGTCAACGGAGTGGGAATGACCGGTTTATCTCCCATCACCAAGATGATGGCGCATCTGCCGCTGGCTTTTCTTGAGCATCCACCACAAAGCGCTTTGGTGGTGTGTTTTGGCATGGGGACGACCTATCGATCGTTGCTATCCTGGGACATTCCGACGACGGCGGTGGAGTTGGTACCCAGCGTTCCCCGGGTTTTCGGGTACTTCCATCCCGACGGCCCGGAACTCCTGCAGTCGTCGCTCTCGCGGGTGGTGATTGACGATGGCCGGCGCTATCTGGAGCGCACGCGGGACTCGTATGACGTCATCACCGTGGATCCTCCGCCACCGGTCCAGTCCGCGGGCTCCAGCCTGCTTTACTCGAAAGAGTTCTACGCGATCGTCAAACTTCGGCTGCGACCTGATGGCATACTGCAGCAATGGCTGCCCGGCGGTGATGCTGTGGTCCACGCCTCTGTGACTCGGGCACTCCAGGAATCCTTCCCCTATGTCCGTGTCTTCCACGCAGTGAACTACCGGGGAGAAAACGACTGGAGTTTCCATTTTCTGGCCAGCAGCCGTCCGATCCCCAATCTTACGGCCGCAGTGCTGGCTCGGCGCTTGCCGGCCTCGGCGGCTAAGGATCTGATGGAATGGAGTCGGGAGCCAGGCCCGGAGTATGAATTCGCAGCCGTGCTTAAGAACGAGTTGCCGGTCGAACAAATGAGCGCGGAAGCTCCCCAGGCCCCAGCTTTGCAGGATGACCGTCCGCTCAATGAGTTCTATCTTATTCGCCGAAGTCTTACGCGCAGAGGCAAATAGTAGCTCCGGCGCACCCCCGGCGATGCGCCGAGTTGATGCCGCAGATTGATGCCGCAGATTTGATGCCATCCCTGCAGTAACGATAGACTGAGTGAATCGAGGTGGGGTCATGTTAGTTGTCATGCAGGCGCACGCGACCGAAGAGCAGGTGCGCACCGTCTGCCGGAAGATCGAGTCACTGGGCTATCGCGCACATTCCATCCCTGGTGCGGAGCGCACCGCCATCGGGATCACGGGCAACAAGGGTGAGGTCGAACCCGGCACAGTGGAAGAGATGCCGGGCGTGCAGGAAGTCATCCGCGTCACCAAACCTTACAAACTGGTCAGCCGCGACATCAAAGAGGACAACACCGTTATACGGTTTCCGGGAAGCGATGCCACGATTGGCGGCGCGGCTCTGGCTATCATGGCTGGGCCGTGTGCGATTGAAAGCCACGAACAGGCATTTGCAGTCGCCGAGCGCGTTTCGCGGACAGGAGCACAGTTCTTCCGCGGCGGGGCCTACAAACCGCGCACATCTCCCTATTCATTCCAAGGTCTGGGAGAGGAGGGACTGCGGATCATGGCCGAGGTGCGCGAGCAGTTCGGCATGAGAATCGTGACCGAGGCCATCGACAACGAGTCGCTGGAGCTGGTCGAAGAGTACGCCGACGTCATCCAGATCGGCGCCCGCAATATGCAAAACTTCTCGCTGCTGAAGCGCGCCGGACGAGCCCGGAAACCGGTGCTGCTGAAGCGTGGCATGGCAGCGACGCTGGAAGAATTTCTGATGGCAGCCGAGTATGTGATGAGCGAGGGCAACTATGACGTGATTCTTTGTGAGCGCGGCGTGCGGACCTTTGCCGACCACACGCGGAATACATTGGACCTCAGTGTGGTGCCGGCGGTGCAGCGTCTGAGTCATCTGCCGATTCTGGTAGATCCCAGCCATGGCACTGGGAAGCGGAACAAAGTGACTCCGCTTTCGCGGGCTGCGGTTGCGGTCGGCGCGGACGGACTGATCGTCGAAGTCCACCATGAGCCGGACAAGGCGCTTTCCGACGGCATGCAGTCGCTCTATCCCGATCAGTTCGACGAACTGATGGCCCAGGTGCGACAGATCGCGCCGGTGGTGGGAAGGACGGTGGCGGGGGTGGGAACACCGGCCCCACAATGGCTTCGTCCGTCGGCCGGTCCTCAACGTTGCAGCGGTGCGGTGAACCCTCGGCAGTAGTGAACCTGTTAGTATCCCAGGTCAACTTTAAGCGTGCCTACGCCTTTCTTGCCCCCCCTTCCGCTCTGGTAATCTTGCTGCTGCACTGTTCCGAACAATACCTTGAGAAAGCTCCTCCTGATCATTGTTCTGCTGCCGGTTCTCACGGGCCTCGGCTGGTGGTACTTCCGCGAGCGCGAGCTCGCCGATTATGGCCCAGCCTATCGCGAGTACGCCTACGTCACCAACGGCAAGAGCAACTCGGTCAGCGTCATTGATCTGCGAACGTTTGAGCCAGCCAAAACCATCCGAGTAGGCAATGAGCCTACGGGCATCGCCCCCAACAGCAAAAAGAACGAGGTCTACGTCGTCAACACGGGATCGAACAACGTCAGCGTGATTGACACCGAGCGGAATGCCGTCGTTGCTACGATCGGCGTCCGTAGCAAGCCATACTTCATCGATGTTTCGGTGGACGGCAAACGAGCCTATGTGGCGAACTCGGGCTCGGCAAATGTTTCCGTGATTGATCTCGACAAAAGGATGGTAATCGACAACATTCGCGTCGGCGCTTCGCCGGGACTGGCGAGAGTTTCGCCCGATGGGAACACCGTCGTGGTCAGCAACCGTGACGACGACACGGTTTCAATCATCGACACTCAACATCTCGCGCTTCGCGCCACATTGTCTGCATGCCAGCACCCGGAAGATATTTCGATTCTTCCCGACAGCAGCAAAGCCTTCGTGGCTTGCAGCGGATCGGGGCAGGTCGCGGCCGTCGATCTGAGAGCCGACAAGCTGCTGGCTCTGCTCGACGTGGGGAAGACCCCGGTGAATCTGGCGCCTAAGCCAGATGGTGGCGAGTTGATTGTGAGCAACTTCGATTCCGACAACATTTCGATCATCGAGACCACAACGAATGAAGTGGGAGGAAGCTATCTGATCGGAACCCATCCCACACAAGGAGTGGTCACCGCCGACAATTCGCGGCTTTATGTGAGCAATTTCGGAGCGAATACCGTGGCAGTGTATGACATTGATATAGGCAAAATCATTGCTACGCTTCCGGTAGGAAGCCATCCCGACGGGCTGGCATTATCCCAAAGCCAGAACTATCTGTTGGTGTTGGATTCCGGGTCGGGGGATGTGACGGTCATCCAGAAGCGTACTCCGAAGAAAAAATTTGAGCCGGGCGAGTATTCGCTGCTGACCATGATTCCGGTCGGGGTCGCGCCGAACCATATCGTAGTGAAAGCGTTCGTGGTGGGCAAGCCGCGACAGTAACACTTGACTTGTGAAGTTTCACTAGGCTAAGCGCCGCAGCACTTTTTGTATTTCTTGCCTGATCCACAGGGACACGGATCGTTGCGGCCGATCTTGGCTTGTCCGCGAACGACCTGCTGCACCGGTTGCAGGTCTCCCGAACCCGCCATGCGCGCCTGCTCCAGTTCGCGACGTTTCTTCCGCTGGAAAGCCTCTTCGATCTCATCGATCGATGTCGTGACCTCTCGCGGTCGACGCCCGTTGCCGTCGCCACCACGACCGGCGACGCCGGCCGGTTGGCCTTCCAGCGCTGGCCGGCCCCCCGGAGCCTCAGGCCGCTCCAGGATCTGCATCAGGTAGAGATATCGCACCGTCTCTTCCTGGAAGCGCTGCATCATAGCCTCGAACATCTCGAACGACTCCCGCTTGTACTCCACCAGCGGATCATGCTGGCCGTAGCCGCGCAACCCGATTCCTTCCTTGAGGTGGTCCATGTCGCGCAGGTGGTCTTTCCACTGCGCGTCGATCACACTCAGCATGATCATGCGTTCGTGATAACGCATGGCATCAGGGCCAATGAGCTTTTCCTTGGCGTCGTAGCGGGCCTTCAGCTTGTCGAAGATGGTGTCGCCCAATTCCTGGCGGTTGAGCGTTTCCGGCTTGATGCCCTCAGCAAGAATATCCACGCCGAAGCGGGTAAAGATGGCGTCCTTCAGGGCTTTGACATCCCAATCGGCAGGATGCACTTTCGCGGCACAGAACTGATCTATCAGCTCACCCAGAATTCCCGCGACGTAATCCTCAAGGATGAGATCCTTCTGATCGACCCCCTCGAGTAACTGGTGGCGGAGGCCGTAAACCGCCTCCCGCTGCTTGTTCATCACGTCGTCGTATTCGAGAAGGTGTTTGCGGGCTTCAAAGTTCTGGGCTTCGACCGCTTCCTGCGCTTTTTCAATGCGGCGCGAAATCAGGCGCGATTCAATCGGCACTCCCTCTTCCATGCCCAGACGCTGGAGCAGGTTCGAAACCCACTCCTTGGCGAAGATACGCATGAGGTCGTCTTCCAGCGAAAGATAGAAGCGTGAAGAACCGGGATCGCCCTGACGTCCGGCGCGGCCGCGGAGCTGGTTGTCGATGCGCCGGGCTTCGTGCCGCTCGGTGCCGAAGATGTGCAGACCACCGGCGGCGATGACTTCTTCGTGTTCTTTGTCGGTTTGCTGTTTGTAGCGATGGAGAATGTCATTCCACTGGTCAATTGGCGCCTCGTACTCGTTGCCGCCGTAGTACCAGACCGTGCTCTTGCTGTCGTCCACTGAAGCTTGAACCTTGCCTTGTGCGGCTCGCAGGGGTTGCGCAATCCCCTTCTTTACGCACTCCTGCTTGGCCATGAACTCGGGGTTGCCCCCGAGCAAAATGTCGGTTCCACGGCCGGCCATGTTGGTGGCAATCGTCACCATGCCTTTGCGGCCGGCCTGAGCCACGATTTCCGCCTCTTTCTCATGCTGCTTGGCGTTCAACACCCAGTGTTTGACGCCTTTTTTCTTCAGCAATTCGGA
>Ga0187817_10000404_pt1 | contig 18194 bp, 13 predicted proteins | sample NC_wetland_sal_i_17_FD_132431 | JGI IMG/M metagenome (GOLD analysis project Ga0187817, IMG submission 132431) | Wetland sediment microbial communities from Neuse River Estuary, North Carolina, USA - SO4_2 | ecosystem: Environmental > Aquatic > Freshwater > Wetlands > Sediment | place: USA... | reverse complement strand
TTTGATCTCTCTCTTATAAAGCATTTCAAGCCTTTTGAGTCGAGTGATCTGCAATTTCGTGTCGAATCTTTCAATGTTTTCAACCACACGGAATTCCGGGTCTATGATCCCGATAATCCCGGGGGTACAGGCAACAACGTGATCAGTTGTTATGGCGGTCCTCAGAATTCAGCCGGCTTTATAGGAAAGGGAGGGGCCGATTGCATCACGGGCGCCAGTTTCTTGCACCCCATCGACGCACACCGGCCACGCACCATACAGCTCGGCCTTAAATTGAGCTTCTAGGAACTTGAAGAACTATGAGCAGCCTGAAAGAGCGAGCACCCATCTGCAGGTGTGATCCGTTTCCGGTGGAGGTTCTTGGGTCGGCGGCCGCGTGGGCGCGTTTGCTGGTATTGCTCGTCGGTTTAACCGGGCTTTCGGGTTGTGGAGGCGGTTCTTCCTCTAACCCGGCAAATAACAGCGGGTCGTTGTCTGGAAATTGGCAGTTCAACCTCACAGCCCCCTCGGATGCATCTTTCTCCGGGGGATTGCAGGGCGGCTTGTTACTGCAGCAGAATGGTGCCATAACGGGTCAAGTCGTTTACTCAATTTCGATACCTGGGTCTCCTCCGGTAGCGTGTGATGGATCAGCGACAGTCACTGGAACAATGAGTGGTCAGCAAGTCACCCTCACAGCAGTAGCCGGACCCCAGACGTTTGCACTGAAGGGCACGCTGAGCGCCGATAGTTCTACTTTGGCGGGCACTTATTCCACCATTGCCGCGCGGGACTGCGGCACCGCTCAAAACGGATTGCAATTTAGTGCCCGGTTGGTACCGTCGCTCACCGGCTCCGTCCAGGGCTACTTGCACAGTACCTCCAGCGGTCCGCCCACTGATCCAGTAGCAAACCAAGAGTTCTCAGTGACCGGATCTCTTGTACAAGCACCCAATACAGGAGCGAATAGTGCCGCGGTTAGCGGGACGTTGAATTTTACAGCCTATCCATGTGTGAGTACCGTATCCGTGATGGGCCAAATCAGCGGAAACTCCGTCATTTTGCAATTGATCGCGGCGAATGGATTGAATGTGGGGCGAATCGGCACGACCCCGGCCACTCCTGGATTTCCGGGGCCAGTCGTATTCGAGAGCTCCACAGCTGGTGGCTACATTCTCCAAGGAACGAACGGATACGGAATCAGCACGAACGCCTGTCAGGGCAATGCAACTTCTCCGGGAGATGTGGGAAACGTCTGCCTTGCCTTGGGGAACAGTAAGGCCTGCGAGCAAGCACTTTCGTTCTCGCCAGCGGCTCTCAGCTTTCCTGCACTGTCGGTCGGCTCCCCGGCAACCAGCCAATCCCTCAAGCTGAAGAATACTGGAGGAACGACGCTCGATGGTCTTCGACTGTCCCCGACCGGGAGCAACTTCACAGCCGGTGACTTCAATGGGATCGTCAGTTTCACGGAGCAGGACAACTGCAGTACAACTCCAGGATCGACATTCTCACTCGGGGCGCAACAGAGCTGCACGGTTACCATGCACTTTTCACCTCAGGAAAGCTGCCCCTGGCAGCCAACGTCGGTAGGAGCGGGGCTCTTTGCAGCGCCATCTCAATGTCCGCCTTTCGAACCGGTTCGACCCGTACAGGTGACTGAACCACCAGCACTAGGCGCAACCGTAACCCTTACTTGCCCGAGTTGCGCCAGCACCACTACCGATGCGAATTCCGTATTCACAGTTCCCGTTACGGGCCTTGGCGTCAGTGCGATTCAGCCTTCCACACCCGAACTCGATTTCGGCGCGGAAGACGCCACCTTGAAGGAAGTAAGCCAGCCTCAAACTGTCACGTTTACAAATCAAGGTAACTTAGCGGTTCAGATTCTCCCGGCCATGCCCACGCCCCCGTGTGGAACGACCCCGCCGCAAATCGTAACGCTGCCCCGGCCCGCGAGCCCGGGCAATGTCTCCGGGCTGCAAGTGGTGAGTGACTTGCCAATCCCGCCGACGGTGATCACCGGCCCAACCATACAGTATGTTTGTGACCTCGATCGGCAAAGTCAGAAGCCGAATTTTCAGATAGTTCAGGACGACTGTTCGGGCACATCGTTGAACCCACAGGAGTCGTGCAACTTGTCTATCGTCTACGCCCCGCAGCCGTTGGAAGCAGCTGGCGGCCTTGACTATTTTCTGCAACTCAACACCTTGCAGTGCACGAGCACTATAACTACGGATTGCGAAATTGACAGTGGACGTTTTCCAGTCGAGCTGAAATCGGGTTTAGCAAGCCCCCTGAGAGTGTCGCCAAGTGCAGGTCTAAATTTTGGTACCTGGGCGAATGGTCAAACGAGTTACCCGCCACTCACAATTACACTGTCGAATGACAAGAACGTAACGCCCCCACAGCCGATCAACTTGAATGCGATCGTGATCAAAGGTGACTTCACCGAAATCAATGATTGCGGGATTTCGTTAGCTCCCGGTGGCAATTGCACGATGAATATCGCATTCACTCCCAAGATCGTCGGTTTCGACCAGGGCTCAGTTACGGTCACCTATAGCGTTGGCCAGAACAGTGGGCTGGAGCAAGTAATATCTCTACGCGGATTCGGACAATAGCATGCAGGAAGCTGGCGCAGCACACATTCAGTATGTAACGAATAGTAGGGAGACTGTAGTGTCGTTTAGAAAATGGAGCGTGTTCCTTCTTTGGGGAGCGATCTCGGTACTGGTTGGATGCGGAGGAGGTACGACCGCGAATCTTCAAAATCCAGCTGCACCAGCAGTGACCCCGGTCGCCATCGCCTTTCAACCCGCGCCCCCCACTTCTGTTCTTATTAACAGCAGTGCTCCACTGATTGCGGTCGTAGCCAATGACTCAACCAACTCGGGAGTCGATTGGTTGCTGAGTTGTCAGAACCCAGCTAGCTGCGGTTCCCTAAGCGCTTTACATACTGCCAGCGGTCAAGCTACAACCTACTTGCCATCTTCAACACTATCTTCAAACGCCCAAGCCGTTACTATTTCCGCTTTTGCGACCGCAGACCACAGCAAGAATGTCAGAACGTCGATCAACGTAAACGCGTTTGCCAGCTTTTTAAAGAGCGGCACTTATATCATCGAGACAAGTGGCGCTGATCCTTCCTTCTTTCCCTACCAGCGCGTCGCTGCGATTGTACTCGATGGAAAAGGCGGAATCACCAGCGGCGAGCAGACCGTCAACTTCATGAATCCAACCACCAACCAGCTGTCATCGGTCAATGACGCCGTGACCGGAGGCAGTTATGTTGTAGGGACGGATGGACGTGGAACACTCACCATTAACACGGCGGATAGGAACATCGGGCAGCAAGGCGTGGAAACATTTAGCTTAGTGGTTCTGTCCAGTTCGCAGGCGCTGCTTACAAAAACCGATATTCTCAACCCCAACATACCCTCTAGCAATGAGTCGTGCGTAGGTACGATGGATTTACAAACTCCTGGCGCGCAAGTTACCACGGGGGGCTACGCATTGGTGGTCAGAGGTACTGACTTGACTAATTCGCCGATAGCCTATGGCGGTATTCTGAACATTGATGGCCCACAGAGGATATCGGGAAATGGCAGCAGATTCGACGAGGTAATTAACGGGGCCGGCATCGTTACGGTTAGTTCGGCTGTTTGTGGAACGGGGTCGGCCGGTGCCTGCGGAACGCTGTCGACCCCGGATAAATTCGGCAGGTTCGAATTAAATCTGAACACGAACCTCGGTTCGCCACAAGTCAACGTGTTCACCGCATACAACATCGATGGCTCACATTTAAAACTAATCGAGACCGATGGCAGCGTCGGAATGACCGTAGGGCTGGCGATCGGCCAAGGTTCGCTTACAGGCAATTTTTCCACGTTTTCAGGAAACTACACTTTCGGAATTTTTGGTCAGGATCTGACCGGATTGACCTCTAGCCTGGCCTCAGCCGGAAGTTTCACAGCTGCTGGCGGCTCGCTAACTAACGGCAGCATCGACGAAATACAGTCTGGACTTTTCGTGCAGTTCAGTGATGGCTTTACCGCCAACTACAGCGTCGATCCGACCGGTCGTGTGGACACACTCAATCCCGAAGGGACTCCCTCGTTTACCTTTGCCACCCCGAGCAACGGTACCGGACCAGAATTAGTTTTTTATTTGACCGGCAATGGGAATCCAGTGCTGGTGCTCGATGCCGATATCGAACCTCTTCTGAACTTTGGTTCGGGTGGTGGCGGCGTTGGAACTGGCCTCGCTTACCCGGCCACTGCAGGCGCCAGTTTCGCCGGTGACTATGGGTTTAGCTTTACTCAGAATTTCAATGGCACCGAAACCGACAGTACCGCTCAGATATGTGTGAACTGGAACTCTGTCATATGCAGTGGCGGTACTCCGGACACTTTCTCGGGAGCAGCAGACTTGACCATTGGATTCATTCCGATTCCCCCACCCGATCCACTGACCGGTGCGTTCCAGAACTCTTCTGTAAGTGGCCGCCTGACAGGCACGTTATCCGATGTCAATTTTTACAGCAATCCCCTCTCGATGGCGTTCTACCTGATCGATTCGAGTCATGGCTTCTTCGTAGAAACAGACGGGGGAGCCACGGGAACGAATCAAGGATACTTGACTTTCGGGTACTTTTCTGCGCGCGTGCCCGTATGCAAAGGTTGTCCGTAGTATCTGGTTAGTTTTGGTTGTCATACCCCTAACACAGGGAATTGACTCTGCGTCGGAGTGTTGCGCCTCGGAAGGGGCAGCGCACAAGCGCCCTGAGGTCGAGCGGCATCGGCCCGAGGAATAGCGTCGGCGCGTTAGAAGCGATCTGTCCAGGCTTGGTGCACGACAGAGAACACGATGTGAAATGACCTAATCGCATTTGAGGAGATCAACGATGAAACAAGCAGAGGCTTTGGCTTTATTTCTAGCTCTGACATGCGCACTCTTGGCGCAAGCCCAACAGACAACCGCAGGTTCTGCAACCCAGGCTACAGCCAAGAAGGCGGCAGGTAAGGCAGATCCGGCTTCGCTTGCGCGACGGGTTGAGTTGCTCGAGCGAGCGCTGGATGTGCAGCAACAGCAGATCGTGCGACTAACCGACCAGATCCAAAGCCGCGACCAGCAGATTCAGCAGCTGCAAGCGACACAGCAGCAAACCCTGCAGACGTCGCAGCAGAACCAGGCTGTCGCTTCCCAGGCTCAGTCGAAGGCGGATGCGGCAGCTTCCCAAGCTGTAGAACAGTCGCAGACATTGACCGCTTTGAAAAGTGACGTCGCAGATTTGAAAACGAGCACAACTAATTCCGCATTGGCGCTTCAGGAAACGCAAAAATCTATTCAAGAAGTAAGCAATCCGATCGCGCTTCGCTATAAGGGGATTACGATTACGCCGGGCGGCTTTGCGGCCGCGGAAACAGTGACGCGGACACGTGCCAACAGCGCAGACATCAATACCGCCTTTAACAGCATTCCCTACGATGGAAACGGACTATCGAAAGTTAACGAAACCAACTTCACGGCTCGTCAAAGCCGTCTCAGTCTTCTGGGAGAAACCAACGTTGGGAGCGCGAAAGTGACTGGCTACTGGGAGGCCGACTTTCTCGGTACAGGTGTAACTTCCAACAACCGCCAGAGCAATAGTTATGTCCTGCGGCAGCGCGTGATTTATGGCCAGGCAGCTTTTAACAACGGCTTTAGCATAACCGCAGGACAGCAATGGTCCCTGGCCACGGAAGACAGAAAGGGAATTCAAAACCGCCAGGAAGTGGTACCTCTGACGATTGATTCGCAATACCAAGTTGGTTTTACCTGGGCGCGGCAATACGGGCTCCGAGTGGTCAAGGATTTTGGCGGTAAGTTCGCGCTGGGAGCGGCGATCGAAGGTCCACAAGCGACGGTTGGGGGACACGGCTTCTCCAGCGTTATCACCAACAACATTGCCACGAGTTCGTCCACGGTGACCGGCAACACGTTCATAGATGCGCCGGGTTCGGGAGGTGGCCTTTTCAACTCTGTCGACACAACCGGCTATTCCATCAACAAGGCACCGGACTTCATCATTAAAGCTGCCGTAGATCCAGGCTTCGGTCATTACGAGGTGTACGGCATCCTTAGCGCATTTCGAAACAGGATTTATCCATGCGGGGTGGTAGGCACGAATGCAAACGACACGGCGCCTCCCGCCTCGCCCACGAGTATTTTCTGCCCGGTGGATCAATCGACCTCGCTCAGTGCCTTGGGTGCGTTCGACCAGACAAAAACCGGGGGTGGAGTCGGCATTAATTTCCGGCTGCCGATCGTGGCCCGCAAGCTGGAGTTTGAGCTCCAAGGGCTTGCCGGGGACGGAGTGGGGCGATACGGTTCAGCTCAGCTTCCCGATCTGACGTTCCGCCCTGATGGGAGTGAGGCCTTGATTCGGACGGCTCACGGGCTCGCAGGTCTGGAATTCCACTCAGCGAAACTGGATGCATACTTCTACGGCGGCGCGGAGTACGCGGCGCGCACTGCTTATGTCGGCTACAACACGATCAATGTAACCAAAACTCCAGCGTTCCCGGCAACCTCCATTACGCCAGCGATCCCCGCCACGGTCACGACGGTAATTGCCACCAACCAGTTCGGCGGCTACGGTTCCCCATTCGCCAACAACACCGGCTGCAACAACGAAAATCCCCCTAACAATTCAACAGGCCTGTCAGTTTTCGGAACTCCTTCCAGCGGTGGCAGCTGCGCGGGCGATACTCGCGTGATTATGGAGGGCACGCTCGGCTTCTGGTACAGGTTTTATCAGGGACCGAAAGGTGGTTTCCGCTGGGGTCTTCAATACTCGTACTTCTCGAAAAATGGCTGGTCGGGCAACGACAACAATGCGCCTGGAGTGCTCGGTCTCTATTCGCCTAAAGCGATCGACAACATGGTGTGGACCTCTGTTCGCTATTACCTCCCGTAGCGCCTGAATTAACGATTTACGGCGTCGGCACGATTGTCGTGCTGACGCCGCTCGCTTTTCCCTCGCGGCGTCGGGTTTCAACTCCAACGAATCTTTCAACATCTGCACAACCGCTTCGAGTTGAGGGCCGCGGCTATGGTCGTAATCAGCAGTCGAGGAACGCCAGCACCCATTGGACCGCGGTTACGGAGATACGCGAGGAACGCAGACAGCGGAACGTTGTGCTATGCCAAAGTAGACCCTGCGACGTGCGGATGGCGTTGACTATGGTACTTCAAACCGGCACCCGCTAGAGAACACAGAACGTTTGGAGTTATGCTCCGCGAAACGCTTCCGGGACGTTTAACAGCTCTAAATTCCGATCATGACACAAATGTGTGTGCCAATTCGATTCGCTCTGCCCCCTTTTGTGTGCGTGAGTCTTATCCGGAAGATCCAGTGCCACTCACAGCTACGCCGCTTGGAAATCGTTTGCCCACCTCGCTCAAGACGGTCCGGTAACCATGCCACTCGATTTCCGATGCGGCGATCTCGGCGGAAACGCTGCGGGCCAACATTTCCAACCTGAGCACCACACGAAAATCGTTCTTGCAACGCTCCAGAATGCCTTCCGCCCCCGCAAGTGGTCCGGTTTTAATCCGAACTAGTTCTCCCACCTTCAGATTAGGGTGGGGCTCGATCTTGTACACCCGAAGTCCATCCCGGAGAGCAGTGACGTAGTCTCTCGGCACAGGCACCAGTTGGCCAGCAGACGACACTATGGAGACCACTCCGGGAAGCTCCAAAACGCGAACTCGGTTGTGGGGAGCGATCTGCACAAATAGATAATTGGGGAAGAGCGGTAACTCAAGATCCACGGTACGACGGTTTTTCCATCGGTGTCTGACCTTATAAAGCGGGAGGAAAGACTCAATTTGTCGCTGTTGGCAATGCGCGGAAACGCGTTTCTCGTGATTCGGCAATGTGAATACTGCAAACCATTGAATCCCCTGACTATCTCCAAACAAAACTTGCTGAACGCTGCTCGGGCCTAAGGGTTCGGCAACCTGTTGCATTTCGCTGTTTCCTCCCTAATATTTGTCAAAACCCACGTGATGCAGGCACGAGAACGCCAGCAACGTCGTGCCCGTTGCAACAAGCAATGTGAGTGTCGGATCCTTGTCGAGCGCCCAACGCGATTTCAAGAGACGTCTGGTCGGATCCGCTAAGGCAAGCGAGTGTATCCCATGCCTTTGTTTGAGACATGACGGTTTCATGAATATTTTGTAACAAGGATGTTCCCACCCTGTTGAAGCTGACTGGCGAAGAAAATCGAAGTATAGCCGGTGTCACGATAATCGCAGGACTTGTTGCGCAGGTCGTGGGTTCCGCTCGCCTGCGGGCTCCGCTTTTTAACACAGCATTCATCAAAGTGTCACACTATTATGCTTGTCGTCTGCTATGTTTTCGCCACACGCGGTCTGACCTCCTGGTGTGATCCATGCGCCAGAGTTGTGGAAAAAGAATCTGCTAACTGACATTGGCGAAGCCACGCCCGAAAGACAGATCGTTGACCGAGAAGTCAGCCCACTTGGAGAAGAACCAATCCTGGAGATGTCAATGATCATAAAGGCGTCGTGGATAGTAGTTGCTGTTCTCGTCGCGTGCTGCGCAAAGATAACCGCGCAAACAACTGCGCCGGGCCCCGACCAAGCCGGCACCACGCAAGCACACAAGTCGAGCGGCCCTGATGCACCGCTCTTGCAACAGCGGTACCCTCGTTACCAAGTCACGCCAAGCGACATACTGGTAATTTCCTTTCCCCTCATTCCTGAACTTCAGAGTTTATCCGTGACCGTTGAGCCCGACGGTTTTATCACCCTTCCGAATGGTGAGGGGGTTCTATACGTTAGGGGAGAGACGATTCCCCAAATTGTTGAGGCTCTGACGAAGTTGTACTCGAAGACGATGCACAACCCAATCGTGAGTGTGAACGTCACAAACTTCCAACCCCCGCAATTTACGGTGAATGGACAAGTCGGCAAACCAGGTCAATATGATCTGCGCAGGGACACCACCGTCTCCGAGGCGATTGCCATCGGTGGCGGATTCTTGCCCACAGCCAAAACTCGGGTGTTTGTGTTCCATCGTGCAGCTGCCGATTGGGTGGAAGTCAAGAAACTCGACCTCAAGAACGTTCTGAACGGTAAACACGCGAATGAGGATATCCATCTTCAGCCTGGCGACATGGTTTATGTACCTGATAAGTTCATCGCGAATTTCAGAAAATATCTTCCCTACTCTTTTGGTCTCGGCACTGGATTGGGCTTTAACGGCACGGCTCTCTATCAATGACGTGCCTGGGAGATCAAGAAAATGGCTGAGCTAAACGCGGAAGATCTGTTCAGAAACAAGTCAGCCCCCACCCTGCGGGACCTGCTGGCACCGCTGTTCCGTCGCAAGCGGGCATTTGCCTTCACTTACTGCGGGGTTATGCTTGGCACCGTATTGGCCGCCTTCCTGTTCAACGGAACTCATAAGGCAACCATGGAAATCCTGCTCAACAACGAGCGGGCGGAGCCTACGGTTACGTCAGAGTCGACGCAAGGACTATCGGTACCTCGAGTGGGAGACGCTGAAATCGCCTCCGAGATCGAGCTACTGAAGAGCCCGAAGATCCTCCAAGGAGTGGTAACCGCCAACAACCTTCAGGACAACGAGCGAAAATCGTTTACGCACTATTTACACCCTGGAGCGGATGAAGCTTGGTATATCGCCCGAGCGACTCAGCACTTAGGCGGCAAATTGGACATTTCACAGGTGCAGAAGTCCAATCTGATTGAAGTGGACTACAAGTCTTCCGACCCGCAGCTCGCCTACAACGTCTTGCAGACGCTGGGAAAGTTGTACCTCGAACAACATCTCGCGGTACACCGGCCGCAGGGGTCATTCGCGTTCTTTGCCTCGCAGACCGAGAAGTCTCAGCGAGCGCTTGCAGACTCGGAGGCACGTCTGGCTGACTTTACAAAAACCACCGGCACGGTGGCTCCGGACATCCAGCGGGCAGAAATGGCCCAGCAGGTAGTTAATTCGATCGCCGCCATGCAGTCGGCCCGGCAAACTGTTGAAGCAGATAAACGCCGAATCGAAGACGAGAAGGAGCGCATGAAGCTTACTCCTGACCGCTCTCTGAGCCAAGAGTCGACGGACTCTGCCCAGGCGCTGATGCAACAACTGCAGGCTCAGCTCCTGGCTGCAGAAATCAAGAAAATCGAGCTCATGATGAAATGGGAGCCCGATTATCCGCTCGTAAAGGAAGCCGACCAGGAGATTGCCCAAACCCAAGCTGCCATAGTTTCTGCAGCCAAGCAGCAATACATCAACCAGACCACAGACCGGGATCCCACTTTTGAACTAATGAGAGAGGACCTCGCAAAGGCGGAAGCCGATCTGGTTTTTCACCAAGCGCTGGCGGGAGCACTCGAAAACAGTATTCATACTCTGAAGATGCAAATGCTCGACTTGGATCAAAAGGCTTTGACACAGGTGGACTTGAATCGTGAGGTCAAAGCCAATGAAGCGAACTATTTGCTATACCTTTCGAAGAGAGAACAGGAGCGCACGTCAGATGCTTTGGATGAGAAACGCATAGCGAACGTTGCAATTGCAGTTCCGCCGATTGTTCCGGTTCTTCCCTGGGTTGGGCCAGTTCTGGTAGTATCCTGTGGCATTGTTCTTGGGGCATTTGTGAGTACGGGGGCGGCATTCCTCGCTGAGTACCTCAATCCGTCCCTCCGCACTCCCGATGAGGTGCATGACGTTCTCAGACTTCCGGTACTGGCTAGCTTTCCGGAGCGGAGCGCTTAGGCGATCTCCAATGGACTTGAACTATTACAACTTGAGGGACCAGCCCTTTGGGGTGACGCCGGATCCGCGCTATCTTTATTTAAGCTCGAGTCACCGACGGGCATTGGTTTCGCTGCTTTACGGGATCCAAAGTCGGCGAGGGTTCATGTCTCTCATAGCCAAACCTGGAATGGGAAAGACTACGATCCTGTTGCATCTCCTGAACCAATTGGGGGAGGCAGCCCGGAGCGTGTTTCTATTCCAGACTTTGTGCAGCCCGGAAGCCCTGCTGCATGATCTGCTGCGTGATCTTGGTGTCGTTGACCCCTCCGGAGATATTGGCCGAATGCAGGAACAGCTGAATCGTGTGTTAATGGCCGAGGCGCGTCACGGGCGGAAGGTGGTTGTCGTAATCGATGAGGCCCAGAATCTTGAAGACTCCGCTCTTGAGTTGCTGCGAATGCTGTCAAATTTTGAAACCACCAGTTACAAGCTGATGCAGATTATTCTTGCAGGTCAACCTCAGCTTAGCGAGAAATTAGCATCGCCCCACCTGCTGCAGCTTCGGCAGCGCATTGCAATTTCAGCCTGGCTTCAGCCGTTGAGCGCCGATGAAACCCGACTCTACGTGAAGCATCGGCTCCAGGTCGCCGGCTTCGACTTCAGGACCGCGCTTTTCACGCCGAAGGCTGGCGCGTTGATCGCAAAATACAGCGAGGGAATTCCTCGAAACATTAACAATATTTGTTTCAATGCCCTTTCGGTTGGTTGGGCCTCGAAACAAAGGACGATAGAGAAAGAAGTAGTTCGTGAGGCTGTGCGGGAGATGACTTTCCAGGAAGGAGATGTAGCGAGCCTGGATCATGATCCCTTTATACCCAGGTTGCTCGCCTGGATGGCGCGCAAGCCTGTATTCCCGCTCTCCTTCTCGTCAAGAATTTCTGTCTGCGTGATCTTACTTCTGACGCTTGTGTTGCTTTCAAGTGGCGCACGGCCAGACGGTGTCGGATTGTCAGGTTCGAGCAGCATGAGTTTGCAACTAACAACCAGTCAGCTTGCCATGGAGGCGTTGGAAGATGGCTTTACCGCAGTCGGCGCGACTGCGAGTAGCATACCGCCGGTCGATGGGCGCTCGGCCTCAAAACCTGCGGCGACTGAAGATTCCCGCAGACCTGAAACGACCTCAGCGTCGCGCCCCAACGCCGCGACACAATTACATTCGACGCGCGCGCATGCGACCACGCCGGACGACCTCTGGTCGCAAGTGAAGAACGAAAACAGCGATGCCGAACTCGAGCTTGCTCGCATGTATCTTGAGGGAACGTCCGTGCCCCGGAACTGCACGCAGGCGCAAATCCTTTTGCAGGCTGCTTCGCGACGGGGAAATGAGCATGCGACATACTTACTAAAGGACGGAGAGGGTCAATGCCCTTGATGTCCAGAACCCATTGCAATGTTGTGCTCGATATACCGGGTACAGGTATTCCCAGTTTCTCGTTCCTGGCGGGTCGCACTGGACTTCGAGCCGCAGTTGCGAGGGAAGAAAAAGCATGAGCAAGAATCTCGAGCGTATGCAAGAGACGCTCCGGGAAATGGAGCGGGATCCCTTTCCCGCCGAAGAGTCCAATGATACTTTGTTTCCAGCATTGCAGGTGGAAGGCAATTCGCAAGTCGACTCGCTGGAGTTCGACCCAGTTGCACCGGAGGAGTGCCTCAGGCTCGTGCAGCGCATTTTTTTGGCACAGCCCGCGAATAGCGGGCGCGTCATCGTTTTTGCCGGAATTGATCCTCGCACCGGCTGCACCCGTGTCTGTGTTGATGCAGCGCGCACTCTGGCAGCCAACCATTCGGGCTCCATCTGCTTGGTAGAAGCGAATTTCCGGACCCCGTCTTTGCCTCACACTTTCGGCGTCCCTAATCATCGAGGCCTGGCCGACTCTTTAACGAGAGAAGGCAAGATACGAATGTACGCAAATCAGCTGCAACCCCCAAATTTGTGGCTGCTCTCGGCGGGAGCTGTGACGCCCGCATCGTCGGCTCTGTTGAATTCCGAGCGCCTCAAGGTGCGCTTGCACGAGTTACGGAAAGAATTCCACTACATTCTGGTCGATGCACCGGCCTTGAATCTCTACCCCGACGCGGTTACTATGGGCCGGATTGCAGACGGGGTAGTGGTCGTTCTGCAGGCAGACTCTACCCGTCGCGAATCAGCGCTCAAAGCTCTGGAAAGCTTACGCGCGGCTAACATTGAAGTCTTAGGCGCGGTGCTCAACCGAAGGACTTTCCCAATTCCGAGTTTTCTGTATCGCAGGCTGTAAACCACCATCCACTCAGTCAGCTGAACTCCTTCATCCTTCTCTCGGGGGCTCTCACGTGAACACAACTAAACGGCGCCTGTACATGGGTGTGCTCAAGTTGTTTAACCTCGGGCTGATGGTTGTCTCGTTTGGAACGGCCACGGTTCTGCAACTCCACTGGCAGGGAGGGGGTGTGCCCGTTATTGCGTTGCTTTCGCTACGAGTGAAATTGATCAATTTTGTGATCTTCTGGCTGATTCTTATAGCATGGCATTGGATCTTCTCGCTTTCCGGGCAATATCGATCACAGCGCCTGGCCAGCGGCTGGTCTTTGATCACCGATTCTGTCAAAGCTACTACGCTCGCTTCGGTATTTCTAGCGTTGGCGGCGAAGCTGTGCGACATTGATTTGATTACGCCTCTTTTCATCCTCTTATTTTGGGTTTGCGCTTCCGTATTGGTGGCGGGAACGAGAATGCTGATCCGCAGTGGGCTTGAACTGGCTCGCGTGCACGGCCGTAATCTGCGATACATCCTCATATTGGGAACCAATCGGCGCGCTCTCGAGTTTGCCCGCCGACTGGAGGCCAAACCGGAATTGGGCTATCGCGTTCTTGGATTCGTAGATGACAGCTGGCACGAGAACGGCGATGTTGAATCGCGATATCGGCTCTGCTGCGACTTTACCGGCCTCTCCGAGTACTTGCGTCGCAACGTGGTTGACGAAGTGGCCAACTATCTTCCTTTGCAGTCGTTCTATGAACGCGCCTCTCGCATCGCTTCCCTCTGCGAGCAGCACGGTATCCTAATGCGCTTCGACCTTGATCTCTTTGACCTGAAGATCGCGCACGCGCGTACGGAGGAGTTTGATGGAGCCCGCCATATCACGGCCCATTCTTCTGTGCTGGACAGCTGGGCCACGTTGGTGAAACGCGTCTTCGACGTGGTCGTCTCTCTCGTGCTCATGATCATCCTTGCCCCCTTGCTTGCGGCAATCGCCCTGGTAGTTAAGCTCACGTCGCGGGGGCCGGTGCTATTTCGACAGGAACGCGTAGGAGTTAACAAGAGGCGTTTTTTCATTTACAAGTTCCGCACCATGGTCTCCAATGCAGAAGAATTGCTGTCCGGCCTTGAGTCTTTAAACGAAGCTACCGGTCCAGTATTTAAGATCAGAGGCGATCCGCGAGTTACTCCGGTCGGTCGTGTGCTAAGAAGAACCAGCCTGGATGAACTGCCACAACTTTATAATGTGCTGCGTGGTGACATGAGCCTGGTCGGCCCGCGCCCACTGCCGCTCCGCGATTTCGAAGGCTTCAGCGAAGACTGGCAAAGACGGCGGTTCAGCGTGCGTCCCGGCATTACTTGTCTGTGGCAAGTCAGAGGACGAAGCGATATCGATTTTGACCACTGGATGAGGCTTGACCTTCAATACCTGGATGAATGGTCCATTTGGCTTGACATGAAGATAATCGCGCAAACCATTCCTGCCGTCATCAGAGGTTTAGGCGCGGCCTGAGCCGCAGCAATCGAATCTGTCCGGTCTTCCAGCTTAATCCAAGTCGTCCTCCATGAACATTCTCGTTATCCATAACCGTTACCAACAGCCAGGTGGAGAGGATGTTGTAGTCGATCAAGAAACTAGATTGCTGGAGCGAAACGGAAACAAGGTTAATATCTATAAGCGCAGTAATGATGAACTTTCTCATCTTTCTTTTGGACAACGCCTTGGACTGATTAAACGGGTCGTTTCAGCTAGCGACAGTAAGTTTACGGTCTGCCGGCTCATTCGAGAACTCAAGCCGGACGTTGTTCATGTCCACAATACTTTTTTAATGGTTTCGCCTTCTATCTACGCAGTATGTCAGGAAGAAGATGTTCCTGTGGTTCAAACGCTCCACAACTTTAGGCTTTTGTGTCCTGCCGCAACTTTCTATCGCGAAGCTGGGCCTTGCGAAGAGTGCGTAACACATAATCTCTTGCGTAGTGTGCGACATGCCTGCTACCGCGACTCACGACTGATGTCCGGGGCGATTGCAGTCATGCTCAAGACGCACCGGTTACGCCAGACCTGGAATCGACAGATAGATTCCTACGTTGCGATTAGCTGCTTCGTGCGAGAAAAATTCGTACAGGCTGGATTTCCGGCGGACAAGATAACGGTAAAGCCTAATTTTGTCGACCCCGATCCGGGAGAGCGGTCCCATCCCGGAGATTACGCTCTTTTTCTCGGACGTCTTACACCCGAAAAGGGCCTGTTGACGCTCTTGGATGCTTGGGAGCGACTGCCTTCCGCGGTTCCGCTCGTCATTGCTGGTGATGGGTCGATGCGTCATCAACTCGAGGCAGAAGTTGCACGCAAGGGACTCTCATGGGTTCACTTTGCCGGCCGCTTGAGACGTGAAGAAGCATACGACGCAATAAAAAAGGCCGCGTTCCTGATCGTCCCCAGTACTTGGTACGAAACGTTTGGCCTGGTCATAGTGGAGGCGTTCGCGTGCGGAACACCGGTGCTGGGCTCATCGATAGGCGCAATTCAAGACATGGTGGACGACGGAGTAACTGGCCTGCATTTCGCGCCTAGCGATCCCGACGCACTAGCAAAGAAAGTTGCATGGGCCTGGGGACACGTGCCCGAAATAGCAGCAATGGGTAAAGCCGCCCGACGAGCTTACGAAGATCGCTATACCGCCGATGCAAACTACCCTCTTCTGATGAACATTTATGCCTCTGCAATCGAGACTCACACCAGATTCAAGCGAAGCTGGGCACTGCCCGCCTAGTTTTCGCATCCTGGGCGTTCCGGTGCATGCAGTACAGATCCCGGGAGTCGTTTCGCAGATCCAATGCTGGATCCGAAGCGACGTAAAGGCACGCTATATTGCAGTCACAAGTATGCATGGGATTGCCGAGTCGAGGACGGACAGCGATTTGCGATGCGCGCTGGACTCCGCAGACTTGGTGGTTCCCGATGGAATGCCTCTCGTGTGGTTGGCACGGCGTCATGGGTATCCACTCAAACGTAGAGTCTACGGGCCAGAGCTAATGGAAACGTTCTGCCGGGAAACCAGAGCGGCTTACCGTCATTTCTTTTACGGGGGTGGACCCGGAACCGCACAGCGCCTCGCCGACTCGCTTCACCGACGCTATGGCATTGTAGTCGCGGGAACCTGTAGCCCTCCATTTCGCGCTTCTACGGAAGAAGAACGGCTGGAGCTTGCGTCTTACGTGGAAAAGGTCTCGCCGGACGTGTTATGGGTCGGGCTCAGCACGCCTAAACAGGAGAAATGGATGCACCAAAACCGAAACCAGCTTTCGGTTCACGTCATGCTGGGTGTAGGCGCTGCCTTTGATTTCAATTCTGGAAGGACTCGTCAAGCTCCAGCCTGGATGCGAGAACACGGACTGGAATGGTTGTTCCGTTTGTCAACCGAGCCAAAACGACTTTGGCGACGCTACCTCGTTTCCATTCCCAAAGCTGCAGGTCTGGTTTTCCTGGAGCTGGTAGGACTCTTGCCCCGCTCTCTAAAGCGACCGCTTTTGCCTGATAACTCATAACTCGTAAGTGAAAGACTCCCATGGCGAATCAGATAAGAATCCTGGTAACCGGTGCCGGTGGGTTCATCGGCAGTCATCTGGTCAATCGGCTCAAAGATGATGGACATTGGGTACGGGGCGTTGACTTAAAGCTGCCGGACTGCGAGCCAAGCCGTGCGGACGAATTCGAGATCCTCGACCTGCGAAGGTATGATAGCTGTCTTCTGGCAGCACGGGGTCAGATTGACGATGTTTACAATCTTGCGGCGGACATGGGCGGTATTGGGTACATTAGCGCCTCCCGCGCCGAAATCGCCAGGAACAACATTCTCATTAACACGCACATGCTTGAAGCTGCGCGGCTGAACGGTGTAACTCGCTTCTTATTCTCGTCATCGGCCTGCGTCTACGCAGGGTATAAACAACACAATGCCGACCTTGCTCCTCTGCGCGAGGAGGATGCCTACCCGGCTGATCCCGAACCCGGCTATGGTTGGGAGAAGCTCTTCACTGAGCAACTATGTCGCTATTATCAGCGTGATCATCGCTTCGACACTCGAATTGTTCGGTTTCATAACGTCTATGGACCTCTCGGTACTTTTGAAGGAGGAAAGGAAAAAGCGCCGGCCGCCATTTCTCGAAAGGTGGCTTTGGCTCGCGATGGTGACGAAATTGAAATTTGGGGTGATGGGAAGCAGACTCGATCCTTCATGTACATTGATGACTGCATTGAAGGTCTGCTTCGACTCATGGCTTCCACCTATCACGAACCCTTGAATCTTGGCATGTCCACCATGATCACAGTTGATGGACTGGTTGACTTGCTGATGGCGATCGCTGGTAAGCGTCTGGTCAAGCGTTATGATCTTACAAAGCCGCAAGGTGTTCGCGGACGTAACAGTGACAACTCGCGTCTGCTTCAAGTGCTTGGATGGCAACCCTCCATTTCGCTGGAGAAAGGGCTGGAAGTCACATATCGCTGGATTGAGAACGAGTTGATGACTCAGAAGGCCTCCGAGATACGTCCGCGGCAGGAGCGAAGTGCTCAAGCATCGGCGCTTGTTCTAGCGTAATAAGCGCGGTTGTTTGGATGTGTTTGCTTGTGTTCTGGACGGGTAGCCTGGCCCATAGTGCATTTCCACCAGAGTCAAACCCCAGTAAGTTTTGGATGCGAGTCTTACTTTCTGCTTACGCGTGTCGGCCGAACGCCGGTAGCGAACCAGGAGTTGGTTGGAACTGGGCAACTCATCTCGCTGCTCGCGGCATTGAAGTCCATGCTCTGGTTGCAAAACGCAACGAGGAACCGATCAAAGCAGGTCTACGGGTCAACCCTATAGCGAATCTGCATTGTACTTATGTGCCCGTGCCCTACGAATGGGCTGAGAAAAGCGAGGCCTTACATTATGTATGCTGGCAGGCGGCGGCGTTGAAGGCAGCTAAAGAGTTGGCCAGCGAGTTTCAATTCCAGCTAGCCCACCACGTGACATACGCTAGTGTTCATGTGCCCTCACAATTGTGGCGCTTGGGGATCCCAGTGGTGTTTGGTCCCGTGGGAGGAGGCCAAACTGCTCCGCCGAGCATGTTGCCATACTTCGGCGCAG
>Ga0187817_10000403_pt1 | contig 18194 bp, 14 predicted proteins | sample NC_wetland_sal_i_17_FD_132431 | JGI IMG/M metagenome (GOLD analysis project Ga0187817, IMG submission 132431) | Wetland sediment microbial communities from Neuse River Estuary, North Carolina, USA - SO4_2 | ecosystem: Environmental > Aquatic > Freshwater > Wetlands > Sediment | place: USA... | reverse complement strand
CGGGTTCCACTTCCACGACAATGGCGGCTGTTTTTTCGCTGCGCTGCAGCGTTTGGCGCAGCGCCTCGGGCAGACGAACCGGATGCAGTCCCACGCCGAGATAGCCGTGCGGAATGTGTCCCGCCTGCAGTAAGGCATCGGCGACGCGGTTCACCGTGGATGCGGGAATGGCAATCGCGCCGAATCGCGCAAACCGCGGCGTGGCGATGCCGATGGCGCGGCCGTAGGCATCGATGACGGCGCCGCCCACGGCTGTCGGCTGCAGTCCGACGTCGAGGCGCACGTAAGGAGAAATCGGCGCGCCAATCCAAGTGCGCCGTTCGGCAGCAACCAGGCTGACCGTGCCCAGCGCGGCCACCGGGCCGCTCGCACGCGTTCGCCCCACCACGAGCACCAGGCTGCCGGGCTTGATCGCCGCGGCGTCGCTGATTTCCGCCAGGGGCGAGGCGGCTTCAGCGCATTTTAGAACGGCCAAATCCGTGGACGCATCACGGCCTGCAAGCGTGGCGGAAACGATGCGCCCGTCCGGCAAGGTCACGTGAATTTCTTCATCGCGGCGCAGTGCGTGCTCGGCCGTCACGATGACGCCGTTGCGCCAAATGACGCCGCTCGAAGATCCGCGCACCTCCGTATGAATCGCGACGATGCTCGCCGCGGCGCGATCTGTTTCCCGGGCCAGTGCATTCGATAAATCGATCAGTTCTGTGGACATGTTCGGAACCTCCGCGCGCAGAATGCCGCAGAGAGTGGCGTGCTTACATCAGCCGATCGGCTAGGTTCGCGCCTGGCCATTCGGGCTATCGAAATTTTCCCTCACTACGCAATCCGACGTCTCCAGAAACACTTGATTTGAGTGGAAGGCGGACCTATAGTTCCTCACACCGCTGGCGTATAATTTTTTCGAGGGATATTTTTGAAATTTCGCGTTCCCGCGCTGCTCCTGAGTCTGACGACAAGAAACCGGAGAGGAAAAACTGATGAGGCATCGGACTTCTTTGCCTTTGAAGCAAACGGCGAATGGCCGGTCCAGCCGCGCCCGGGGCTTGCACCATAGAGTTCTGGAGATTCCGTTCGCGACGGCCCTCGCGATCCTTGGACCGGCATTGGCTTTGCCCCCCAATTCGTTTGCTCAGTCCGGAAAACCCTCCGAAGCGGCAAAAACTCAGGTCGCGGCCGAGCCCCTCTCCCATGATCTGTCCGGAGTGTGGATGCAATATCCCGAAGGCGATGTGCCGGGTACCCCCGGCATGAATACCGTGAATCAAAGGTTTCGTCCCCCTTTGACGCCGTGGGGGCAGGCCAGGCTCGATGCCGCGAGACCCTTGGTGGGCCCAAAGGCCGTTGCCGGCGAGGAGAATAGCCCGACCTTGCGCTGCGACCCGGACGGCCCTCCGAAGGTACTCAATCATCCCAACCCTTTTGAGATCGTGCAAATTCCCGGCCGGATGTTTATGTTTTTCGAGGAGCAACACATCTGGCGCACCATCTGGGCTGACGGGCGCGCGCTTCCCAAAGATCCCGACCCCAGTTATTTGGGTTACGCGGTCGGCAAGTGGGAGGGCGACACATTCGTCGTCGAAACAATCGGCTTTAACGACAAGGTGTGGGCCGATGCCTATGGAGACCCGCGAAGCGAACAAACGCACCTTACGGAACGTTACCGCCGATTGAATCATGACACCTTGGAACTGCAAGTCACTATCGACGATCCCAAGTCGTACACGAAGCCCTGGGTAAGTCCCCCCAAACTCCACAAGCTTGAGTCAGGCTGGGAAATTGCGGAGTGGTTTTGCGCCGCGGATGAAGACAAGGCTTATGACGAGGTCGTTCGGAAACCGGCGGGCGTCGCGCCAACGTCCAACAAATAGAAGAGAAGAAAGGAACGAGGTTGAGGAAGTGAAGGAAGTAAAGGATAAGAGCTTGCGCCGACAATTGTGCCCGACCAATTTTTCCTTTCCTCAACTTCCTATACCTCCTCAACTTACTTTACTTCCCCTGTTGAGAAGAACGATTCTTCCTATGAAGCTCGCGACTGCGCTTGCACCGATGCTTGCCCTGTTGACTCTCGCGCCGATTCTTTCCGCTCAGGCCGTTCAGCCGGCGGGAAAGACGCAGGCCGCAACTTCGACAGCTCCCGCCTTGTCGCACGATCTGTCCGGCGTCTGGATGCAATATCCGGACGGCGACGTGCCGGGAGTCCCGGGAATGAATGCCGTGAGCAACAGAACGCGGCCATCCTTGACGCCTTGGGGGCAGGCGAAGTTCGACGCCGCAAAGCCGCTGGTGGGCCCGAGAGCCGTTCCCGGCGTCGAAAATAATCCGGAGTTGCGCTGCGAGCCGGACGGTCCGCCGAAGCTTCTCAACCTTCCTAATCCGTTTGAAATCGTGCAGATTCCGGGCAGGGTGCTGATGTTTTTTGAGCTGGGACACATCTGGCGCGAAATTTGGACCGACGGGCGGCCGCTTCCCAAGGATCCAGATCCCACATATCTGGGATATTCGGTCGGAAAATGGGAAGGCGACACTTTTGTTGTCGACACGATTGGTTTCAACGATAAGCTCTGGGACGATTCTTATGGCGATCCGCGCAGCGACGCGACGCACCTTACCGAGCGCTACCGGCGATTGAATCACGACACTTTGGAATTGCAAATCATTATCGACGATCCCAAGGCGTACACCAAAACCTGGGTAAGTCCTCCCAAACTTCACAAGCTGGAACCTGCCTGGGAAATCGCGGAATGGTTTTGCGTCCTGGATGAAGACCAAGCTTATGATGAAGTGGTACGGAAGCCTGCGGGGATTGCGCCCAGCAAGTAGATATCCGAAGGCAGAGAGAAACTTGAGGAATTGAAGGAGAAAAACGAATTGAAGGATAAGCCCCTGGACATTCATACGTGCATAAGCGATTTTTCCGTTCCTCAACTTCCTATCCTTCCTCCACGTCCTCAACTTCCGCTTCGACAACCGAACGACTTTCGCGTGAGGATCGTTCGTTCAATCACGATATTGGGAGCGATGTTGGCCTTCACTCCAGCCATGTTTGCGCAAGCAAGCAAATCACAGGCGGCGGCCCAGTCACCCGCGCTGGCCGGTTCTCTCTCGCTGTCGCACGATTTGTCCGGAGTGTGGATGCCGTATTCAGTTCACATGGACGGGATTGATGAAAAACTGCGCCCGCCGTTGACGCCGTGGGGGCAGGCGAGATTTGATGCCGCGGTTCCGCTGGTGGGACCACGGGCTATCGCGGGCAAGGAGAACAATCCTGCCCTGCAATGCGAGCCGGAAGCCGTCCCGAAATCTCTCGTTCTTCCCAATCCGTTCGAGATCGTTCAGATACCCGGCAGGATATTCATGTTTTTTGAGCAATATCACCTTTGGCGCACGATATGGGCGGACGGGCGCGCTCTACCCAAAGATCCCGACCCCACTTTTTTGGGCTACTCGGTCGGGAAGTGGGAGGGCGATACTTTTGTGGTCGAGACGACCGGCATGAACGACAAGCCCTGGGTCGATTCCTACGGGAATCCGCGGAGCGAGCAAATGCGCCTCACGGAACGCTACCGCCGGTTGGACCACGACACCCTGGAAATGCAGATCATCATGGACGACCCCAAGGCCTACACGAAGCCCTGGGTGAATCCTCCCCAGCGCTTTAAACTCGAGCCGGGATGGGAGATCGCGGAATTTTTTTGTGTCGTGGACGAAGAAAACAGTTACGGCGATGCAGTCAGAAAGCCAGCTGGCGTAGCGCCTGCGCCAAAGTAGAAAGAAGCTGCATTGGATATTCAGAAAGCCGGACCAAATGATCATTGAAAACTTAGAACAGGTCACGCAAGCGGTGCTCGATGAAATGAAGCGCACGCCGGACGCGCGCACGAAGGAAATTCTGGAGTCAATGGTGCGGCACCTGCATGCATTCATCCGCGAGGTAAAACTAACTGAAAAAGAATTTGACACAGCAATTAACTATATCGCCGCGCTAGGCCAGCTCACCACGGAGAGCCACAACGAAGTCAGGCTCATGGCGGGATCGCTGGGAGTCTCGACTCTGGTCTGCCTCATGAACAACGGCCCCAACGCGGCGACCGAAAGCTCGGCAAATCTCCTTGGCCCGTTTTGGAGGACAGGTTCCCCGAGAACCGAAAATGGCGGATCCCTGCTTCGGTCACCGACTCCCGGGCCGGCGCTCTTCTTCAAAGGCTGGGTCCGGGATCAGCAGGGCAGGCCGGTTGCCGGCGCCGAAGTCGACGTATGGCACGCTTCGCCCGTCGGCCTTTATGAAAATCAAGACCCCGACCAGGCGGAAATGAATTTGCGCGGCAAGTTTACGACGGACGCCAACGGAGAATTCAGCTTCCGGAGCATCAAGCCGTCAGGATATCCTATCCCGACAAACGGTCCGGTCGGCGCTCTCCTGAACGCGCAGAGGCGTCACAATTTTCGCCCGGCGCATCTGCATTTTCTGGTCTATAAGCCGGGCTTCAAGACCGTCACGTCGCAGATCTATTCGCCTGACGATCCTCACTTGAATACCGACTCGCAATTCGGAGTGACGCGGGCGCTCGTCGGCCATTATGAAATTCATGAGAATGAGCCGGCCCCCAATCGGGAAGTGACTGGTGCGTGGTATTCGCTGCAGCATACGTTCATTCTGCAGGAAGGAGAAAGCTGGCTGCCTACGCCGCCCGTATCCAAGAAGGCCACGGAGCGGATTTAAAACGTTCAGTGATAGTGACATACGGCGGATTCGGCTCATCTGGTGAATTTCAAGGCGGACGAAGGCGAAACTTTACAGTGAAACCTATTCGTGGTTGAATTCGTATATAGTTATAGACACGGTTCTTACGCAGGGCAATGAGCCAGGGACTCCGCGATCGGGAACTCGAATCAGGCCCGCCATTGACAGGACCGGAAAAAATCTTAGGAGAGGTTTCATGAGGATTGCGGTTTTGGTGTTGGCGCTTGGATTAGCGTTTGCTCCTGCGTTTGGAGGCCCCCCGCCCGATTCACGCTGGTTGAATGGAATGGACCTGTCGTGGGCATTCCCTGAGCCTTCTCCGGATTTTCCGCCTGAGAACAAGGACGCTGTGAAGCATCTTCCGGGCAGCACAAGATCCTACACACAGGGGCAGATCGACGATATCTATAATCCCCCGGATTGGTATCCCGAAGAGCACGCGCCCTACCCGAAAGTGGTCGCCAGCGGGGAGGGAAAAGCGACACCCGGCTGCGCTTCCTGCCACCTGGCATCGGGCAGCGGACATCCTGAGTCGGCCAATCTCACTGGGCTGACTGCCGACTACATCACGACGCAGCTCCACGATTTTCAGCAAGGGCTAAGGACCGACCCGCGCCATCGCATGAGCGAAATCGCCAAGGGCATGACGGAACAGGACGTGAAAGAAGCGGCCGCCTACTTTTCGGCGCAGAAGCCGCGCTTGTGGATCAGGGTCGTTGAGACGGACATGGTTCCGGAAACCTACATGAATGATGGGCGCCGGCGCTACGTGCGTCCGGGCGGGAAAATGGAACCCATCGGCTCCCGCATCATCGAGGTTCCGGAGGATCCCGAACGAGTGACGTGCCGCGATCCGCACACTGGATTCGTCGCCTATGTTCCGCCGGGCAGCATCGCCAAGGGCGAGGCGCTGGCCACGACGGGCGGAGGAAAGACGACGGCATGCGTCGCCTGCCACGGCCCGCAGCTCACTGGTCTCGGCCCCGTGCCCCGAATCGCTGGGCATTCACCGAACTACATCGTTCGCCAATTGGCAGGCTTTCAGGTAGGCGCTCGCAACAGCGATTTGGATCAATTGATGAAGGGCGTCGTCGCAAACTTGACCCAGGACGACATCATCTCTCTGGCCGCTTACGTGTCTTCGCGCTTTCCAGACAAACAATAGCGCGGCTTGGAAGGTTGCGCTATTGGCGCTTACTTGGCGGCCTTTCGACCGTTTGTCCCCATCGCAAGACTTGCTGATGTTTGACTCGTCGGCGCGGTTGAGGAGCTATCCTCATTGCCGGGAGGCAGCGAGCCGACGTAGGCCGCGATGGCCAGCATGTCGTCCTGAGTCATCTGCGCGACCACGCCTTTCATCAGCGCGCCCATGGCCCCGTGCCGGGAACCATCCTTGAAATAGTAAAGCTGGCGGAAAAGGTACATCGGTGAATGTCCCGCGATGGCGGGCACCTCAGCCAAGCCGCCAAGCGTTGGGCCGTGGCAGATCGCGCACTGAATTGTTTTGCCGTTCCCGCCTGTGGTCACGAATTCCTTGCCTTTGGCGATGCTGCCCTTCGGAACGTAGGCGATAAATCCGGAGTGCGGATCGCGGCTCTCCGCCCGGGCAATATCTTGCGGCAGCTCGATGATGCGGTTTCCAATTGGCTCGTCCCCAGCGCCGGGCAGCGGCATGCGCATCAAGTGAATGTTGATAAAAGTTTTCGGCACGCGATCGGTTTCGACCACCGGTTGCCACGCCTTCGGCTTGAGCGACGCAAACCACTCGCTGGCTTGCTTAGCGTCTTCATCCGAAAGATTCTCGGTCATGTCATTCATGGCCTCGCCCATTCTGTTTTTGGCCTTGAAATCAGAGAGTTGGCGAAGGATGTATGCGGCCGAAACACCGGCGAGATTCGCGGATTCCGGATGGCCGAGCCCTGAAGCCAGATGGCAGGAGGCGCATCCGAGCACGCCGCCGTCGGCGCCGTGCGCAACCACTTTCGGCATGGGAGCATGTTCGTCGGGAAACCAGTCCGGCGGATTCTGCAGATCGTCAATTTGATCCTGGGTGTAGGCCTTGGTGCTGCCCGGAACGTGTTGCGGCCCTTTTCTTTCGTCTAAGACAGGTTGAACCTTATCGCGTATCGGGAACGCCCAGGGAATATCCGGAAGATGCCAGGGCTCCGCGGATTGAGCGCCGATCCGCAACGCGGGAACGAGCGCGAGCACCAGGGCGCAAGCAAGAATCTTGGCGGAAATCGCAACTGATTTCTGCATGCCGCCCGTCGTTGGACGACCAAGACGCGGCTGCGTTGAGTCTTGCGTCTTCCATGTGCCTTTGCCGAAATGTTGTGAGTTGATTCGAACTTTACTGTTCCGAGTCTTCATTATTTTCTTTCGTTCCCTTGGTTAGGTCCCGTTCATTCCTTCGCATCTATGAATTCGTCTCGAGTGGATCGACGAATGGTCACAAAATATTTCAACTACTTGGACTCAGGCGCGACGCCGGCCGGCTTCCGGACGACCTGGTCATAATCTTTATTTTCGTCCAGAACGCAAAACCACTCCGCAATTTCCCAGCCGGGTTCGAGCTTGTGCAGTTTAGGGGGACTGACCCACGGCTTCGTGTACACTTTGGGATCGTCAATGATGATCTGCTGTTCGAGCGTGTCGTGATTCAAACGACGGTAACGCTCCGTCAGGTGGGTCGTGGAAGTTCGCGGATTGCCGTAAAGATCGACCCACTCCTTGTCGTTGAAGCCGATCGTCTCGACCACGAAGGTGTCGCCTTCCCAATGCCCGACCGAATAGCCGAGCCAGCTGGGGTCGGGATCTTTGGGGAGCGGACGGCCGTCAGTCCAGATTTCGCGCCAAATGTGTTGCTCCTCGAAAAACATCAGCACCCTGCCGGGAATTTGCACGATCTCCCAAGGATTGGGAAGAATCAGGACTTGCGGCGGGCCGCTCGGCTCGCAGCGCAAGGCGGAATTGTCTTCCTTGCCGGCGACAGCTTTATCTCCCTGCAGTGCCTGCGCGCTGTTGAACTTTTCTTGTCCCCAGGGAGTCAACGGAGGGCGATAGTGTTCGTTCACGCCGTTCATGCCGGGAGTGCCCGGGACGTCGCCGTCCCGATACTGCATCCAGACTCCCGACAAATCGTGGGAGAGAGGCGTGGCCGCGTCCTGCGATTTTTCTGGTTCAGAAGGCTTATTCCCTTGAGCATCGGACTGAGCAAATCCCAACGGCGCGAAAGCCAGCACTGCTCCGATGATCAAGAGCGAGCCTGCAAGGCGCACCCGATCAGTTCTCCGATGGTGATGAGGGGCTGAAAGAAGTTCGGGAAACTGATGAAGCAAAGGAAGTAAAGGAACGGAAAAATCGCCCAGCCGCAAACACGTTCGAGAGATTTTATCCTCCGCTTCCTTCATTTCCTTTACCTCCTTAACTTCCATTCTCCTTCTCCTACGTTATTTGCTGGGTTGCTTTATAGCGCCGCCGGAAGGCTTCCTCACATCCTTGTCATACGTTTGAAGCTCACTCGATGCGCAAAACCATTCCGCGATCTCCCACGTCGGCTCGAGTTTGTGAAGTTTGGGCGGACTCACCCAGGTCTTCGTGTACGACTTGGGATCATCGATGATGATCTGTTGCTCGAGCGTGTCATGATTCAATCTCCGATAGCGTTCCGTCAGGTGCATTTGTTCGCTGCGCGGATTTCCTGAGAGATCGGCCCACACCTTGTCATTGAAGCCAACCGTTTCGACCACGAACGTGTCGCCCTCCCAGTGTCCAACGGCATATCCAAGCCAGCTGGGATCGGGATCTTTCGGAAGCGGACGGCCGTCTGTCCAGACCGTGCGCCAGATGTGATACTCCTCGAAAAACATGAACGTCCTGCCGGGAATCTGAACGATCTCCCAGGGATTGGGAAGAATGAGAAGTTGTGGGGGGCCGCTCGGATCGCAGTGCAGCGCGGCGCTGTCTTCCTGGCCCCCCACGGCCCGAGGCCCCATCAGAGGCTTGGCGGCATCGAATTTGGCTTGGCCCCAAGGCGTCAACGGAGGCCGAGTGCGATCGTCGACCGCATTCATGCGCGCGAATCCTGGAGCCGTGCCGTCGTCGTATTGCATCCAAACGCCGGACAGATCGTGAGAGAGGTGCTCGGATGTCGCGGAGCCGGCAGCGGGCGCCTTCTTTGTTTCCGAGGGCTGACTCGTCTGAGCAAAAACAAACGGCGCGAATGCAAGCAGGGTTACAAACACACCAAATAGGACCATCAACCGGTGACGCATCTTAAACTCCTCGAGTCATTGCGAAATACAGGCGTGTGAATCCGTTTCAATTCCAGAATCCCTGTTCGATTTGCCCCCACAAGGAAAAACTCCGCGGAAACGAGTCGCCCACTCGCCAATCCTAAACACAAATTCATCTTTCTCCACGCGAAAGAAAAGCTAGAACGCTTTTGCGGTGGACAATTCCTTGCCGTCCGGAAACACAACCTTTTGCAGGAATGTGATCTTGGCCCCCACTTTGTTCGGATTGACGAAAAGAATGACCTGGTCCCCGGGCTTCAGAGTATCCTTGCTCCACCCCACCCTGTTCAGCATGGCCGGATTGGTGGTTTCGGCGACCCAGTGTTCCACTTCGCCTTTGTCATCGGTGACGTCGTAATAGACCTGCGTGTGGGGATTGCTGTACTCAAATTTCGTGACGGTCGCTTTCATCGGGACCGTTTTCGACATGTCGTATGCGGAATTCCCGTGGTGCGCGAACATCGGTGCGGAAACCATCAGGAAACAGAAAATCGCAGCGAATAGGATCGCCAGTTTAGACTTCATCGGACACCTCTTGAACGAAAGTACTGGGTTCGCCTGAACCCAGTTCCTGCTGATAAACCCTAGCATGGCAGAATTGTGCCTGATTTTAGGAAACCACACGATGCAAGTGGTGTCAAATATTTTCGTCTGTGGGGCGCGCCCCGATAAGTGAAACTTGAGGAAACATTTAACGCGCGGCCATCGCTTTCTGCCGTGTGCATTCGTCTTTTTCGCCGAGGGCCCTTTAAACAATATTCCCGGCGTTGTGCGATCTTAACTTGAGCTATGATCTCTAAAAATTCGCTACTGCATGAGGTATCCAGTGGCCAACTTTAAGGAAAACCCCAGGATGCGAGGAGCTAACCATGGAATCCAATTTAGCAACTTTATTGACGCATTTCTCGCGCCGCGCGCTGTTGGAAATCCTTCTTGCGGCGGGTAGCCTTCCTCTGCTTGCGGAAACTCGCGCCGATGCGCAAGTCTCCGGCGCTGCGCCTCGTTCCTTTCGCGTGAATATTCCGCAAGCTACTGTCGATCGGATCCTGAACCGTGTGCGGGATACTCGATTGCCCGACCGCATTGAAACGGGTAACTGGAGCTACGGCGCCAACTGGGACTACATGAAGGCGTTAGCGGAGTATTGGACCACCCAGTTTGACTGGCGGAAAGCGGAAGCAAATCTCAATCGCTATCCGCAGTTTCTCGCGCGCGTCGGCGATTTCGACATTCACTTCTATCACGTGAAGGGGCGCGGTCCGAAGCCTGTCCCGCTGATCCTCACTCACGGCTGGCCGGGCTCCGTCTTCGAATTTCTGGAAGCCATCGGGCCGCTGACCGATCCCGAACGCTTTGGCGGTTCGCCCGATGATGCCTTCCACGTGGTCGTGCCGTCCGTGCCCGGCTTTGGTTTTTCGTCGAAGCCCAAGGGCAAACCGATCGGCCTAACCACTACGGCCACGCTCTGGAACCGGCTTATGACCGAAGTGCTCGGGTACACAAAGTACGGAGCGCAAGGCGGTGACGTAGGGAACGGGGTCACGAACCAATTGGCCCACCAATTTCCAGATTCGCTCCTGGGCATCCACTTCAACGGCCTTGGTATCGCGCCGCCTCCCGAGGCGGAACAAACGCCGGAGGAGCGCGACTGGGTGCGCACCGTCAACGCGTTTATGGCGGTGGAACGGGACTATTACAACGAACAGCAGCACAAGCCCGAGACCGTTGCGTTCGCGCTCACGGACAACCCTCTCGGCACGGCCGCGTGGATTGCCGAAAAACTGAAACTCTGGAGCGATTCGCCGTACGAGCGCGAGCCAGTTTTTACGAAAGACCAGGTGCTCACGAACATCATGATTTACCTGGTCACGGACTCGATTGGCTCATCGGTGTGGTTTTATCGCGGCAGGGTGGACGAAGCGTCCAACCTCACCGGCAGAGTGAACCTGCCCACCGCCTTCGCTTCGTTTCCGCGCGAAATGCCGACTTTGGATCCTCCGCAAAGCGTGATCGCGCGAAATTTCAATCTGGTCCAGTACACCAAGATGCCGCACGGCGGCCATTTCGCCTGCTGGGAGCAGCCGGAATTGCTCGTGGGAGACCTGCGAAATTTTTTCAGAAAATTACGAAACTGAATGCACCGCAATAAGACGAATGGTGAGAGTGCCGTTCCAAATTTCCGCGTGATACAAGCCGGTTGGTGGGCCCGCCAGGATTTGAACCTGGGACCGACGGATTATGAGTCCGCTGCTCTAACCGCTGAGCTACAGGCCCAACGCGTGACTAACATCCTACACTGAAACGAATTCATGGGCCTATACCGCATCGGTTTGCAACATAAGAATGTGGCGGGTGCCGTAACGATCGCACGAATTTGAATTTTCGAGCGCAGCTCCCTCGGGAAGTTTACGAGGACGGGTGGTTTTGCGTATGGAGTGAGGCTTAGTCTCCCGTGGATTTAGGCGACGTGCAGCAGTCCCAAATTTAGGGATTCGCGGTCGGTGCCATTCACATCTCGTGCGCGCTACGAAGGCGGCCCTGATTCCTCCGGCTGCGGCGCGGGCGTCATCATGCCTTGCGCGGCGACGAGCTCGCGCGCGGGTCCGCGCATGGAGGGCCACTTGCGCGCGAAGGCCAGTCCCCCAAGGCAGCTGGCGAGGCCGCCGATCGCCACCGTTACGGGCGCTCCGATGCGATCCGCGAGCAGCCCCGCAAGAAGCGAACCGATGGGTGACATTCCCAGAAACATCATGGAATACAGGGCCATCACGCGGCCGCGAAGCTGGTCTGGCACCATCGCCTGAATCAGCGTGTTCGTGGCCGTAAACTGCATCATCATTGTGAATCCCGAGACCATCAGAATCGTGAACGAAACCCAGAACCAGTGGGACACGCTGAATAGCACCAGCGAAGCACCCAGCCCCGTCGCCGAATACGCCACCACGTTTCCGAGCCCCCGCAATTGTTGGCGCATCGCCAGAACCAGCGCCCCAAACATCGCTCCCACTCCCACCGCGCCCATTAACTGGCCATAGGCATTGACCCCGCCGTGGAGAATCCTGTCCGCAAAGATCGGCATCAGCACGCTGTAGGACAGAGCCATGAAGCTCACGGTGGCCGCGAGCGTCAGTAGCGCGCGAATCGGTTTCGTATGCCGCGCGAAGCGGAGCCCCTCGCGCAGTTTTTCGAGTGGAGCAGCGCCATCGTGCACGGTCTTCGTCTTTTCAATGCGCATCAGAAAGAGGCCCGCAATCACGGCGAGATAACTCACACCATTGAGCAAAAAGCACCAGCCCTCGCCGACCACGGCCACCACGGCGGCGGCAATCGCAGGCCCCGCCACGCGAGCCCCGTTGAACATCGAGGAGTTGAGCGCAATCGCATTCAGCAGATCGTCGCGTCCCACCATCTCGATCAGGAACGATTGCCGCGCAGGCACGTCGAACGCGTTTACGATGCCCAGCAGCGTAGCGAGCCCAATGATTTCCCACACGAGGATGTGACCCGTCATGGTCAGCGCCGCCAGAATAAACGCCAACAGCATCGAAGCGGTTTGCGTCGCGATGACCACGCGCTGCCGCGGCCACCGGTCGGCCACAAGTCCTGCCAGGGGGGAAAGCAGAAGAATCGGAATCTGGCCGACAAATCCAAGCAAGCCGAGGAGCGCCCCGGAACCCGTCAAGCGGTAGATGAGCCACGCCTGCGCAACCGTCTGCATCCAGGTTCCGACCAGGGAAATAATCTGCCCGCCGAAAAAAAGTTGGAAATTGCGATGCCTCAACGCGCGGAACGTGCCGCCGGCCCGGCTCTGTCCACCAGCGCCGGGCGCGGAAGCCGTTCCGGACTGCATATCGACAGTGGTTGGTGGGGAATCCGCCATATCTCGCGAAACCGCATTTCATTGTAGCGCACGCCCGGCACACGTATGTAGGGCAGGCGCTCAGGAGGTTATAAGCGGGTCTTGAACCGTCATACCCATTGCCGCTTCAATTCGACGCCGCCGCGCCACATCCCGAAACGAATGTGGTAGAGTTTTTCCCCAATGCGCATCTTCGTCCTGGGAACCGGAGCCACCGGCTCTTATCTCGCACACCTGCTTACGCGTCAGGGGCACCAAGTCACCTGCGGCGACCGCGACATCGACCGCGCTCGCCGCTTCCTCGGCAAGAAGAGCGCGATTCCCGTCGTGCAGGTGAATGCGCGGAATCTGTGGGGCATCGTCCGCGCGGCCAAGGGCTCGCAACTGCTCGTGAACGCGAGCGCCGCGGTCTTCAACGAAATCGTACTGCGGGCGGCGCTGCGGATTCGCTGCCATTACATGGACCTCAGCGCGCACCTCACGCGCAATCCCTTCAAAGCGGAACAGCTTCGCTTCGACAAACGCTTTCAGCAAAAGAATCGCGCCGCCGTGATCACCGCCGGCGCCGCCCCCGGGATGACCAATCTGCTGGTCGCTCGGGCTTCGAGTCTAATGGACTCGGTGGATGGCGTTTATATCCGCCTCTACGAGAGCACGGACAGCGAAGATCCCATTTCACAGTGGTCCGCGGAGGTTTCTTTCGACGAGGCCATCTCGCTTCCCCGCATCGTGCGCGACGGGAGATTCCGTTTCGGCAAGCGTTTCGGCGAGCGGGAAAAATTCCGTTTCCCGCCGCCAATTGGAGAAACGAATGTCGTGCTGGCGGCGCAGGATGAAGTCGGCACGGTCCCTTATTTTCTGAAGTTGAGGGAAATGGACGTCAAAATCGGCGGCAATGAAATTGACCGGTTGCGGCGCTGGTACCGCCAGGGAAAACTCTCGAAGTCCCGCGGCCTGATCGCTTCGCGCTTTCCCAAAACCCCAACTCCGCGCCAGGTGGCGCGCATGATCCGCCGCGGCAAATTGCAGAACGCCAGATTCGCCGCCGCCGTCGTGGTGCGCGGAAAGAAGGAGGACGACCAGGTCGAAGTCCGCTACGATGCTCTGTTTCCTTCCCTCTACCAGATCAGACAGCGCGGACTCGCGCTCTCGCCCATTTCCTACGCGACGGCGCACATGGCGGCTCTCTTCGTCAAACATTTTCCCCGCGATTTGGCCGGCGTTTTTCCTCCCGGCGCGATTCCGCTGGAAGACCGCCAAGCGATCTTGAAAGACCTGAAGTCGCGAGGCATCCGCCTGACGGCGAAAATCACGAAGAAGAAGGCCTCAGAAGACGAAGAAGAATTCTAGAGCCAGCGCGTCCGGTCACTCCGGCGAGAGCGGTTCCGCTTCCGCCTGAAGCGCCGCGCCGGTGGGATGTTCGTCTCCTCGTTTGCGGCCCTGCGGCGGATGAATGACAATCGGCAGGATGAGTGCGGCAGTCATCACGCCTGCGATGAGGTAGAGGGCCTGAATGTAGTTACCGTTGATCTGGCGCAGATAAGCGAAGAGCAGCGGTCCAAAGACGGCGGCGAAGGCCCAGGGAAACATCATCAGACCGAAGATGGAGCCCACGTCGCGGGGGCCGAAATAGTCCGCTGCGAAGGCCGGCGTAATGCCGTACGCCCCGCCGTAGCACATCACGAGGACGAACGTGGCGAGCGCCAGCAGTGTGAACGAGTGGATGCCGTGGTACGTCCAGAACAGAACGACCTCCACGAGATACATCATGAAAAATGCCACTTTCCGCGTGGTGAGGTCGGAGACCCAGGACCAAAAGATTCGCCCGGCCCCGTTGCCCACCGCGATCACGCCGACCCACTTCGCCGCGGTCGCGACATTGGCATTTCCCATCTCCTGAAAGATCGGCGATGCCTGCGTGACAATCGATAAGCCCGACATCGTGTTGACCGACATCAGCGCGCAGATCGCCCACCACTGCCAGGTAACGAGCGCCTCGCCGAGCGTATAGTCGCGGTCCGACCTCTGCGAGATCTGCGAAGCCGTGGGAGTCCAGCCCTCGGGCAGCCAATTTTCGGGTGGATTCCGCATCATGGTTCCCGCGAGGATCGCCACGCTGCCGTAGGCAACGCCGAGATATGCAAAGGTGGGCATCAGCCCAACGTGCGGGATGAGCCATGCCGCGGCGGGCGCGGAGAAGAGCGCTCCCGCGCCGAATCCCGCAACCGCAAGACCGGTTATGAATCCGCGCCGGTCGGGGAACCACTTCACCAGCACTGCGATCGGAACCACGTAACCCATTCCCAAGCCGATGCCCCCGATGACGCCGTAGCTCAGATAGAGCCACCAGAGTTTATTGGCGGAAAAGCTGGCCAGAAAAACTCCGCCGCCCCATAAGAGCCCTGCCGTCATGGCCACGACTCGCGGGTGCGCGCGCTTCATCCACAGCCCGCCCACGAATGCCGCGCACCCCAGAAAAAACCAGCTGATCAGAAACGTCCAGGTAACTTGGGTAATGCTCCAGCCGTATTCTTTGGAGAGAGGGATGCGAAAGACGCTCCAGGCGTACGCCGCGCCGAGGGCCATTTGCAGGCAGATTCCGGCAAGGGCGATCAACCAACGATTCAGCATTGCCTTGATTCCCCCGTCAGCGAGACGTCTGTCCCGCGGGCCGCGCGCTCCGTTGACTGGTAATTTCGCATGAAATTAGCGTCAATGCGAGAGGTTCGCGACTCCCGCTTGCAGGCACCACTCCTCCCAGGCGCGGCCCTGGCTCAGCGGCTGGGTGTGGAGCTCGCCCGACTGGTCCACTTCGCCTGCAGAGAGATACGTGATCTCCTTGCCCGTGGACATGGCCTTGATGAGCACCTCGGCGTTCAGGCGCAAATAAAACGTTGTGAACACGGCGTCAGGAATCGACTTCCCCGCGATCACGCTGCCGTGTCCGCGCATCAGCGCAGCTCTGCCTTTGCCCACGGCACGTGCCAGTGAATCTCCCATCTCGTTGGAGGCGACCAGCAGATTCGTATCGCCGAATTCGTCGCGGATGTCCCACACCGGCACCTGGTGCCCAATGACCGCCGCGGAGTGAAGCGCCGGCCGCATCACCGTTTTCGTAACGGCCAGCGGAAGAAGTTCATGCGCGTGGTTGTGGCAGATGGCCCCGACGTCCGGCCTTGCCCTGTAGATGCACCCGTGAATAAATCGCTCCTTGTAGGGGCTGAAGCCGCGCAGATCTATAGGTGTGCTATCGAGTTTGAACTCGAGGATGTCTTCCTTGGTGACCAGGCTGGGCGCCCGCGACCGGGACATGAAAAACGTCTGCGGATTTTCCGGGTTGCGCATCGTCACGTGCCCGAAGGAATCAACAAGCTTCAGATGCGCAACGATGCGGTTGGCAATCACCAATTCCGAAATGGCGGCGCTGGCATTCACTGTTCGACTCCTCGCAACTTAGCAAACAAGGATGAATTGACGCAGGAAGTTTGCACGCAACGGAAAGATACTGCAAGGCCTACTGTAGGATAGGCTTCAGCCTGTCCGGTTTTGAAGTTTTGCAAGACAAAAAGCAGACAGGCTGAAGCCTATCCTACGAAACCCCTGGTGGCACCGCAGGAATGCGGCGTGCAGCCGCAACCGCCGGAAGAGGATGACGCACTGGAAGAAGCAGATCCGTTCGAGGATTTCCCCGCGCTGAACACCGAGAGCTGCAACGTGTGACGCTTACTCGCGCAATTCGGGCATTCGATTTCCTGTCTCCCGGACATCACGATGCGCTCGTAGCGCTCCTGGCAATCATTGCAAACGTATTCGTAGATCGGCATTTTCTGTTTTCCTCGTGTCTTTGTCCCGGCATCTCAAAATGCAACTGCCCCCGGCGTACCAAGGGCAGTTGGAAAGTTTCGAGATTGTTCGTGAAGGCCTAGTCGCCGGCGACTTGCTCGGCCACCTGAGGCTTAGCCGCGCCGTTCCCGTTGGCGTTGCTGATGGTCACGGGAGCGACGGACGGAGTCGCCTTCTTGATGTCGGTGAGCGAGCCGATTTGCACCACTTCCTGCGGCGACTTCTTCAGGACGAGCTCCTCGTAGATCTTGCGGACGCGGGCCTCTTCCTTGAGGAATTCCGCGCGGCGACGAGCGCGATTCTCCTCGGCCGCGGTGTTGGGCACTTCGTGGTCGACTACGCGGACGCGCGCGGCATCCTCGGCGTCGATCACGAGCGAGTGCTCGTAGGTCTGGAGGTTCACGTTCTTGCCCTTGGCGTAGATCTCGTGCTTGCCGTGTTCCTTGTACCACTGGGCGACAGTCGCGTTCTTGTACATGTTCTCGATAATTTTGCGCCAGCCGATGCCCGTGTTGTACGCGCAGAAGGAAATTTCGCCCTGCTGCGTAGCATACGGAATGATGCACATTTCGGTGCGGCGGAAATCGTAATTGAACAAGTCTTGGAACCACATGCCCGCGATGATCAGGAAATTCCACTGATCGGTGCGGCGTTTCTGGGCGTCTTCAAACGTGCGTTCCGGGCCCGCCGTGCCATATTTCTGGCGCTGGTTTTTCGTCAGTCCCCAGGACTTGTCCATCTTCCTGAGCAAATCGATCAGGCGAAAACTCGATGGCGCGCCGTAGGGGTTGTAGTTCTTGAGCATGGCCAGGGCGAACGTAAGATTGGAAAAAGTCTTGCCGCGGGCGGCGTCCGTGACCTTTTTAATGTCCTCTATCATTTGCGGGACGTTCAGGAATTTCGGAACGGGCGCCCATTCCTTCGTCTGCTTGTTGATCAATACGCCGGTACCCACGCCGCAGTTCGGATGGCAGCCGCAGCTCACCGAGCCCCACTGCGCGTCCGGTCCGTGCGAGAGGTCTGCGAAGGCGGAGAACGTGCTGATCAGCGAAAGGGGGAACCAGTCGCGGGTCGGCTCGATCTTGCCCACTTGCGCGCTGACGTCCTTCGCGAGGTGCGACAGCGTGTAACGTTGCTTCATGCGTCGTTCGGGGGTGATTTCCTCGTCGCGGCCGGTGAAAGACACTGGCTGAAAAGCCACGAAAGAGATCTTCCCCGGGTTTTCCATCGCGAACTTCACGATAGCGCCGACCTGGTCATTGTTCAGATTGTTGACGATCGTTGTGACCAGGATGATCTCAATGCCTGCCTCGTGCATGTTCTCGATGGCCCGGAGTTTCACGTCGAACAGGTTGCCCACCTGCCGGTGGCTGTTCGCATCATTGCCGATGCCGTCGAATTGCAGGTACGCGTAGCGCAAGCCGGCTTCAAAGGCCTGCTTGCAGTATTCCTTGCT
>Ga0187817_10000402_pt1 | contig 18220 bp, 14 predicted proteins | sample NC_wetland_sal_i_17_FD_132431 | JGI IMG/M metagenome (GOLD analysis project Ga0187817, IMG submission 132431) | Wetland sediment microbial communities from Neuse River Estuary, North Carolina, USA - SO4_2 | ecosystem: Environmental > Aquatic > Freshwater > Wetlands > Sediment | place: USA... | reverse complement strand
CGAAATCCATCTGGCCAGCGTAGCGCGCCTTGAGTACCGCCATCACTTTGCCCATGTCCTTGACGCTAGAGGCGCCGGCCTCGGCGATCGACCCGGCGATGGCCTTCTGCAAGGCGGCATCGGACAGTTGCACGGGGAGGAACTCGCGGATGATGTCGATCTCCTCGGACTCCTGCTTGGCGAGCTCGGCGCGGCCGGCTTGCGTGTAGATCTTCTCAGACTCTTCCCGCTGCTTGATCATCTTGGCGAAAAGCTCGAGCAGCTCAGCTTCGGTCGCCTCCCCCTTGCCCGCCCCGCGCGCAGCAATGTCGCGATCCTTGATGGCGGCAGCGATCAGCCTCAGCGTCGAGATGCGGCGCTTGTCTTGAGCCTTGGTCGCAGCCTTGAGTGCGGCGGTGATGGTCTCGCGCATGGGTTGGGAAAGCGGTGAATCGAGGAAGAAGTTTCAAGGTAATTGAGCGGATAAAAGGACGCAAGAGATTTTGCTCTCATAACCCATTGTTTTCACAACTAGATATTTCACGGGCCGGCTTGACCAGGCGGAACGCGTAACTTAAGAGTTGGGCTCGTTGGACACGTGGGCAGAAGCGTCGGCCTTGACGCCGTAAGACGTGCACCCGACTTCAAGCCGTGGCCGCTCCACTCCGGCGGCAACAACGAAAGCCGAATGAACGACAATCCCGAATGTGCGGCCGTAGAGGCCTCGAACCCATGCGCGCGGGCGACGGAAGCCTGGGATGAAGAGCCGCCGACGGCGTTGCTCGTGCTTGCCGACGGCACCGTCATCGAAGGCAAGGGCGCGGGTGCGACCGGCACCGCCGTAGGCGAAGTCTGCTTCAACACCGCCATGACAGGCTATCAGGAGATCCTGACCGACCCATCTTACGCCGGGCAGATCATCACCTTCACCTTTCCCCATATCGGCAATGTCGGCACCAACAATGAGGACATTGAGACCGCGAGCCTTGCCGCCGCGTCCGGCGTGCGCGGCTGCGTGCTTCGAGCGCCGATTACGCAAGCGTCTAACTATCGCGCTGCCCAGGAGTTCGACGATTGGCTCAAAGCGCGAGGCATTATCGCCATCACCGGCGTCGATACCCGCGCGCTCACGGCGCTGATTCGCGAGAAGGGCATGCCGAATGCAGTGATCGCGCATGCGCCTGACGGGAAGTTCGACTCGGACGCGCTGAAGCGCGAGGCCGCCGCCTTCCCCGGCATGGTGGGCCTCGATCTCGCCAAGGACGTCACCTGCGGCCAGAGCTACGCCTGGGACGAGACTGAGTGGTGCTGGAACGAAGGCTATGGGCGAGAGACGAGCCCCCGCTTCCATGTGGTCGCCATCGACTATGGCCTGAAGTGCAACATTCTGCGCGAGCTCGCCACGGCGGGATGCAAGCTCACGGTACTGCCGGCGACCGCGACCGCGGAGGACGTGTTGGAGCGGAAGCCTGACGGGGTGTTCCTGTCGAACGGCCCGGGCGATCCGGCAGCGACCGGCATCTATGCGGTGCCGGAAATCGAGAAGCTCGTGGACTCAGGCCTGCCGGTGTTCGGTATCTGCCTCGGGCATCAGATGCTCGGGCTCGCGCTCGGCGGCACCACGCGCAAAATGCATCAGGGCCATCACGGGGCGAACCATCCAGTGAAGGACTTCACCACGGGCAAGGTCGAGATCACCTCGATGAATCACGGCTTCGCCGTGGACCGCGAGAGCCTGCCCCCTTCTGTCGAGGAGACCCATGTGTCGCTGTTCGACGGCTCAAATTGTGGGCTGAAAGTGAAGGACAGACCGGTGTTCTCGGTGCAGTACCACCCCGAGGCTTCGCCCGGGCCGCAAGACAGCCACTACCTCTTCACCCGCTTCGTTAAGCTGATGGAAGAGAAGAAGGGCAGAGGCTAGACCGCCCCCCATGCCCAAACGCACAGACATAAAGTCGATCCTGATCATCGGAGCCGGTCCGATCGTCATCGGCCAGGCCTGCGAGTTCGACTATTCCGGCACCCAAGCCTGCAAGGCCTTGAAAGAAGAAGGCTATCGGATCGTGCTGGTGAACTCGAACCCAGCCACGATCATGACCGACCCTGACGTGGCCGACGCCACTTACGTCGAGCCGATCACGCCGGACTTCGTCACCAAGATCATCGAGAAGGAGCGCCCCGACGCGCTACTGCCCACCATGGGCGGGCAGACGGCGCTCAATACGGCCCTCAGCCTGCAACGCTCGGGCGTGCTCGACAAATACGGGGTGGAGATGATCGGCGCGCGCGCCGAGGTCATCGACAAGGCCGAGGACCGGGAGCTGTTCCGCGAGGCGATGACCAAGATCGGGCTCGAGACGCCACGCTCGCGGCTTGCCGATGCCGCGACGCTCAAGCGCGCCGACCGCGAGAAATACAGAGTCGAGATCGCGCGCATCACCGAGACCATCGCCGATCCGGAGAGCCGGGCAAAGGCGCTCGCCGAATTCGAGAATTCCTGGGCGCAAGGCGAAGGGGCGCGGCGGCGGCGCTATGTAGAGAAGGGACTGATCGAGGCGCTCGAGGCCCTGTCGGAGATCGGGCTTCCCGCCATAATCCGTCCTTCCTTTACGCTCGGCGGCACCGGCGGTGGCGTCGCCTATAACCGCGAGGAGTTCCTCGAGATTGTCGAGCGCGGGCTCGACGCCTCGCCCACCTGCGAGGTGCTGATCGAGGAATCGGTGCTCGGCTGGAAGGAGTATGAGATGGAGGTCGTTCGCGATAAGGACGACAACTGCATCATCATCTGCTCCATCGAGAACATCGATCCCATGGGCGTGCACACCGGGGACTCCATCACCGTGGCGCCAGCGCTCACGCTTACCGATAAGGAATATCAGATCATGCGCAACGCCTCGATCGCGGTGCTGCGCGAGATCGGGGTGGAGACGGGCGGGTCCAACGTGCAGTTCGCGGTCAACCCTGCCGACGGGCGGCTTGTCATCATCGAAATGAACCCGCGCGTGTCGCGCTCCTCGGCGCTTGCCTCCAAGGCCACTGGCTTCCCCATCGCCAAGGTCGCAGCGAAGTTGGCGATAGGCTACACGCTCGACGAGCTCGCCAATGACATCACCGGCGGCGCGGTGCCTGCCTCCTTCGAGCCCACCATCGACTATGTAGTGACCAAGATTCCGCGCTTCGCCTTCGAGAAGTTTCCCGGCGCGAAACCGTTGCTCACCACCTCGATGAAGTCCGTGGGTGAGGCCATGGCCATCGGGCGCACCTTCCCGGAGTCGCTGCAAAAGGCGCTTCGCTCCATGGAAACAGGCCTCACCGGGCTCGATGACATCGCGTTCCAGGGACTCGGCCAGGGCGACGACAAGAATGCGATCCGGGCAGGGCTCGGCACGCCCTCCCCCGACCGCCTCCTCAAGGTGGCGCAGGCGCTCCGGCTCGGCTTCGACGAGGAGCAGATCTTCGAAGCCTGCAAGATCGACCCCTGGTTCATCCGCCAGATCAAGGACATCGTCGATATGGAGGCACGGGTGCGGGAGCACGGGCTGCCGCAAAGCGCCGCTCAGTTCCGCATGCTGAAGGCCATGGGCTTCTCCGATGAGCGGCTCGCGACGCTTGCTGGGCTCACGGCGAGCGAGGTCGCGGCAAGACGCCGGGACCTCGAAGTGTACCCGGTCTATAAGCGCATCGACACTTGCGCCGCCGAGTTCGCCTCGCCCACAGCCTATATGTATTCGACCTATGAGGCGCCCTTCGCCGGGCCTCCCCAATGCGAGGCGCGGCCCTCCTCCGCCGAGAAGATCATCATCCTTGGCGGCGGCCCGAACCGCATCGGCCAGGGCATCGAGTTCGACTATTGCTGCTGCCACGCGGCCTTCTCGCTGTCCGACGCCGGCTACGAGACCATCATGGTCAATTGCAATCCGGAGACGGTCTCGACCGACTACGACACCTCGGATCGCCTCTATTTCGAGCCGCTGACGGAAGAGGACGTGCTCGAGATCGTGCGCAAGGAAGAGACGAACGGCAGGCTGAAAGGTGTCATCGTGCAGTTCGGCGGGCAGACGCCGCTCAAGCTCGCACAGGCGCTCGAGGCCGCGCGCGTGCCGATCCTCGGCACCTCGCCCGACGCTATCGACCTCGCCGAAGACCGCGATCGCTTCAAGGCGCTGATCGACCGGGTTGGCCTGCGTCAACCCAAAAGCGGTGTCGCCCGCTCGCCGAACGAGGCTATCGCCATCGCGAGCACCCTCGGCTTTCCGCTCGTCATCCGCCCCTCCTATGTGCTCGGCGGCAGGGCCATGGAGATCGTGCATGACGATGCGCAGCTCGCCCGTTACATCTCGGAGGCCGTGGTGGTTTCAGGCAAGAGCCCGGTGCTGCTCGACACCTATTTGCGCGACGCCATCGAAGTGGACGTGGACGCCATTGCCGACAGGACGGACGTCTTCATATGCGGCGTGATGGAGCATATCGAGGAGGCTGGTGTCCATTCCGGCGACTCGGCCTGCTCGCTCCCGCCACACTCACTGAAGCCCTCCATCGTGGCAGAACTCGAGCGGCAAACGGTGGAGCTCGCCCGCGCACTGAAGGTGGTGGGGCTGATGAACGTGCAGTTCGCCATTCAGAATGACGAGATCTATGTGCTCGAAGTGAACCCGCGGGCAAGCCGCACGGTGCCCTTCGTCGCCAAGGTAATCGGCCTTCCCATTGCAGGCATCGCCGCAGAGGTTATGGCCGGCAAGCCGCTCGCCGCTTTCGGTCTTACCCGCCCGTGCTTCGACCATATCGGCGTGAAGGAAGCGGTATTCCCCTTCGCCCGCTTCCCCGGCGTCGACACGGTGCTCGGCCCAGAAATGCGCTCGACCGGCGAAGTCATGGGCATCGACAAGGACTATGCCATCGCCTTCGCCAAGAGCCAGCTCGGCGGCGGCTGCAAGCTGCCCTTGACCGGCACCGTGTTCGTTTCGGTGAAGGACTCGGACAAGGACAAGGTGGTGGCGCCGATCCGCGAGCTTGCCGCCATGGGCTTCCGCATCATCGCCACCCGCGGAACCAAGCGCCATCTCGACGCCCACGGCATCGAATGCGAAAAGGTTAATAAAGTGCTAGAGGGCCGGCCGCATATCGTCGACGCCATCACCAATGGCGAGGTCGATATCGTGTTCAACACCACGGAGGGCGCCAAGGCGCTGGCCGACTCCTTTTCCATCCGGCGCTCGGCCTTGCTGTACCACATTCCCTATTATACAACCGTGGCTGGCGCTCTCGCCGTCACTGAGGCCATCAAGGCCATGAGAGCCGGAAACCTCACGGTAGCGCCCCTTCAAAGCTATGCGGGCCTGAAAACGGCGTAACCGCACTCTTCGTGGCAACTCAACCCGAATCTTGACTTAGACTGGGCAATTCCTGGACAGTATCCGGGGGCCCAAAGGAGCTTGGAACTGATGATGGATAAGGTGCCGATGACCGCGGAGGGTTATGCTGCGCTTGAGGCTGAGATCAAACATCTCAAGACCGTCGAGCGTCCGCGCATCATCAAGGCCATCGCCGATGCGCGCACCCACGGGGACCTTTCCGAGAACGCCGAATACCATGCGGCCAAGGAGCAGCAGGGCATTACCGAGGCGCGCATGGCCGACCTCGAGGACAAACTCTCGAGAGCCGATATCATCGATGTCTCCAAGCTCAAGGGCGACCAGGTGATGTTCGGAGCGACCGTCACCCTGCTCGACGAGGACACCGACGAAAAAGTAAAGTACCGAGTCGTGGGCGAGATCGAGGCCGACGTGAAGAAGGGCAAGATCTCGATCACCTCTCCCCTGGCTCGGGCATTGCTCGGCAAGCGCAAGAACAACATCGTCGAGGTGTCGACGCCGGGCGGTGGCAAGTCCTACAAGGTTCTCAAGGTCGAGTTCAAATAGACCGGCCGATCGCACCTGGTAGTTCGCGAAGCGACGCCGTCTGGCCATTGGTGACTTCGCGTGGCGCGGGCGAGGAGCGCCTCCGTGATTAATCTGAACGCGCTGCTCCGAAGGGAGTCGACCGCATCATGACCGAGCAACGGCGGTCTGACCGGCAGAAATAGCGGGTCGCCGAGGCTTCCTGCGAAGGCATCGCCGTCGGACTGTCACACTCCCCATTTGCCGCCGGCATACGCTCCCCTATGGCGCTTCCGACCTCTTCTTGCGAAGATAAGGCGACCCGCCAAGGCCCATAGCATGATCGAGAAACTTGAATTCATCATCGCGCTCGCCCGCGAGCGGCATTTTGGTCATGCCGCCGAGGCCTGCGGCGTGAGCCAGCCGACGCTGTCCGCCGGCATCAAGCAGCTCGAGGATTCCTTCGGGGTGCTGCTTGTGCATCGGGGCTCCCGCTTCCAGGGCTTCACCCCGGAGGGTGAGCGCGTGCTCGACTGGGCGCGCCGCATCGTCGGCGACACTCGCGCCATGCATCAGGAGATCGATGCGCTGAAGCGCGGCCTTGCCGGCCATATCCGCATCGCGGCCATCCCCACGGCCCTTGCCATGGTGGAGCTGCTCACCACGCCCTATCGTGCCAAGCATCCCGATGTGAGCTTCACCATCTGGTCGCGCAATTCCATCGAGGTGCTTGGACTGCTTGAGAACCTGGAGGTGGATGCGGGGCTCACCTATCTCGACAACGAGCCGTTGGGCCGGGTGCAGACGGTGCCTCTCTATAGTGAGGAATACCGGCTTCTGATCTCCTCGGACTCACCGCTTGGCAATCGTGACAGCGTCACCTGGGCGGAGGTGGGGAAGGTGCCGCTCTGCCTGCTTACCCCCGACATGCAGAACCGGCGAATCATTGAGGGGCTGCTGCGGGAGGCGGGCGCCGAAGTGGCCCCGACGCTCGAATCGGATTCGATCATCGTGCTTTTCGCTCATGTGCGGACGGGCCGCTGGGCGAGCGTGATGCCCGCCAAACTTGCGGCGGTGCTAGGCCTCACCGATACGGTGCGGGCCATTCCCATCGTCAAGCCGGAGGTGACCCATTCCATTGGACTCGTCGTCCCGTACCGCAATCCCTTGACGCCGCTCATCAATGCTCTAGTCAGCGAGGCTAAGCAGCTTGCCCTAATTCTGAGTGGGGAAGAGCCGCCACCGATGCCCGGCAGCAGGCGCGATAAGAAAACCCGATCGAGCGATATGGCTTTGTAATCAAAGGGAAATTCGGTACCGCTCGCTTGCGATGCGAGGGACGGCATAATATCTTTGCATTGGATCAAAGCCCCCGTGGGGGAACGGGTGGCTTCGTTTTTTGTGACCCTAGGAAGCTCGTGCGCATGCCGAGATATGAGCCATGGAGCGCTAAACGCGCGAGCACGATTATCGCCGCCCACAAGCACCGCGAGGGAGCCGCGCTGCCCATTTTGCATGCCCTGCAGCACGCCTTTGGCTGCGTGCCTGAGGGCGCGATCCCCATTGTCGCCGAGGCGCTGAACCTCTCCCGCGCCGAGATTTACGGGACCGTGACCTTCTATCACGACTTCCGCAACGAACCTCCGGGACGCCGCGTGCTCAAGCTCTGCCGCGCCGAATCCTGCCAGGCCGCGGGCGGCGATGCGCTTGCGGCACGCGCCGAGGAAAAGCTCGGCGTGAAGATGGGCGAAACCACCGCGGATGCCCGCGTGACACTCGAGCCTGTCTATTGCCTCGGGCTTTGCCACAGCTCCCCCGCCGCGTTGCTCGACCATGATCGCGTGTTCGGTATGCTCGACGAGGCTAAGCTCGACGCTCTCTTGAAAGAGGCGCAGGCGTGACCGCTCGGGTCTTCATATCGCGGGATTCCGGCGCGCTCTGCGTTGGCGCAGATGAGGTGGCCCCCGCCCTGTCCAAGGCCGCCGACAAGCGCGGTCTGGACGTCACGATCGTGCGCACCGGCTCCCGCGGCATGTATTGGCTCGAGCCGACCATCGAGGTGGAGCGCCCGGAGGGCCGGATCGGCTACGGGCCGGTGAAGTCAGCGGATATCGATAGCCTGCTCGATGCCGACATGCTCGAGGGCGGCAAGCATCCTTTCTCTCTCGGCCTTATCGAAGACATCCCCTTCTTCAAACGCCAGACACGGCTCACCTTCGCCCGCTGCGGCATCATCGATCCCCGCTCGCTCGAGGATTACAAGGCCCATGGCGGCTACAAGGGACTGGAGAAAGCCCTTGCCGTCGGCCCCGAGGCGATCGTCGAAGAGGTGATGAATTCGGGTTTGCGCGGCCGCGGCGGCGCTGGCTTCCCCACCGGCATCAAATGGCGCACCGTCGCTCAGACCCCGCCGCAGCAGAAATACATCGTCTGCAACGCGGATGAAGGCGATTCTGGCACCTTCGCCGACCGCATGATCATGGAAGGCGATCCCCTTGTTCTCATCGAGGGCATGACCATCGCCGGAATCGCCGTCGGCGCGACCTATGGCTATGTCTATACCCGCTCCGAATATCCCCATGCCGTCGAGGCCATGGAGATCGCCATCCGACGGGCGCGCGAAGGCGGCATGCTCGGCTCCAAGGTTGCCGGGTCCAAATACGCTTTCGACATGGAGGTGCGCGTCGGCGCTGGCGCTTATGTGTGCGGCGAGGAGACGTCGCTGCTGGAGAGCCTCGAAGGCAAGCGCGGCGAAGTTCGCGCCAAGCCACCGCTGCCCGCCCATGTCGGGCTGTTCGGCAAACCCACCGTCATCAACAACGTGCTGTCGCTCGCCAGCGTGCCGATCATCATGAGCGACGGCGCCACCTATTATTGCGATTTCGGCATGGGACGCTCGCGCGGTACCATGCCCATCCAGCTCGCCGGCAACATCAAGCATGGCGGGTTGTTCGAGACGGCGTTCGGCATGAGCCTCGGCGAGCTCGTGGACGATATCGGCGGCGGCACGCGGACCGGGCGGCAGGTGCGCGCGGTGCAGGTCGGCGGCCCCCTCGGGGCCTATTTCCCGCGGGCGCTGTTCGATACGCCTTTCGATTACGAAGCCTTCACCGCCCGCGACGGGCTGATCGGCCATGGCGGCATCGTGGTGTTCGACGACACCGTGAACATGGCCCGCCAAGCCCGCTTCGCCATGGAATTTTGCGCGATTGAATCCTGCGGCAAGTGCACGCCCTGCCGCATCGGGTCCGCGCGCGGCGTCGAGCTGGTCGACAAGATCATGGCCGACGAGGATCGCGCCGCGAACATCACCGTGCTCGAAGACCTCTGCAACACCATGAAGTTCGGTTCGCTCTGCGCGCTCGGCGGCTTCACGCCCTACCCGGTTATGAGCGCGTTGACTCATTTCCCCGAAGATTTCGGCGCTTCGCCAAAGCGCCTGCAAGCTGCTGAATGAGGACCCCGCAATGTCCCTGATCCAAGAAATCGACTTCGGCACCCCCCGCTCCAAAGCGGAGAAGACGGTGACGCTCACCATCGACGGCGTAGCGGTCACGGTGCCGGAAGGCACATCCATCATGCGAGCGGCCATGGAGGCCGGCACGCAAATTCCGAAGCTTTGCGCCACCGACATGGTGGAAGCCTTCGGCTCCTGCCGGCTGTGCCTGGTCGAGATTCAGGGCCGCGCGGGGACGCCGGCCTCCTGTACCACGCCGGTCGCTGAAGGCATGGTGGTGCATACCCAGACTGAGCGGCTGAAGCGCCTGCGCAAGGGCGTGATGGAGCTTTATATCTCAGAGCACCCGCTCGATTGCCTGACCTGCTCGGCCAATGGCGACTGCGAGCTGCAGGACATGGCGGGCGCCGTGGGCTTGCGTGAGGTGCGCTATGGCTATGAGGGCCGCAGGCATCCCAATTCCGGCATCGATAGTTCCAATCCTTATTTCACCTACGAGCCATCCAAGTGCATCGTCTGCTCGCGCTGCGTGCGGGCCTGCGAGGAGGTGCAAGGTACCTTTGCGCTGACCATCGCAGCCCGCGGCTTCGACTCCGTCGTGTCGCCGAGCATGGCCGAGCCATTCCTGCAGTCGGAGTGCGTGTCCTGTGGCGCCTGCGTGCAGGCCTGTCCCACCGCGACGCTCAACGAGAAGTCGGTGATCGACATTGGCACGCCGGAGCATTCCGTGGTCACCACGTGCGCCTATTGCGGCGTGGGCTGCGCCTTCAAGGCCGAGATGCGCGGCGAGGAAGTGGTGCGCATGCTCCCCTACAAGGACGGCAAGGCCAATCGCGGCCATTCCTGCGTCAAGGGCCGCTTCGCTTACGGCTACGCTACACATAAGGACCGCATGCTGAAGCCGATGATCCGCGAGAAGATCACCGATCCCTGGCGCGAAGTCTCCTGGGAAGAGGCGATCAATTACGCGGCGTCGGAGTTCAAGCGCATCCAGGCGAAATATGGCGGGAGCTCCGTCGGCGGCATAACCTCGTCGCGTTGTACCAATGAAGAGACCTTCCTCGTGCAGAAGCTCGTGCGTGCGGCCTTCGGCAACAACAATGTCGATACATGCGCGCGGGTCTGCCACTCGCCCACCGGTTACGGCCTGAAGACCGCCTACGGCACCTCGGCCGGCACGCAGGACTTCGACTCCGTCGAGCGGGCCGATGTGATCATGATCATCGGCGCGAACCCGACCGACGGCCATCCGGTGTTCGCCTCCAGAATGAAGAAACGGCTGCGTCAGGGCGCCAAGCTGATCATTCTCGATCCGCGCCGCATCGACCTCGTGCGCACGCCCCATATCGAGGCCGACTATCATCTGCCGCTCAAGCCAGGCACCAACGTCGCCGTGGTCACCTCGCTCGCCCATGTCGTCGTTACCGAGGGTTTGGTGAACGAGAAATTCGTGGGCGAGCGTTGCGATTGGGACGAGTTCCAGGACTGGGCGGCGTTCGTTGCCGACAAGCGGCACAGCCCTGAGGAGGTGGAGAAGGTTTCCGGCGTGCCGGCCGAGCTGATCCGCGGCGCCGCGCGTCTCTACGCCACCGGCGGCAATGGAGCGATCTATTACGGGCTCGGTGTTACCGAGCACAGCCAAGGCTCAACCACGGTGATGGCGATCGCGAACCTCGCCATGGCCACGGGCAATATCGGCCGCGAGGGCGTCGGCGTGAACCCGCTGCGTGGGCAGAATAATGTGCAGGGATCCTGCGACATGGGCTCCTTCCCGCACGAGGTCTCCGGCTACCGCCACGTCTCTGAAGACGCCACCCGCGCTATGTTCGAGGCATTGTGGGGCCGGCCCCTCGATGAAGAGCCAGGCTTGCGCATTCCCAACATGATCGACGCGGCGCTCGATGGCTCGTTTAAAGGACTCTACATCCAGGGCGAGGACATCCTCCAATCCGATCCCAACACCCAGCATATGGCAGCAGGGCTTTCCGCCATGGAGTGCGTGGTGGTGCAGGACCTGTTCCTGGTGGAGACCGCGAACTACGCCCATGTGTTCCTTCCGGGCTCCACGTTCCTGGAGAAGAACGGCACCTTCACCAACGCCGAGCGGCGCCTCCAGATGGTGCGCAAGGTGATGACGCCGAAGAACGGCTACGAGGACTGGCAGGTTACCGAGCTTCTCTCCAACGCGCTCGGTTATCCGATGCACTACAACCACCCGTCAGAGATCATGGACGAGATCGCGGCACTCACGCCGACCTTTGCTGGCGTGTCGTACAAGAAGCTCGACGAGCTCGGCTCGGTGCAGTGGCCATGCAACGCTGCGGCGCCGGACGGCACACCGGTCATGCACATCAACGGCTTCGTGCGCGGTAAGGGCAAGTTCGTCATCACCGAATATGTGGCGACCGACGAGAAGACCGGCCCGCGCTACCCGCTCCTGCTCACCACCGGCCGCATCCTGAGCCAATACAATGTCGGCGCGCAGACGCGGCGCACCGCCAACGTGATCTGGCACGAGGAGGACGTACTCGAGATCCATCCGCACGACGCCGAGCAGCGCGGCGTGCGCGACGGAGATTGGGTCAAGCTAACGAGCCGCGCCGGTGAGACGACACTCCGCGCGGTTATCACCGAGCGTGTGGCGCCCGGCGTGGTCTACACCACCTTCCACCACCCGACCACGCAGGTGAATGTGGTGACCACAGAGTTCTCCGACTGGGCCACCAACTGCCCCGAATACAAGGTGACGGCAGTGCAGGTCATGCCGTCGAACGGGCCGTCAGAGTGGCAGGAGGAATATGAGGAGCTGAGCCGGCAGGCGCGGCGCATTGCCGAACCCCTCATCGCGGCGGAATAAGCGAAGCTCACATGTCGCCTGACCGCCTCGCCTATATGGCGAACCAGATCGGCAAGTTCTTCGAGGCGCAACGCGCCGACGAGGTTGTGCCGGGCATCGCCAACCACATCAGAAAGTTCTGGGACCCGCGCATGCGGGACGCGATCTTCGCCTATATGGATGCCGGCGGGGAAGGTATCGACCCGCCGGTGCGCGAGGCGCTCGACAAGCTCAAAGAACAGGCACGACAGCAGCACCCCACCGAGAGTACGATCTCGTCGAGTTTTCAGGGAACGTAATTGGGGGTTCTTAGTGAGCATGACGACGCGTGGAGAGCTGCTTCGCGTGTTGATCGCGGTATTGGCGATCAGCGTTGTTATCCTTCCTTTCCGTGCACATGCTGAAGACAAGGGGCCCGTGGTCTTCGCCGCGGCAAGCCTCAAAGACGCGCTCGATGCCGTTAACACCAATTGGCAAAAGGAAAGCGGCAAGCAGGCCGTGATCTCCTATGCGGCGTCCTCGGCGCTCGCCAAGCAGATCGAGCAAGGTGCGCCCGCCGACATCTTCATCTCGGCGGATGAGGATTGGATGGACTATCTCGCCACACGCAAGCTCATCAAACCGGACACCCGCTTCGATCTGCTCGGGAATCAGCTCGTGCTCATCGCGCCGAAGGACACAAATCTCACGGCCACGATCGCAGTGGGCTTCCCGATCGTTTCTCTCATCGGCGACGGGCGTCTCGCCATGGCTGACACTCAATCGGTGCCCGCCGGCAAATACGGGAAGGCGGCGCTTGAGAAACTTGGTGCGTGGGCGCAAGTGAAGGACAAGATCGCCCAGGCCGAGAATGTTCGCGCGGCGCTACAGCTCGTGTCGCGCGGCGAGGCGCCGCTCGGTATCGTCTACGCGACCGACGCCAAGGCCGATCCCAACGTCAAAGTACTCGACACGTTTCCCGAGAACACCCACGCGCCGATTCTTTATCCCATAGCTATCGCGGCGTCCTCGACCAACAAGGATGCGCCAACCTTCCTTGCTTATCTCAAATCCTCCGCAGCACAGGTCGTGTTTGAGGCGCAGGGCTTCAAGGTGCTATTGAACTACTAGTGTTAACTCGTACATCCAAAAGTCTTGTTCGGGGTTGCGATCTTGTGCTCACACTGACACCCGAAGAGCTTACCGCGATCAAGCTCTCCTTGCGCGTCGCGACGCTCGCCATGGCGGCGAGCCTGCCTTTCGGCATCGCCGTCGCCATGGTGCTGACGCGGACGCGTTTCTACGGGCGCATGTTCCTCAATGCGCTCGTGCTCCTGCCGCTCGTGTCGCCGCCAGTGGTCACCGGCTATGTGCTGCTGCTGCTGTTTGGGCGGCAAGGGCCGATGGGCCGCTTTCTCGACGAGCAATTCGGCGTCGTACTCGCCTTTCGCTGGACGGGTGCGGCGCTTGCCTGCGCCATCATGGGATTTCCGCTCATGGTGCGCGCAATCCAGCTTTCGCTTCAGGCGGTGGATCGCAGGCTCGAGCAGGCGGCAGCCACGCTTGGCGCAAATCCGCTCTTCGTGTTTTTCACTGTGACGCTGCCGCTCATTCTGCCCGGCGTGATTGCGGGCGCCATTCTCTGCTTCGCCCGGGCCATGGGCGAGTTCGGCGCCACCATCACCTTCGTCTCCAACATCCCCGGGGAGACGCAGACGCTGCCGACCCTGATCTATACCTTCACGCAAGTCCCGGGCGGAGAGGCCGGCGCGCTCAGGCTGACGCTGATCTCGGTCGTGATCTCGCTCGGCGCGATACTTGCGTCGGAGGCTTTCGTCAAGCGCGTGCAGAAGCAGAACCGCGCCGACTGAGCCCGATCAAGGCATCACGGCCACACCCCAGGGCAGGCGCCCGACCGGCACGGACTTCTCGGCCTTGAGACTATCCACGTCGATGACGGTTATGTCATTGGTGAGGCCATTGGCGACGAAATATTTCTTGCCATCAGGGCTGAACTCACCGTGCCAAGGCCGCTGGCCGACCAGGATGTAGTCCTTCACCTCCTTGGTGGCAGTGTCGATGACGCCGACGCGGTTGGCGGGACCGAGCGCGACGAAGAGCAGCTTGCCGTCCTTGGTGAAATTCATGCCGACCGGTTGCAGCAGCTCGGGCCGCACGCCAGGCACTTCGAAGGTGATCTTTTTGACGACTTTCCAGGTCGCCGGATCAATCACCGAGATGGAACCCCCGACCTCCGAGGAGACCCACAGCTCTTTGCCGTCGGCGGTGAATTTCGCTTCGCGTGGCCGGGAGTCGACGAGCACATTGGCGATCAGCTTCATCTTCTCGTTGTCGATGATATGGGCCATGCTGGTGCTCTCGGAGGTGGCCGCGGTGTATTTGTCGCCGGGGCTCACCGTCATGCCTTCGGGCTCGACGCCAACCGGAACCTCGCCCAAAACGTCACCGCTCTTAATGTTCATAATGGTAACGAGGCTATCGTCCTCATTGGCGATGTAGATCTTCTCGCCTTTCGAATCGATGGCCATCAGCTCTGGGTCGGGCCCCGATTCCAGCTCCCGGCTCTTCTCCAGCTTGGCGGTATCAATCACATCCATGATGTCGCCGTCACCGGCGGCAACGAACAGTTCCTTGTAGTCCGGGCTCAAGATGACGCCACGGGGACGGCGGCCCACGGGAATGGTCTTGATGACCTGAAGCGTGTCCGTGTCGAGTACGGTGACCGTGTTGTCCTTCTCGTTGGAGACGAAAATCTTCCCCGCGAAGCACGGTTGAGCCAAGACAGCGAGCGCGGCGGTGAACGCGAGCGTGGCGGTGAGGCGGATCATCGGATGTTACCTTCGGTGGTTAGTGGAATTTGCACTTGGTCTCAGGCTCGTCGTAGCCGAGCGTATCGGTGACATTCTTCTCGTGCAGGAACCCTTCTTGCGGCGATTTGGAAACGATGGTGCGGGTGCCGCCGCCGAGGATGACCGGCTGCCGCATCTGATGGTCCCAAGGGCGGAAGTTCAGAGCGATCCCCTTATGGCCTTCGAGATTGAAGTCTTTCGACAGGATGAACTCCTTGATCTCCGGAACCGTGGTCTTGCCCGCCCGCATCGCTGCGTCGGTCAAGGCGCGCACCCCTAGCCAAGCGGTGTAGTCGCGCTCGGTGGCATCGCGCTTGGCAAGTTTGAACAGGTCGTTCTGGAAGGTCATCGAGCCGTATTCCGTGTAGGACTTATCCCAGGCGACGGCTTGCAGCCCTTGGGTTCCGACCACGAGATCTGGCTTGTAGGTGCGGTAGGGAAGGTAATCGCCAAAAAACTCGTCAGTGTCGATGACCCATACCACGTCATGGTCGGGAGCCTGTTCCGTCACCATGGGAATCTGGGCCTGAACCTGCTGATAACCGGAATCGAGATTGCGGGAGCCGGGAGGGAAGGGATAGACGGTCTCTCCCACGATCTTGGCGCCGTAGCGTTTGGCCGTGCGTTCGACCTGAGCGAGATAGTCCTTGTCGGCGGCGGAGTCGCCTCGCAGCACGAACCAGCGAGGCCACTTCTTCACAATGAGATATTGTCCCAGCGCGTCGGCACGCATGGCCCAGTCCGGGATGATGTGGAACACATTCGGACGGCACTCCTCCTGACGCAGCGCCTCCGCGCTGCTGCGGATATTCATGATGACCGAGTTCTTTGCCTCCGGCAGATCGGCAACTGCGAGCAGATCCTTGGGCTCTAGGTCGGCGACGATCAGCGCGTCTCCATTTTTCAGGATCTCTTTGGCTTTGGCGACGACGTCGCCATTTTCAGGAACGATGGCCTCGACGAGCTTGAACCCCATGCCGACAAACGCACCGGATTTGTTGGCCTGCTTGGCATACATCCGCGCGCCTTGGATGCCTTTGTCGAAAATAGGCCTTTCAGCATAGGAGAGTGGAAGCGGCTCCTGATATTGCTTGCCGAGATAATAGACGGGTACGGTGACCTTCTCGGCCGCCGTGCTAGCGCCGGGAGCGGAGGCCGGTGCGGGCGCCGCTGGACTTGCAGCAGGCGCTGCGGGAGCTGCGGCGGGCGCTGGAGCCGTGACGGCGGGAGCTGCGGGCGCCGCTGCTGAAGCTGGGGCCACTTGCTCAGCGAGAACGCGGAACGACCAGGTTAGGAAACAGAGGATAAGGAAAAATGCCGCTACGCGTGCAAGGAGCTTGGTGCCATGACGCAGACGAAACACCGACATACTCAACATAGGCCTGGGCTACTCCACGTTGCTCACAAGTGGCGACCGGATTTGGAACAGTATCCTTCAGAAATACGGACTAATGGCAATGCGCACCGAACAACATAGCAATCTTTTTGCCAAGTTAAACTATGGCAACCTTACAATCACGCAGTGCCGAATCTGAGAGGCAACCACACGGCGGGTCCCGCCGGACACGCGTTTGTTGCGGTCCCTGCGGCAGGCGTGGGGCCGCCAAGCTCACATCGGAGCTTAGCGGCCTTGAGTCTCGGGAGTTAACGACGCGCCGGTCTTAGTAGTTCGGCTTGGCGTAGGGGGTACTTTCGAGCTTCACCGAGTTCGGGTTCACCGAGCGGATCCAGGCGATCACCTTCCACAGATCGTCGGAGGTCTTGATGATCGCGCCAAAGGGAGGCATCGGGCCGACCACGACCTCATGTTTGACGCGGACGTAGCCCGACTTCTGCACGCCATCAGAGCCAAGCGAGACCAAGCGGAAAAGCGTGTCGTCGTCGCCTTGGTAGACCCAGATGTCGTTGGTCAGCGGCGGGCACATGCCGCCACCTCCGCCGCCGCCATGGCAGCCATTGCAGCCCAAGGACAGGAACTCATGGTGCCCCTCCTCGGCGATCTTGTCGATCTGGTCGTTATAAGGATTGCGCAGGCCGCCTTGCGGCGTGGCCTTGATGAGGTCGAGCGGCGGCGTGGTGTCGCCGACCTTGCAGCAAGCGCCCCCAGCGGCGCCTCCGGCTGCCGGAGCTGCCGCCTCTCCGCCAGCTGGCGCGGCCGCTGCTGGTGCGGGTGGTGTGGCACCCGCCGGCGCGGCTTCATCCGCCGCCTGGGAGCAGCCGGCCCAAGCGCCGGCACAAACAAACCCTACCGCTAACAGTCCATTGATGATCTTGCGCACTGCTTCGTTTCCTTACCCTAGTTGCCTTGGCTCGTTGACCTCATCGAAATAAGGGTCGCTCAGGATAGACATTAGAACCGCGCCTGGTCCACCCTCCTCCAACCGAGCCATGTGCGGTTCCATGGCACGCGCGCAAGCTCGCCGGCTCCGGGGCCATCGGTACCGTGAGATCGGGTGTCGCAGAGCTGCAGATGGCATCAGCGCGATTCGCCCCGCGCCCCCGACCGCAACTTGCAGCCGGCAAAGTGGCAGAAGGCGGCAGGCCTGGCCAGCCTGCACGCCTTTGAATACGGCTCGAGCAAGGAGAAGCTCGAGCCCTAGCCCGGACCGCCGACCCCGGAGGGCGTGATCCTAGCAGGGACCAGTTTTTCGGGAGGATTGGATCCAGGCGGATTGATCGAACGAATAAAGGCGATGATTTTCCAGAGGTCGTCCGAGGTCTTGACGGCGAAACCCATCGGCGGCATCGGCGCGTGCACGCTGCCATAGGTTATGCGGGTGAAGCCGGATTTTTCCAGCTCCGCGGAACCGAGCGTCACGAGCCTGAACAGCACGTCGTCGGTGTTGCCCCAGAACCAGACTCCTTGAGTCAAAGGCGGGCACATGCCGCCGCCACCGCCGCCGCCGTGACACTCGTTGCAACCCGGCAGCCGGAAATTTTTGACGAGTTCCTGCTCCTTTGCGAGCTTAGCGTAATCCGGATAGGGACTATGCAGTTGTCCCTGGGGCACTTGCTTTACCAGCTCAGTCGGCGGCGTCGTGTCGCCTGGCTTGCAGCAGCCGCCGGCGGCGGCGGCAGGAGCCGACGCTTGATCCCCCGCTGGCGGGGCCGCGTCATCGGCTGCCCAGGAGGTCCACAGCCCTATCCCAACACCGGCAAACCCTAACGCTAACAGTCCGATAATGATCTTGCGCACAGTTTGGTTTCCTTACCCAGTTTTAGT
>Ga0187817_10000401_pt1 | contig 18221 bp, 18 predicted proteins | sample NC_wetland_sal_i_17_FD_132431 | JGI IMG/M metagenome (GOLD analysis project Ga0187817, IMG submission 132431) | Wetland sediment microbial communities from Neuse River Estuary, North Carolina, USA - SO4_2 | ecosystem: Environmental > Aquatic > Freshwater > Wetlands > Sediment | place: USA... | reverse complement strand
TGCAGAGGCAAAGGCAGGCAATGATGCACGAGACCCAGCTCGCAGCCTGAAGCCACGTGGCTGGGCAAGCGGACCCCTCCAAGCTGAAACATGGGAACAATTGATCAGCAAGGTCATTCACCAGACACGGTCAGTCTCTTCCTCGCCGGCGATGTTATGACAGGGCGGGGCATCGATCAGGTGCTGCCCTTCCCCGCGGATCCTCGGATCCACGAGACCTTTGTGAAGTCGGCGAGCGACTACGTGAAGCTGGCCGAACGCGCCAATGGCGCAATCCAGCGGCCCGTGAGTTTCGATTATATTTGGGGAGATGCGCTAACCGAGCTTAAACGCAGAAAGCCTGATGCGCGCATCATCAATCTCGAGACGGCCCTGACGCGGAGCACGCTGCCCGAACCAAAGGGCATCAACTACAAGATGAACCCGGCCAACCTCGGGGCCATCACGGCGGCCGGCATCGACTGCTGCGTCGTCGCGAACAACCACGTTCTCGACTGGGGATGTTCGGGCTTGCTCGATACGCTATGTGCCCTCGAACAAGCCAAGGTGCACTATGCCGGCGCCGGCCGCGACAGCTCCTCTGCTGCCGCCCCAGCCATCCTGGAAGTGCATGCAAAAGCCCGCATACTTGTGTTTGCCTTCGGTTGCCCGAACGCCGGCGTGCCGCGCCGATGGGGCGCCGCACCCGACGCGCCCGGCGTCAATATTGTCCCTGAGCTTTCGCGCCAGGCTGCCGTACAGATCGGCGAACAGGTCAGGTCGGTGGCAAAGCCGCGGGATGTTGTGCTCGCTTCGATCCACTGGGGCGGCAACTGGGGCTATGAGATCCCAGACGAGCAGTCAGCGTTTGCCCACCGGCTGGTGGAATCCTCCAACGTCGACATCGTTCACGGACATTCTTCGCATCACGTCAAAGGGATCGAAGTCCACCGCGGCAAGCTCATACTCCATGGCTGCGGTGACTTCATTGACGATTACGAAGGGATAACAGGCTACGAGGAATTCCGTGATGATCTCGTATTGATGTACTTTCCAACGATCCGGATCGATGACGGCATGCTCGTCAGCCTAGAGATGGTGCCGCTCCAGATCCGCAACATGTGCCTAAATCGCGCTTCGCGTGCTGATGTGAAATGGCTTGCGAGGACGCTGAACCGAGAAGGCAAGCCATTGGGAACATGCGTTCGGCTTGGCTCGGATGACGTGCTGAGGCTCGAGTGGCGGTGAAGCGTTGGCAGCTGATGCTCATGGCACGCCGCTTCACCCGAACGTCTTGATCGAGATCAGAGGCCAGGCGTCGCGGAGCTATAGACTGCGACTGGCATCGCAGCCCAATCCGGATTGCCCACGGAGCCAGATGCTCATGGTAGATTTTCCGAGCGCCCAAGGGATCGAGATCTTGCCGAGAAGGCTGCCGGGATTGCTTGCCGTTCCGAAAGGCGCAAAGGGAATTGTGGTCTTTGCGCATGGAAGCGGTTCGAGCCGACTAAGCCCGCGCAACACACACGTTGCACGTGCCCTCAATGAAAAAGGGCTTGCCACGCTGCTCTTCGACCTCCTGTTGCCCGAGGAGGCTGAGGATCGGCGCAACGTTTTTGACATTGCCTTGCTCGGCAGCCGGGTGGAGGAGTCGCTGGACTGGCTCCGTGGAGAAGTGACCCTTGCGCGCCTCGCTGTCGGGCTCTTCGGGGCAAGCACAGGTGCGGCCGCTGCGCTGACGGCGGCGGCGCGCCGGCCCGATCAGGTTCTGGCTGTGGTCTCCCGCGGCGGCAGGCCGGATCTTGCAGCAGGCGCGCTGGCCCACGTGAAGGCACCCACGCTTCTCATCGTTGGAGGACGCGATGAGGTCGTGATCGGCCTAAATGAGACGGCGATGGCTGAGCTCAAATGCGAGAAGCGCCTCGATATTGTTCCCGGAGCAACGCATCTGTTTGAGGAACCTGGCACCCTCGATACCGTGATATCGCTCGCGGCCGCTTGGTTCGTCCGATTCTTGGGAAAGGCTTAAGGGCGTGAGAATGAGGATTTTCAAGGACCGCAAGGAGGCCGGCCAGCTCCTGGCCGAAGAGGTCGCGCGCCACGAGTATGCCGATCCCATCGTGTTCGGATTGCCGCGCGGAGGTGTACCGGTCGCCGCGGAGGTGGCAGCGAAGCTCAAGGCACCTCTCGACGTCATTCTCGTGCGCAAAATTGGGGCTCCCATTCAGCCCGAGCTGGCCGTGGGTGCAGTGGTCGATGGCGATGCTCCGGAGATCGTTCGCAACGAAGAGCTTATCCGTGAACTAGGGCTCAGCGAGGACGAGTTCCTTGAGGAGGCACAGCGGCAGCTTGAGATTATCGAGGCACGCCGCAAGTTATGGGTGGCGGGACGTCCCCGCATCCCCGTGAAGGATAAAACGGCCATCATCGTCGACGACGGTATCGCGACGGGTGCAACGGTGCGGGCCTCCTTGCATGCATTGAAGAGGCTGGGTTCGAAACGGACCGTCGTCGCTACGCCAGTTGCGCCGTTGCAGGCAGTGGAAGCCTTGCGGGAAGAAGCGGACGACGTGATCTGCCTTGAGACACCCGAGTATTTCGGCGCCATCGGCTTTTTCTACCTGGACTTCTCCCAAGTGAGTGACGCCGAGGTCTCCAGACTCCTCGACACTATGTCGGCTGCAGGCACTGCAGAAAAAGGCGGGTAACAGCGCTTATGTTGGCGACTCGCAGGTTCCACGCAGTTGACTGGTGAACGAGGGCTCTGCTCACTTAGATTGGCTCCAATTGGCGCTACGGTGGGAATGATGAAAATCAGGCTGCGCATCACGAAACGGGGCGCCCTCCTGTATGACGGCGTCCATGAGGTCATTGACCAGGATAGCTTCGGCGCAGCGTTTGCCAAGGTCTGGCAAACGGTACGTGAGCGCCGGCTCGAAAGAACCACAAGCGTCGGCGAGCTTATGGACATTCTCAATGATGAGGTGCTCGATCAATTGCTCGGCGCCGAGGTCAATATCGAGAAAGGATGACCCCTCTGCGGCGGGCGCCACAGAGTGCAAGCTCGATATCGAGAGCCCCGAGCAGAGAGACGTAGCGATGAGAAGCCCACATGGTACATAAGCACGTCCTGTTCCGCTCAGCCGCCCGGGAGAAGATCCTGCAGGGAGCCACGCTGCTGGCGGATGCTGTACGGATCACGCTAGGTCCCAAGTCGAAGTCGGTATTGATCGAGAAGACGTGGGGTGTACCAATCGTCTGCAATGATGGGGTGACGATCGCCAAGGAATTCAGCCTCAAGGATCCAGAAGAGAATCTCGGGGCGCAAATGCTGCGACAGGCCGCCGAGAAGACCGGCGACAGCGTCGGCGATGGGACGAGCACATCCACCATACTTGCTCACGCCATCCTGGCGGATGGCGTACGCAATGTCGTGGCCGGAGCAAGCGCGATCGATCTCAAGCGGGGTCTCGACCGCGCCACGAAGGCAGCAATCAATGCGCTCAAGACAATGTCGCGGCCCGTGAGAGAGCGCAAGGAGAAGGCGCAGGTGGCGACCATCGCGGCCCACAACGATGTGGCCATTGGTGAACTCGTCGCCGGAGCGATGGAAAAAGTCGGCAACGAAGGGGTGATTACGGTCGAAGAGTCCAAGACGACGGAGACCACGCTCGAGGTGGTCGAAGGCATGCAATTCGACCGCGGCTTCATCTCCCCCTACTTCATCACCAATGCCGAGAAAATGGAGGCTATCCTCGAGAACGCACTCGTTCTTATCTCGGACAAGAAAATCAGCGCACTCAAGGACCTCATCCCGCTGCTCGAGCAGGTCGCGAAAGCTGCTTCGCCCATCTTGGTCATAGCCGAGGACGTCGATGCAGAAGCGCTCGCCACATTGATCGTCAATCAATTGCGGGGCGTTCTCAAGAGCTGTGCTGTAAAGGCGCCGGCCTTTGGCGACCGGCGCAAGGCCATGCTCCAGGACATCGCAGTCCTGACCGGGGGACAGGTCGTCTCCGAAGAGCTCGGGCTGAAACTCGAGAGCATGAACGTTGATCAGCTCGGTCGAGCCAAGCGCGTCGTCGTCGATAAGGATAGCACGACGATCATCGGCGGTGGCGGAGAGCGGAAGGCCATTGACGGCCGCATCCAGCAGATCCGGCGCGAGATCGACGAATCGACGAGTGACTACGACAAGGAGAAGCTTGAGGAACGGCTGGCGAAGCTCGCCGGCGGCGTGGCCGTCATCCGAGTAGGAGCGCCATCAGAGGCAGAAATGAAGTCGCGGAAGGAGGCTCTCGATGACGCCATCAATGCCACGAAGGCCGCTGTCGCTGAAGGCATCGTGCCAGGAGGCGGATTGGCTCTGCTGCGGTGCATGGATGCAGTGGGCAAAGAGGAAACAGCCGCAGAGGGCGACGAGCGCACCGGTATCCAAATCCTGAAGCGCTCACTCGCTGCTCCGGCCCGACAGATCGCTGAGAACTCAGCCGTGGATGGCGGTGTCGTGGTCGCCCGAATGCAGGAAGGGAAAGACAACTACGGTTTTGACGCGGCGCGCAACCGCTACGTGGACCTCGTCGAGGAGGGCATCATCGACCCGACCAAGGTGGTGCGCGTCGCACTGGAAAATGCGGTTTCCATAGCAAGTGTCCTCTTGCTCACTGAGGCGACGATGACCGAGATTCCCGAGAGCAAGAAAGAGGCCGTGGGCGCTCCCGACTTATCCATGTAGAGCCGCGCAATTGAGCTGCACCTCTCAATCTCACTGGAAAGCCTCCGGGGTGGCAAGCCTCGCGGGCCTTGAACTGTGGTGTGGAAATGGATGTCGCGACGAACCCTTTACTCACCGATCTCTACCAGCTCAACATGGTGCAAGCGTATCTGGAACGGCGCGAGACCAAGACCGCAGTTTTCGAGTTCTTCGTGCGTACGCTCCACCCTCGCCGCAAGTTCCTGATCGCCGCGGGATTGGAACAGGCCCTCGGCTACCTCGAGAACCTGCGGTTCTCTTCTGAAGAGATCGACTGGCTCTCAACCTACGGCCGCTTCGGAAAGTCGCTTCTCGACTACCTCGCCGCGTTCCGTTTCACAGGAGATGTCCACGCCGTGCCGGAAGGGACGGCCTTCTTCGCCAATGAGCCGATCCTGCGTGTGACGGCCCCTTTGCCGGAGGCTCAACTTGTCGAGACGCGCCTGATCAACATCTTGCACTTTCAATGTCTGATCGCGGCCAAGGCAGCGCGGTTTGTGCTCGCCGCACCTGGCAAGCTTCTTGTCGATTTCGGCCTGCGGCGCGCCCACGGTGCCGAAGCCGGGCTCTTGGCGGCGCGCGCCAGCTACATCGCGGGCTTCACCGGCACGGCGACATTGCTGGCTGGCAAGCTCTACGACATACCGCTGTTCGGCACCATGGCGCATTCCTACATCCAGGCGCATGATGATGAGATATCGGCCTTCGAGAACTTCGCCCGCAGCCGCCCTGAGGAAGTCGTTCTCCTGATCGACACTTACGACACCGAAGCCGCGGCACGAAAAGTCGTCGCGCTTGCCCCGCGCCTGAAGAAGGCTGGAATCCGCGTGGCCGGCGTGCGCCTCGACAGCGGCGATTTGATTGCCCTTTCGAAGAGCGTGCGGCAGATCCTCGATGAGGGGGGGCTCGCCCAGGTCACCATCTTTGCAAGCGGCGGCCTCGACGAAGACGAGCTGTTTGCAGCAGCTCGAGCGAACGCGCCCATCGACGGCTTTGGCGTAGGGACCAGTCTCACCACTTCCTTCGATGTGCCGGCGCTGGACTGCGCCTACAAACTGCAGGAATACGCCGGACTGGCTCGGCGCAAGCTGTCGTCCGGTAAGGTCACCTGGCCCGGCCGCAAGCAGGTCTGGCGACGCTTTGGGTCGAACGGCCGGATGGCCGGCGACGTCCTTTCGGTCGAGGAGGATGATCAGCCAGGTGACCGGTTGATCCAGGGCGCAATGCTGGGAGGGCGACGGGTGCATAAACCTGAGAGCCTGACTGAAATCAGGGCGCGCGCCGCCCACAACATCGAGGCTCTGCCTGAGCCGCTACGTCGTCTTGATCCGGATGCCACCTACCCGGTGACGGTGTCAGAGGGCCTCGTGCGCCTTGCGGCGGAAGTCGACAAGCGATTGGGCTAACTCGAACTGGCGTGGGCATGACACGAACCATTGTGATAGGTGAAGGGGACATCCTGCTTGCCGTCGACGTGCAGAACGACTTCTGTCCGGGCGGGGCGCTTGCGGTGCCGCGTGGCGACGAGGTGGTGCCCCTCATCAACCTCGTAGCCAGCCGGTTCCAAAACGTAGTGCTGGTTCAAGACTGGCATCCGCCTGGCCATCAGTCGTTCGCTTCTGTGCACGGCAAACAGCCCTACGAAACCATCGCAATGCCTTATGGCCTTCAGGTGCTCTGGCCCGACCATTGTGTGCAGGACACCTGGGGCGCGGCATTTCACCAGGATCTTGCCGTCCTTCACGCGGCGCTCGTTCTGCGCAAGGGTATTCACAAGCAAATAGATTCTTACTCCGCACTATATGAGAATGATCGCAAGACGCCGACGGGGCTTTGCGGCTACCTCAAAGAGCGCGGCTTTCAGCGCCTGTTCCTGGCCGGATTGGCGCTGGATTTTCGCGTCCGTTACACGGCGGAGGATGCTTCCCGTGAAGGCTTTGCGGTCGTGGTGGTGGAGGATGCGTGCCGCGCCATCGATGTCGGCGGCTCGCTCGACGATACGCATCGATGCTTCGCCGCCCGTGCGATCCGGTGTGTGGCAGTCGACGACATAGGCTAATGCCGGCTCCACAGGGTCCCATGCGCGGCGTCCGCTCGCGCCCAAAGGGGGAACGCCGGTTGATCGCGATCAAAGCGCTGTAAAGCATTGTCGATCGAATATTGTCATTGGCGAAAAGTCCCCTACTTCACTTGGTGACCGAGGCAAGGGGGACCAAGCTAATGGCGTCTTAATAATAAAAAGCCCGTCATGCCCAAGCGCCTTCAGAGACCGAATGGGTCCCATTACTCGTCGCGTCGAGCATTTGACGCTGCCGCACTCAAGCGGGAATTCCCCAGCTTGGCGGATCCCCGGCTCCATTATCTGGACAACGCTGCGACCGCGCAAATGCCGGATGCCGTGTTGAGTGCGCTGCACCGCTTCGAGCTCGAGGCGCGGGCAAATGTGCATGAAGGCCTGCACCGGCTCGCGCGTGCCGCAACGCACGCCTATGACGAGGCTAGGGCCCGCGTTGCTCGCTTTGTCCATGCTTATTCAGCCGACGAAATAATTTTCACCTACGGCGCCACCTCTGCGATCAACCTATTGGCTTATTCGCTGGGGCGTCTCTTGCAGCCTGGCGATGAGATTTTGCTTTCGGTTCTCGAACACCACAGTAATTTGGTGCCGTGGCAAGAACTGGCCAAGCGACGCGGCGTCATTCTCCGCTACTTGCCGGTCACGCCTGATGGCCGCCTTGACCTAGACTGGCTGGAGACGGAAGTGTCGGCCCGGTGCCGGCTCGTCGCGCTTTCCCATTGTTCGAACGTGACCGGGGCCCTGACCGATGTTGCTCGCGTCGTGGCCGCAGCCCGCAACGTCGGCGCGAAAGTCATGCTCGACGGCGCCCAACGCGCGCCGCATGGCCCGCTCGATGTCCGCTCGCTCGGCGTCGACTTCTATGTTTTTTCAGGCCACAAGACTTACGGGCCGACCGGGGTCGGCGTGCTCTGGGGCCGCCGGGAGCTGCTTGAGGCACTGCCGCCATTTCTGACCGGCGGACAGATGATCGACCAGGTCACGCTGACGAGCGCTAGCTTCAGGCCGCCGCCGCGGCGCTTTGAGGCCGGCACTCCTCCGATCGCAGCAGCGATTGGCCTCGGCGTCGCACTCGATTGGATGCGGAGCCTCGATTGGCACGCCATTCAACATCATGAACTTCGACTTACGCGCCGCATCCTCGAAGGCTTGGCATCGATGCCAGGCGTACGCGTGGTGGGGCCGCTCGATACGCACGACCGGCGTGGCGTGATCGCATTCTGCCTCGAGGGCCATTGTGCCCAAGAAGTCTGTCGCCAGCTCGACCAACACGGGGTGGCATTGCGGGGCGGCCACCATTGTGCGCAGCCGCTCGCTCACGCCCTCGGTGTCTCTGGCACAGCTCGGGCCAGCTTGGCGCCCTATTGTCTGGACGAAGATATCGATGCGCTCCTCGAGGGTCTCGAACACATGCTATGTAGCGGCCCATCGCCCGTGCACCGCCGCAGCCCGTGATCGAGCCGGCCGCGGCAAGGATTGTGAAGCCGATCAAAGGCTGACCTCGCTTGCCAGATGGAGGATCGATGCGGATAGGCGTCCCACGGGAAATCAAGGTTCACGAATACCGCGTTGGCATGATCCCGGCGAACGTACGCGAGGCGGTAGCGCATGGTCACGAGGTGTTCGTCGAGAACGGCGTCGCAATACGCCAGGGCATTTCCGACGAGGACTACCGCAAGGCAGGAGCAAAGATCGTGCAGTCCGCCGAGGAGGTGTTCAACGCAGCCGAGCTCATCGTCAAGGTGAAGGAGCCACAGCCCAGCGAGCTGAAGATGCTTCACGAGGGCCACACGCTTTTCACCTATCTGCATCTCGCGGCCGATCCAGAGCAGGCAAAGGCGCTGATGAAGTGCGGCGTGACGGCCATCGCCTATGAGACTGTCACCAACGCCAGCGGTGGCCTGCCGCTGCTGTCGCCGATGAGCGAGGTGGCGGGGCGAATGGCCATCCAGGCGGGTGCTCACTGCTTGGAGATGGAACAGCACGGGCGCGGAATGCTGCTTGGCGGGACAGCGGGTGTCGCTCCCGCGAACGTAGTCGTGCTCGGCGGGGGAGTCGCGGGAACGAATGCCGTCAGGATTGGGATCGGCGTCGAGGCGCACGTTACCTGCATTGATATCAATCTCGAGAGGCTCTACGCGCTCGATCAGCAGTTCGGCGCAACGCTCAACACGATTTTCGCCACCCGTCAGGCCATCGAGGACTACGTGCTGGAGGCCGATCTGGTCATTGGCGCCGTGCTCGTCCCAGGCGCCGCGACGCCAAAACTCATCGGTGCCGAGCTCGTCAAGAGCATGAGGCGCGGCTCGGTGATCGTCGATATCTCGATTGACCAGGGTGGCGTTGCTGAGACTTCGAAGCCGACTACACACGCTGACCCGAGCTACGTAGCACACGGCATCGTGCACTATTGCGTGGCCAACATGCCAGGAGCGGTCGCGCGTACCTCGACGTTTGCGCTCAACAATGCCACGTTGCCGTTCATCTTGGCTCTTGCCAATAAGGGACCGCTCGCCGCCATGCGCGAGAACCCCCATCTCCTCGCTGGACTGAATGTGCATCGTGGCCAGATCACCTACCGCGCCGTGGCGGAAGCGCTTGGTGTAAAGCACACAGAGGCGCTGAATAGTCTCGAGACTTAGAATCCATGGACTGGTCCCTAATAAGCAAACGTCCTTCGGCCGCGGCGCATCCTGCGAACCTTGCCGACTACGACGAAGCCTACAGCACCTTCACGTGGGAGGCTGCGAGGCGGTCACTTGCCGGTCTGCCGCACGGACGCGGCCTCAATATCGCCTACGAGGCAGTGGACCGGCACGTCACAGAGGGCCATGGCGATCGCATCGCCTTACGATGGATCGCCAAGGAACAAGCGGTCAAGAATTACGGCTACGGCGAGCTCGCGGAACTCAGCAACCGCTTCGCCAACGCGCTGCAGGCGCTCGGAGTAGGCCCAGCCGAGCGCGTTTTCACCCTCCTCGGGCGCGTGCCGGAACTCTACCTTACGGCGCTTGGAACCTGGAAGCACGGCGCCGTCTTCTGCCCGCTGTTCTCAGCTTTCGGACCTGCACCTGTGAAGGCGCGCATGCTCATTGCGGAGCCGACGGTGCTCGTCACGACCCCACGGCTCTACGAGCGCAAAATCGCGCCAATTCGGGGCGAGCTTCCGTTCCTGAAGCACGTGATCCTCGTAGACGGGGGCGTGGGGGGCCACGATTTCGACGCGCTGATTGCGGCGGCGCCGCCGGACTTCGAGATCGCGGCGACCGATCCGGAAACTCTCGCAATATTGCACTTCACGAGCGGCACGACGGGCCGCCCGAAAGGCGCAATGCACGTACATGCCGCTGTCATCGCACACCGCGCAACCGCGCACTTCGCCCTCAACCTGCGACCCGAGGATATTTTCTGGTGCACGGCCGATCCAGGATGGGTGACAGGAACGTCCTATGGCATCATTGCTCCGCTCGCTCTCGGCTGCACGATGGTTGCCGATGAGGAAGAGTTCGACGCCGAGCGCTGGTACCGCACGCTCGAGAGGGAGAAAGTCAGTGTCTGGTATACGGCGCCGACTGCGATCCGCATGTTGATGAGAGCCGGCGCGAACTTGGCCCGGCAATTTGACCTCTCCGCGCTCCGCTTCATTTCGAGCGTCGGCGAGCCGTTGAACCCTGAAGCAGTGGTGTGGGGAGAGCAGGCCCTGGGGTTGCCGATCCACGACAACTGGTGGCAGACCGAGACGGGCGGGATCATGATCTCCAATTTCGCTTCCATGGACATCAAGCCCGGGTCCATGGGCCGTCCGCTGCCCGGCATCGAGGCCGCCATTGTCGAGCGCACCAGCGGGGGCCTGCACATTTTGAGCGAGCCGGATCAGCAAGGAGAGCTGGCGCTGAAGGCAGGCTGGCCTTCTATGTTCCGCGGCTACCTCAAGGAGGAGGAACGCTACCGGAAGTGCTTCGCCGACGGCTGGTACCTCACCGGCGATCTCGCCAAGCGCGATGGCGACGATTACTTCTGGTTCGTCGGGCGCGCCGACGACGTGATCAAATCGGCGGGCCACCTCATTGGACCGTTCGAGGTCGAGAGCACGCTGATGGAGCACCCGGCCGTTGCCGAGGCTGGCGTCATTGGCGTTCCCGATCCCGTCGCGGGCGAGGTCGTCAAGGCCTTCGTCGCCCTCAACCCCGGCTACCGCGAGAGCGAGGAGCTCAGAAAAGAGCTCCTAGCGCACGCCCGCAAGCGGTTGGGCCCCGCCGTCGCGCCGCGGGAGATCGATTTTCGCCCCAGTCTTCCGAAGACCCGCTCCGGCAAGATCATGCGCCGTCTACTAAAGGCCCGAGAGTTGGGGCTTCCCGAAGGTGACATCTCCACTCTGGAGGGCTCGCAATGACGAAGCCCCACACCTCCAAGGTGCACTTGAGCAGCCGCCATGCGATCGAGTTGCTCGGCCAGATGATTCTCATCCGGCGCTTCGAAGAAACATGCGCCGAGCTCTACGGTGCCGAGAAGATCCGCGGCTTCCTCCACCTTTACATCGGCGAGGAAGCGAATGCCGTCGGCGTGATGCAGGCGTTGACGCCCGATGACGCCGTCGTCGCAACCTATCGGGAGCACGGCCACGCATTGGCGCGTGGACTCCCCGTGCGGGAAGTGATGGCCGAGATGTACGGCAAGGCCTCCGGCTCGAGCCGCGGGCGCGGCGGCTCCATGCACATTTTCGATGTGAACAGGCGGTTCTACGGCGGCAACGCCATCGTCGGCGGCGCGCTACCGCTGGCCGTCGGCCTCGCTCTCGCCGACAAGATGCAAGGACGCAACCGCGTCACCTGCTGCATCTTCGGAGAAGGAGCTGCTGCCGAGGGTGAATTTCACGAGTCGCTGAACCTGGCGGCGCTTTGGAAACTGCCGGTGCTTTTCGTATGCGAAAATAACCGCTACGCCATGGGCACCGCGATTGAGCGCTCAGAGTCCGTGATCGACATGTGCGTGCACGCACAGAGCTACGGGATTCCTGCCGAGGCCGTCGATGGCATGGATGTGGTAGCGGTGGAGGTGGCCGCACGGCGGATGGCGGAAGAGGTTCGCGCTGGCGGTGGGCCGAGGTTCCTCGAGGACAAGACCTATCGCTTCCGCGCCCACTCGATGTTCGACCCCGAACTCTATCGCAGCAAGGCAGAGGTCGAGGAGTGGAAGAAGCGTGATCCTATCCCGCGGTTCGCGCGCTGGCTGCAAGACGCCGGCCTTCTTCACGAGGCGGATGTGGCAGTTGTTGAGAAGGATGTCGCGCGCGTGATCGAGGAAGCCGTCGCCTTTGCAGAGGCGGCGCCGTGGGAGCCGGTCGAGGATCTGCTGCGCGACGTGTACACTCCGCGCACAGATACGGCTGTCCGCCGATGACGCTCATGCGCAAGATCACGTACCGCGAGGCGGTGCGCGAGGCGCTCAAGGAGGCGCTTGAGCGCGATGAGCGCGTGTTCCTCATGGGCGAGGACGTCGGTCGCTATGGTGGCGCGTATGCCTGCTCCAAGGGACTTCTGCAGGAGTTCGGCGAGCAGCGCATCCGCGATACCCCCCTTTCTGAGTCGGGATTCGTTGGAGCTGGCATCGGCGCGGCACTCGGCGGCATGCGCCCGGTCATCGAGATCATGACCGTCAACTTCAGCCTCTTGGCGCTCGATCAGATCGTCAACAACGCCGCCACGCTTCGCCACATGTCGGGTGGCCAGCTCTCCGTGCCGATCGTGATCCGCATGGCAACGGGTGCCGGCCGCCAGCTTGCTGCTCAGCATTCGCACAGTCTCGAATGCTGGTTTGCCCATATTCCCGGGATCAAGGTGTTGGCGCCCGCCACCGTGGCGGACGCGCGCGGCATGCTCTGGACCGCGATTTTAGACCCGGACCCTGTCGTTATTTTCGAGCATGCGACGCTCTACAACGAGGAGGGAGAAGTGGGGGCGGAGGGTGATCTCGGTGTCGACATCGAGTGCGCGGCCGTCAGACGGGCAGGCCGCGATGCCACTATCATCACGTATGGGGGGAGCCTGAAAAAGTCGCTTGCTGCCACCGAACAGCTGGCGAGCGATGGCATCGACTGCGAAGTCATCGACTTGAGAGCGCTGAGGCCGCTTGATGATAAGGCGATCATGGCCTCGGTCGTCAAGACGCACCGCGCTGTCATCGTGGACGAGGGATGGCGCTCCGGCAGCCTCTCGGCCGAGATCAGCGCTCGCATCATGGAGCAAGCGCTCTACGACCTCGACGCTCCGGTTGCGCGCGTGTGCAGCGCCGAGGTTCCGATCCCCTACCCGCGGCATCTCGAGATTGCAGCGACGCCGCAGCCAGAAGCCATCGTTGGAGCGGTCAGAGGAGTGATGCGGAAATGATCGAATTCCGCATGCCGTCCTTGGGCGCCGACATGGAGGCCGCAACCCTCGTCGAATGGGTAAAGAAGCCCGGCGATCGCCTGAAGCGAGGCGACGTCATTGCCGTCGTCGAGACTCAAAAGGGTGCGATCGAAATCGAGGTTTTTAATGATGGTGTGCTGGACGAGATCCTGACCAACATCGGCGAAAAGGTGCCGGTCGGGCGGGCGATCGCTACAATCAGAGGAATGGACGAGGCATTAGGCCCTGCACTGCGCGCGGCGGTGCCGGTGGCTGCTCCGGAAAAGATAGCTCCGGTGACCGCTCCGCCTGAAGAGGCTGCGCGACCACCCCCAGAAACTCGTGTCGTGCAGGCGCAGATCACGCCCGCCGCGCGCCGTCGCGCCCAGGAGCTCGGCGTTGACCTTGCCGCAGTCAAGCCGGGGCTCGGCGGCGTCGTTGGCCTCGACCAGGTCGAGGCTGCGCGGCCGGTCACAAAGGAACGGCCGGGCATCCTGTTCGACGAGATGCGCAATGCGATCGCGGCCGCCATGGCGAGGTCGCACCGAGAAATTCCGCACTACTACGTCGCGTCGACAATCGATGTTTCGCGCCTCATGGATTGGCTGGAAGCGGAGAATTCACGAAGATCGGTTCCAGCGAGGCTGATCTGCGCGGTGCCGCTCATGCGGGCCGCCGCACTCGCTCTCAAAGAGACACCTGAACTCAATGGCCACTATGAGGAAGGGCGTTTCGAACCTGCCGGGCGCGTCAATATGGGCGTCGCGGTGGCTATGCGCGGGGGCGGCCTCATCGCGCCAGCGATCTTGGAAGCGGAGATACTCGACATGGATGAACTGATGGAGAGGCTCCGTGACCTTGTGGCACGGGTTCGCGGCGGCCGCCTCAGAAGCTCGGAGCTTTCGCAAGGCACGGTGACTTTCTCCAACCTCGGCGAGGAAACCGCCGATTCCGTCCTGCCACTGATCTATCCGCCGCAAGTGGCGATCATTGGCTGCGGCCAGATCGCCGAGCGTCCCTGGGCGGATCATGGAGCCGTGGTTGTCCGCCGGACTTTAACGGTCTCGGTCGCCGGCGATCACCGAGTGAGCGACGGACGGCGGGCGGCACAATTCCTTACGCACTTTCAGCAACTCCTCCACAACCCGGAAAAGCTGTGACCGACGCCGAGCTCGCCGAACTCGTCAAGTCAGCCCTCTTGAAGGTCGCACCCGACCTTGCAGGAGAGGAATTTGCCGCTGAGAAACGCTTTCGCGACCAGTTCGAGGTCGATTCGATGGATTTGCTGAATTTCATGATCGAACTGCACAGGACAACCGGCATCGACATCCCCGAGCGCGACTATCCAAAACTCGAAACGCTTGCCGGCTGCGTCGCGTACCTCAAGACGAAGGGGTTTGGAAAATGAGGGAACGTCGAGAAACGTCTGGAACGCAATCGCCCAGATGTTACTGGCGACGCGATGCGCCAGCGTATTGGTCTTGCCCGATCCGGCACCGGCGATGACGAGAATCGGACCAGCAATGTTGGATCCAGTTGTAGCGACGCCGTGCGACACGGCGCGGCGCTCTGGGAATTTAGAGTCGCAAGATAAGAGGTGCCGGCCATTGCAAGCCCGGGAACTGGAGGGATCGGCTACTCTGATCATGATTAGTTCGGGGGCGGCAAATCCTACTCAACTGTCGCGCTCGAGGCGCTTAATTTTCAAGTCGAGAAAGTCGCGGATGAACTCGTACCGTTTTCGACTGGGCTTGCCGCGATAGCGGATCAAGATCGGCTCTCCGTACTCGTCGGTAAGCTGCTCCTCCCTCCAATCATCGCCCCCGCAATGACGCGGGGGCGACACGGTGACGACGGTGGTTGGCCGCGTCGAGCAGCGCGCTTACCACCACCAACGGCGCCAATGGCGGCGGTGATGGTAGCGCCAGTGGCGGCGCCAATACACCTGCTCGACCGAAGCCGTGGCCGGTGTGACATTGGCGAGCTTGCCGAGGGTGATGCCCGAAGCAGGCGCGGCCTGCGTGCTGCCGGCGGCGACGATGCAGGCAAGGGCGCCTGCAGCGACGGTCAGGGGAATCATTCTGCTCATTACGGTTCCTTCCCTGTTGGCTCTCGATGAGCGGTGAAAACAGCATCGCTCTACGAGTCAAAACAAGATCGCACTGCAAAGATGCGGCGCCTTGATGTGCATCAATTCTCGTGTTCAAAGAACTTCTCGCAGACCAGCGCATCGCGAAAGAAGCGGGTGACATTGATGAGCGATTAGCACCCCTTCGTTCGTCACCCATGCGAACCGATAACGGTCCTGCGTCAGCTTGCCTATGTCGAGCGATGGCTCCATGGCGCCAACGGCGCCGCGCTAAGCAGGAGCAAAAATAAAATGGCTGCCCCGACGTCAGTCAAGCTCCGTACCAAGTATGGACGGCCGGCGTGTGCTCAATGGCATCCTCCGACTTTCTCGATTCTGCTTTTCGGTGGCAAACATGCGTAGAATCCTTCTCAGCGAAGGGTCAAGTCTTTCGGCGCGTGAGACGATCACAGCGTTGGGGCTGGCGGGCCGGAGCGTCGAGCTTCTCACAAGCGACCCCAGGTGCCTTGGCAGGTTCTCCCGATTCGTAACGGACGTGCATCGCGCCCCGCCAGCTGGTTTGGACCCCTCCGGTTATCTTGAAGTGACCCTGAAAGTCATTCGAGACCGTAAGATCGACATTCTGATTCCGGTACACGATCAAGCATATCTGTTCGCAGCAAGACGACAGCTCATTCCCTCAAACGTGGGGCTCGCCCTCGCTTCATTTCACTCCTTCGAACAGGTTCAGAGCAAAGAACGCTTCACGGCTTTGTTGTCGCGCTTGTGTATTCCGCAGCCTCAGACCGACATGTGTAATGTGACTGACCTGAATCAACTCAACAAATCTTATCCTTTTTTCGTGAAGACGCCGTTCGGAACAGCCGGCGAAGGTGTTTGGCGGATCAAAGACGCAAGTGACATGCGAGACCTCGTGAAAGGGCTCAATCATCAGGGCACCAAGCAAGTTGTCGTTCAATCAGAAATCGCGGGTAAGTTGGAGCGCGGGCAAATGATATTCGGTGGAGGATGTCTTGTTGCCTTCCACACCTATCGGCAACTAGCTTCTGGGCCCGGAGGCGGCGATGTCTTAAAGGTGAGTGTTGCGCGCCCGGATGTCATCGCATATGCGGAGAAAATCGGCGCGGCGCTCGCTTGGCATGGCGCTCTCTCGTTCGACTACATTGTCGAAGATGGCACTGAGAACCCCTTCTTTATTGATGCAAACCCGCGTCTCGTCGAGCCGATGAACGCTTTGTTGAGCGGTGTCGATCTCGCGGGAGCACTTCTCGAAGTGTCACTTGGAAGGTCTCCACCGCGCCAAGCCGAGGGCAAGGCTTGCGTCCTGACGCGCTTGGGCATGATGGGGCTCTTGGACGCGGCAAACCGACGAGGTCTGCGCAGAGATGTCGTTCGCGAAATCATCCTCCTGGCGAGCGGGGGAGGCCGCTATCGGGGTGCCATCGAGGAACTTACTCCTGTCCAAGCCGATCCCAGATGCGCAATTCCCCTATGCGCGGTCGCGATCCGATTGCTGTTATCACCGTCCGCGTCGGCGCGGATGACTGGGGATACCGTTCGAAGTTACAGCTTGACCTCCGAAACTATCCGCCGTCTGCAAGAATGGAATGCCGAGGACCCCCACCGCGCTGGAAGTAGCTCAGCCACTTCCATTGATCCACCCTCGCACTAAGGGTGGTCCCTGAGGCTCATGATGTAGCTTGCGACATCGCCGATCATGTCATCCGTGAGCCTGGGGTCGGGCATCGTATAAAGCTTACCCTCGGTGCGATGGGTGGTGCGCAGGAAGGCGCTCAAGGACTGCGCCGTGGTATCCCGTCTATTGGCAATCGTATGAAAGTCGGGGCCAGGCTCGCGCAGAATCGGCGAAAACTCCTGGTCTGAACTTATCACGTGACAGGCCCAGCAGATTTTGTCGGCGATCGCGCGGCCACGCGGCACGCGTGAATCACTCTTTTGAGGCGTCGACTGCGCCTCGGCTGGCCCGCCCGCCGACGGGATAAAGACTGCGGCGAGGACGAACATCGCGAAGAACCAGACGATTTGGGGCCCCAAGCCTTGTCGTATCATGCCGTCAGCCTCGGATACATGCGCGCGGCCAGCGCCACCAAGAGCGCCGTCACGGTGGCGAGGACCAACATGTCGAGAACGAGCCCGTAGGTGGTGACGCCGTTGGTGAGCATCAATGCGCGCAGTCCGTCGACCTCGTAGGTCAGCGGATTGATCGAAGAGATGATCTGCAGCCATCGGGGCATGAGAGCAATCGGATAGATGGCGTTGCTGGCAAAGAAGATCGGCATAGTCAGCACCTGGCCAATTCCCATGAAGCGCTCGCGCGTGCGCACGACGCAGGCAATGATGAGGGACAGCGTCGAGAATAGCGCCGAGCCCAGTACGATAAAAAGCGCAACGCCCGCGATATTCAGCGGATGCAGATCGACGCCGAGCCCCATGGCAAGGGCGAGCGCATAGACAATAATTGCCTGCATGAAACCGCGAACGCCGGACGACACCGCTTTGCCGAGCACGATCGCGCTGCGCGGTGCCGGACTCACCATGTAGCGGTGCAAGACCCCCAGGTCGCGCTCCCAGATGGCGGCAATGCCGTAGAAGATGGCGGCGAACAGCACGCTCTGCGCGAGAATTCCCGGCGCGAGGAAATCAAGGTAGCGGCCTCCGTCCGCCTGCAGGCCTCGTACTTGCGCCATCACCTGGCCGAACAGGAGCAGCCAAATCGCCGGCTGTAGTGCGCGGGTAGCGAGTTCGCCGGGATCGTGGCGCAGCTTGCTGATCTCCGCAGCCGCGACGGCTTGGCTCTGGGTGAGGTAGGCGCCAATTGCTTGCACCCACCGAAGGTCAAGAGTGCGTGCGGAGACTGCGGCGCCTTTCCCTGACATCAAGGAATTCTCCTGGGTGCAATTCCGACCCGGTGACCTG
>Ga0187817_10000400_pt1 | contig 18232 bp, 18 predicted proteins | sample NC_wetland_sal_i_17_FD_132431 | JGI IMG/M metagenome (GOLD analysis project Ga0187817, IMG submission 132431) | Wetland sediment microbial communities from Neuse River Estuary, North Carolina, USA - SO4_2 | ecosystem: Environmental > Aquatic > Freshwater > Wetlands > Sediment | place: USA... | reverse complement strand
GCGCCGTTGCTGCCGAGCGGCACATCGCTGCCTGCCTTGCTCGCCGTCGCGGCGCTGGCCGCCGCCCTGGCGAACGTATGCAACAACCTGCCGGCCGTCCTGGTGCTGCTGCCGCTGGCCGCGCCGTCCGGGGCAGGCGCGGTGCTCGCCGTGCTGCTCGGCGTGAACATCGGTCCCAACCTGACTTACACCGGGTCGCTCGCGACGCTGCTGTGGCGCCGGACGCTCCACCGACACGGGTCGGCCCCGGATCTCGCGGAATTCACCAGGCTCGGGTTGCTCACGGTCCCGGCCGGGCTCATCATCGCGGTGCTGGCCCTATGGCTGGCCCTGAAGGGTATCGGAGGCTGATCCGGTGACAGACAGTGACGCCACCGCGCGTTCGGTATTCATCTGGGTCAGCGAGGGAACCTGGCGCGCGGCGGTCGACACGGCGCTTAGCCTCGCGCCCGCCGATGCGTCGTTCACCCTGCTGTACGTGACGGACGACGCGGGGCCGGACGCGGCCCACGGCGCCTATCGCGGCATGTTCGGCCGGGCCGGGCACGACCCCGGCGTCAGGCTCGACGCCCTCGCTACCGCACAGGCCGCCGACCTGCTCGAGGCGGCCGCGGGCAGGCTGGGACGCCCCTGCCACCGGCTGTCAATGCACGGTAATACCGAACGAGCGGTGGTGACTGCATCGGCGAGCGCGGGCCTTCTCATCATCGCGCGGGACGGCGATCAAAGGCCGGGCCCGCACAGCCTGGGCCGGGCCGGCCGGTTCATCGTGGACCACGCGATCTGCCCGGTCCTGGTCGTCTGGCCGGGACCTCCGCCTCGCGACACGCCCGGGGGACCCCGAACGCCGGGAAAGCCGGACAGGGAGCGCCACTCCTTGTAGCATCGCCATCACGAGACGTAGCGAAGGGCAACCGACGTGACCGAAGTAATGGCTCAGTCCCGCGTCATCGCTCTAGACACGCTGTGGTCGGCTGATGGTCTCGGCTACCGCGGCGACCTGCTCGACACCGTCTTCAGCTGGTGCGACCTCGGTCAGCTTCGCCGCCTGGTGGCGGCGCGCTGCGCGGCCGCCGGCCTTTCGGGACCTCAGGTGGACGACTTCGTCCTGGCCATTCACGAGATCGCGGCCAACGCCATCATGCACGCCGGATCGAGCGGCCGGCTGATCCTGCGCCGCACCGGGGCCGGGTTGCGCTGCCTGATAACCGACAAGGCCCCGGTCATCCCCCTGGCTTCTCCGCCCCTGGACAACGTGAGGGAGTTCCGGAGTTCCGGCGCCGGCCCGGCGGGCAGGGACCTCGGGGTGCCCGACAGCCTGGCCGACGCGCGCGACCGGCGCGAGCGCGAGCCAGCCGGGACCGAATCCGGCCGCGGCCTGTGGCTGGCCGCCCAACTGGCCGACGAGTTGAGCATCACCTCCGGTCCCGAGCGCACGGTGGTGTCGCTCTACAAATACTTCGGCTGATTCGTCAACCGCAGGTTGACGAATCAGCATCGTCAACCTATGGTTGACGCATGGAGCAACAACCAATCAGGCTCGACGACCTCATCAGCTACATCACGAACCAAGATGGCACCGCACTGGATCACGTGTCGGCGGCGGTGCGGATTTCCGAGTACCTCGACGAGCTGGCCGATCATCTCATCGGGCATTTCGTCGACCAGGCCCGCAGGTCGGGCGCCTCATGGACCGAGATCGGGCACTCCATGGGCGTCACCAAGCAGGCCGCGCAGAAGCGCTTCGTCCCGAAGGGCTCGGTCCAGTTTGAGGGTATCCCGACGGGGCCGGGCCAGAAGTTCGGGGAACGGTTCACCGACCGCGCGAAGCGCGTAGAGGCCAACGCGCGCCACGTGGCGATCAAGCACCGGAACGAGGAGGTCCTGCCCGAGCACGTGGTGCTCGCCATGATGCACGAGCCGGAGAGCATGGCGGCCAAGGCCATCGCGGCGCTCGGGGTGTCGTCCGAGGCGGCCAGCGAGGCACTGATCGCGGCGCTGCCGCCGGCCGCGGCCGGGGAGCGGGTACCCGAGGATGTCCGGTTCGGCCCGCGGTCGAAGCACGTGCTGAAACTGGCGCTACGCGAGGCGCTGGGCCAGGGGCACAACTACATCGGCACCGAGCACCTCTTGCTGGGCGCGGTCAAGGAGGAGGAGGCCCAGGGCGGCGGTGTGCTGATCGGCCTGGGCCTCACCGACCAGCGCGTGCGGGAGTGGCTGATCCCGGAACTGGCGAAGCTGGCCGCGAAGAAGCGCCGCACCGGCTAGCTCACCGTGGCCGCCCGGGCGGCCAGCGGGCGGCGGAGGGCAGCGGCGTCGTCCAGCACGGGCGGCTGCCAGCCGTCGTCTGCGCGGTTGAGCGTGACGCCCGGCGGCACCACCTGGTCGATCCGGTCGAGCACCTCGTCATCCAGCGTGACGCCGGCCGCCGCCAGCAGGTCGGTGAGCTGGTCCATGGTGCGCGGTCCGATGATCGCCGAGGTCACCGCGGGATGCCCGACTACGAACGCCAGCGCCATGTGGATCAGCGAGCACCCCGCGTCGGCGGCGATCTTGATCAGCTCCTCGACGGCCGCCAGCTTGGCCACGTTGGCCGGGACCGACGGGTCGAAGCGCAGCGGGATTCGCTGCGCGCGCCCCTTGGTCATGTCGATGTCGGTCTCCCGGCGGATGCGACCGGTCAGCCAGCCGCCGGCCAGCGGGCTCCAGACGATGACGCCCATGCCGTATGTCTGACAGGTGGGCAGCACGTGCCCCTCGATCCCGCGGACCAGGATGGAGTAGGGCGGCTGCTCGCACCGGAACCGCACGTGGCCGCGGCTCTGCGCGACCCACTGCGCCTCGACGATCTGCTCGGCGGGGAACGTGGACGAGCCGATCGCGCGGACCTTGCCGCTGTGGACCAGGTCCGAGAGGGCGGACAGGGTCTCGTCGATGTCGGTGTCCGGGTCCGGGCGGTGGATCTGGTACAGGTCGATGTAGTCGGTCTGGAGGCGGCGGAGGCTGTTCTCCACCTCCCTGACGATCCAGCGGCGGGAGTTGCCACGCATGTTGGGGTCCCGGCCCATCGGGAAATTCGCCTTCGTGGCGAGCACGACGTCGTCGCGCCGGCCGGCCAGCGCCTGACCGACGATCTGCTCGGACTCCCCCGCCGAGTACGCGTCCGCGGTGTCGATGAAGTTGATCCCGGCGTCCAGCGCGGCGTGGATGATCCGGATGCTGTCGTCATGATCGGGGTTGCCCCACGCGCCGAACATCATCGCCCCGAGGCAGTACGGGCTCACCTTGATCCCGGTACCGCCGAGCGTCCGCATCCGCATCCCTGCCGCCTTTCCCCGCGCGCCGACCGGTCGGTTCCCATCCTAGAGAACCTTGAACTCGTTGCTGAAGGCATGTATATATCTGACTTAGGCAACGATTATCGATCCCGGGGTGATCACATGGGCGAGACGACGGCGAGTGACCCGGCCAGCGGAACAATCGGGCTCGACGAGGCTGACGACGCCACGGTGGCGGCGGTGCGCGCCTTCAACCGGTTCTACACGAACGTGATCGGGCTGCTGCGCGGCAAGTACCTCGGCACCCCGTACTCGCTCACCGAGGCCAGGCTGCTGTTCGAGCTGGGCCAGCGTGACGCCAGCGAGGCCGCCGACCTGCGCCGGGTGGTCGACATCGACGCCGGTTACCTGAGCCGCATCCTGGGCCGGTTCTCCGACGACGGGCTCATCACCAGGCAGCGCTCCCCCGCCGACGGGCGCCGCCTGGTCATCGCCCTGACCGGCGCCGGCCGGGCCGCGATCGCGGGCCTGGACGCCGGGTCCGCCCGCCAGACCAGGGACATGCTGGCCCACGTCCGCGACGAGGACCGGCGCAGGCTCCTCGAGGCCATGCGCGTCATCACCGACGTCCTCACGCAGTCCCCGCGGCCGCGCGGCTACCTGCTGCGGGCTCCCCGCCCGGGCGACCTGGGCTGGGTCGTGCAGCGGAACGCGGCGGTGTACGCGGAGGAGTTCGGCTGGGACGCCTCCTACGAGGCGCTCGTGGCCAGGATCGTCGCGGATTACGTCGATCACCGGGACCCGGCGGCCGAGGCGGCCTGGATCGCCGAGGTGGACGGCGCGCCGGCCGGGTGCGTGGTCTGCGTGCGGGAGGACGCCACTACCGCGCGGCTGCGGTTGCTGCTCGTGGAGCCGTGGGCCAGGGGCCTCGGGATCGGAGCGCGGCTGGTCGAGGAGGTGCTCGGGTTCGCGCGCAGGGCCGGGTACTCCGCCATCACCTTGTGGACCAACGACGTGCTGGCCGACGCGCGCCGGATCTACGAGCGAGCCGGGTTTACGCTCGACGACGAGACCCCGCACCGCAGCTTCGGCCAGGATCTCGTCGTCCAGAACTGGTCCCGCCCACTGTGAGGGTTGGCCGACTCAGGAGACGGTGAGGGCGAGCGCGGGGACTAGCTGGTCGGACGCGGTGAGCGAACCGTGCATGCCGAACAGCCTGGACTCTCCGGGCTCGTGCGTCGCCGCCACGACGGCGAAGCTGCCCGCGGCGGCGGCCACCACATCGCCGATCCGGTCGGCCATGCGCGGGTCCACGGGACCGAACCAGCCTTCCTTGATGGCCTCGTCCCTGGCCAGCACCCAGGCCCGGTCGCCGAGCACCTCGCGCCACGTGGTCAGGACGTCCCCGACGGCACCGGGCCGGACGTACAGGTGCCTGGCCCTCGGCTCGCCACCCAGCAGCGCCAGCCCGGCCCGCAGGTCCGGGGTCGCGTCGACGTCGAGCCGGTCCTCGGGGCCGACGTCCACCATGCCGTGGTCGGCCGTGACGTACAGGGCGGTGCCGGACGGCAGGGCGTGCGCGAGGTGTTCGGCCAGCTTGTCGACGTGCGCTAGCTGGTAGTACCAGGCGTCGGAGGCCACCCCGAACACGTGCCCGGTGTTATCGAGGTCCCCGTGGTACACCGTGACGAACGCGCGCCCGTTCTCGGCCAGGGCCGCCGCGGCCTGCGCGGCGAGCGCGCCCATGCTGTCCGCGGGCCGGAGTTGCGCGCCGCGCACGGTGGCGTTCGTCAGGCCCGTGCCGCGGAACGAGCCCCGGGCCACGTGCACGGCCGCGATCCCGGCCGCCGCGGCGCGCTCGTAGAGCGTCGGGAGCGGCTGCCACTCCAGCGGATCGACCCTGGCGTCCCAGCGCAGGCCGTTGAGCAGGCGCTCCTCGCCGGGGATCAAGACCTGGTAGCCGAGCATCCCGTGCTGCCCCGGCGGCTTGCCCGTGCCGATCGAGGCCAGGCTGGTGACCGTCGTGGCGGGGAATCCGGCCGTGATGGGCCGGCTATTGCGGGCCAACTCGGACAGGAACGGCGCGGCGGCGGGATGATCGCGGAGCAGCTCCCAGCCCAGCCCGTCCACGATCAGCAGGCACGCCCGGGCGGCGGGCGCGAGGCCGAGCACGTTGACCGGCTCTGGTGTTCCCGGCTCCAGGGACGCGAGGATCGAGGCTGACAGGTCAGCCAGGGTCGCGGTCCCGTAGGACGGCACGATTGGCGGATGCTTCGGCTCGGGCGTCATGCGGGAATCCTCGTCTGCTGCTCGTGGGTGCCACTTCGTGTCTTGCCGGAACATCGTGCCACCGGGCGGCCGGCAGCGGCAAAGCAGGTCCTCAGGGGCCCGCCACCGCGGTGGCGTCGGAGAGCGCCCGCGCGAAGCCCAGGACCTGCCTGATCGCTTCCTCACCGTCCGCGGCCGAGCTCACCCGCAGCGAGAAGTCATCGGCCGTGATCGTGCCCAGGTAGCCGTGGTCGGCCTCGCAGTTCTCGTCGCCGCAGTGAGCCGGCTCGAGTTCCAGGTGGGACAGGACGTTCCAGCCGATGGTCAGCATGACCTCCGACGGCATGGTGACGCCGGGGACGTAGGTCGCCGGGTCGGGGACGACCCGGGTGAGGGCCACGGATGAGATCTTCGCGAACCTGATCGCCTCGGTGCTCGTCTCGGCCCGGGGCCTGCTGTCGGGTTCCTCGGCCGGATGCTCGTCGGTGTGCGAGTACAGCAGCCGGGTCGGGGTGAGCGCGAGCACGGTCATGTGCCTGCGCACCTCCATGCCGGGGTCGAAGATCGCGTCGTGGTGGACGACGAAGGCCGTGACTGGCTCCGACCCGAGCGCCGAGGCCACCGCGTCGGACACCAGGCCCGGGTAGTAGCCGTGACGTTCGATCGCGGCCCACAGGCCCTCGGTCATGACTCGCGTTTCCCTCATGACCCCATCCTGCCCGCTCGCGCAGGATGCTCACGCACGGGCCCGGGTCTAGCCGGCGCGGACGTCATCCTGCTGCGGGCCGGGCGGCGTGATCCCCGTCAGGTACAAGATGCGCTCGGCCTCCGGCTCGGGCAGCGCCACCGAGCTCGCGCTCGGCGCCGGCTTGGGCTTGCGCGGCTTGCGCGGCCCGGCGCCGCCGCCGCGCCCCTTGTACACGATCAGGCCGTTCACCGGGTCGGGCACGCTGTCCAGGGCCGAGCGGACCGCGGGCAGCGCGCGGAACGCCTCCCACTGCTCATCGGAATCGAAGAGCACCTCGAACACGACCCCGTACTGGTGCTCGTGCCACTCCCAGTAGATGGCGCCGTGGGTGATCGCCGCTTCGGTGAGCTCGTCCTGATAGGAGTCCTTCCACCGGCGGGCGGGCTGCTCCGCCGCGTCGAAGACCTCGATCGACCACCACTCGGACACGACGCCCACCACCATCCCGTCCCGTTTGCGCCCCTTTTGAGATAGTACGTCTTAAGGCGCCCGGCCGATAGGCTGCTTCGCCATGAGAGGAAACGGGCCGCGGCTCTCCGTGACGCTGCTCACCGTGTTCCCGGTCGGTGGTCAGGGCACGGCTCCGGATCCCGGGACGGCGGGCGCCGCCATGGCCTGGGCGCCCGGGGTGGGGCTGCTGCTCGGCGTCATCGCCGCCGTGGTCCTGCTCGCGGCCGATCATCCGCTCGGCCTGGGCCCGCTGACCGCGGCGGTGCTCGCGGTCGCCGCCCTCGCCCTGCTCACCCGGGGACTGCACCTCGACGGCCTGGCCGACCTGGCCGACGGCCTGGGCAGCGGCAGGCCCGCCGGCGCCGCCCTGGACATCATGCGCCGCTCAGACATCGGGCCCCTCGGCACCGTCACCGTCGTCCTGACCCTGCTCATCCAGGTCGCGGCGCTCAGCCAGGCCGAGTCCGCGGGCGACGGGCGGGGACCCGCGGCGCTGATCGCGGCGGTCATCACCGGCCGGCTCGCGGTCACCTGGGCGTGCCGGCGTGGCGTGCCCGCCGCGCGGCCGGACGGGCTGGGCGCGCTCGTGGCCGGGACGGTACCCAGGGCGATCCCGGCGGCGATCACCCTGGGCACCCTCGCGGCGGCCGTCGCGGCGGTGGTGATCTCCGCCGCCGTCCTCGGCGACCCGCTGGGCTGGACCCTCCCGCTGGCCGTCCCGGCCGGGCTGGCCGCCGCCTTCGGGCTCGAGCGGCACGCCGTGCGCAGGCTGGGCGGCATCACCGGCGACGTCCTGGGCGCGCTGGCCGAGGTCGCCACCACCGTCGCGCTCGTGGTGGCGGCCGCGGGCCCGCGGTAACCCGGCCGGGCTCAGCCGGTGAGCCACCAGAGTTCGGCGTTGAGGTAGTACTGGGTCTGGCTCGCGAACGAGGCCTCCGGACCGGAGACGTCGGTCTTCCAGACCGCGACGTTGTCGGGGTTGGGCAGGAACAAGCCCGGCTGGTCCGCGGTCAGGAAGGAGGCCTCGGCCCTGACCGCGTTGGGGTTGCCGCTGGTTACCGAGGCGGTGATCAGCGCGTCCGCCTGCGGGTTGCTGTAGTCGCCCTCGTTCAGGGAGCCGGGGCCATTGAAGACCCCGAGCTGGGTCGGGTAGGTGGAGTCGGTAAACCCGCCGAAGTCCTCCGTCGCCCACTTGTTGATGTACGCCTTGCCCTGCGGCACCGGGTCGTCGTAGTAGGTGATGATGTAGTTGTAGGTGGCGCTCGACAGGTTGATCGTGATGCCCGCGCTGGCGGCCGCGGAGGCGAGGGCGGTGCACTCCTGGCCGGCGAGCGCGGGCGAGTTGACGTAGATCAGGTTGAAGGCCAGCTTGGTCCCGGCCGGGATGCCGGCCCCGCACTCACCGGGTCCCGTGCCCGCCTGGGCGCAGGTGTCGGTACCGCCGGGGTTGACGGTCCAGCCGTGGCTCTTCAGCAGCGACACCGCGTCGGCCACGCTGAACGGGTACGGGTCGGTCATCGCGTTGGCCGGGGTGTACGGGGTCTGCGGCACGGCGGGCACGGGCCCGTAGCCCGCTCCGCCCGCGCCGCCGAAGAACGCCTTGATGTAGCCCTGCTCGTCTTCCAGGTGCGCGAGCGCCTGCCGGACGTACAGCTGGGCGATGATGTGGTTGAAGTCGCCCGTGGTGTCGGCGAAGTTGTACGTGACGTAGCTGAAGCCGAAGCTCGGGTAGCCGAACACGTTGTAGCCGCTTGACTCGACGATCTTCACCTGCTTGATGTCGTCCAGCGGCAGGTACCCGACGTCGATGCTGCCGGCCCGCACCGCGTCGAACTCGGCCGTGTCGGACGTGAACGGGACGGCCGACAGGACGGACATGTGGGCGGCGTGCGGGCCGCCGTAGGAGGCGTTCGGCGTCATGGTGAACGCGCCGGTGCTGCTATCGAACGCAGTGAGCGTGTAGGGGCCGTTCACGACCTGCCAGAGTGGGTTGGTGGCGTAGGTGCTCAGCGACATCGCCTGCTTGGACAGGAAGTCGTAGATCTTCTTGGCGTTCGCCGGCACGGTGAAGTCAAGCAGCGGCCCGTTCGCCGACGCCTTGGCCCAGGCGTGAGCCGGGATCGGGTAGACATTCGGCAGCTCGTCGTCGTAGAACCACCCCGGGTTGACCGCCTTCTTCATGGTGAACACCAGGGTGCTCGCGTTGGGCGTGGTGACGCTCGCCACCTCGTCAGGGATCCCCAGACCCGGGCTGTAGGGCCCCCAGTTGCCCGGGTCCTCGTTGATGGCCGCCTTGACCTCGTCGAAGAAGAACAGCACGTCCCTGGAGGTGATCGGCTGGCCGTCGGACCATTTGTAGTTGCTCTTGAGCGTGATGGTGGCGGTCGTGTTGCCGTTGGACCACACCGGGGGGTTGGCCAGGCCCATCGCCGGCGTCTGGGTCGGCGCGACCCCGTTGCTGAACCAGTACAGCGGCCGCCACAGCTCCTCGGAGAACTGGCTGGTGTCATTCACCGAGTACGCGGCGGACGTCACGATCGGCAAGATCCAGGTGGGCGAGGTCCCCGGCGACTCGGCCCAGGTGATCGTGCCGGCGTGCTGCGCCCCGGTCGCGGGGGCGGGGATCGTGCCGAACGCCCCGCCGAGCGACGCCGACGGCGCGGTGTTGCCGCTGGCCCTGGTACTGCTGCTGCCGCTGCTGCTGCTGCAGGCCGCCAGCGCGGTCAGGCCGGCCACGGCTAGGGCGGCGATCCTGACGCCCGGGCGCGCGATTGTGCTCATCGCCATGGCAGTACTTCCTCTCCTGGTCGAGATATACGGGTCATCGGCGGCGCAACCGGACGTCCAGCGCGTCGCGCAGCGCATCCCCGATGAGGTTGCAGGCCATCACGGTGGCGATGACGCAGAACCCGACCGGGTAGATCAGCCACCAGTAGCCGTCCAGCATGTACTGCGTCCCGTTGGACAGCAGGTCGCCCCAGTCGTACTGGGGGTAGTGCAGGCCGAAGCCCAGGAATCCGAGGTACGCCACCGCCAGGATGGCGTCCGCGATGTTGAACGTGACGTTGACGATGATCACGCTGAGCGCGTTGGGCAGCAGGTGCCTGTTGATGAGCCGCCATTGGCTGGACCCGGCCAGGCGGGCCGCGGAGACGAAGTCGCGCACCCGCAGGGACAGCACCTCGCCGCGCACCAGCCGCGCCGGGACCAGCCAGGTGAAGGCGCCGAGGATGAGGCTGAGCGACAGCACGGAGGCCCCGAACCTGACCGCCACGATCAGCACCACGAACAGGAACGGGATCGAGAGCAGGACGTCCACCACGCGCATCAGCGCCGAATCGAGGAACCCGCCGACCAGGCCGGAGACCGCGCCGTAGAACGCGCCGACCGCGATGGCGACGATCGCGGACAGGAAGCCGATCTCCAGCGAGGCCTGACCGCCCTTCATGATCTCGCCGAGCACGTCGATGCCCTCGCTGTCGGTCCCGAGCGGGTGACTGGCGCCCGGCGGGGAGTTCGAGAGGGTGAGGTTGGCGGTCAGCAGGTTGGCGTGGTACACCAGCGGGCCGACGAAGCAGAACAACACGAAGAAGACCAGCGTGGCCACGCCCGTGACGGCGAGCCGGTTGCGCGCGAACTCCCGGACGGCCAGCCGCCAGCCACTCTGGATCGCCAGGACATCCCCGCCCTCGGGCGCGCGGGTGATGTCCAGCGGCGGGAGGGACTGGGGGCTGGGTCCGGTCAGGTTATCTCCTTGTGGGGTTCGGGTCAGGCCAGCCGGATCCGCGGATCCGCGACGGTCAGCGCGACGTCGGCGACCAGGTTGCCGAGGACGGTCAGGATGGCGCCGATCAGGGTGTACGCCAGGAGCACCGGGTAGTCCTCGTTTTGCAGGCTGTTGTAGAACAGCAGGCCGAGGCCGTTGTAATTGAAGACCACCTCGGCGATGAGGTTGCCGGACAGCAGCGAGGGGATCGACAGCCCGACCAGCGTGATCATCGGCAGGCAGGCGTTGCGGACCAGGTGCCGCAGCAGCACGAGGCGCTCGGGCAGCCCCTTGGCCCGGGCGACCTTGATGTAGTCCTGCGCCAGGGTGTCCATCGCCGCCGAGCGCATGTACCTGGAGTAGCCGGCCAGCACCAGCAGGGTCATGCAGATGATCGGCAGCGTCATCTGCCGCCAGTCGCCGATCACCGTGATCAGGTTGTTGGACTGGCTGGCCTCGTAGCTGAACACCTTGAACGAAAGCGCGAAGATCTGGATCGCGATCAGGTACAGCAGGTAGTCGGGCATGGCGTAGGCGGTGAACGCCAGGCTGGTCGTCACGTTGTCGCCGATGGTGTTCCGCTTGACCGCCTGGTAGATCCCGAGCGGGATCGCGATCAGCACCGACAGTACGAGCGAGGTCCCCGACAGGTAGGCGCTGAGCATCCAGCGCTCGTTGAACAGCGCCGTCACGGACTGGTTCAGCTTGAAGGAGTAGCCGAAGTTGCCGTGCAGCACCCCGTCCACGTAGTGCCAGTACTGCGTGACCACCGATCCGGCGAACCCGTGCTGCTGGTTCCACACGGCGATCGCCAGGAGCGACGCCTTCGGGCCCAGGACCACGCGGGCCGGCGACGGGTAGACGATGTGCAGCAGGCCGAAGGTGAAGATCGAGATGCCGATCAAGATGATGACCGAGGTTCCGCACCGCCGGACCACGTAAGCAGTCATCCGCCAGCCTCCTCGCCGCGAACCCCCGGCCGACGGGTCTGCGTTACCTCCTTTTTGAATTTTCCACCGTGAGACGAGGATCGTCTAGACACGTCAGCCCAGCCTGATCCGAGGATCGGCCACCGTCAGCACGATGTCGGCGACCAGGTTGCCCAGGACGGTCAGCACGGCGCCGACCAAGGTGTACGCCAGCAGCACCGGGTAGTCCTCGTTCTGCAGGCTGTTGTAGAACAGCAGGCCCAGGCCTTCGTAGTTGAAGGTGGTCTCGGCGATCAGGTTGCCCGCGAGCAGCGCGGGGATGGACAGCCCCACCAGCGTGATCATCGGCAGGCAGGCATTGCGGACCAGGTGCCGCAGCAGTACGAGCCGCTCGGGCAGCCCCTTAGCCCGCGCCGTCTTGATGTAATCCTGGGCCAGGGTGTCGATCGCCGATGATCGCATGTACCTGGAGTAGCCGGCCAGGATCAGCAATGTGATGCAGGCGATCGGCAGCGCCATGTCGCGCCAGTCACCGATCACCGAGATCAGCGAGGTGGACTGGCTGGCCTCGAACCCGAAGACGTGGAAGGTCAGCGCGAAGACCTCGATCGCGATCAGGTAGAGCAGGAAGTCCGGCATGGAGTAGAAGGTGAAGGCCACGCTGGTGACCACGCCGTCGCCGAAGCTGTTCCGCTTTATCGCCTGGTAGATCCCGAGCGGGATCGCGATGAGGACCGACAGCACCAGCGAGGTACCTGACAGGTACGCGCTGCGCGCCCAGCGCTCCCCGAACAGGGCCGCGACGGTCTGGTTCAGCTTGTAGGAGTAGCCGAGGTTGCCGTGGAGCGTGCCGTACATGTACTGCCAGTACTGCACGATAACCGGCTCGTCGAAGCCGTGCTGCTGGTTCCAGGCGTTGATGGCGGCCGGCGACGCGCGGGGCCCGAGCACGATGATTGCGGGAGAAGGATAGACCGAGTGCAGCAGGACGAAGATGAAGATCGAGATGCCGATCAGGATCACGAGCGAGGTAGCGCACCGCCGGATTATGTAAGCCGACAACCCTCGCCACCTTCCTCGCCCGGCCCGAGACGAAGCACTCCCTCACCCCGGTCTACCAGCGGCAGGTCATGAACGGCAGCACGGGCATGTTTCAATTTCAACAAACGGCTCTTGGGAACTGGGAAACGCTGATGCCAGCCACGCACGACGTGTTCAACCAGCCGCCGCCGCTCGCCGGGTACGACGTCGCCGACGACCAGGCGATGCTGAGCTCGCTGCGCCGGGAAGGCGCCGGCTGGGCGGAGGACGCGATCCGCGACCTCGGCCGCCTGGCCGGGTCCGCGCCGGCCCAGGAGCAGGGCCGTCAGGCCAACGAGCACCCGCCGGTGCTCAGGAACTTTGACCGCTACGGCCACCGCGTCGACGAGGTGGAGTTCCACCCGGCCTGGCACGACCTGATGACCGTCGCGGTGGAGCGCGGCCTGCACGCCGCTCCGTGGCGAGATCAGCGCCCCGGAGCCCACGTCGCGCGCGCGGCGGGCTTTTACGTCTGGGGCGCCGCCGAGGCCGGGCACCTGTGCCCGGTCTCGATGACCTACGCCATCGTCCCCGCGCTGCGGCACGCCCCGGCCCTCGCGGAGCGCTTCGAGCCGCTTTTGGAATCTCGGGAGTACGACTTCGGCCTGCGGGCGCCGGAGACCAAGCGGGGCCTGCTCGCGGGCATGTCGATGACCGAGAAGCAGGGCGGTTCCGACGTGCGGGCGAACACCACGCAGGCGGTTCCCCTGGGGGACAACGCCTACGCCCTGACCGGGCACAAGTGGTTCACCTCGGCGCCGATGGGCGACCTGTTCCTGGTCCTCGCGCAGGCCCCGGGCGGGTTGTCGTGCTTCCTGCTCCCCCGGGTCAGGCCGGACGGCACCAGGAACGGCATGCACCTGCAGCGCCTGAAGGACAAGCTCGGGAACCGGTCGAACGCGTCGGCCGAGGTTGAGTACGACGAGGCCCTGGCCTGGCTGGTCGGCGAGGAGGGGCGAGGGGTCCGCACCATCATCGAGATGGTGAACATGACCAGGCTGGATTGCGTGCTCGGCGCGGCGACCGGGATGCGGGCCGGCGTTACGCTCGCGGCGCACCACGCCAGGCACCGGATGGCCTTCGGCCGCACGCTGGCCGAACAGCCGCTGATGGCCGCGGTCCTGGCCGACCTGGCCCTCGAGTCCGAGGCGACCACGACGGCGGCGTTCCGCCTGGCCGGGGCCACCGACCGGGCGGCGCGCGGGGACGAGCAGGAGGCCGCGTTCCGGCGCCTGGCCCTCGCGGCGACCAAGTACTGGGTCTGCAAGCGCGCCCCCGGGCACGCCGCCGAGGCGCTGGAGTGCCTGGGCGGCAACGGTTACGTCGAGGAATCCGGCCTGCCCCGGCTGTACCGCGAGGCGCCGCTGGGGTCGATCTGGGAGGGCTCGGGCAACGTCGCGGCCCTCGACGTCCTCCGGGCCCTGGCGCGGGAGCCGGAGGCGGCCGAGGCGTTCCTCGCCGAACTTGACGCCTCGGCCGGCGCCGACCACCGCCTGGACCAGGCGATTACCCGACTACGCAAGGAGTTCGCCGACCCCGCCGAAGCGCGCGCCCGCCATCTGGCCGAGGCCGTGGCACTCGCCCTCCAGGGCGCCCTGCTGGTCCGGTACGCGCCCCCGGCCGTCGCCGACGCGTTCGCCGCGTCCCGCCTGGCCGACGACTCCTCGTGGGGTCACGCCTACGGCACGCTCCCGTCCGGCCTCGACACCGCAGCCATCATCGCCCGCGCCACCCCCGAACTCCTCCCATGCTGAACCGCCAGTGAGCGAGCCGACGGGGCGCGGTGCCGCCTGGACTGAGGAGCGAGGAACGAGCGACGAGGGAAGGAGGCACCTTAAAGCGCCCCAGAGGCGAGCGGGGAAAGCACTGACTGTGCGGTACGGGCCGCGGCCCGAGCACGTCATCGACCTGTGGCTCCCGCCGGGCCAGCAGGGCCGCCGGGCCGCCGCGCCGCTGATCGTGCTCGTCCACGGCGGGTTCTGGCGGCCCGCCTACGACCGGACCCACCTGCGCCCGATGGCGCAGGCGCTCGCGGCCGCCGGGAACGTCGTGGCGGTGCCCGAGTACCGCCGGGCGGGCATGGCCGAGGAGGGCTGGACGGGCCCGTTCAACGACATCGCCGCGGCCCTGGACCGGGCCGGCCCGCTGGCCGAACCGCACGGCGCGGACCCCGGCCACCTCACCTGGGCGGGCCACTCGGCGGGCGGTCACCTGGCGCTGTGGGCGGCGGCCAGGCCGGGATTGCCGGCCTGCTCGCCCTGGCGCGGGCCGTGCCCGGCCACGCACGTTGTTTCGCTGGCGGGGTGCAATTCATTGCGCCTGTGCGCGGAATGGAACCTGGGCGCCGGGGCGGTGCGCCACCTAATGGGCGGCGGGCCCGAAGAGGTCCCCGAGCGCTACGCGCTGGCCGACCCGGCCGCGCTGCCCCCACCGCCGGTTCCCGTCACGCTCGTTCACGGCAACGACGATGACACCGTGCCGATCGCCATGAGCCGCCTGTTCCGCGCGGGACGGCTCGTTGCGATCCCCGGCGCGGGGCATTTCGACCTCATCGATCCGCTGAGCCCCGCCTGGCCCCAAGTCCTCGCGGTGCTGACCGGCATTGTTTTGCCATCGTTAAAAAGAGCTGTGCCTCCCGCGTTCTGGCGACGCAGGAGGACACAGCATCTTCGAAAGGGGCCGGTGCCGGGCCGCGACCCTAGTTTCCGGTGGCCGCCCGGAACCTGACGACCAATTCGGCCGGCACGCGACCGCGGTCCTTCACCTCGATACCCTGCGCCTTGGCCCACTCACGAACCTCCGTGGTGTTCAGGCCGCTGGCCGACGCCCTGCGGCCACTCCTGGCCGGCCGCCGGGCCGTGGCCCCGCTGCTGCTCCGGCGCGCGGCTTCGACGTACTTAGCCAATGCCTTCCGCAGTGCCGCGGCGTGCGCGGTGTTGAGGTCGATCTCATAGTCCGTACCATCCAGCGCAAAGCGGACGGTGCCCTCGGCGGCACTGCCGTCGATGTCATCAATGAACAAGGTCTGAATCTTCTGGGCCACGTGCACTCCGTTCCCTCGTTTGAATATTGGCCACAATAGATGATAGACGCCGGATAAGCTCACAGCGGCCCCCCTAGTTGAATGAGTGGCGCATTCGTCGGCCCGCCCGGAGCCGATAACCCCGTGTTTTGGCTCGACCTTTGCGACCCAAGGCCCCGTCCGACATCGCGATATTTCCGCCTGGCGGCCGCGAACTACCCACTGTCACTAGTTCGGCACATTGGGATGGTGCTTACGCTGATCAGAGGAATTGCTACCTGAGCGCAATTGCTCCCGGTCAGGGCGTCCACATGCACCGGGGCAGCGAACCACGCGCGCGCGGCGAACCGGATCCGGTCCGGCACCATCGACCGCGGGCCCGCCGCCCCGCGCGGCCGCGTGTCGCGGCACCCGCCGGGCGGCGCCTGCCGGACGCGGCCCGGGCCAGCCCGCAGGCGCGGTCATGCCAGCCGGGAAAAGCCACACCCCTGGCCGGCTTTCTCATCTGACCCAAGACCTTCCGGTGCCGATCGACGTCACCACCGAGATACACGGCCCCGCCCTCGCCGGGGTTCAATCCGATCCGTAAATTCAGGGGACTCCGGGTGATGCAACAATGCCCTGTGGACCTCGAAGCCTATGAGCTGGTCATGCTGCGCAGGCCGGAGAACGCCCCGGACTACGACGACGCCGAGCTGGAGCGGATCCAGCAGGAGCACCTCGATCACCACGCCAGGCTGCGCGAATCCGGCCACGTGGTGACCAACGGCCCGGTCACCGATCAGCCCGACCCGGCGCTGCGCGGGCTGACGTTCTACCGGACCGGCTCGCTGGAGGAGGCCAGGAAGTTCGCCGAGGCCGACCCCGCGGTCGTCGCCGGGCGGCTGACCTTCGACATCATGACCTGGTACTGCCGGCCCGGCACGATGACCAAGCCCGGCCGCCCCGTCTCCCTGTGACAGGCATAGACGAGAGCGAGCTGACCAGCGCGGGGCGGGGCGGCGTTACCCTTGACGGGCTGGCCGGCGGCGTCCAGCGCACCATCGACGCGGCCGTGCTGCGCCGCTGCTGTCGCGAGCTCAGGGAGCAGATCGACCCCCGCGGGCTGCGGCTGGCGAACGCGATCGTGACCGGGTGTCTCGATCTCACCGGACTGGTGGTGCCGTTCTCGCTCCGCTGGTCGTGCTCAGCCGCAGCACCATCGAAGGCCGGCTGCAGTTCACCGGCGGGTCGTTCACCTGCCCCGCCCCGACGGACCGCAACCTGAGCGGGTGTTCCGCGAGCACGGGCACCTGAGCGAGGCCGAGCAGATCCTCATGGCCCAGCGCCGGCACGCCGCCCGGGTCGACCGGTCCCACGCGATCTGGCCCCGGCGGGCGGTCGACGCGATCTACGCCGCCATCGGCTACGGATACCGGCCGACGCGCGTGCTGTGGGCCCTGGCGATCCTGCTCATCCTGGTGGCGGGCCTGGCCCGGCTCTCCAGGAGCCCGTGACCATCGTTACCGACCTGTGACCATCGGGTCGTCGCCCGTTTTGCCTGCCGACCGTCCTAACCGGTTGAGCGCGCGTTTGGCGCGCCCCCGATCGGTTGGCCTGACGGTTTTGTTGAAGGGTTGGAAACACATGAGAATCACGATTCGCCGCGTGGCGCTGATCGCGGCATCGGTCGCCGCGGTGGCCGGCGCCGTGGCCGGGGCCGCTACCGCGGCCCCGGCTTCGGCCTCGGCCCCGTCCTGGCACATCGTCAAGCAGGTCCATAACGGTTCTCTTGGTACCTTCACCGCGGTGACGGCGGCGGGCCCCGACGACGCGTGGGCGTTCAATGCCGGCTCCGTCCCGACCGCCTGGCGGCTCAGCGGATCGGCCTGGACGCAGGTCCCGTTCCCCGGCCTGGCTAACGAGCGGGTGGTCGCGGCCGGGGCGGTGTCGGCCAGCGACGCGTGGGCGTTCACCAGCAACGGCACGCAGTCCCGGGTCCTGCGCTGGAACGGGACCACCTGGACGGTTGAGCGGTCGTTCTCGCGGGTGATCGGCGGCGCCGCCGTGCTGGGCGCGTCGGACGTGTGGGTGTTCGGCGAACCCGACATCCCCGGGCAGGGCCTGGGCGCGTGGCACTATAACGGCCGCGGCTGGTCCCAGCCCGCGTCGGGTCACGGTCTAGAAGGCGGCAGCGGTCTGTCGGCCGGCGACATCTGGGCCTTCGGGGGCGCCGACGTGGCCCACTGGAACGGGTCGGCCTGGTCCCGTACCTCGCTGGCCTTCCTGCTGCCCGCCAGGCAGCAGCTGAACGACCCGATGATCACGGGCATCTACGCGCAGTCCCGCGACAGCGTCTACGCCATCGGCAACGGCGACCTCCAGGACGAGGGCGGCCCGCTGGTCATCCTGCACTGGAACGGATCGGCGTGGTCCCGCGTGGCGCAGGGCAACTACGGGTACGGCACCTTTCCGCTCCAGCAGGTCAGCCCGGACGGTCACGGCGGGCTCTGGATTCCGATACCCGGCTACGCCGGCCTCAGCCTGAGGGGCTACATGCTGCACTACTCGGCCGGGCACCTGACCGTAGCCGGCCTGCCGTTCGGGCCCTACCGGATCAGCGTCGACGCGGTGGCGCTCATCCCGGGCACCACCGACCTGCTCGGCGGCGGCGAGACCCACGCCTACGCCAACCCGGGCAGCAACATCGCG
>Ga0187817_10000399_pt1 | contig 18240 bp, 15 predicted proteins | sample NC_wetland_sal_i_17_FD_132431 | JGI IMG/M metagenome (GOLD analysis project Ga0187817, IMG submission 132431) | Wetland sediment microbial communities from Neuse River Estuary, North Carolina, USA - SO4_2 | ecosystem: Environmental > Aquatic > Freshwater > Wetlands > Sediment | place: USA... | reverse complement strand
GCTAAAAGTGACCACTCCCACCATAATTATCAGGCTATCAAGGAGGACACCTACCCGCGCCTGGGCCTCTAGCGGTCGACGAGGCAGCAAAAAGATGGCCAGCAGCACGAAGGGATAGGACCCCAGATAGCCTGCGTCAGCCCAGGAAGGAAAGAGCACAGGCAGGTGGGCGATATTCTCGTTGTACGTCCAGATCGCCTGTCCTATGATATAACTCAGGATGCCCAGGCCGAGCAGCAGCGGGACCCATCGCTGGACAGGGTTTATCCCAGCAGCTCCTGGCAGTAGTGAACGAACAGGCGGCCACATGCGTCCACTCCCTGGCAACCAGAGCGGGAGCGTCAGGAACAAGCCTACCCCTTCGAGCAGTCCCTGTATGAGATTGTCAACCAGGGTCACCGTTTGTGGAGTTCCTGGTTTGCTAAGCAAGTAGACGACAAATAGCCCACTAAGCAGGAGAACCAGGACAAGACCCTTGTCGGGGAATCGCACCTCCTGCTGTTTCATGACTTCCATCACATCGTTCCTTTTCCAGATATGAACAAACCATCAAAGCCCAATATCACCCCTGACTCTCCTCCTCCAACTCCTTCAGCAACTTCTGATCCAGCTTACTACTCACATCCAACTTCGCGAACAGGTCAGGTCGCCGTTCCCGTGTCCTTCTCAACGACTCCTTGCGTCGCCAGCGGGCAATCTGCGCGTGATGCCCCGAGAACAAAATATCCGGCACGCGCCAGCCGCGAAACTCGGGTGGGCGCGTATACTGTGGATACTCCAGCAAGTTCTCACTATGCGACTCCTCCTGGATAGACGCATCCGCCCCAAGCACGCCAGGGATGAGGCGACTCACAGCATCGACCACGACCATAGCCGCTAACTCACCACCCGTCAGCACATAATCACCGATCGAAAGTTCATCGGTCGCCAAATGCCGGCACACACGCTCATCGACCCCCTCGTAATGCCCGCAGAGCAACGTCACACGCGACTCCTGCGCCAGCGTACGAGCAATCTGCTGGTTGAAAAGCCGTCCCTGGGGACTCAATAGAATAATCGGCCCACCCTGGTAGACAGCCTCAACCGCCGTAAAAATCGGCTCAGGCTTCATCACCATGCCGACGCCACCACCATAGGGATAATCATCGACCACATGGTGTTTATCGCTGGTTGCATCGCGGATATTGTGCAGTGCGATGCTGAGCAGCCCACGCTCCTGCGCCCGCTTGAGCATACTCTCAGCGAACGGACCCTGAAACATATCAGGAAAAAGCGTGAAGATATCGAAATGCATGTGTCCTCAACTCCAGTGTTTTGTGTTACAATAACACTGCTGTCCATTGCTGGCAAGTAGTGAAAACACGGGGTCTACTTTGTCCTTATCCCAAGCCCAACAGTCTGAGGATTTGCATGACCAAACCACCATCCTCATCGGCAGCGCCATCCGGCTGCTGTGTGGTGAGGCTGGCGTCTTTGTCGTATCCGGCGAAGCCTTCGACCCTCAGAGTAGCCCAGAGTTTACCCTGTATCAGCTTGACGCTGATGCATTGCCGGTGCTACTATCAAACATCCGGGAGGGCGTTCAGCCGACCTCGGCCTGCCCCCTCGTCGTCAGCCCAGTATCGCCAACGTTAGTTACACAGCTTGGACTCTTTCACGACGATAACGGCGGCCCGTCTGAAGGAAAACTGCCGCTTATTGAACGTTGTTCATTACGCTTGCAGGACAATGCAGGCATACTGGGAGTCATACATTATTTGCGACCGGCAGGAGCATATTCCTGCTTTGAACGACACACCGATGGTTCACTGCGGCTGTTCATCGCACACCTGGCCGCCGGTCTGCGCGCTATCTTGAAATCACAAGCATTGATGAAAGAGCAGGGACGATTGGCCGCCATCTTCCACTATAGTGCAGAAGGCATCCTCATCGTCGATGATGCGCAGCGCATCATCGACTTCAACCCGGCCATGGAGAAACTGACCGGCTGGCGTGAAAGTGAGGTCCTGGGTCGTCCCTATCATGAAGTACTGCGCCCTAAGGATCGCCAGGGGAACACTTTGGCATGGCAAGACTCGCCGATTCTGCAAGCGTTTGCAGGACAAAACGTCGTGAATCGAGAGATGGTCATTTCCACGTGCGATGGGCAGCGTTTCGCAGTCTCTGTGACCGCTTCGTGTGTGCGTTCAGCTAAAGGTGAACCGATGAATGGTATACTCAATGTGCGCGATATCACCCGTGAGCGAGAACAGGAGGAACAACGTTCAACTTTCATCTCTGTGATCTCGCACGAACTGCAAACGCCGATAGCCATCATCAAAGGCTATGCCTCGACGTTGGCGCGCACCGACGCCATGCTCGATCCAGAAGCATTACGTTCACGCCTGCTGGCCGTAGAGGAGGAGGCAGACCGTCTGAATAAACTGGTAGGCAACCTTCTCTATGCTTCACGCATTCAGGCCGGTGGTTTGCAGATGGAGATCGCACCGCTTGATCTGGCGCGTCTCGTTCAGGGAGTTGTACGTCGTCTGCGTGCCAAAAGCCCGGACTGTTCCGTGACCCTCGATATCCCACCCCAACTTCCCACGGTCATGGCCGATAGAGATCGTATCGAAGAGGTGTTACAAAACCTGCTTGATAACGCCATCAAGTACTCGCCCCAGCATCCGACCGTGACGGTCACATGTCGAGCCACCGGTGATGAGGTGATTGTCAGCGTGAGCGACGCTGGCATAGGTATTTCACTGCGCGACCAGGAACAGATTTTTCATCGTTTCCAGCGTATTGGTAACCATTTGACATCTACATCGCCGGGAGCAGGTTTAGGATTATACATCTGCCGGGCCATCGTCGAAGCCCACGGAGGACAAATTTGGGTTGAGAGCACCCTGCACGAGGGGTCTACATTTTCGTTTAGTTTACCGCGTGCCGAGAAAGCACAATTACCTATGGTGGTGTTTTAATGGAGAAGGAAGCATTTGATCCGCGCAACATGACTATTTTAATTGTGGACGATGAGCCACGTATTCGTGATTTCGTGCGTATGAACCTGGAACTAGAGCACTATCATGTCGTCGAAGCAAGCAACGGTATAGAAGCACTGGACCAGCTGCGCGAGCACCTGCCCGACCTGGTCGTGCTCGACGTCATGATGCCGGAAATGGATGGTTTCGAGACACTACGCAGCATTCGCGAAGTCTCAACAGTCCCGGTCATCATGCTCACTGTGCGCCAGAACGAACAGGACAGAATACACGGACTCGACCTGGGAGCCGATGATTACATTGCCAAGCCTTTTAGCCCACGTGAGCTGCTCTCGCGCATCCGTGCGCTGCTCCGTCGTTCACTCATGCCCGCGCCGGCGCGTAAGACGGAGATTATCGTTGACCCCGACCTGAAGATCGACTTCTCGCGACGTGAAGTAATTGTGTGCGGGAAAAAGGTCGTGCTGCGTCCAACAGAATATCGTCTCCTTTATCACCTGGTGAATAATGCCGGGCGTTTACTGACACACGAAACACTCCTCTCCAAAGTGTGGGGGAGCGAATATCGTGATGAGGCGCACTACCTTCGTCTCTACATTACCTACCTACGCCAGAAGATCGAGCAAGACCCTGCGCACCCAAAGTATATCTTGACCGAACGCGGTGTAGGCTATCGTTTCAAAGAACTGAAAGGATAAGAACAACACTGTCATGCTGAGCGCAGCGAAGCATCTCTCTGCCCGTCGAGACAGACCCTTCGCTGCGCTCAGGGTGACAATCGCAGCGATAAGGAGAAAAACAATGAATAAAAAAGAACGTGTTGATGCTGCTCTACGCGGAGACCCGGTAGATCGTGTCCCGGCGAGCATGTGGGGTCACGACTTTGAACGCGAATGGAACCCAAACACACTGACCGAAGCAATGGTTGAGAACTTCGCCCGCTACGACTGGGATTACATGAAAGTCAACCCACGTGCTTCCTACCATGTCGAAGGTTGGGGAGTCAAGGTTCGACCTTCGGGCGAGAGGTACAAAGCGCCAATCATCGAAGATACTCCTATCAAAACCGCCTCCGATTGGAAACGCCTTCGCCCATTGGAACCGGACGAGGGCGTGCTGGGCGAACAACTACAAGCCTTGCAATTCATTAATCACTCGATTGGCTATGACGCTTACTTCGTGCAGACCATTTTTTGTCCTCTCGGTGTCGCCAAATACCTGGTCGGCAATAAGAGCGAACTGGTGCAACAGACCATCCGCGAGGACCGAGCCGCCATGCATGCCGCGTTACGCGTAATCACCGAAACGTTTACCACTTATGCAATTGCCTGCCTCCAACAGGGAGCCAGTGGCATCTTCTACGCAACCAATGGCTGGGCCAGTGAAGGTATGCTCACCGAAGACCAGTATCGTGAATTTGGCGAGCAGTACGACTTGGAGTTCCTGGATGGCATTAAGAGCCGCAGCAAGTTCAACATCCTGCACAATTGTGGTTCACATATCTACTTTGACCTCCTCGCCACCTACCCGGTTCAGGCGATAAATTGGGCAGCCACCCTCGAGGGCAATCCTGACCTGCGCGAAGGAAAGCTGCGTTCTGGCAAAGCCGTCATGGGGGGCATAAGCGAAAAAACAACCCTGAAGTCTGGTTCACCAGACCAGGTACGTGAAGAGGTAGAGAAAGCGTTGGACCTCACCGGTGGCAGGCATTTCCTGCTTGCTCCTGGCTGCTCTATTCCGCCTGAGACGCCTGCACAAAACCTGGCAACCATTCGTATTGCGCTCTCTTGAGAGTCGTTGCGTTGCCAGCTACCCTTGCAGCTAACGTGCCTGTATGCTATACTCAACTTCGAGAACAGAAAGTTACAGCAGCAAATAGACTGACAATCAGCGAGCGGCGCGACCCCCGTCGCGCCATATTCTTTTGGTTTCGAGTCGTTAGAAGGAGGAGAGCGACAGACTGTCCCTGCGCTCATGAGACGTATGGAGCGGTATCGAACGATACGGGCTTATTCTGCCGGTGGGGTGGTATTTCGCCTTATTCTACGAGACCCCACTGAGGATAGCCAGGCTATCGACCAGCAGATGGCTGGACAGCATCCGCGTGATGTATCTATAGAAGTGGCACTTGTAGGGCGTAGCCATCCTGGTATCTGGGCCTTACCCAAAGGAACGCCCCGACCAGGGGAAACCATTGAACAGGTGGCGGTACGTGAAGTACAGGAGGAAACCGGATTACAAGTACGCCTGATTTCCTATCTTGGCAGTATCACCTATTCGTTTGTGCGCAGTAAGGTACGCTATCATAAACAGGTGCGCCATTTCCTCCTGGAAGCCATTGGCGGTGATACAGCCCTGCACGATCAGGAGTACGACGTGGTGGAATGGTTTCCCTTGCCCGAAGCATCTCGTCGCTTGACCTATCAGAATGAGGTCAACATTCTCTATCAGGCAGAAGCAACTTTACAGCGTTGGTTACAGAATCGGCCCAAGGAAGGAATCACATAGCCGTATGCAAAACCAGCCGCGCTATAGATTCGCCCGGCGTATCCTTTTCCCTTACAGTGGAGAGGAGCCACTCACACTAAGACAAGGGCTGCGCGTCATCATGGGATGGGCATTGTTTTTTCCCCTGTCAATGTCTCTTTGCACACTGCTGATTTGCCTTTTTGGGGCATTCCCTTTGCACAAAACGGTACTCTTCCTCCTGCTCACCTTTCTTTCAGGATTCTTCGTCTTTGGCATCCTTGGGTGGATCACAGTGAGCCTGAGTAACCGGGCTGCTCACATTCGCCAGCAATTGAAAGCCCGCACAGGGTATTGGTAAAAACGGAGGTAGATATGGATCTTAGCGTCGAAGGCAAAACTGAGCGTATCCCACCTGGCTCGCATATCTGCCAGCTCTATAGCAAAGTGACAGAGATTCCAGGTGTAACCGCGCGTCTGATGCGGGTAGGGCTTTCACTCTCGGAAAAATGCTTGTTTGCTGCCGCCCCGACACAGATCAATGAACTACGTGAAGAGCTTCAGAAGTTGCAGGTTGATGTGGGTGGACTGATCGAAACAGGTCAATTGGTGTTACATGAGGAGCGCGAGATGTTTCTGGCGAACGGCAACCGCTTCGATCCCTATTTTTTGCTCTCCTCCCACCAAACCTTTATTGCCCAGGCACTGCGCGAAGGTTGGCAGGCGGTGCGTATCTCAATTGATATGACCTGGCTCACCAGAAATGTCGCTACTCCTGAGCAGATCCTCAAGTATGAGGCAGCTTCTGATGCGGTCTTTACTTTTCAAAATGCTCCCATCATTGCATTGATGCACTACGATTATGGCAAATTACAGCCCAACCTCGTGGTGGAGATGCTCAAATTACATCCTATCTCTGTAGTCGGTAAATACATCAGACGTAACCCCTACTACTTGAATTCAGAGCAATATATGCTCAAGATTCTACGCATCAACCGCGAACGAGAAAAGGGTAAAGGAAACACATAGTCAAGATATCCCAGCAATGCTGGGATATCTTGACTATGTGTTTAAAAATCCAAACTGAACGAACTGCCCAGGTTTAAATTGCTTGAACCGCCTGCCTGTTGTGCTCCCTCGGGAGTGGGCGGATGATAACTCATCGACTGGATACCCACACGTCCTGGCCCGGTGAAACGGTTGAGTATGAAGGAAGCGCCGGCTACCAAACCGCCGATAGCACCCAGAATGCCTCCACCACGCTGCGAACTCGCGACCGTAGTAGTCATCATCTGCACGGATGGATCCTTCCACAACCACGCGCCAGGCTCAATATCGAGTGTCTCCCCCGGAGCAAGCATCTTCTCAAAGACATTCCCATAGCCGTGTAGCAGTACCAACCCTTCACCACCGCGAGCAGTAAACTGGTCAATAAATAAGCCTGTACGGCTAAACAGGATGTTCGTTGCCCCTTGCACAAAAGTAAAGCCGTAATCAACATTGCCTGTGGCCACCAGAAATTGGTGTTCGCGTACTTCAACCATCTGCCCCGGTTGCAGACGCAAAGCCACGATCTGACCTACAGAATCGCGGGAGAAGGCAATGTTCCCCGGTCCATGTGCTTCACTGATGAAGATTTGCAGACCTGCAAAAAAGCGTTTGGCCATGCCTTTGAACGATTTGAAGCCGATCTGCACTCCTGGGTGTTTCCAGAGCAGAATGTGATGCTCAAAGTAGATAGTGAGCTGATTGCCAAGCAAAACATCTACGACCGGCACGAGTTCGCCATCGATTGAAACCGTCATATCCCCTATCTTCAATGGCCCCTTTGGGTTATGCAGTTCGGCTTTCGGAACAGAGGCACCAAACATGCTATTCGCGTATTCTTCATACTGATTGGGTGGCACATATGCCCCTTGCGGTGCGGCTCCATACTGGCCAGGTGGTGGTGGTGCATATTGCCCCTGAGGGGGTGCTCCATATGGACTTTGTGGCTGAGATGCCATTAGCGCAGCAGGCATGGGTGAACCACACCTATCGCAGAATTTTACTCCATCGGCCACCTGGTTTTGACAGCGAGGACAAATCATCATTTTGATCTCCTTTTGTAACTCTTCAGGTACCCTCCTCGAGCCGCCTGCGGCGGCAGATGAAGAAAGGAAGCGGGGACACCCCGCGCCCCGGCAAGGGGACTGCGTCCCCCTGCACCCCCTGCTGATGATAGCAGCATTGGCCTCAAAATACAAGAGGTATTATACCAGGGTAGGTGCATGTGCTCCTCCCTGGTATAATACCTCTTGTATGAGCCACAATCCCCCCCGATTGCGTCCTCAACAGTTGCAAGCCCCGAAGGTGCTTATGTTCCTACAATACGAAGCTATCTGCGAGCTGATTGCGGGTATTGCTATTGTCCCGCTTATCGCTGTTCAGATTCACCGTCTGTTGGCCACCTGTCTGGCGCATATTCTGCGGGTAGCCACCGTTAGCCTGGGATGAGTTTGCTGGCAATCCGGCCTGCGAGTTCTGCAAGCTTTGTAGGCTCTGTAACGCAGCTTGCGTTTGTGCACCCATTGGCACTGGCGCTCCGGGCTCAGTCGCAAGCTGAACAGTCTTACCTTCGATGATGACCGCGATACCTACGCCTCGTCGTAGGTCGCTGAGTTGGCGGCGCAACTCGCGATTCTCAGCCTCTAAAGCATCCATCAACTTTTTCTGCTCGAGCAGCATCTGGGCAATGCCCTCAAAACCAGCGCTAGCAGCACGATCCATAGTGAACTCCTTCTGAGTAATTCCTGCTACCCAACAATTCTAGAACACGGGCGGAGGCAAGCTCCCCCTCCCGGCACCACACCACTCCCGCTCCTACAACTATCACGGCACACAACGGGCGGAGGCAAGCTCCCCCTCCCTACGCCACACCACTCCCGCCCCTACAATGTCGCACCCAACAAGGGTACGACCCTGTCCCAAATGACTGCTGCAACGCCTGTCTTGGGCATTACAGGCAAGTCCTCTACCTCGCCACTTGCATGAAAGATGAGAACTTTGTTTGTCTCTGTGCCAAAACCACTATCGGGGCGACTGACATCATTTGCCACGAGCAAATCCAGACGCTTCGCTGTCAATTTAGCGCGTGCATTCGCTACCAGGTCTTGCGTCTCAGCAGCAAACCCCACTCGCACTAAACGCCGTTGTGATTTCTCATTCCCTTTCCATTCATTGGTCGCATCGGCCAGTTCCTTCAATATGTCCGGATTCTGCACAAGACGAATATTGAAGCCTTCCTGGTCACCCATTACCTGCCCTCCAGGCAGGGCACTCCATCCGGGGGATGGGTATCCTGCTCCAGCACTCTCCTTCTTCAACTTTTGTGCCATCGGCGCTGCGGGCCGGAAATCCGCAACAGCAGCACTCATCACCAACACATCCGCATTAGCGATCGCACTGCGAACCGCATCGCGCATCTGTATAGCCGTTTCTACAGCTTGCAGTTGCACACCGTAGGGAGCTTCGAGCGAAACAGGGCCGGAGATCAGAATCACGTATGCGCCGCGGTCTCTTGCCTCCGTCGCAAGAGCATAGCCCATCTTTCCTGATGAATGATTCCCTACGAAACGCACCGGATCAATAGGCTCGTGTGTTCCACCCGCCGTCACCACAACTCGACGACCAGCCAGGTCACCATTGCGTCCAAGTGCCATACTGATAGCACCTAGTAACACCGGCGTCTCCGGTAGTCGACCTGGCCCAATAGCTCCCGAAGCCAGTCGCCCTACCTCAGGCTCCACGATCAATGCCCCACGCTCCCGCAACAAAGCCAGATTTGACTGTGTTGCTGCATGTGTATACATATCGTGGTACATCGCAGGAGCTAGCAGTAACGGCGCTCTTGTCGCCAAAGCCACAGCAGTCAGCATATTATCTGCTATACCATAAGCCAACTTTGCAATGGTATTGGCTGTTGCCGGCACCACTACCAACAATTCGGCTTCCTCTGCCAACGCAATATGCGTCTCCGCCGCTTGCCCCGAAGGTTCCCAAAGATCGATATACACACGCCGGTGACTCATGGTCGCGAATGTCAGTGGCCGGACAAAGTCCTCTGCGTGCTCCGTCATGATCACATCTACAAGTGCACCTGCTTGTTGCAACTGGCTTACCAGCTCAACTGCCTTGTAAGATGCAATCCCCCCACATATACCGACGATAATGCGCCTGTTGCGTAACATAGTTGCTTGCATGTTCTCTCAATCTCGACAAACTCGATCCGAATGAGAACAATGGTACAATAACATACGATGATACCTTACGCAAAAAAATACCAAGAAGTACCATTTTAGAATATGGCACGGGATCGTTCGTCCGAAACGGCTTTTACCCACGAACATCCTTGCGCTTGAGGAAGTAGACGGTCAGGGTAGCGAACGCCACAAACATCACGATCAGGGCAAACCAGACCAGCAAAAGGTGTTCGATGGCTGCAGCATGTGCCGCTCCCTGGTTCAGGGAAACGAACAGGTCGCCGCGATATGGACAGTTGCCGGGGGAGGTGACATACGAACAATCATCTTGCCCCAACTTGTCGCTGTGCAGGCCAATCGACGTTCCCAGGCCTGCGTTCGCCCAGCCAGATGCGAAGAACACGCCAATAAACTTCAGGAAAGGGGTGTCCAGCGAGAAAATGACGCCTGCGAAGATTACCTGCGCGACCATGATGATCGGGATGATGCTCAAAGCCCGGTCATTATTGGGTGCAGTCGCCGACACCATCAATCCCAACATCAAGCCCGCCAGCGATGTCAGTGCCAGCGTGATGTAGACTTCCAATACTGGCGGCAGAAGCACACCCTGCTGCAAGGGCGCTTTCAGATTGACGAAGAACACCAGCACCGCGCTTTGCAGCAAGCAGAGCAACCCCAGTACTATGATTTTGGAGAACAGGTAGGGGACGAGGCCCAGGTTGACCGCCCGCTCTCGCCGATAGATAGCCACCTCCTTGACGATGGCCCCGGCCCCGTTGATGCAGCCGAAGAACACCGCCGCAAAGTCCATGATGAAGAGGATCTCCTGCGCATCCGCACCTGACCCCGGTCTGATCGCATTGTTCAATACTTGATCGGGTGTTTGGCCTTGATTAGCGACAAACTGTTGCCCTTGCTGCGTCTCGAGCGCCAGCACCACGCGCTCGCAGTTATGCGAGATGATAGGGCCACTAGTGTCGGTGATATTCGCTCGTGTGGGGCAGTCAGCCACACTGGTAGCGAAGAAGATGTCGCCTCTCGCCAGGAAGAAGAGGATGATCCCGATCACCGGCGCTTGCAACAGCAAGATTGCCAGGTTCCCTTTATCGTTCCAGAGCAACTCGAGAAACCGGCTGGAGAGCAGCCAGAACTGCTTCCGGGGATTACCTCGCTTGGGCGGGGTGACCCCTCCGGTCTGCTGCTGTTGGACGTTGGCACGCCCTGCCGGTCCCTGTTGGAGAGGAGCTGCCACATACTTCTGGAAGTCGGTCGACGCCCTGAATTTCTCCTCTGCCTGCTTCGGGATGTCGGGATTGTTCTCGGTCGGCTCAAGGGTGCTGTAAATCTCGGCGAAGTCGGCCTTGTTGAAGTAGACCTTGGCCTCCTCAGGTGGGCCATAATAGGCCAGGCGCCCGCCCTGAGCCAGGAAACAGACGTAGTCACAGGAGTTGATATTATTGGTGGCATGGGTCACCAGCACAATGGTGTGGCCTTTGTCAGCCAGGTTGCGCAGCAAGAACATCATCTTGCGATCCAGCCCCGGGTCCAGCCCCGAGGTCGGCTCATCCAGGAAGAAGACACTGGGATTGGCCAGCAGTTCCAATGCGATAGAGACGCGCTTGCGCTGCCCACCGGAGAGCTTGCTGACCAACAGATGGCGCCGGTGGGACATCTCTACGTCTTCGAGCACCTCATAGATACGTTGCCGGATCTGCGCTCTGGTGAAGTCCTCCGGCAGGCGCATCTTGGCGGCATAGTAGAGGGCCCGCTCTACAGTGAGATTGCGGTGTATGATATCATCCTGGGGCACATAGCCCAACTGCGCGCTGAAGGCGGCCAGGTGATGATAGTAGTCCTGCCCGTTGTAGAGCACAACTCCCTGTTGGGCTGGGCGCAGGCCATTGAGGGCATCCAGCAGCATGGATTTGCCTGCCCCTGAACCCCCAACCACTGCCACAAACTTGCGCGGGGGAATGGCAATCGAGATGTCATCAATGAGAATGACTTCACGATTGCCGACCTTCTTGAGATGTAGGGCGTCGATACGAATGCTGCCACGCTCGTCGTGCTGGGTCAGTTGGGTGCCAGTGTAGATGAGCTTGAATGGACCGATGCGCACCTCATCACCGGGTTTGAGCAGTTGACTGTTAACTTGCTGCGCGTTGACGAAGACATGATTCGTGCTGCCCTGGTCAACAATGCGGTAGCCCCCTGGCACCTGTTCCAGACGGGCATGGTGCCCCGAGACCTGCGGATGATTGAGCACAACTGTGTTGTCGGATGCACGTCCGATGTTGATGGTCTTGGCGCCCAAGGGGATCGGGTGAATCTCGGGTACGAGTTCCTGGGACGCGCCGCTGCCATCATCGAAGGTGAGGGTGACCAGCGTGCCATGCTCATCACCAATGCGGAAGATGTCACCGCGGGCCAGCGGCTTGCGGAACTGTTCGTTTCCAACAATATGGCGACCTTGATAGAGCAGTCCATTGAGTGTGCTCTGGCGCGTGGGATGGGGATGCACCAGGATGAACTGGTTGCCATCCCGCACGATCTGGGCATGGAAGCCGGAGACGATGGGTTCGTCTATGACGATATCGTTGGACGGGTCACGTCCGATATTGATCACCTGTTTGGTCAACGGATAGTTTTGTTTCCCCGGATGGACGTTGCTGCTAATCTCTAGTGATGGTGCACCACCTGCACTACCTGGGCCAAACACTACACGTTGTGTTGCCGCATCCTCCAACAATTGCTTTTGGCCTTGCACAGGAGACGGGATGGCTGCCGTAGGAAAAGAGGGTGGCGGAGGCTGTTCAGCAAATGATGATGCAAGAGGGGGCCGATAAATCGGCCCCTACGGGCTGGTCGTTCTGTGGCGGACTGAACTGATCTTGAGGAGGAGCGAACTGAGGACTCACCGGTGCAGGACTATATGGCACGCGTTGCCTGTCTGGAGGAGGCGGAGTTGGTCTTTGCACTCCAGGGCGACCGCTAGGGATCGCCCCTACGATGAAAAGAAACGACGTCCCTGGTCCCACACTAATGGTGTCGTGGTCATTGATTATCGCTTGCTGCACTTCACGCTTATTGACGATGAGACTGTTCTGCGGACTCAGTTTCTCTATAGTCCACTGCGATCCATTATAGAGAAGTCGTGCATGAAGTCGCGAAACAGTCGGGTCAGAAATAACAATGTCGTTGCCTGGTTCCCGTCCAATCGTGATAGTCGTTTTGTTGATCGGAAAGGTACTTCCTGCTAGTGGCCCGCTTAGGAATTGTATCGATCCCAAGCCTGGTGGTCGGTTGACTACATCCATACAAAATGCGGCATGGAGACCCGTCCCCCTTTAGGGGACTGGAGGAAATGCCGCCTCTCCTTTCTGTGTATACCCGTACCCGTCTGCTTTTTGGAGGACCTGGCAATACTTTTTGCCAATATCGGTCACTTTGCCTTTGTTGGTGGAGATGGTAAAAGCTCCTTTTGCCTTGACTGACACCCTGCCTGTGTGGACTCCAGGATTCTTGAGATGAGCGGGAACGGCCGCTTTGACGATATCACCCGTATGAAATGGGTGCAAGAAGTGCTTTGCTTTGGGGTTGGTACGAGGAAAGCCGAACTCATTCATTAAGCACATCTGGCGAGAGCCATGCCCGTTGGCGGTGATGAGCAGTGGCTTGATCTGATTGACCTGCAGCATCGGTGGCGTACTGGCACCCACACACGCAGCATCTAACCAGTGCGCTTTGGGCAGGTTTCGAAGCTGGCGGTTGTACTTCGTCATCCCGCCGCTGCCACACTCTATGGGGAGTCCTGTCTCCTTCAAGTGCTCGAAGAGTGCCCATCTCGTCGAGTTGACTGCAGTGGCATCTTTGAGTGCGGCTTTGGCCTGGGCTTGGATCTGCTTGAGGAGATCGGGTTTCTTTGCCAGGAATACGGCGATATCCTGGGTGCCCTTGCGTTTGTTGCAGGATTCACAGGCCAGGCAGAGATTACTAATGCGGTCAGTGCCTCCGTTGGCATGGGCCACAATATGCTCGATCTGCAAGGGAACGTTCTGCTTGCCACAGTACGAGCATGCTCTGCCCCACTTTGCTAAGAGATACTCACGACACTCATAGCCTGCAAGCGTCCCCTGCTGGTATTGGATGCCGCTTATTTCTGGGTTCTGCATGAGGTGGAGATCGAAGCGAACGAGTTCCAGACTGATCGCCCTGATGGGGCAAAGTTTGCGCAGGCGCTTCACCCAGGTCACGATGTTGAACACTCTGCTCTTTAAGGAAGGGGCAAGCCAGCCCTGTGGCCTGCTGCGATTCTGAAACCTGGGCTTGCGGTATCTGCTATGGCGTGCTCTTCTCCCACGGCGGACCGCTCGGCGGTCGTCGAGCGCCTTCTTGATCGCCTGGCTGCGGTGCGCAAGCTCTGCGGCAAAAAGCACCTGGCCGCTTTCATCGTCCACAATGGTGATCCCGGTGGTCCGGCTCCCAGGGTCGAGTTTGAGGCGGAGAGGCGGTACCTGCGGCTGCTCGACGGCAACCTTGAGGATGAGTGTAAACGGGTAACGTTTCAGCACGGCAGCTTTGCCGGCCTTGAGCAAGAGGCGTGCTTGGCCTGGATGCACCGGGAAAAGTGGCTGCCTATTGGTATCGACGAGAAACACGAAACTCACGAGATGGCTCCTTTGCTCTTGACAGAGCCTCCGGATGACCCGGGTAATGTGTGCCTTGACAATGTTCAAAACGGTTTCACGTGCAAATCACTGGCTTAACCCTTGTAGACCTGTTTAAATCTGCACCGTAGAGCCTGCGGCTGGCAACGCACCACAGGGTACCTAATTTCGCTCTGAACGTAGCCGAGCTTGCTCAGCTAAGTCTGGACAGGTGAGCTTGTCGAAACAAGCCCATCCCCTTTAGGGGATTGGGTTCCTGACAGTAACTCGGTGACCCACCATTACTTGTGACATACTCTCCCTCTGCAACTCGTTGACATCGATGAATAATAGCAACTGGGCCTTTGCAAGCATGGCGATCGCAAGGGTCCACCCATCCCCACCCAGCCGCCCTCGTCACTACTATACTATGTTCGGGCCGCGATGTATATAGTAGTGGCAAGAGGCGAGCACCAGCCACCTTCAAACCTGATGCAAATCGACATCCCCGGTGCTTACATCCAGCACCAACACCGCACTGGGTGTGGTTGCACTACTGATCAGCGGACCATAGTAACTCGGGGAACCACCATTACTCGTGACCCTAATAGCAAAATCACTCTTGATACTGCCGACGTTGACATTGGCATCCAGGATCACGTTTGTAGTCGCAGGCAAGCTAACGTCCACATTCCCCTTCTCGGCCTGAATCTTAAACATGGGCTGTGGGTTTGCACCGCCGGTCGTATTTAACGCCCCATCGAAAACTACATCTCCGGTGCCTGTCTCCAGATGCGAGCCATCGGCAAGCGTCGAATGGCGCACCGTCACATTGCCAAAGCTATCCTTTACCACCAGCATACCATTCAGCCCATTGACCAGCACATTCCCCACCGATGTATCAGCATTCAGTGCCAATGGCAATCCGGTGTTCTTTACTACACCCGGCGGCAGTGTAATCGTCACATCCATGGCATCGCTATTCTGGCTTAAAATACTGCTGCCTGTATCAGGGAGGATCACACTCACCGTCACGGTATTCGTCGAGCTATCCGCCAGCACCTGTACTGAGATACGCCCAAATTCCTTTTGCGCATCACTGCTGCTGCCTGCCTTGACCTTCTTAACGGTCGTTACCGTCGCTACCGCAGCCCCAGAGTCTACGGAAATGGCGATATCGCCAACCTGGTTATATACCTGTATCTGTGCGATAGTGGCAAGCTGCAATGTCTGCTGACTCTGCTGCATGTAGGTCGATGAATTGCTGACGCCTCCAATGCTGCCACCTGGAACTGGAACGGGATTTGAACCATTACCTGCTATCACGAATACAATGGCAGCGGTAAGCAGAACCACAATCAAAATACCGCCGACACAACCTTTCAACAGACAGGGCCAACTGCCCCGCCGTCTCTGCGCTTGCCCATCTTCCTCCTCATCTTGTCGACGACCTCTGTGTTGTCTAGGGTGTGGCTCATACTCCTCATCGTCTTCATCAGAATCGTCGTCCTGTTCCTCATCCCAGTCTTCCTGCGCTCTATGTCTGTCTCTACTCATAAGGGTAATTCCCTGGTACTTGCAAGGGGTAGTCTGCAATTTTCGACTTCTCTTGCCCATCCATAACAGGCTGTTGATCTTAGCAGTCCCACGATAAATTGGGATACCTGCCCCCGAGGCAGGGTTGCTATACACACTCAGACAATTATACCGTATACTGAGCGAGTTTTCCTCCTTGACATAAGCTCCCACTTTTCATTACCCCGCTCGCACGTTATAATACAGGGACAACCACATTTTAGAACGGCACCGACAAGAGGTGTCCCTATGGCTAGCGACGGGAGTAGTCCTATGGCCAACACACAGCGTTTTCTGGTTCGTTTCTGGGGGGTGCGCGGGAGTTATCCTGCTCCTGGTCCGCAGACAATACGTCACGGTGGCAACACCGCATGTGTTGAAGTTCAAATCGGCACACATACCATTATCCTCGATGCAGGCAGCGGCCTCATCCGTCTAGGTCGTGAACTGTTGCAGCGTAGCAAAGGTGCAGAACTCAACGTCTCCCTCTTCATCACCCATGGCCATGGAGACCACCTGATTGGGTTTCCTTTCTTCACACCCCTGTACGACCCGCGCACCAGAATTAGCATTTTCGGTCCCCGCCTCGCAGGCCAGAGCATCGAGCAACTTATCACTCCCATCATGTCCCCACCGTATTTCCCAGTAGATGTCCGCTCGCTGCCATCGTGTCGCACCTTCCACACAATCACCAATGAAGAGCATATCATCTGGCGTCATGGTGATACCGACCCTACTGTTAGGACCAAACACGAGGATAGCAAAGACATCGAGGCTCGTGTCACCAGCAAGATTACCAACAGCCATCCTCAAAACGGAGCGCTCATCTACCGCATCGAGCACGCCGGTCGGCATCTCGTCTTTGCTACCGACGTGGAGTGGGAGGGGCAGCCTGATGCAGATTTCATCTCACTTGCAAAAGGCGCAGACCTGCTCATACACGATGCACAATACACCAGCGATGATTACAAGCAAGCCAAACAGGGGTTTGGTCACAGCACCGTCAAAATGGCGACAGACGTAGCTCTCGCTGCCCGGGTACGTCGCTTGATCCTCTTCCATCACGAACCAACCTACGACGACAACCAGCTGGACCGCATGGAAGCCGAGGCCCGCGCAAGTTTTGCCAACACATATTCGGCATGTGAAGGTATGGAAATCGATCTTTTAGCATAAGTTTGATGATCCTGGGCTGCTTCGCACCCAGGCTAATCAAAGCCAGAGATGAGAGAAGAAGTATGTTAATAAACGTAATACTGGCATTCATGATTATTGGCTCGTTTTTAGTAGCCATCGCCCTTCACGAATCTGGTCATGCCCTGATGGCCTCCTTGCTGGGCGACTCAACCCCACGCAGCGAAGGACGACAAAGTCTCAGTTTGCGTGCACACCTCGATGCATTAGGGACCATATTGTGCCTTATTCTAGCTTTCTATCCAGCACTGGCTGGCCCGGTGGGTCTTGGTTGGGGAAAACCCGTCAAGACCGACCCCTGGAAGCTGCGTGGAGGTCCCAATGGTGGAACGCTGATCGTGGCATTAGTTGGCCCACTCTTTAGCTTGAGCATCGGCCTGCTCTTCGCACTCTTGCTGCGCGTCATGCCCCTTTCACTGTTTACAAACGACTTTGCCATACGTCTACCGCAGTTGTTGACGGTATTCGCCAGCGTGAATATCAGCCTGGCCATCTTCAACCTCATCCCTCTCTATCCTCTCGATGGTTACCAGATCGTCTACACCCTTCTACCAACCCGCCAGGCCGTGCAGTTCGCTAAATCTGTCCCTTATGGACCGTTTATCATCCTGGCACTCTTCTTTTTATTGCCGTTCCTGGCTCAGTTCACCGGGCTTGGCGATTTGTTTATCTTCCGTATTCCCTATTATGTGCTCATAGGTTCCCTTAACCTGATAGCTCTGGTTACCGGTCAACCGTTTGATACTGTGTTTACCCTCTATTTCTACCGGCTGATATTATAATGATGTCTTATTATCAGGTGAACATGCCGCATTGGCTACATATCGCCATCTATCGTCTCCGCCAGGTGCACCAACAACTTGGCTTCGTCACTCCACTTTCGGCAGAGGACCATGCAGAGGTGGCTCGTTGGCTGCCAGCTACTGCCATACCCCTCTTTCAGACTCTGTCGCCTGCCGACCAGCAGCACAGCCTGCGTGTTTGTCGCGGCTTGCAAACCCGCGGATGCGTAGAAAAGGACCTCCTGGCTGCTGCATTATTACACGATGTCGGCAAAGGGCAGGGCCGCGTACCCTTCTGGACACGTCCCTTCATCGTCATTGGCAAGTTATGTGTACCACATCTTCTCGCCCG
>Ga0187817_10000398_pt1 | contig 18270 bp, 15 predicted proteins | sample NC_wetland_sal_i_17_FD_132431 | JGI IMG/M metagenome (GOLD analysis project Ga0187817, IMG submission 132431) | Wetland sediment microbial communities from Neuse River Estuary, North Carolina, USA - SO4_2 | ecosystem: Environmental > Aquatic > Freshwater > Wetlands > Sediment | place: USA... | reverse complement strand
CCCCTCTGGGTAAAAGGGCTTTTGACACTCCGCTCGGCACGGTCGGATCTCTCCTCCCGGCTGGAGTCTGCTACCGGGCGCTCCGGCGCTTACCCGGACAGGACTTGCACCTGCTAGAACAACCCGTCTTTCAGGACGCACCATGAGGGTGATTTTAGCAGGGAGATAACTCGCCCAATCGTTTGCTGCCGGGCAAGGAAAGCGTTAGACCGCCTTCTTCGGCCTTCCGCCGAGCTTGCCATTCGCTCTTGCGGCGGCGCGCTTGGCCGTGCTTCTGGACTTGCCTCCGACTTGGCCGAGCCTTGATGCCATCCATCGTTGCGAGCCCAAGAAACCTTCCAGGAGGCCGGGGAGGTAGAGATCGGCATCCAGTTTGGGGAAGTGAATGCCGAAGCCTGACGGACTGATCTCGATGGGTTCGAGCTGCGATGGCCGGGCATGCTCCAGGCCTTGGGCATCGTGCGGTGAGAAGCTCACGTTAAGTCTCGAGCTGAGGCGGACCACAATGAGGCCACTCGTGCGGTCATAGTGGGCCGCAAGAGCTTTGGGAACGGAACCCTGCAGCTGCCTCGCCCGCAGCTTTGCTCGGCCGAAATGGTCAGAACGTGCCATGGATGCTCTCCCATGCGGCACAGAGCTCTGGTGCGTTATCGGTGAGTACTACGCGAATCTTCGTGACCTCGCGCCGCGAGAATCCTGTGATCGGAAGGGGCCACGAAGCGGTGTTCAACTTGAATTGCCCAGCGGGACCTGCAGAACTTCGGGAGAATTATCATGCACGTGCGACAGCCGGTGATCGTTCGGATAAATCACCACCGCAGTCCCGCGTGCCTTAGAACCGTGGGCATTGATTATTATATCCTAAGCGGTTGGGTTTATGAAAGGGTTGAGGCTGAAATCTCGAAACCTCAGTTCCGCAGCGTCTTCCCCGTCTTCAGCGTGTATTGGATCCGCTCCTGAGTTTTCTTCTCACCGCACAATGATTTGAACGCCTCGCGCTCCAGATCGAGGATGTACTGCTCGCTGACTGGCGTGCCCGGCGAAACGTTGCCGCCGCACAATACCTCGGCGATCTTGGTTGCGATCTTGACTTCGTGTTCGCTGACGTAGCCGCCCTGCTGCATGAGACGGACGCCCATCTTGAGCGCGGCGAGAATGTTCTCTCCCGGCGCGGGCAGGTCGGTGCGGGGCACCGGTGGCCGGTATCCGGCGCGGACCAGCTCCAGCGCCCGCGCTTTGGCGTCGCTCAGAACGCGTTCCCGGTTCATGGTGATGTGGTCGGAATCGGAGAGAAAACCAAGGTCGCGGGCTTCGTGCGCCGAGGTGGCAACTTTGCCGGTGGCGATGATCTCGAAAATCTTTTTCATGGCTTCCATCATCTCGACCGATTCGCCGCGTCCGCCCGGCCGAATTGACTCTGCGCTGTCGATCGCGCGCAGCAGCATCTCCTTGCATCCTCCCGCTCCCGGCAGCAGGCCGACCCCGACCTCGACCTGACCGATGTAGAGCTCGGCATGAGGTTGGCGCGCAGCCGCGTGCAGCGAAACCTCACAGCCGCCGCCGAGCGTGAGACCAAAAGGCGCAACCACGACCGGCTTGGGCGAAAACTTGATCGCTTGGTTGGCGTTCTGGAAGGTTCGAATCGCGAGATCCACGTCGTCCCATTCTTCTTCCTGAACCGACATGAGCAGCAGCATGAGGTTGGCGCCGACGGAGAAGTTCGGAGCGTCGTTGGTAATCACGAAAGCCTCGAAGTTGTCGCCCGGTCCACCCAGCTTCATGGTCTGCGCCATGAGTTGAATGATGTCAGCGCCGAGCGAGTTCATCTTGGAATGGAACTCTATGCAGGCCACGCCGTCACCGAGATCGAGCAGAGACGCGCCTGAGTTCTTCTTCACCACGCCGTTGGATTTCTTAGCGACTCCAACTGACCAGACGCCAGCGGGGACCTGAACCGGTTCATGGTTCCCGGTTTTCAAATCCCAGTAAGCACGGCCCGAGGCAGTCTTGGGATTATCCGTGTACCAGGACTTTTTGCCCGAGGCCAGCAGCTTCTCAACATTCGTCGAGATTGGGCGGCCTTCTTTCTTCATGCGCTCGACCGTGGTTTCCACACCGGCTGCATCCCACAATTCGAATGGGCCGAGCTCCCAGTTAAAGCCGAGGCGCATGGCGCGATCGATCTCGACAATGGAATCGGAAATCTCCGGGATGCGGTTGGCGGAATACGTCCACAGATCGGTCAGCGCAGGCCATAGGAACTGGCTGGCTTTGTCGCCCTTCTTCGGACCGCTTCCGTCCAACCCCAGCAGCATGCGGATCCGAGCTCCGGTGTCTTCGACATTCTTTGCCATGTCGAGCGCGGGGAACTTGGGCTTCTGCCGTGGATGATATTCCAGCGTCTTCCAGTCCAGAGCCAGACGCTCGTCTTCTTTGGCAGGCTCAGCGGGCGAGGACGCCCGCCCTCCACTTTTCTTGTAGAAGCCACCTTTGGTTTTATCGCCGAGCCAGTTGTGCTCCAGCATCTGGCGGAAAAAGTCAGGCAGCTTCAGATCGCTGCGCTCATCGTGCACGTTCTGCGTCATGTTCACGACCACGTGGCCGAGAATGTCCAATCCAACCAGATCAATGGTGCGGAAGGTTGCGGAGCGGGGCCAACCCACCGCCTGCCCGGTCAGCGCGTCAACCTCTTCGATGGTGAGATCCATCTCCTGCATGAGCCGCATCACGTTGAGCACAGAGAATGTGCCAATGCGGTTGCCGATAAAGTTCGGCGTATCCTTCGCAAACACTACTCCCTTCCCTAGACGCACATCGCAGAAGTGGGCGATGGCATCGATGGCGGCGCGGTCGGTCGCCGGTGTGGGAATCAGCTCCAGCAGGCGCATGTAGCGTGGCGGGTTGAAAAAATGCGTGCCAAACCAGGAGCGCCGGAAATCCTCCGCGAATCCCTCGGCGATCTTGCCCACCGGCAGGCCACTGGTGTTCGTCGTAATGATGGTTCCGGGCTTGCGGACGGCCTCCACTTTTTTCAGCAGCTCACGTTTGAGCTGGAGATTCTCCACCACGGCCTCGATGATCCAGTCGACGTCGGCAAGCTTCTTCAGGTCATCTTCAAAGTTGCCAACCGTCACCAACCGGGCCAGCGATGCGTCCATGAATGCAGCCGGCTTCGACTTGCGGGCTGCCTCCAGTCCGGCGGCTGCGATTTTGTTGCGGGCCGGCACGTCCGCATCTGGCGGCACGATATCGAACAAGTAACTGGCCACACCAGCGTTGGCAAAGTGGGCGGCGATGCGCGCGCCCATGGTTCCGGCGCCGAGGATTGCGACTTTCCTAATAGATTTCATGAAGACTTGACTCCTGACGCAGGGGACACCAAGTTGCGCCCCTGCAAGAAGACCGGTGCAAGTAATTTGAGGACTGTGACAGTAAAGTTTATCCGGCGTGCGGTTGTCTTTGCCAGTCTGATCACAGCGATCGGTGACAGCACGGTGAGAAAAAGCCCAAAAATACCGCGGGCGCGTACCGTATAGATGTGGGGTGAGGATGGCAACGGTACGCGCCCTATTAAGTTATTAAGATCTTAGGAAAACCACCGCGCGAAGTCAAGATAAATCTTTTATAATCATACTGTTACGAAATGTTTCAAGATCACTATTCACTCCTCCGCGCAAGGACCTAGATCACACTCCTTTGTGACGTCGTCCACCCCGGATCGACGCCAGTTCCGCATGGACCTTCAAGTACGCCTGAACGCGTCGCACCATATCTTTTTCACCTCGATACGCGAGGCGTCGCGATCCTTGTTCGAGCGGTATCCACAGCGCCCGCTTCACCTCAATTCGCATCGCAGGATCGATCGCATCAATTTCTCCCGATTCATAGCGGAGCAGAAAAAAGCTCACAATCTTGAACACTCGCTGCTTATCTCCCCAAGTGCGGACATAGACGTACTCGATGTCGCCCAGTTTGCTCACCTGCGAAGCGGTTAATCCGGTTTCCTCGAAGACTTCGCGAACCGCGGTTTGCTCCGGCTTCTCGCCAACATCGACCAAGCCCTTGGGGAGAGCAAGTAACACTTTTTGCGAACTTTTTCGGTCAGTCTTACCCGAAACTGGCTTGGTAACCTCCCGGTTTGGCTCGATGACGGCCATCTGCCAGCCTTCCGGAGCGTTCCGTACCACCACGCCGCCGGCGGAGATTTCTCGCACCATGCGCCCCAACTTATCAGGAACACGGGACTTAGTCACGCCGAGTGTTTTGTGTTTGAGTAATGGCCCGAAGGTCACTCAAGCGCACCCCATCCAGGGGACGATGGAAGAAGAGCTGGCATCTAATTTGCTAGATATAAGCTCGGAGTAGTGGGGCAAGCCGGGCAAGATCTGGAGTCGCCGTGAACAGCCTGGGGAAGATGATTCGGTCGGTTAAGGCGTTCGGACGTGAGCTTTCTGGTCGTCCGTCCGATGCCGGAACCGTTGCCTCGAACGTCGGCCTGGGCCTGGCCCTGGGGGGCGGATTCGCGCGCGGCATCGCCCACGTGGGCGTCCTCAAAGTCCTCGAAGAAGAAAAAATCCCGATCCGATATATTGCCGGCACCAGCGTCGGCGCCCTGATCGGAGCTGCCTACTGCAGCGGGCTCTCCGCCGAGGAACTGGAGCAGGTCGCGGCCCACGTACGATTCAAGCACATCGCCCGCTGGACTCTCTCGCGCTACGGATTCGCCAGCAACCAGCGCATGATCGGATTCCTCAATAGCCTCCTGAAGGTCAAGACATTTGAAGAATTACGAATCCCGCTGGCCGTGACGGCTACGGATTTCTCCACCGGCGAAGGCGTGATTTTCCACTCCGGCCCGCTGGTCGATCCGGTGCGCGCCAGCTGCGCCTATCCCGGTATGTTTCAGCCGGTCAAGATTCGCGGGCGCCTGCTGATTGACGGCATGCTCTCGCACACCGTACCCACCCAGCCCCTGCGGCAGATGGGAGCCAGCCGTGTGCTGGCCGTGCATTTGAAAGGAAAATGGACGAACGGCGAGGGGCCACGCCATTTGTTCGACGTGATTGGACAATGTTTCGCGATCGCCCAGGAGATGAACAGCAGCCAGTGGAAGCAGGCTGCCGATCTGGTGATCGAGCCCGACGTCAATGGCTTCAAGTACGACGCTTTCGAGCACGCCGCCGAACTGGTACGAGCGGGCGAAATCGTGGCACGCGCCGCGCTTCCTGAAATCCGCAAATGGCTCCAGCAGCAACCTACGCCCATTCACAAAACGCGCAGGGTCCGCGCCGTGAATCCGGCGACCATGCCGGCAGATTAGTGGTCAGTGGCTAGTGGTTCGTGATCAGTTGGCCCGTAAGAACAAGTCACGACGCCTTGTCTTGGCCTCGACCGCGGATACTCTCTAGCAGTTTCACGGCGGCTTCTCCGGGATCGCCTTTGGCGAAGTCCGCGTCCAGCAGCATCACCGAAACTGCAGGATCAATTTCCTCGAACGCCTGCCGGGTCGAGGCGCCGTGTACAGACTGCATACTCGCGCCCAGGACGACCAATTGCGCCCGGGTTGCCTTCAACAAAATCTTGGCGTCATTCACGTTGCCGCTGGTGATGGCCCTGTAGCCGGCGCGGCACAGCACCTCTCCCAGAAAAGCGCGCACTTCGGCCGAGTCGAACACACACAGGATGCGGAGCTGGGTGTTGGCGGCGTCGCCATCGGTATCGCGCGAGCCCAGATACGCGGCGGTGATGGCTTCAGCTTCGGATTCGTAAGTGCTGAAGAGCGGGAGCAGATTCGTCATCTCCAGCGTCTTTCGCACCGATTGCGGGAGAGCGCAAAGCCTGAGGTTACGCCCGTTCGTGCGAGCGCTTGAGACCAGGCGAACCAGCGCCCCAATGCCGCTGCTGTCAATGAAATTGATCTCCTCCAGCTGGAGCACGATATCGTGGTGCTGCCGCATCATCTGTTCGAGGTTGAGTTGCAGCGACTGCACCTCAGCCCCGGCGACAACGCGTCCCTTGCACTGCACCACCAGCACATCCCCCACCGGGCGGCTTTGCAGAAGCAGTTGCATACCGTGGGATTGTAGCAGCAGGGTGGTGATATGTGGTCAGTGGTCAGCGTCAAAACCCAACCATCTTGTCATCACGAGCGTGTTGGGGTGGCGCAACGCTTCAGCGCTGCGATTCCAGCAACCTTACCGACCGGCTTCAGCCGCTGGGCCCGTCAGGCCGTCACAAAATCATCTGGAAAAAACGGTTCCGTGGGCGTAGGCATTGCCCTGAAAACCGTGTGGCCACGACTTGCCATCCATGCTGACACCCGGGTGATCACTGCCGCGGTCGCGAAAGCGCTCATCGAGCTTCACCAATCCGGTTTGCGGATCAAAGTTCACGATGAAGAGCCGGTGATCGGGACCGTTCTCATCCGAGTTGAGAACGATGCGCGTGCCCGTGGTATCGACGGCGACCCAGTGCGGCTTCTGGCCGGCGTCGAAGGTGACGCGGCTCACTTCGCGGGGCTTCTCCGGATCGGAAATATCCAGCACCGTCAGGCTGTGCGTCTCCGGCACGGTTGCCAGCCACCAGTGCCCGATGCGCAGAGGCACGCCGCAGTTGTCGCCGGGAAATCCGTAAACGAAGCGAATCGATGGATTCTCTCTGTCCACGCCGCGCATCAGGTAAACGCCGCAGGAAAACGTGTGCACCAGCAGGCTCTTGCCGTCATCGAGCAACCGCGGCTCGCCCGGGTAGTACTGCTCGTCGCCACGCGGACCCGGCGGGAGGACGAGCGTCCGCAGCACGTGCAAGCTGGAGAATTGCCACACCTGAACCGTACGACTTTTACCGTCCTGATCGTGCATCGCAGTGTTGGTGGAGACAATTCGGTCAGCTGCCGGCAACAGCTCGACGCTATACGGTCGAATGAGTTCGCCCGCGGCGCCCTTGTCCTCCGCGCTACCTCCACGGACCACGTGCCCGCGATTGTCGAGCTCCAGCAACCCGCCGCCTTCCGCTTTCGGCCCGTGTCCACCGTGGTATTGGAACGTGGCCAACACGTTGCCGTCCGGCAGACGGAAGTAAGTGTGGGGATGCATATATCCGTCGAGGTCGCCGAACGACGCGACGATGTGGGGCTTGAGTGGCTTTCGCAGATCGAAGACCCAGGTCCGGCCAGCCTCGAAACCGTTGGCCATGAGCAGGCCGCCAGCCGGCATCTCCACCTCGGTGTGATGCGGCACCGACCCCGCCATTCCGGTGGGTGCAGTCGCTACCACCTGTCCGTAACCCGGCGACGCCGGATCGGCATCAATGACCGCCAGAAAATCGCTCGCCTTTTTGTCGTCGTCACCGCACCAGGCGAAGAGATAGGAATGCTTCTTGGCGGCGAGATTCAGAGTGCATCCGAGCAGCAGGGCAATGAGCAGCAATCTGCGGCGCATAGGTGGGCGTAGTTTACATCATTGTGAGCGAGTGGTACTCCAGTGGAAAATCGTTTCACAATGTCGCGAACCGGCAAGATGGGTTAGTATAGTGCCGCTTTCAAGATCAATCTGAGGAGGCGGGATGCAGCTGCGCCTGGAGAGCCGCCCGGTCGGCGAGGTCCTGGTCATTCAGTGTCAGGGTCGGATCGTGGCCGGCAAAGAAGTTTTTACCATGCACGCTTACGTCGGAGACTCCTTCGCCAAGTACGTCGACGTCGTGCTGCAGCTCGACCAGGTAGAGTTCGTGGACAGCAGTGGATTGGGAGCGATCGTGCGCCTGACGCAAGCCGCACGCGCCAAGGGAGGAGACCTCAAACTCAGCGGAGTACCTGCCAGGATCCTCAAAACGCTGCAGATGACCAGCTTGCTCTCGCAATTTGAAACCTACGATTCGATCGAAGAAGCCATCACGGCCGCCTATTTGGGCTCACGCTATTCGCGAGGAAAAACCGGGGACGCCCGGCCACGCATGCTTTGCGTTTACGAGTCCACGGATGTACGCACGTTTCTCCGCGAAGTGCTCTGCAATGCCGGATACAACGCCATGACCACGGCGACCATCGACGATGCCCGAATCCTGCTCAAGGCGACCAAGGCGAAGCTGGTGGTGATTGCCGCGCGCATGCAATCCGTACATGGCAAACCGACACGCCAGGTGTTGGAGGAGATTGATCCCTCGGTCTCTCTCCTCATTTTGGACGAGGACTTTGCCACCCAGGACCCCGGCGAAGCGGCGGAGAAACTTCTGAGCGATGTGGGCAGCCGCTTGGCAGCGCCAGAGTAAAGGGACTGTTGCTCCGTGGGGGGCCGGGTCTCAGACTCGGCCGTGCCGAGCGCAGCTCGGCGGGTCGTTCCAACCACCTAGTCATTCCGAGGCAAGTGGCCGGTTCGCTCGCGGAGCGGACGTTCCAGCGACTCCGCCATAGAACTTCCGAAGCCGGCGCGCTTCGCGGACTCCTTTGCCGGTTGCGATCGTTTCAACATCCGCGACGCTACCAATGACCCTGAAAGTCATGGGCTTTACGAGTACCTCTCCCGTAGCAGCTCCCCGATGGCGGCATAGGCGCGCGAGAGCGTCGGCTCATCCGGCAAGAAGACAATGCGGAAATGTTTGGTGCCGGGCTTCTGGCCGAAGCCGGAGCCGTGGACGACCATGACGTGTTTTTGCAGGATCAGTTCGCGGACGAAGACGTCATCGCCTTCGGGAATATCGATGCGGGGATAGGCATAGAACGCGCCGCGGGGCGAAACGCAACTGACGCGCGGCGTCGAGTTGCACCACTGCACCGTGAGATCGCGCCGGCTGCGGAGTTTGCGCCGGACTTCCGTGAGATGATCCTGAGGACCTTCGAGCGCGGCTTTGATGGCGTACTGCTCGGGATGGTTGGCGCACAGGCGCGAGCGCAGCAGCTTCTGGATACCGTCGATGTAGGGCTTCACGGCGGCCGCGTCGCCGCTGACGATGCCCCAACCGATGCGCCATCCGGGGGCAAGATAGTTTTTTGACAAGCCTCCGAAAGTGACAATCGCAACATCGGGAGCCACAGAAGCCATCGAGACACACGCGTCGCCATCGAGCATCAGCTTGTCGTAAATCTCATCCGCAAAAATGACCAGGTTATGACGCCGCGCCAGTTCGGCAATTCCACGCAGCAGGGCGCCAGTCGAGACCGAGCCGGTCGGATTATTCGGATTGATCAGTACAATGCCGCGGGTGCGTGGGGTGATCTTGCGCTTGATGTCGTCGAGGTCGGGCTGCCAGCCGTCCTCTTCGTTGAGGTCATAGGTGTTGAGCGCGAGGCCCATCTTGGCCAGCACCGCCGAATACAGCGGATAGTCCGGGCTCGGGGTGAGCAGATCGTCGCCGGGATTGAGCAGCGCGGTCAGGCAGAGGTCGACGGTCTCGCTCACGCCGGTGGTGACGAACAGGTCACGCACGGTTATGATGCCTTTTCGAGCCGCTTCGCCACGAATGGCGTCGAGCGCTTCTTTGATTCCGGAAGACGGGGCGTAGCCATTGTGGCCGTCGCGCATGGCCTTGTACACGGCTTCGATCAGGTGGGCGGGCGTCTGAAAGTCAAAGGTGATGGGATCGCCGATGTTGAGCGGGAGAATCTTGTGGCCCTGTTTAGCGACTTCGTCGGCGTAGCAGGCAAGATCGCGGATGGCGTAGCGGACGTTTTCGAGGCGAGTAGCGGCGGAGATCTCACGAGCCTGTGTGACGGGCATAGGGACAGCTCCCAAAACCAAAGCAAAAGCTCACCCGCAGACAACGCAGCGAAATCAAGAACAAAGGCTCAGCTGCAGATAGCGCAGAACACGCAGAAATCAATTGAAGATAATCTGCGTTCCCAACGTCATCTGCGGCCCCGCGTTCTTAATCCGCGCGATCGATCTGTGCCTTCTGCAGCCGGTCCGAATAATCGATGTAAACGGCTTTCCATTCGCTGTAAAAGTCGATGGCGCCGATGCCACCTTCGCGATGTCCGTTGCCGGTCGATTTCACGCCGCCGAAGGGAAGGTGAACTTCCGCTCCGATGGTCGGCGCATTGATGTAGGTGATGCCGGCATAGAGATCGCGCATGGCAGTGAAAGCTTTGTTGACATCTTTGGTGTAGAGCGCGGAGGAAAGTCCATACTCGATGCCGTTGGCGATTTCGATGGCGTCCTCCAAATTCTCGCAGGGGATGATCGAAACCACCGGGCCGAAGATTTCCTCCTGCGCGATGCGCATCTTGGGATCGACGTCGATAAATACCGTCGGCTCCATAAAGTAGCCATACTGATAATCGCCCTGGTCGAGACGGTTGCCGCCGCACTTGATGCGGGCACCTTCCGCTTTGCCGATGTCGACGTAATTGAGGTCGGTCTTGAGCTGGTTGGCGTTGATGGCTGGGCCCATTTCGACGGCTTCGTCGAGGCCGTTACCGACTTTCAGAGCCTTCGCGCGCTCGACGTAGCGCTCAACGAACTCACCGTAAACACCTTTCTGGACGATGATGCGGCTGGTCGCGGTGCAGCGCTGTCCGGTGGTGCCGAAGCCGCCCCAGAGTCCGCCTTCGATGGCGAGATCGAGGTTGGCGTCGTCGAGCACAATCATGGGATTCTTGCCGCCGAGTTCAAGCGAGCAGTGTTTGAAAGTCTTGGCCGCGGTTGTTCCCACGATGCGGCCGACTTCGCTTGATCCGGTGAGCGAAACCGCCCGTACTTCCGGATGCTCGGTCAATGGCCCGCCCACGCTTGAGCCAAATCCGGTCACGATGTTCACCACACCTTTGGGAAGTCCAGCATCGACCAGCGTCCGCACCAGGTTGAAAGTCGAGAGCGGCGTATCCTGCGCCGGCTTGATCACGCAGCTGTTGCCGCAGACCAGCGCCGGCAGCAGTTTCCACGATGGAATCGCCATGGGAAAATTCCAGGGGGTAATCATTGAACAGACGCCGAGGGGCTGACGGATGGCCATGGCAAACTTGTTGGGCAGCTCGGAGGGGGTGGTGGGGCCGAAGAGGCGGCGGCCTTCGCCTGCCATGTAGTAAGCGGTATCGACGGCTTCCTGGACATCGCCGCGAGTTTCTTTGAGGATCTTGCCCATTTCGCGGGTCATATCGCGGGAATATTCTTCCTTGCGCTGCATCAGGATTTCAGCGGCGCGATAGACAAGCTCAGCGCGGCGAGGCGCGGGAATCAGACGCCACTTCTTGAAGGCTTGTTTCGCGGCTTCGATGGCGGCATCGACGTCAGCTTTCCCGGATTTCTGAAAGAGGCCGACGACGTCGCGGGTATCGGCGGGATTGCGGTTTTCAAAGACTTCGCCAGTGGAAGCCTCGACCCACTCGCCGTCGATGAAGTTCTTGTGAACCTTGGGGCGGGTAGCGGTTCCCATGATGGTGGGGCTGGTCAGTACGTCGGTAGCCATGAATCCTCCTAAAAGGTCGGTAAGAATGCTGGGGGAAACCTCGGACCTTCTATGCTACCGCCCCCGGTCAGGGGCGGCAAGGGAAGGGGCGGGCCAAAAGCCTTTAACCGCGAAGGACGCGAAGGATTGCTAAGAGCGCAAAGAAATTCCCCTGAAGCCGCATTGGACATCAGGACGTGACCCTGGGAAGCTTCGCGGGCTAGGGGATTTCGATAGCTCCGTTCTCGGCGGAGAGTTGGCCCTCGGTATCGCGCACGACAAGGCGGACGAGGTAGCTGCCGGGTTTCACGTCAAAACTTGATTTCAGGGTGACGCCGGACTCCAGCTTGCGTTCCAGGGTGTCGTCCTTCAGGCGCATCTCGACCACTTTTTCATTGCCCGAAATGAACGAGCCGTTGCGATCGAACAAACCGGAGACGATGGTCAGATCGTTGCGGTTCCGGCCCTCGGTCTTGCGAAAGTGCATACGCTTGACGTCCACATGAACCAGCACAGTGAGCTTGGCCTCGAGATCAGTGGATTTAAAGAACTGGGTATGAAGCTGGACCGGGAGATCGTGCATTTCCTCCTGGGAAAAGAGGGCATCTTCGATTTCCTGTTTTGCTTCCTCGGCGGCGTCGGGCGCCTTCTTGGGAGCGAAATAGCCCTTGCGGGCCTGCAAGGTCAGCTTGGCGGGGAGCTTGAGCGAGACCTTGAGGCTGTGGAACCGGCCATCGAACTTCAGGTTCTGGGGTGAGAAACCGAGAACATAGTAATACTCAGGCGCGGAAGCTACGCTTCGCAAACCCTCTTCGAGATCGTTGTTGTTATAGAAGAAAACCCCGCCGGTTCCATCGGCCAGCGTGGAGAGCACATCGTCATCGGCGGAAGCGCTCGCGACGTCGTACAGAGCTTCCTGGGGTGCTACGCCTGCATTGGGAACATTCTGCCTGGTTACATCGGCAACGGCCGGGACATAGAGGCCACGGGCGTCGAGAGTGCCAATGATCACGTTTGCACGCAGAGCACGATCAATCAGCTCCACGACGTCGTACTCCAACTGCGGAGTGATAAACCCCGGAGAAACCAAAACCACGGTCCGCTGCCCGGGAACGGCAGCCATTCTTCGCACTACATCGTTCAAGGTAGCCAGTGTCAGATGGCTCTCGGCGTCGCCAAGACTCAATTGGCTCAGGGCGGTTGATTGAGCGAGAGCTTGGGCGGCAGTCAGCAACCTAGCGTCATTGTTAAATGCACAACTGAGCGCATCGAGGGTTACGTTATTCAAGGCTTGAGTGTCGTTCTTGTTCACGATCAGGTCCGCCATGTAATAGGTCATATAAGGACACTGTCCGGAACCGGTGTTCCCAAGAGATCGTGGTTGGAGGCGGAGCAAGGCCTCGTGAAGCTTGGCGTGATCATCGGTGAACTCAAGATTGCCTTGGCCGGAGATGGTAAAGATGGCAGCGCGGTCGGTGGGTCGCAGCCCGGCAAGGTGATGTTCGGCGGCGTTGCGAATGCGCAGTAGATCCTCCGTCTTTAAATGCACGTCATCGAAGACATAGGCAATAAAACGCTCGGGCACGTCAGGAGGCTTGGCAGGGTTCTCGCCGGCTGGAGTTTCGGAGGTCTTGAGCTCGCGTGCGAGCTGAGTTCCCGGTTGCTCGACGGAGAACTGGGTGATGACTTGCGGCTTGCGGTCGTCGAATAACTGAAAGTCTTCCTTGTGCAGATTGCCGACCGCGTGTCCGGAAGAATCCCGCACGACTACCCGAACCACGACTAGCCTTACGTTCACCTTGAAGGTAGTGGCTTCATCGCGGGTTGCCACCTCGGGTTGCGGCGCTGAAGAAGCCGATTGTGTGGGAGGGGATGGCTGGGCGGTTTGCGGTTGCGTTGTTTGCGGACCGGCGACGCCGGGGTGGGCAAGGAATATCCCGATGCAAGCAATCACCCCGCTGAGGAGAAGACTGCCCGGGAAAGAGCTCCTACGGGTTGTTGGCCTCCCTGGAAGTCCCATCACTCACCTGGTGTGCAGGGTCCTCTTTCGCTGCTATCCCCAGCCTCGCCGGAATGGAGCATTCCGCGAGCCCCTATCTGATGATCAGAGAAGCATACGCCCTTGGATGAAAAATACCAGCCCGACAGCTTCCGCGGGGGTGCAGAAGGGACGCGCGACACGAAGGTAACTTCCATGATTGATTACCTGTTCCGTGCCCATGGGCCTTGTGGTAGTCTCGACGTAACTCAATAATTTCAGAGACTTTGGCTGGGTTTTGATACTCGTGGTCGCTCCTATCCGCAAACCGGGAATCCACATCGCGTGGAAGACAGTCACGTATCGCAGCGTTGCGCTGACGATCCTGCTGGGGATTTTGATTTTCTTCATCAGCCTGCGGTTGGCTTTTCCACAGTTCACGGAGAACAGTCTTAGAGCGGCGGACGGTTTCGGCATGCGCGTTCTGGAGGCTGTGGCGGGGGCCGCGTCTCACCCAGCGAAATCCGGCACCATGAATTCCCAGCAGGCGCACTTCACGGCGCTGGATGGAACGGTACGAGTGAAGAAAGCCAACAGCAGCAGCTGGAGCACGGCGGATTACAGCCTTCCGTTGGAAAAAGGCGATGTGGTGCAGACCAGTTCCGAGGGCATGGCGAAGATCGTCTTCAATGATGGGACGAATTACACGGTAAAACAGGACTCGCTGATCGTGATCGAGGAGAACTCGGCCAATGACCAGCAGCAGACCAGCGTTGCGGTTACGGTCAGCACCGGTACGGTGGACCTGGCAACGGCGACCTATTCGCAGGGTTCGAAGTCGCAGGTGATTGTGGCGGGTGCGACGGCATCGCTGGCGCCGGAATCGGCGGCCATGGTCCACAACGATCCAAAATCGGACGAGCATGAGATTGTAGTCAAGAAAGGTACGACCGACATCACGCGTAATGGCGAGACAGTCCGTCTGGCTGACTGGGAGAGAGTCAGCTTTAAAGATCAGTCGGTGCACATGGCCAAGTCGAAGCAGATCGGGCCACCGACACCGATTTCGCCGGCCAACATGGCGCCGATGTTTGTCACCGGCGAACCGAAGCCGGTCGAGTTCTCCTGGACTCCGATGGCGAATGCCAAGGGGTACCGGCTGCGAATCTCGCGGAATCCTTACTTCTCTTCGACCATTGTGGACCGGTCGGTGAAGACGGCGGACGTGATGGTTTCCGGGCTGGAGCAAGGGGCCTACTATTGGGTGGTGCAATCAACCGACGCAAACGGCAAGGAGTCGGTGGAGAGCGAGAAGAACCGGTTCACGATCATTCCCAAAGGAAGGGACATGGAGGCTATCAGCCTGGACGTGGATCCCTTTGTGCAGCATGGACATGTGCTGGAGATGACGGGCAAGACCGAAGCCGGGGCGCGGGTAATGGTGAATGGGGCGGAAGTGCCGATGATCAACAACGATGGCAGCTTTCATTACTTTACTCCGCCGTTGTCAGCGGGAGAGAGCATAATTACCATCACCGCACAGAATGCGAAGGGTGGAGTCAACACCCTTCAAAAGAAAGTAGTGATTCAGTAAGACGGAGCGGGGTCTGAGGGTCGAGATCCTGGCGGGCAGGCACCTTGGTGTAGCGGAGCCGATGCAGGTTATTTCGTAGAATGATGATAGGGCTCCGCGATTAGGGTAGCAGCAACCGAAAAGATCTAGTTCACAAGAGAGAAAGTTGCAGGTTATGTCATCGAACGGATTTCATTCCAGCGGAACGCATCACAACCTGAGGTCACTGTTCAGCGTTTTTTCCAGCGATCTCGCCATCGATCTCGGCACCGCCAACACGCTCGTGTACGCGCGGGGCAAAGGCATCGTGGTCAACGAGCCTTCGATCGTGGCCATCAACAAGAACACCGGTGAAGTCGAGGCGGTGGGCAAAGAAGCCAAAGAGATGCTAGGGCGCACGCCCGGCAACATTGTGGCCATCAAGCCCATGAAGGATGGCGTGATTGCCGACTTCAAGGTGACGGAGAAGATGCTGAATTACTTCATCCAGAAGGCGCACAACCGGAAGATGCTGGTGCATCCGCGGATTGTGATCGGCGTGCCTTCCGAGATCACGCAGGTGGAAAAGCGCGCGGTCATGGACTCGGCGTATCGGGCCAAGGCCAGCGAAGTACACCTGGTGGAGCAGGCGATGGTAGCGGCGATCGGCGCAGGTCTGCCGATTACCGAGCCTAGCGGAAACATGGTGGTGGATATCGGCGGCGGCACGACCGATATCGCGGTCATTTCGCTGAGCGGAATCGTCTATTCGCGCTCGGTGCGGATGGCCGGCAACCAGATGGACGAAGCCATCATGAATTACCTCAAGCGGAAATATAACCTGCTGGTGGGCGAGAGGACGGCGGAACAGATCAAGATTGAAATTGGTTCGGCGTATCCGCTGGACAAACCGCTGACCATGGAGATCAAGGGGCGGAACCTGATCGAAGGCGTGCCCAAGACGATTACCGTGGATGACAGCGAAATCCGGGAAGCGCTGAGTGAGTGCGTTTCGACGATCATGAACGCGATTCGTGTGGCGCTGGAACGTACGCCTCCGGAGCTCTCGGCAGACATCAGCGATCGCGGGATTGTGCTCACCGGTGGAGGCGCGCTGCTGAAGAACCTGGATAAGCGCATTCGCGAAGAAACCGGGTTGCCGGTTTCGATCGCCGACGATCCCCTGTGCAGCGTGGTACTGGGCACGGGCAAGATGCTGAGCGACTTCAAGTTGCTCAGGAAGATTTCGATCGAGTAATTCCGTCGTTCGTCCTTGGTTGTTCGTCGCGCGCGATTATCTGGCCGCTCTCTAACTACGTAGCTTCGACACCACGTCCGGCCAACGACGAAGGACCAAGGACGAACGACGTGTTTTGAGTCATGGAAAACCTCATCAGCCGCTACCGCAACCTCACCATTCTGGCGGTGCTTCTATTTGGGCAAGTGCTGGGACTGGCGATCCAGGTCAAACGATCCGGAGAGAACACCTCGACTCGCCTGATTCGCGTCTGGGCGGTTGACATGGTCACGCCGCTGGAAAAAGGCATCGTGAGCCTGGAGGCGGGGGTCGGCGGTCTCTGGCATAACTACTTTTACCTGCGTGGCGTCCGGCAGGAAAACCGCGAACTCAAAGAGAAGATCCAGCAAATGGAGATCGAGCGGGTTCGGTTGAACGAAGACGCAGAGCAAGCCCGCCGGCTGCAGGAGTTGCTCGGATTCAAAGAACAGTTTATTGCGAAGACAGTGGCAGCCCAGGTGATTGGGTCAAGCGGCAGCGAGCAGTCGCGGTCGATCTATATTGATAAAGGGAGCCGTGACGGCATTAAGCCGGACATGGCGGTGATCACGGCCGACGGAATCGTGGGGAAAGTGCTGCGAGCGTTCAAGTCGACGTCCCAGGTACTCCTTATTAATGATCAGACCAGCGGGGTGGGAGCTGTTCTGGAGAAATCAAGGTTGCAAGGTGTGCTGCGCGGAACTCCCGCGGGTGAAGTGGTGCTGGAGAAGGTGATGACGGATGAGACCGTGCAGCCTGGCGAGAAACTACTGACCAGCGGCGGAGATCAGATCTTTCCGAAAGGGTTGCCGTTGGGAACCATCAGCAAGGTTTCTCCTGGGCCGGACCTCTTTCTGAACATTCGGATCAAACCCAGCGCCCAGCTGAGCAAACTGGAAGAAGTGCTGGTGATTACCCAAGAGGAACAGCGGGAGCCGGTGTCTGCCGATACACAGCGCGTGCGCGCCGCGGACATTCTTGCGCAACGGCTGCCTTCGGTTCCGCCAAAACCCGCGATGCCGTCAATTGGGCCAAAGGTTGCTTCTACGACGACGGCAGCGCCGGGAGGATCAGCCGCTGCGTCTGCTCCCGAGCCAGGCGGAGCCGTCACTGTCACACAGAAAGCCGTTGTGAAGCCGGCAAATGTGCAGAAGCCGGCAACAGTACCGGTCAAGGTTGCGCCGGGAGCCGCAAACGAAGCCAGCGATTCCGGAGTGGCGCCTGCGAAGTCGGGCGCACCACCGGTCCAGCCGACAAACCAGCCCGCGGTGCCACCAAGTCAGCCCCAGGATCAGCCTCAATAGCGTGCCCATCACTTACACATCGAATGAGCAGATCGAGGTTTACCGGTTTAGCCTGCCGGCGGCCATCCTGATTCCCTTGCTCGCAGTCTTTCTGCAGGCATTTGTCCCTTTGCGGCTGCACTTCTTCTCCATTTTCGATTTGCCCTTGTTGGTGGTGATTTTCTTCGCGGTGGCGCGACGCAGCCAAGTTTCGGGAATGCTAACCGGAGCGGTGATCGGCATATTGCAGGATGCGCTGACGCCCTCGATGCCGATTGGGGTATTCGGAATCGCCAACACGGTCGTGGGATACGGGGCGTCGTCGCTAGGGGTGAAGCTTGACGTGGAGAACACCGTCTCGCGCCTGCTGGTGACACTGTTCTTTTTCGGGGTGCACGAGGTGGTGTACTTCTCGATCGCGCGTGGCCTGGTCGGGCTAACGCTGAATTGGAGCTGGGGACACGAGTTGGGCTCGGCATTCGCCAACGCGGTGGTGGCGGTGGGGATGTTTGCGGTCCTGGACAAGTTCAAGCAGCGGACATGAGGGCGAGAGCCTCATACGGTGCCAACCAGGATAGGCCGGCGGTAGCGTCGTAATTTTAATCAAACCACAAAGGGCACGAAGTGACACGAAGGTCAGATTCAAGCGTTTTCCTTCGTGACCTGTGTCCTTCGTGGTTAATCAGGACGCCCCTAGGCTGTCGGCTGGTTCGGTTGGGTCTCAGGGCGGGGGGCAGTCGTTTCCGTACAGAGTTCGTCTCTCCAGGGACACTCTTCGGCTTCGAATTGGTGAACCGCAGCCTGG
>Ga0187817_10000397_pt1 | contig 18276 bp, 12 predicted proteins | sample NC_wetland_sal_i_17_FD_132431 | JGI IMG/M metagenome (GOLD analysis project Ga0187817, IMG submission 132431) | Wetland sediment microbial communities from Neuse River Estuary, North Carolina, USA - SO4_2 | ecosystem: Environmental > Aquatic > Freshwater > Wetlands > Sediment | place: USA... | reverse complement strand
TTGCCGCCCGCGTAAGGGAAGCACACCAGCGCGGCGTCCTGCCCTCCGTCCGGTTCCAGCAGCGACTGGAGCAGGCCGGAACGTCGTTCGGACCTCCCGTCGACCAGCCCGGCCAGGTCGGCCAGGACCGGATGATGGGTGAGGTCCTTGAGGGACACCGCCCGGTCCAGGGTGATCGCCAGCTTCACCGCGGACAGCGATGTGCCGCCCAGTTCGAAGAAGTTGTCGTGCAGGCCAATCTGGACCGGCGGGATGCCGAGCACCTTGGCCCACGCGGCCGCGAGCCGCCGCTCGGTCGGCGTGGCCGGTGCGCAGTGCCCGGCAGCGTCGGGCCCGGCGGCCAGCGCCGTCAGCGTCTTCACGTCGATCTTGCTGTTGGCGGTCAGCGGCAGGTGCTCCCGCCAGCGGAACGCCGACGGGATCATGTACCCAGGCAGTGACTCGGCCAGCCGGTCCCGCAGCGCGTCGGCTTCGAGTGGCCGCGGACCGGAGTAGAAGGCCACCAGGCGCTGGCCTTGACCCGGCCACCCGGCTACGACCACCGCGCCGTCGCGGACGCCTGGCACCTTGAGCAGGGCGTTCTCGACCTCGCCGAGCTCGATGCGGAAGCCGCTGATCTTGACCTGGGTGTCCCGGCGGCCAAGGAACTCCAGCTTGCCGTCGGGCTGCCAGCGGCCATAGTCCCCGCCCAGATAGAGCCGCTGACCCGCGCGGTGCGGATCGGCCAGGTAGGCCAGCCGGGTGCGCTCGGGATCGTTGATGTACCCGCGACCGACGCAGATGCCTGCGAAGGCGATCACGCCGGGCGCGCCCAGCGGCACCGGTGACAGGTGCTCGTCGACGACATAGACGCGCACGTTGCTGACCGGGCGGCCGAGCGGAACTCGTTCGCCATCCGGCGCCCGATTCATGACCTCGTGGTTGGTGTCATCCGAGGTCTCGGTCAGTCCGTACGCATTGACCAGCTTGATCCCGGGTTTGGCCGTGAACCATCGCTGAACGAGTTCCTTCTTCAGCGCCTCGCCGGTGACCGACACGTACCGCAGATCCGGCAGCTCACAGGGCCGCTGCTCCAAGGAAGTCAGCACCACTTCCAGGTAGGAGGGCACGAGCTGCAGGACGGCGACGCGGGCGGAGGTGATGGCATCGAGGAACCTCCGCACGTCCAAGATGGCCTCCTGTTCCACCAGCAGGACCTGTCCGTCGGCTAGCAGCGCGGACATCAGCTGCCACAGCGAGATGTCGAAGCACTGAGGAGCGGTCTGGGCGACCACCTGCCCCTCGCCGATCTCCAGGTCGTCGATCTTGGCGTAGAGGTGGTTGAGCAAGCCCGCGTGCTCGCACATCGCGCCCTTGGGCTCACCGGTGGAGCCGGAGGTGAAGTAGATATAGGCCAGCTGGTCCGGTGTGACGACGATGCCGAGGTCGCCATCGGCATGGTTCTCCTCGTAGGCCGCTCCGGTGAGGAGCATCTGGACTCCGGGCCGGGAATCGAGGGCCTGGTTCAGCGTGGCCGTGCTGCCCGGTTCGGTCAGGACCAGCTCGCATCCGGCCCGGGACAGCATGGCGCCGATGCGGTCGGCCGGGAAATGCGGCTCGATGGGCAGGTACACACCGCCGGCCTTGAACACGGCCAGGACGGCCGCCGCCCAGTCCAGGGTGCGCTCGGTCACCACCGCCACGACTCCTTCACGGCGCAGCCCTCGGGCCAGCAGCGCTCGGGCCAGCCGGTTCGCGCGGGCATTGAGCTCGGCGTAGGTCCAGTGCCGGTCGCAGTGCACGGCCGCCACCGCGTCCGGGTGTGCCTTCACCCGCTGCTCGAACAACTCGTGTGCCCGGCGGTCCGGAAGCTCGCGGCACCTCCCGGCCAGCCCTTCGAGCTGGAAACGGAGTTCCTCGGCGGACAGCAGGGACTGCCGGCCAGGCTCGGCCGCCAGGTCCGCCGCGATCAGCGCCAGCGCGGTGAGGTAATAGCCGGCGATCCGGGCGGCGCAGTCCGCGTCCAGCGCATCGGTCCGGTACTTCAGCCGCAGCACGAGCCGGCTGCGGTCCGGCGAGATCCCCACCCGCAGCACGGTGTCACCGGCCAGGCTGCCATCGTCGCCCGCCGGATCAAACATGGTCTCGAAGGACGGCCCGGCCAGGCCAAGCTCACCCCGCAGCTCGTCAACCGGGAAGTCCTGGTATGCCAGCAGTTCCCATTCGGCCCGGTGGGTCTCGCCTAGCAGAGTCCGCCACGAACTGGAGCCGGTCGCCAGGCGGCAGGGTAGCGGTCGGCCGCGTGGCGTGGCCAGGTAGCCGGTCACGACGTCGGGTTCGCCGGAAAGCGCGCCGATCACCCTGGCGTGCGCGGCCAGCAGCACCGAGCTCAGCGGCACGCCGAGTTCGGCCCCCCGCTCGCGCAGCGTCGCCGTCAGGTCACTCGGAATCGTGGTTTCGTGGCTGGCGACGCCGGGCACCGGTTCGAGGGTCCATCGGGGGATGGTGGTGAATCCGCCGGCCAGCAGCATGCCGCGCCAGTACTGGCGGGCCGCCTCGGTGGTGTCAGACAGGCTGATAGTGGTCATGTCACATCTCCCTCGCCGGGTTTCCGCCCCACCGGGCGTCAGGCGGAACCTCCTCGCCCTTCATGAGGAAGGAGTCGGGGGCGAGCACCGAGCGGTCGCCCATGGTTACGCCGTAGTGCACCAGTGCACCGACCCCGATCGTGCAGCCGGCGCCGAGCACGATCCGGTCGGACTTGAACGTGCCGTCCTCCTGCGAGTGGCACTGGATTTCGCTTCCCGCGTTGAGCACGCAGTCGTCCCCGATGGTGACGAGCGTCCGCTCGGGCAGGAAGCAGCCGTCGTCGAAGACCCGCCTGCCGACCTTCACGCCCAGGCTGCGCCACACCAGGTTCTTGAACGGCGTGCCGTCGAATATGCGCAGGTAGGATACTTCCGGTACTTTCCATAGGCGTTCGTGCCGCCAGAAATACCGGTCGTAGATGGAGCAGTATCGCGGCTGCAGCCGGCGGAAGCCCAGCAGGCCGCGCTCCAGCAGGACGAAGTAGACCGGAGTGACCAGGATGCTGGCCGCGAGCCATGCAGCCATCGCCAACTGCGCGAACCCGCCGTAGGAATCGGCAGCCGCCAGGAAGAACACTGTAAACAGGAACACGTCCAGCCACCGGGCCACCAGGAACAGGACCATGGTCCGGATGTTGTACCGGTTCTTCGCGTGCAGGTGGCGGCGCAGCTCGTCGCCGGTCCGCAGGTGATCGAACCGGCTGTCCCGCTCAACCGACCGAGGTATCTCAAAGGGTGGCGAGCCCAGCAGCCCCACCCCTTCGCGGATCTCCCCGTCGAGCGGGATCATCGTCTTGGTCGCGAGGAGGCAGTTCTTGCCCGTCCGGCCGCCGGCCGGATAGCTCACGCTGTTCCCGATGAAATTGTCCGCCCCGATCGACACCCGGGACACCCGGAAGGACGTACTCGAGAAGTCGGTGTTCATGATCGACAGGCCGTCCGAGACCATTGTCCCGCGACCGATTGTGCTCAGATACGGGGTCTCGTGCCCTACCTCGGTGCCGAAGTTCGACCCGGTCTGCTCGACCTGGCCGAGGTCGTACCCGAGCCAGCGCAGGTAGTAAACGATGTAGGAGCTGTCCCCGAACAGGTGCGTGAAGAACCTCATGCCGGTCGTCCGCGCGATCGCCCGGTGGATCCGGTCGTGGAAGCCGTACAGCGCGTAGACGGTGTCCGGCCTGATGAAAAGGTTCAGCAGGCGAGGGACTGTAGCCACGAACACGATCCCGACCAGCGCGAAGCCGAAGAACAGCAGGAGGGAGACTCCCAGCGCGTCGGTGTACAGTGCGCGCGACGTAATCGCGTCCATGCTCGGGCTCAGCAGCCTGCCCAGCCGCGGCACCGACGTCACCAGCATGTACACACCTCCTTCGGCCAGCGGCAGGAACAGGAAGAACACGCAGAGCAAGGTCACGGTGCAGAACCAGACCTGGCGCAGCATGCCGCAGCGCGCCGATGGGATCCTTATGTAGTTCACGTCCGTGCGCTGGGCCGGAGACCCGTGCCACCGCTGGCCGGCGGGTATCCTCTGCCCGCTGTGGAGGGCGGAGGCGTGCCCCAGGGAGGCCGCGTCGCCCATGGACGTGTTGATGTCGAGCACGCTCTTCTCGCCGATGAACGCCTTCCCGCCGAGCGTGACCGGACCAGTCTGGATCCAGCCCGCATGCGCCCGGTAGCAGCTCAAGAAGGCGTCCTTGCGGACGACGGTATCCGGGCCGATGGTGAGCAGATCGGTGCATACGGGCACATGCTTGGAGAAGATGACGGTACCCCGTCCCACCTTGGCGCCGAGCGCCCTCAGGTAGAGCACGTACAGCGGCGAACCGACCGCCAGCAGGGCCAGGGGATTGGACCGGACCAGGGTCCTGATGACCCAGAAGCGGACGTAGTCCAGGCTCCAGATGCGGATCTGCCGGGGCTTCCACCGGCCGATCAGTACCCACTTGGCCAGGATCGGAAGGGTACACAAGGCCAGGAACCCCGCCCCGCCGAACAGGACCGACCGCAGGTAGATACCAGCCAGGCCGGTGCCGGCGGAGATCCACCGATAAGCCCAGGCGCCGACAAGTGCGGCCACCCAGGCATACCCGAGGAAGAACAGGAACTGAAGTGTCCCGCACATGATGTACTGGCCCGTCGTCGTCGGCGCCGCCACCCCCGCCGGAACCGGCGCCCCAGCCGGAGCCGGAGACGGAGCCAGAGCCGGTGCCTGCGACTCGGCCGAGGCAGGGGCGGGAACGGGGCTCGCGAACGCCGTCGCCAGGCTCCTGATCGTCGGATGCTGGTAGATGTCCTGCATCGACACCGAGGGCAGATCCTCGCGCTTCCTGAGCCGGGCGCAGAATTTGGCCATCACCAGCGAGTCGGCGCCCAGGTCGTTGAAGAAGTGGCTGTCTACCGGTACGTGCCCGGCTCGCATCACCTCAGCCAGCACCTCGGCCAGTCCGCCCTGGGTGTCGGCTGCCGGAGGGGCAGTCATGGTCTCAGCCGGATGTCCCATCAGGTCACTCCCCGATCACCACGGGGCAGCCTGGCGAAAGGCCCAGACGGCCCACATCCCAGTCGTGCCCGAACACGTCCTTTCCGTAAATGGCCTCGACCCAGTTGGTCTGATAGATCGTGTCGAGGTAGCGTTCGCCGAGGTCTGGGGCGATGGCCACCGCGGTGGACCCAGGTGAGCCATGGCGGGCCAGCCAGCCGATCGCGCCGCTGACCACCGTGCCTGTGGAGCCGCCGAACAGGAACCCGCGTCTGGCCAGGCGATGACAGGCCCGGACGGTGTCGGCCTCCTCGACCCGTACCACCTCGTCGACATAGGACTCATCGAGCAGCGGCGGGCGGACGCTCGCGCCCAGGCCGGGAATCATCCGGCGGCCCGGCGGGCCGCCGAACGTCACCGAGCCGACGCTGTCCACCGCGACGACCCGTACCGGACGGTGCCACTCCCGGAAGAAGCGAGCGCAGCCCATCAATGTCCCGGTGGTGCCCGCCCCGACGAACAGCACGTCCAGCCGAGGGAACTGGCGGGCGATGGCTGGCGCCGTCGTGCGGTAGTGCGCCTGCCAGTTGCCCGGATTGGTGTACTGGTTGAGCCAGACGTATCGATCGTCGGCGGCGCACAGGGCGCGGACGTAATCGAGTCGCGCGCCGAGGAAGCCGCCAGTGGCGTCCGGCTCGGTGATGACGTGCACCTCGCTGCCCAGTGCCTCCATCAGCAGCCTGGCCGACAAGTTGCACCGGGAGTCGGTCACGCACACGAATCGGCGGCCCTTACTAGCCGCGATCATGCTCAAGGCCACGCCCAGGTTGCCCGAGGACGACTCGACCAGGACCGATTCTGGCCTCAGCGCTCCGTTCCGGTCGGCGGCCTCCACCATCTCGGTTGCGGCCTTCAGCTTGATCGATCCCGCGAAGTTGAAGCCCTCGCACTTCAGGAAGAGCGAATGCCCGAAGATGGGCCGGAGATCGACGTAGAGGTCCTCCTCGTTGAAGGCCTGGGGAACGGAAATGACCGACACGATGCCCTCCTCATCGACGGCAGAGCGGTTTCCGTACTCGCCAGTACGGAGGCAGCACGCTGCGCTCCAGCGTCCGACCTCGCGGCGGCAAGCCGGCGCATGATCCGATGAGAGGGGATAGCGGGTCTTCGGCGTGGTCGGCAGAACCGTTATCCCCGGCCGAGGTCACTTGCCGTGCTCCCAAACGGACACATGACCTCAGATAGGTTTTGATGCCCACATACCATGCCGAAGTCCCCCTCCCAACCGTACCAACGATCCAGAGCTCAATCGAGTTCAAACAACTAGCATATAAATTACGCAAACGGGGACATCACGCGCTGTCACGGTGTTTTTCCGCAGTTCACGCGGGTCATAGCGGCCGAAGCGAATCTTTCCGCCGCGGAGGAGCCAACCCGCGATCGGCGTAGCCTGACGAAGCGAGGAGGCGTCATGCCCGAGCCGAAGGTCCTGCTGACTGGTCTGGGACTAGCCGAATCGCCACGGTGGCACGAGTGACAGGCCAGCGGGGAGACACCGCAGCAGGCTGTTTGCGGGGACCGCTGGTGCCCGGCGGGCCGGTCGGGGAGGACGACCTGGTCCTGGTCTCCCACATACCAGGCCGTCCTGATCGTCCGGCCTACCTCCGGCACCTTTTCGTCGAACCCCGGCGGCACGCACCCGGCCTGGCCGACCTGACCGACGCCGAGGCCCGAGCGGTGGGCTGGTGGTGCACGATCCCGCTGGTCGGGTTCGGCCTGTGGATCGGCTACGGCATCGCCGCACGCAACCTGGCCCTCATCGTGCCCAACGCCGTCGCCCTGCTCATCGGGGTCAGTACGGTCGCGATCGCCCTCCGCCTGCGCGGTTGCGTGGCCTTGTCTCACGGTCGATGTTGGGTGTCGGCCGCGGCCGGTTCCCCGGACGCGGTCTGGATGACCGCGTCCGGGCAGGCAGTGCCGGATGGGCGCTGTCGTGTTGATGGCGATGCGGAGCTAGGCGGCCAGGAATTCCAGGATCCGTTTGTTGATGTCGGTCGGGCGCTGCACCATCAAGAAGTGGCCGACACCCTCGATGAGCTCGGACTGCGATCCGGGGCCGCAGTGGTCCGGTACCCGGTTGACTTGCTCCTGGGTCATGCCGTGGCAGCCGTCCTGGGTGCCGTGCAGGTAGAGCGTGGGCTGGGTGATGTCTCTGCCCCAGGCCGCCGCCTGCTCAGCTGCCCATTCCTCTGAGCCGAACCGGTTGGGGTCGAACTGTCCCCAGTAGTAGCCCAGGGCGGCCTTGAAATGGGCCGGATCGCGGATGCAGTCCTTGACCTTGGGCAGGTCCTCCGAGGCGTCGTAACCGGGCGACCAGTCCGCCCAGATCCTGTCGATGAACGCGAAGTCATCGGCCCTGATGACATCCTCGCAGACCCGCTGATTCTGGAAGTACCAGAAATAGAACGAGCGCTTGATCTGGTCGTAGGTGACGATGTTCTCGCCGAAGATCGCGAACGGCGGGATATTGAGCACAACACAGCGCCGCCACCGGTCGGGTTCCTTGCCGGCCGCGCCCCATGCCCCGACCGCGCCCCAGTCGTGCGCGATCAAGATCGCGTCGGAGTCGCCGCCCAGCGCCTCGTGCAGCGCGAGCTGATCGGCGACCATCGTGCTGGAGTGGATATGGTGGCGGTCATCGGGAAGCTCGGTCGGGGCGAACCCGCGGTTGAACGGGGCCACTGCCCGGTAGCCGGCCTTAGCCAGTGCGGGGAGCAGGTAGCGGTAGCTGTAGGGCGAGTCGGGGAACCCGTGTATGCACAGCGCGAGCGGGCCGTCTCCTTCGGTCAGGTACGCGAACGTCAGCTGGTTCGCCCGGACCGTCCCTGTGTTGAAGTCCTGCACAGTGTTACCTCCTTCCGGAACGGCCTGCCAGATAGAGGCTGCCTGTTGCGGCCTTCCACAGGTGACAGGCCACGGGGTGCCGCTGCGCGGGCGACGCCGGTAGCAGGTCCGGATACCCATCAGCCGGGCTCGGAGCCGCTGCGGGAACCTCTCCCGCCGCGGGCAAGCTGCGCCCGCGGGAACGCGCCGCTGCAGGAAACCGGATAAACATCGCACAACCCCCAGGGAAGGCTAACCGGCACGAATTCGCGCCGCCATACGATGAGCGGAACCTAGCCGTCTCGAAATGAGCCATCTCGGCGGGCGCAGTACACGGGCGTTGCCGAACGATCCGGCTGTCCGGCGCGACGGCCGCAGACTCCTCAGATGCTCCGCACTGATCAGGCAGGCGGGGCGCCCGCTCATGCGGCCGACAGTGCCTCAGCTTGCGACCAGTTCGTAGACGTTACCGTCCGGTCCGCGGAAGTGCTGCCAGGTTGGGCCCGGTTCACCGAGCAGTTCTATGCCGGCGTCGCGCAGTTCTTGGACGGCCGCGGGCAGGTCGCGGACGGCGAACCCGACGACCGGTCCGCTGTCGAAGTGCTCCCTGCCTTGGAACTGCGGGCCGAAGACCTCGACATGCCGACCGTCGGGGAGCTCGAAGACCCGCAGGCCCGGCTCTGAATGTACGGGCCGCAATCCCAGCACGTGCTCGTAGAAGCGTGCTAGCTGCTGATCATGTTCGGTGCGGGTGCCGCACCAGCCCAGGCCTGTGACATCCATGCCCGCCAGTATCGCCACCCGCCAGGCCGTGCGGGTGACCTGGGCGGCTATTGCCACGCCTGCTGTCCGGCGCACCATCTCGCAGCAGGCCGGTCAGCGCCCCGGCCAGGGCCGACTCCAGCGCTTGGATTGGGGCGCCCGCAGCCGCGGATACGGGCGCCCCGCGGCCCTCGCGGTCACGCCTGGCCACGGCTCACGCCCGCCACGAAGTCAGGGATGCGGCGTGGCTGATATCCTGCCGCGGGCCTTCACGGAAGCGACCGAACCCGTGTCACCGGGGGAGGGCCGCAACCGCGGTGGGCGTGTAGAACGCCGGGATGCCGGCCCCGCCGGCCGGTGCGCGACGCCGAAGCCCGCGATGCCGATGGACGCGCCGTCCCCGATGTCCGCCACCGCCGCGGCGGGCGAAGCCACCACCTGTCCATGCCTCTCCTGACCCACCTACGAGCCTGCTGCCCTCAACAGCCGACGGCAAGACGATCGGACGGCGGAAAGCGGCGGTTGTCCCGTCCGACATGTCCGGGCGTTCCCGGTTTGTGCTAAGGCAGGAATAGGGAGCCCAGGTGGGTGAAGTGGGCGGCCAGCACGGCGCCGGGCGGCACGGCGACCGCGTCGGTCATGCCGCCGGTCAGCACGATCCAGCCCGGCTCGATGGCCAGGCCGCGCCGGCCCAGGTCGTTGGCGGCCAGGGCGAGGGCCTCGGCCGGGTGGCCCTGCACGGCCGCGCCGGTGGCTGAGTCCACCACCTGCCCGTTCAGCTCCAGCAGGCACGCCTCGAGCCCCAGGTCCAGCGAAGCCGGTGACACGCCGACTGGCCCGGTGACGAAGCAGGCCGACGACGCGTTGTCCGCCACCACGTCGGGCAGGGTGAACCGGAAGTCCCGGTACCGGCTGTCGATGACCTCTAGGCCGCCGTAGACGGAGTCCACCGCGGCCAGCGCGGTGGCCGCGGTGACACCGGGGCCGGCCAGCCGCGAGCGCATCAGGAACACGATCTCTGGCTCGGCGCGCGGGTGGATGAGTCGCTCGCGAGGCACGGGCGCGCCCGCTGGGAGCACCATCGCGTCGGTCAGCCAGGCCGCCAGCGGCGAGCCGATGTTCATCCGCTGCTGCTTGGCCCGGCTGGTCAGCCCGAGCTTGACCCCGACCAGCCGCTCGCCGCGGGCCAGCCGCCGCCGCAGCGTCTCGTCCTGCACTGCGTACGCGGTGGCCAGGTCCAGGCCAGGCCACTCGTCTGTGATCGGCGGCCGGTCGGTCCCGGCGGCCTCCGCCTCGAGCAGCACGCTCGCGGCCCGGTCTACCGTCCACTTACTCATCGCGCGCTCTCCGCCTGCAGCCCGGGTGATGCCGGGTCGACGCCGACCATGTACCGGACCTCGACGTGCTCGCTGCGCTGCAGCTTGGCCAGCAGGTCGGTGCCGATGTTGCCTGAACCGACGATCGCTGCAGTACTCATCATGCCTCCCCGGCTGCGAAGCGCGCGGTTACCCGGCCCAGGCCCGCGAACGTAGCGGTCACCGTGTCGCCCGGGCCGACCGGGATCGACGCGGTCACCGAGCCGGGCAGGATCACCTGTCCGGCCTCGAGCTCGACGCCCCGGGCGCCGACCGTGTTGGCCAGCCACGCCAGCGCCTTCACCGGCGAGCCGAGCACCGCGCCGCTGGCCCCGGTGCCGGCCAGCTCGCCGTTCTTGTGCAGGTTGCATCCGGCCAGCCGCAGGTCGACCGCGGCCAAGGCGGTGGGGCTGCTGCCCAGCACCACGCCGCCCGAGGAGGCGTTGTCGGCGATGGTGTCGGCCAGCCCGATCTTCCAGTCCCTGATCCGCGAGTCGATCAGCTCCAGCGCGGGCAGCACGAAGCCGACCGCCGCGATCGCGTCCGCGACCGTCACGCCCGGTCCGCGCAGCGGCTTGGCCAGCACGAACGCGGTCTCGGGTTCCACCCGCGGCTGCAGGAACCCGGATAGGGGGATCGGCTCCTGCTCCGGCCAGAACATGCGGTCGAGCAGATGCCCGTAGTCCGGCTGGTCCACGCTCATCTGACGCTGCATCGCCGCGGAGGTGAGGCCGACCTTGTGCCCCTTGACCCGCGCGCCCGCCGCGACCCATCGCTCCACCTGCAGCAACTGGATCTCGTACGCGTCCTGCACGGTCAGGTCGTCGTACTGCTCGGTCAGCGGCTCGACCGGCTTGCGGCTCGAGTACGCCCCGAGCAGCATCTCGGCAATATCCTCCCGCGTCTGCTGATTCACGACGCCCGTTCTCCCGTCTCACTGAAAACTGTATGCAGTTTAGCCGGGAATGGCTCCCGGGAGGAAGTGTTAGGTTCTTCAGTATCGTGCACCAGATGACCGCCCAACCGGGGGGTGCCGCGGCCGCCTTGGCGGTCGCCGGTGCCCTCAGCGCGCACCACGATCCGTTCGGCCAAAGATAGTGACGGAACTGCGGCAGAGCGGTACTTTGGCTGCCCGGCCTCCGAGCGAGAGGTGGTCAGGCGTGAGCTCTTGGACACCCCAGCGCGTGCTGGACGCGGCGGCCGCGATGGAGTGGGTCCCCGGCGGCGCCATCGAGCTGCGCACCGACGACTACCGGCTCATCCGGTACCCGGACGTGGTGCTCGACCCCACCTTCCGTGCCGCCCAGGTCACCTGGTCGCGAACCACACGGCCACTGGCCGAGGTCATCGAGGAGATCGCCGCGTACGCCCGCGTCTGGGGCGTGCCCGGGGTGGCCTGGTGGATCTCGGCCGCGACTCGGCCGGCCGGCACCGAGGACGCGCTGTGCGCCCGGGACGCCGAGCTGATCGACGCCGCCCAGATCCTGGCCCGCGAGCTCGGCGAGCTGCCCCAGCTGGACGTCCCGGACGACGTGGTGGTGGAGCTGGTCCGGGACGAGCGCACGTTCCGCGCGTCCTCGGCGATCACCGTCCAGGGCTGGGGCCGGATCGAGCCGGACGAGGCCGAGCTCGCCCGCCAGCTCGATGAAACCCTGGCCAGCCTCGCGACCTGGTCCAGCTTCCGGGTGGTGGCCCTGGTGGACGACGTTCCCGTCTCCACCGGCGGCTGCACGCTGGTCGGCGAGGTGGCCCAGCTATCGGGCGCGATCACGCTGCCCGCGTCCCGCGGACGCGGCAGCTACCGGGCGGTCCTCGCCGAACGGCTCCGGCTGGCCCGCGAGCACGGCGCCACCCTGGCCCTGGTCAAGGGCCGCATCCTGACCTCCGGTCCGACCCTGCTCCGGGCCGGGTTCGCCGACTACGGCGCGGAACGCTGCTACTGGCTCCCGATCAGCTGACGCCAGGTCCTCGTCGGCTGATCTGACCCATATCGAGATGGCGGCGGGCTCCAGGGTCTGCTGCACGATCCCGGCCAGGTCGTTCCTGATCGAGTCGAGGTCGACCGCGTCCTTCAGCCGCGCCGCGAACGCCGCCACGGTCCGGTCCGCGTCGTACCGGGCCCGGTTGAACCGCCGGGCCACCATGCGCTGCACCCGCCGCCGCACCGGGTTGAACAAGGCCGCCGCCGCCAGCGTCGACGCCGCGACCGCGGCCGAGGAGGAGAAGCCCAGCAGGTGCGTGGTCAGCAGGACCAGTCCCGTGTAGACGCCGATCAGCAGCCCGGTGACGATGGCGTAGGCCAGGGTCCGGCTGATGATCCGGTCGATGTCGTACAGCCGGTACTTCAGGATCCCCACCCCGATGCTGACCGGCAGCGCGAAGAGGGTAATTCCCAGGATCCACGACAGGGCACCCGGGGCAACCGAGCTGGCCCCGACGCCGATTCCGAGGGTGACGGCGGCGCCGCAGGCCAGCCACTTCAGCTGCTGGCGCCGCTCCCCGCCCGACCTTCGCCAGTTCAGGAACTGATGGACTACGAAGGACAGCCAGATTGCGCCGATCAACAGCCCGCCGGTGACCGTCAGCCATCCAGGCGGATGAATCAGCCATCCCCTCAGGCGGCCCGTATCTAGGAGGTCAGCCGAGGTATCGATGTGGATGTCGTGGTCGGCCACGGCGGCGATCGGCAGAGCGAAGGCGTTTGCCGTGAAGAAGCCGGACACCACCGCGTACGCTGCCAGCACCCACCACCAGCGCGGCGAGGTCAGCCGGCCGTCCGGGAACAAGAAGATGGCCAGCGGGAGCAGGAAGAACGCGAAGTTCGCGCTCTGCTTGAGCACCACCGACGCTGAGGCGAAGGGGAGCCGGTGACCGAGCAGATAGCAGTAGACGGCGTATAGCTGCGTGTCGATTCCCAGCATGAAGAAGAAGGTGAAGAGGATCAGCAGCCAGCCCACCGGATTGCGAGGCTGGTGGAACGCGACCACGGACCCCACGCCGGCGAACACCACGAACCCGGCGCCCGTCGTGATGTTGCCCGCCGACAGCTGATGATCCAGGCCCGCCAGCACCAGGGCGATGACCCACTGCACGAGCATCACCACGCCGGCTACCGCCGCCGTCCGTGACCACCGTGCCTCGCTCACGAGGCCACCATACGGACCGAGCGTTCCGGGATCGTTACCGTTTCGCCCGGATTGCCGCAGGCCGCTTGCGGCCGTGATGCTCAGCATTGAGACTTGTACCACGGTCGCGGGCGTGCTCTCATGCAGCCATGGCCGACATCACCCAGTCCCCGCCGCAGGCCGAAGCCCTCCAAGCGCTGGGACAGGTCGAGCGCCAGGTGCTGTGGCTGTCCACGGCCATCGTCCACCACGCCAACCGGGTCCGGCCCAACCCCGAGGGGATGAAGGTCGGCGGGCACCAGGCGTCGTCCGCGTCGATGGTCTCGATCATGACCTCGCTGTGGTTCGGGCACCTGCGGGCGCAGGACCGGGTGTCGGTCAAGCCGCACGCCTCGCCCGTCCTGCACGCGATCAACTACCTGCTGGGCGAGCTGGACGAGTCGTACCTGCCGACACTGCGGGCGTTCGGCGGCCTGCAGAGCTATCCCAGCCGGGTCAAGGACCCCGACCCGGTGGACTACTCGACCGGCTCGGTCGGCATCGGTGCGACCGCGCCGATCTGGGGCGCGGTGGCCCGCCGCTACCTCGGTAGCCGCTTCCCGGAGACTGAAGGCCCGGGCCGCCAGTACTCGCTGCTGGGCGACGCCGAGCTCGACGAGGGCGCGGTATGGGAGGCCATCGTCGATCCGGGCGTGGCCGAGCTGGGCGAGGTCGTCTGGGTCGTGGACGTGAACCGGCAGTCGCTGGACCGCGTCGTGCCCCTCATCGCCGCTGACCGGCTGCGCGGCATGTTCACCGCGGCCGGCTGGCAGGTCATCACGCTGAAGTACGGTCGGCTGCTGGAGGAACTGTTCGCCCGGCCCGCCGGGGACTCGCTGCGGCACCGGATCGACGCCATGCCCAATCCCGAGTACCAGCGGCTGCTCCGCTGCGACGCCGCTGAGCTGCGCCGCAGGCTGCCGGGCAGCGACGAGTCGATCGCCGGGCTCATCGCCGGGCTGGACGACGCGGCGCTGGCCGCCGCGATCCGCAACCTCGGCGGGCATGACCTGGCCGCGCTGGACGATGCGTACCGGGCCATTGACGACGACCGGCCCACGCTGATCCTGGCCTACACGATCAAGGGCTACGGCCTGCCCGTCGAGGGGCACCCGCAGAACCACTCCGCGCTGCTGACCGCCGAACAGATGCGGGAACTCGCTGTGCACCTGAGCGTCGACGCCGACCAGCCCTGGCATCGCTTCGCCCCAGGTAGCCAGGCGGCCCGGCTGTGTGCCGAGACGGCCGGGCGGCTCAAGCGGCCCATGGTCGCGAACCATGCCCCGCCCGATGTACCAAAAGACCTCGGCCGCACGCCGACCGGGGTGGCCACCACCCAGGCGGCACTGGGCCGGGCGCTGCTCGACCTGACCCGGGAGGCGCCGGAGGCGGCCGGGCGGGTGGTGACCGTCAGCCCGGACGTCAGCTCGAGCACCAACCTGGGCGGGTGGGTGAACAAGGTCGGCGTGTGGTCGGCCCGCGAGCGGACGGACTGGTTCGCCGACGACGCCGAGACCATCCTGCACTGGCGGGAGAAGCCGACCGGGCAGCACATCGAGCTCGGCATCGCCGAGACCAACCTGGTCGGGCTGCTCGGGGAACTCGGCGCGACCTGGAGTCGGTGGGGCCAGCCACTGCTGCCGATCGGGGTGCTCTACGACCCGTTCGTGGAGCGGGCGCTCGAGCCGTGGTCGTTCGGTATCTACGCGGGCGGCCAGTCGATCCTGGTCGGCACGCCGTCCGGCGTCAGCCTGGCGCCAGAGGGGGGCGCGCACCAGTCCATCACCACCCCGTCCATCGGGATCGAGCAGCCGGGCTGCGTCACCTACGAGCCGGCCTTCGCCGTCGACACCGAGTGGTGCCTGCTGGCCAGCCTGGCCCGGCTGGGTCGCCCCGACGGCAGTTCGGCCTACCTGCGCCTGTCCACCCGCCCGGTCAGCCAGAAGCTGGCCGACGTGCCCGCCGACCCTGCGGCCAGGGAGCGGCGCCGTCGCCAGGTCGTCGCGGGTGCCTATCCGCTGCGCCGCGCCGTCGGCGGGCCGCGGGTGACCATCGCGGCCATGGGCGCGGTCGTGCCGGAGGCGGTGTCCGCCTCGGAGCGGCTGGCCGAGCTCGGGGCGCCCGCCGACGTCGTGTGCGTGACCAGCCCGGGCCTGCTGTTCGCGGCCCTTCGCGCCCGCCAGGGCTATGGCTCGCCGGGGGAGACGTGGATCCTGGACCAGGCGTTTCCCGCCGCCCGGGCTACTCCGCTGGTGACCGTCCTGGATGGGCACCCGCACACGCTGGCCTTCCTGGCCACTATCAACCCTGTCCCGCACGCCGCCCTCGGCGTCGCCCAGTTCGGCCAGTCCGGAACGCTCGAGGACCTGTACCGGTACAACGGCATCGACACCGACAGCATCATCCGTGCCGCCCTCGACCTCATCGGGTAGCGAACTAGGCTGTCGATGAGCCGTCCTGATCGGGAGACGAGATGATGACACCGGCACCGGGACACGGCCGGCTGCGGGCCGCGCAGGCCGACCAGGACCGGTCCCGTGGGACTAGTGCGTTACCTCGCGGCGGCCGAACGGACCGGGGAATGGCTGCTGGCCACGGCCGAGCGGAGCGCGCAGGGCTGGTCCTGGCCGGTCAGGCCCGGTATATCCGCCGAGGTTAACCCGGGCCTGGGCTGGGGCACCGCGGGTCCGGCCATGTTCTTCGTGGAGGCGTTCCGGACCACCGGCGACGAGCGCTGGCTCTCCGCGGCCCAGGGAGGCATGCGGTGGATGGACGCCCACCTCGAGGAGTCCGCTGGGAGCTGGGCAGGCTGCGGGCTGCTCACCGGAATCGGCGGCTGGGCGGTCGTCCTGCACGAACTGGCCGTCGCGGCCAGCGACCAGCACGCCGCCGACCTGGCCCGGCGGGTGCTCGAAACGGTCGCGGCGCACGCGTCGGTCACCGATGACGGCCTGCACTGGCACGACCTGACCGAGATGGTGTGGGGCACGGCCGGCATCGGGTGCCTCATGCTGACGCTGGGTGCCGACTACCTCGGCCCGGCCGCCGTGGACCTGGCCGTGCGCGCGGGCGACTGGCTGCTGACCCAGGCCGAGGCCGCGCCCGCCGGGATCCGGTGGTCGCTGGGCCGGGCGTACGAGGCCGAACGCCCCGACGACAAGCGCCGCTTCCCGAACTTCGCGCACGGGGCGGCGGGCATCGGATTCTTCCTGGCCCGCCTGGCCCAGGTCACCGGCGAGCGGCGGTTCCTGGACGCCAGCCTGGCCGCGACCGAGTGGATCATGACCACGGTCCGCATCGATCAGGACACCTGCGCGGCGTTCCATCACGATCCCGGCGGCATCGAGCTGTTCACCCTGGGCTGGTGCCACGGGCCGCCCGGGCTCGGCTGGCTGTTCCGGCAGCTGGAACTGAGCACGGGCGACGTCAGCTGGCGAACCTGGCTGCGCCGCGCCGCCCGCGCCGACCTGGTCAGCGGCATCCCGGCCCGCCGAGAACCCGGGTTCTGGGACAACGTCGCGCGGTGCTGCGGCTCGGCGGGGGTGGCCGAGTTCTTCCTCGACCTGCACCTCCTCGCTCGCGACCCCGGGGACCTGGCCTTCGCCGTCACCCTGGTGGACGACATCCTCGACCGCGCCATCCTTGATACCGAGGGAATGCGCTGGTCGAATTATGAGTTCCGGCTGCCACAGCCGGATCTCCCGCCCGAGACCACCTACCTGCAAGGAGCGCCCGGCATCGGCTCGACACTGCTGCGCCTGCACCGCCACCTGGCCGGGGACCCGTGGACCGTGCGCTGGCCGCACGCCCCGACGTGGACAGTACCCACATAGAGCGACCGCGTCGTTGAACCGGTTCGGCCGTCGCTCCGTGAAGGTAGAGGAAGAGGAGGCGGGTGCGCCGGATGAGCACGGAGCTGGAGCTGGCTAGCTGGCGACGCGCGGTCGGTGAGCTCTATGCGGCCGTGCGCGCCGAGGACGATCCGCAGCGCGGGCACGCACTGTGGCGACACGGGCGAGACGAGCTGTTCCGATCCCATCCACAGAGCCCGCTGCCGCCCGGCGATCCGCTGCGCATGACCGGCCTGCCGTACTGGCCCTACGATCCGCACCTGCGTTTCGACGTGTCCTTGCTGCAGGCTGACGAGGACGTGTCGCTGTCCCTGCCGACCAGCGAGGGCACGATCCCGATGACCCGGCTCGGCCGCGTGCACCTGCCCGTGCCGGTCGATGCGGTCATCGATGTGTGGTGGCTGCGGCAGTACGCCGGCGGCCTGTTCGTGCCGCTGCGCGATGGCACGGCGGGTGAGTCGAGCTACGGCGGCGGGCGGTACGCGCTCGATACCGCCAAGGGCGCCGACCTGGGCGGGCGTGCCGGACGGCTGACCATCGACCTGAACTTCCTTTACCACCCCTCGTGCCGGTACAACGACGCCTGGATGTGCCCGCTGGCTCCGCCGGGGAACTCCATCAGCATCCAGGTCAGCGCCGGCGAGCGCCTGCCGTGATCGGATTGCCGCAGACATAGTCCAGCATGTGATGGCGCTCTGGACGTCACTAGACCATTCTGGCCATAGCCATCGGCTGGCTAGGATGTACCCCACCAAACCAGGGCCAGAGTAGCTGTGCTCCCGTCGAAGATCAGGAGAAGATCGTGCGGACGCAGGGTCTTGTCCACCGCCACCAGGCCGCGAAACCCGCGCCGGCCGCCGTCGCCGGAGGGGCGCACCCCGTGCCTCCGCCGCGGATTAACCTGCAGCGGATCCGCCCCATGGCGCCCGATATCGCCTGGGCCGTGTTCGTCGGCCTCAACCTGGTCGCCATGCGCTTGCTGTCGAACTGGCAGACAGTGCCGTTCCTGGCCATCTGGATCAGCCTGACCGTGATCTACGGATTCCGGCTGTGGCGCCTGCAGCCCACGATCCTGACCTGGGCCGCGGTCACGCTGGCCACCGGGGGCATCATCTTCGTGCAGGTCCTCAAGGGCCAGCAGGACGCCGACTACCTGGCCGAAGTCCCGCTGATCGCGCTGATGTTCCTGGTCATGGTCTGGCACGGCCGCCGGCG
>Ga0187817_10000396_pt1 | contig 18309 bp, 14 predicted proteins | sample NC_wetland_sal_i_17_FD_132431 | JGI IMG/M metagenome (GOLD analysis project Ga0187817, IMG submission 132431) | Wetland sediment microbial communities from Neuse River Estuary, North Carolina, USA - SO4_2 | ecosystem: Environmental > Aquatic > Freshwater > Wetlands > Sediment | place: USA... | reverse complement strand
CGAACTTGCGCGTGGCCATCGTTCACTTCTGGCTTGTCAATCGCGGCGGGGCGGAGCGCGTGGTGGAAGTGTTTGCCGAGATGTTTCCACAGGCGGACATTTTCACTCTCCTATCGGGCCCAAAGTGCCTGACGCCTGCTCTCCAGGGGCACAAGATTACCTCGTCTTTCTTGCAAAAGATTCCGGGCGCGACCCGTTACTATCCAAGGCTGCTGCCTCTATTTCCGATTGCAATAGAGCAGTTTTGTTTAGATGATTACGACTTGGTTATCAGCTCCGAGTCAGGACCTGCGAAGGGAGTTCTCACGCGGACCCCGACCTGCCACATTTGCTATTGCCACACACCGATGCGCTACGTCTGGGACATGTACCACCACTATCGATCGACAGCACCCCTCGGCAGGCTGGGTCGCGCATGGTACGCTTTGGTGGCGCATTACGTGCGGCAATGGGACTACGCCTCTTCCGCGAGGGTCGATTACTTTGCAGCCAGTTCCGCCAATGGGGCCGCGCGGATTCGCAAGTACTATCGTCGGGAGGCCGAGACCATTTATCCTCCCGTCGATATTGGTTCATTCCCGCTCACCACTGGGCAAGATGATTTCTATCTGGTAGTCAGTCGCTTGGTTTGTTACAAAAAGATCGACCTTGCTATAGCCGCCTGCAACGCAATGCAACGCCGGCTTGTGGTGATCGGTGAGGGAGAGACGATGCGAGCCCTGAGGAAACTGGCGGGCCCCACGATCACTTTCCTCGGTCACCAGCCCGACGACGTGGTTCGCGAGCACTACCGGCGCTGCAGAGCCTTTATATTCCCAAGTGAAGAGGACATAGGCCTGACTCCCATCGAAGCACAGGCGTGCGGTCGCCCCGTGATAGCCTACGGTCGGGGTGGCGCTCTCGAAACAGTGCGTGGATTTTTCCACCGTAATGCTTTTGATCCGAATTCCTGCACAGGGCTTTTCTTCGCTGAGCAGACGGCGGAGTCCTTGTCGGAGGCCATCCGAATGTTCGAATCCATTGAATCATGTTTCTCGCCCGCGATTATTCGCGCCTGGGCGAAGCGCTTCGATGTGTCCCGGTTCAAGGCCGAGATGGGGTCATTTATCGCTGGGAAGCTCGCGGAGTTTCGGAGCACAGATCGAGTCGCAGGAGCCCCGGTCGAGGTGTGACATCAGGGCGCACGGTTGGTCTCCCGAAGGTGCATCAGCTTCGATTTAGGTAACTTAGCTTGGAGCGCGCGCTGCGTCGCGGCTTGAAAGCGGCGCCGGTGTTGGTGTATTCTTATTGAGCCCCAATAACCCGCGCCAACTGCACCGAGGGGGTGACCTTGCGCGCAACGGCAGGAGAGCTGCTCGGCGAAAGGGCGGACCGGTCTCTGGCTGAATCCGTTAGCAGCGTTCAAGACTCCGAGCCCGCGAACGCGAGGTTTCTGGGGGAAGCGGACGTATTCCAACCATGACGCATGGACTGGTGTGGAAGGTAAGCTTATCATCGCCGACGGATAAGGTGCCGTTGCTCGGCACCGCAGTAAACTGTCTGGGTTTGGACGAGTCGCTGCAGTATCTGGATTGTGAGTTTCTGAGAGCGGAGGGCAGGAAGGCGTACATTCGCACGGTTGGGCTTCGGCAGGCAGCCGACCCCCATGGCGGTAGCGAGTTGGGAGGTCACTCCGCGGACGGGGCAATAGTGCTAGCCAGTACGAGACCTTTCATTTGGGCGGCTTCGCTGCTCGGGCGGCCGCTTCCCGACCGCGTGACGGGACTTGACCTCCTCCTGGCTCTTTGCGATCTGGCTCAACGGAAGGGCTATTCCTGTTACTTTCTGGGAGAGAAGTGGTACGTTGTAGAACCGTCCGTCGCGGTTTTGACACGGTTGTTTCCCGGCGTGCGATTGGCAGGTTTCAGCTACCTGGACGAGAATCCTAGGGATGTCGCTGCTCTAATCAATGATGCGCATCCGGGGATTGTCTTTATCAGTTCGGAACATCGGAAGCAAGAGGTCTGGGTTTCCGCTCACCTTGAAGGGCTCTCTTGCCCTATTCTTGCTGCCGTCGGAGGCGCGTTCGACGTTTTGGCGGCCCGTAATCTAGGGGTGTCTGGTTGGCAGAGGTGGACGATGTCGGCGGTGGATTGCCTTTGGTGCCTATTGAGCGAGCCGCGCCGATTGTTGATGGGACCCCTCACTGCCAGTCAACGCCTCCTGGTACTTCTGTTTCGTGAGTTCTGGTCGCTTAGGAGGCGGCCGCACCTTTCGTGAAATTTGGTTCCACGGGTCATGACCAAGAGACTGGTCCGTTCCTATCTATTCGGCCTGGGTGCTGATATCGTTCTCCTGGGCTGCGCCGCTGCCGCCAGTTACTATGTCCGCTCCTGGCTCCGGGTCCGGGGCCACATCCTCTATCCGATAACCGACTACCTCCCTTTTATGAGTCTGCTGTTGGGAAGTTGGCTCGTCTTTCTTCACGTGTACGGTATGTATGGCGGCATCGATGTGGGGAATTCCTCGGAGTTCGCAAAGGCTGTTTTCAAGATAAACTACAATGTTCTCATCGTGGTGACCGTTGTCTGCTTTGGGTTGCGGATCACGGGCTCAAACCGGATCATGCTGCTATGCTTCATGGTTTTCGCCAACTTACTATTAGTCTTGACCCGCCGCTATCGTCCTTTCGTGCCATCAAATCGTTACGCGATCGTCGGCATCGATGAGGTTGCCCTGAAATCCTTACAAGCGGCAAGGAAGGTGTTCCCGTCCCTGCATTCGAGCTTCATGGGATTTTTCTCTCCGGCCCGTTTCGAGGACCGGTCAGCGTTCCGGGACCAAGGGATGCAAGTGGGTTCGCTCCGGGATATGTTCGAGGCGATCTCAAGCGACAAAATCAATACCGTCATCCTGGCCCTGCCTCCAGATTCGGATCAGGCCCAGGAAGTGCTTGGGAATTTGCGCAAGACGGAAGCGTACCTGTTCTGGGCTCGCGAGGTTCCGAGCCGAATCGAGCTTTACCCGGCCAACCTTTAACAGCGGGTCCGGCCGGGTGGCCACACAGGGTTGACTGCTCTCCCAGGCCAAGTTACCTATATGATGTCGACTCGAAGTCATATGAACTCCCTCCTGGCCCTCTTGGGGGATATGTTGGCCCTCGGGGCCGCCTTCTCGGCGGCATACACGATACGCAAGTTCTTGTTCGTTTCGCGGGATCTGCCTTTCCAGTTGGAGGGGCACCTCCGGCTGCTCGTAGTGGGCGTACCCATCTTCATCGTCAGTTTCTACCATTTCGGCCTTTACAGGAACTTCCCTGCACTGCCTTTGGTGGAAGGTTTAGGCCGTCTCATTAAGGCGTTGCTCTGCGCACTACTCTCCCTGACGCTGCTGATCTTCTGGCTGAAGTACCAGTACACAAGCCGCATTTTCCTGGTTCTGTTTTGCGTTTTCTGCTATCTCTTCATCATTGGAGTCCGCATGGGCCTGCGCGGGCTGGCCCGCCGAATCCAGCCACAGCGGAAAAATGATGTTTTCAACGTTCTAATCGTTGGAGACGACGAACGGAGCAAAGACATCGCGGAGGCCATCGAAGAGCACCACCACCTGGGCCTCCACTTATTAGGGCAGGTTCGGAACGGAGGCCCGCTGTGGGAGGGGCATAGCGTTCGCGTGCTGGGGACCCTGCCCGACTTCGCGCGCGTGGTCCAGGATCATGTGGTCGATGCTGTCGTTTTCACTGGCCCCTACACTCGCATCAGCGCCGCCCGTGAGGCCCTTGCCTATTGCTTGAAAACCGGCATCCGGGTATTCCTCGACGCTAACCCCTTTGAGGAGTCCATGGGACCCATGGTAATGGGAGAGGTTGCGGGGGTAAACTTGATCACCTTCGCTGACACCGCCCTTAGCGACGAGCAACTTTTCATGAAGCGGTGCGTTGATTTGGCGCTTTCCTCTGCGCTGCTAATCCTGTTCTCGCCAGTGATCATAGTGGCCTCTGCCTTAATTAAGCTGTTTTGCGCGCCGGGTCCCGTCCTTTTCCGCCAGGAGCGCATCGGGATGAGCGGTCGGCGGTTCACAGCATACAAGTTCCGGACGATGGTAAAGGACGCTGAGAACATGAAGGCCCAACTCCTACCGATGAATGAAATGGACGGGCCGGTCTTTAAGATTTACAACGATCCACGCGTCACCCGCCTCGGCCGCTTTCTTCGGCGAACTAGCATCGATGAGCTCCCGCAATTATTCAACGTCCTGATGGGTCACATGAGCATTGTGGGACCGCGCCCGCCCCTGCCGGAGGAAGTGGGCCGGTATGAGCTCTGGCAGCGCCGGCGCCTCAGTGTGAAGCCGGGCCTGACCTGCCTGTGGCAAGTGAGAGGTCGCAACAGGCTCGATTTTGACACATGGATGAAGATGGATATGGAATACATTGATAATTGGTCGTGGTTGATGGACTTTAAGATCTTGATTCGCACGGTTCCCGCAATGTTTAGAGGGCAATAAACTCTGCGGTCAATAAGCCAACCTGATCTGGGTTTAACAAGGACCGCGCGCTCCCTTATGTGGGTGCGCTAGCTTCGCCTTGTGCCTTTGTGGCTGGGCAGCCGCCCGGAATTCATTAAGCGGCAGAAGTCAGGAGTCAGAAGGAAGAATGGGCAGAAAGCTGAAGGCAAGTGCCGGTGCTCACACCACAGCGGGATGCGCTTCCCAAAACCCACGCGGTGATGCTTTGCAACTGATGTGGAGGTCTTTATTCTGACTCCTGACTTCTTGGGTCGAGGGAGGAATGCATGAGCAAGACGGCGCTGATCACGGGAATAACTGGGCAGGATGGATCTTACCTGGCTGAGTTCCTGCTTTCAAAAGCTTATCGCGTTTACGGCTTAGTCCGGCGAAGCAGCACGGTGAACTTCGAGCGGCTATATCATCTGCAAGACAGGATCGAGCTGATACCAGGAGATCTCCTTGACCAGAACTCACTGATCAGCGCTCTTCAACAGGCCCAACCCCAGGAGGTCTATAATCTGGCCTCGCAATCCTTTGTCCCCACTTCCTGGAACCAGCCTGTCCTGACCGGCGAGTTCACGGCGCTCGGGGTGACGCGGATGCTCGAGGCGATCCGATTGGTGAACCCAGGAATACGGTTTTACCAGGCCTCCTCGAGTGAGATGTTCGGGATGGTCCGTGAGAGCCCGCAAAATGAAAAGACACCCTTTTATCCCCGCAGCCCATATGGCGTGGCGAAGCTCTACGGCCATTGGATTACCGTCAATTATCGGGAGAGCTACGGTCTTTTTACCGTCTCTGGAATTCTGTTCAATCACGAGTCACCTCGGCGCGGGCTGGAATTCGTGACCCGGAAAGTGACTTATGGCGCCGCGCGCATCAAACTGGGCCGGCAATCAAGACTCAAAATGGGAAATCTCGACGCCGAACGCGACTGGGGATTTGCCGGCGATTACGTTGAGGCCATGTGGCAGATGCTCCAGCAAGAAAAGCCGCAAGATTACGTCGTGGCGAGCGGAATAGCGCACTCCGTGCGCCAGCTTTTGCAAATTGCCTTCTCCCACCTGGGCATGGATTACCGGGATTACGTGGAAGCAGACCCGGCTTTCTTGCGGCCGGCGGAGGTGCATCACCTGCTGGGAGATTCAGCGAAAGCCCGGCAGGAATTGGGCTGGAAACCCAAAGTGAGCTTCGAAGGGCTCGTCAAGATGATGGTGGATGAGGATATGGCGCGGCTTGATGCGCGTCATTCCCGCGAAGGGGAGGTTCACTGACGTCATTCCTGCGCGAGCGGGGATCCCTGCGGTATGGGTGGAATAATGAAATCGCTGATTACTGGATGCGCGGGCTTTGCAGGCTCTCACCTCGCTGAGTACCTCCTGGCAAAAGGCGAAGAGGTCGTCGCGCTTCTCGGCATCAACGAAGACCACGCCAACATTCAGCACGTCGAAAAACATCTGCAAATCGTTTGTGCGGATCTGCGCGAGTTTGACCGCGTGCGCGAAGCGCTCCGGTCATCCAAGCCGCAACGCATCTATCACCTTGCCGCTTTTTCTTCTCCGTCGGAGTCGTTCGGGGACCCGGAACTGACCTATCAAGTGAATTTCGTCGGTACCTTGAACCTCCTCTCGGCCTGGCTTCGCGTGGAGATGGACTGTCGATTTCTTATGGTAAGCTCGGCAGAGGTGTACGGCATAGTTCCCACGGAAAAGCTTCCCATGCGCGAGGAAATGGAACTGCGCCCCGTTAACCCTTACGCGGGAAGCAAGGCGGCCGCCGAGATTCTGGCTTGGCAATTCTTCCGAAGTTATGGGCTGCCTATCGTCCGCGTCCGGCCCTTCAATCACACGGGGCCTCGCCAGTCATCTAAATTCGTCTGCTCGAATTTTGCCCGACAGGTGGCAGAAATCAATTTGGGAGTGCGCCCGCCCACTATCCTGGCCGGAAACATCCATGTCGTACGCGACTTCAGTGACGTGCGGGACATTGTCCGGGGCTACTGCGATTTGTTGGAAAGGGGCGCGCCGGGCGAGGTCTATCAGCTTTGTTCGGGGCATCCCGTCTCAATAGAGACCATTTTGCAGACGCTGATCTCCTTCGCCTCGAAACCCGTTCAGGTCTCGGTGGACAAATCGCTGGTGCGCAATCACGAAGCGGCTGAGGTCTGGGGAGATTATTCAAAAGCCAGACTTGCTGTCGGGTGGGAACCTCGTCACGAGTTGACCGATACGCTTCGCGCACTCAAGCTCTATTGGGAGGGACGGTTAAAATGAACATTCTGGTGACAGGTGCGGCTGGGTATGTGGGCAGTGTATGCGCGGCGGAGCTCATGAAGCAGGGGAACTGCGTCGTTACCTATGACAATCTCACCGCAGGGCACCGCCAGGCGGTCGCCGAAGGCGTTCAGCTTGTCAGGGGAGATATCGCGGATACGGAAAAACTCAAACGGGTGTGCAAAAAGCACCACATTGAAGCCGTTATGCACTTTGCGGCCAGCGCTCTGGTCGAGGAATCGGTTCGCAATCCTCATTTGTTTTACCGCAACAACGTCTGCGGCACGATCTCTCTGCTTGAAGTCATGGCTGCGTTGAAGATACAGAGACTTATCTTTTCCTCCAGTGCTGCGGTCTACGGCGAACCGAAGAGCGTTCCTATCCGGGAGGATCATCCTAACAGCCCAGTGAACCCCTACGGCGAGACCAAACTGGTGATCGAACGTGCGCTGGCTTGGTACCATGGCGCATATGGAATCAAATCCGCGTCGCTAAGATATTTCAATGCTGCCGGCGCGACTCAGGAGTTGGGTGAGGATCACAGGCCGGAGACCCATCTCCTGCCGCGTTTGCTGGCGGCAGCCTCTGATCCCAAAGGCACCTTCCAGATTTATGGAGGCGATTACCCGACGCCCGACGGCACCTGCATTCGAGATTTCGTGCATGTCTTAGATATTGCCCAGGCCCACATACTGGCCTTGCACTCCCTTTCAAAATTGGGCTCGAGGATATATAATGTCGGCCTCGGCAAAGGGTATTCGATCCGCGCGGTGGTGAAAGCCGTCGAGGAAATCACCGGACGCAAGCTTGATGTTCATGTAGGCGGGAGACGCCCGGGGGACCCGGCAGTCCTCGTGGCGACGGCGCAAAAATTGCGCCGGGAACTGAAATGGGAGCCCCGCCACTCTGCCCTTAAGAACATTATTCGTACGGCCTGGGTGTGGATGCAGAAACATCCTAAAGGGTATCGGAACTAAAGCGTTGATCCGACGACGACTGAATCAAATCGAGTTTGTGCTTCGGCTGGCCGTATTGATGCTGCCTCTTCTGGCCTTTGGCGCGGCAGCTCATATTCGGTTTGCGTCTGGCCCTATACCCGTGGCCGGTGAGGGGGTGGAGCCGACCGCCAACTTCGGTTTGCTGCTATTGACGGTGTTGGCCTGGGCTGTCGTCGTCGAGCATTTCGATCTCTCCCAAGTGGGTGATTTATTCCCAAGGAACTGGTCCCTCTGATTCGACATCAAAATCATTTGCCTGACCCTTTGGCGAGGCTTCTTCAGCGAGAACGCCTATTAAGACTGCAGAGAGTTGGCCTTGGGCGGGCCGTCAAAGGGGGTTGAGAATAAGTGAAGAAAACTGTTGAGTGGGGTCTTGTGCTGATCGTTGCGGGCTCCGTCCTGGCTTTCGGCGGTGTACAGCCTCCCGCTTATAGCGCCATGGAGGCCGCCCTCTTCCTCTTGACCGGAGTGGTTTTGGTCAGACAATGCAGCGAGGGGAGAATAGACCTTCCGCTTCCACTTTGGATTCTTCCCTTCCTCTGCCTCGTCCTTCTCCAGACGATTCCCCTGCCGGGACGAATCGAGTCCTGGCTTTCTCCTCACCGCTTGTTCCCCGGGCTTCAAGCCGCGCTTGCCCCTGGAGCCTCGAATTGGGCGACTCTGAGCCTCTATCCTCACGACACGCTCCTCGGATTCTTCAAGCTGGCCGCCTATTTGGCAGCTTTCGTTTTGGCTGCCTACGCATTCGAGCCCCGGGAAGGTAAGAGCGTCTTGGCGCCTGGCCTGATCCTGCTGGGATCGCTCGAAGCCGCCTACGGGATTGTTCAATATTTGACAGGCTATCAGAAGATCTTTGGTTTTACGAAGCAATTCTACACGGAAGACGCCACCGGCACCTATATCAATCACAATCATTTTGCCGGGTTCCTGGAACTAGTAATCCCTTTTGCGGCCATGATGGTCTTTTACAACCTCCAATTGCGGTCAAACCAGGGCGTCTCCGAGAGACGGCGGCCCGGAGGCAATTCGCTGGTGCTAGACCCGCGAATCCTCTTCTATACGTTCATTATGATCCTTCTGCTCGTTGCGGTTGTCTTTTCCCGCTCGCGCATGGGTATTTTTTCGGTGTTGGCGAGTTTGATCCTAATGGCGTTATTAGGCCAGCTTGGAGAAGGCCGACGAGCCTGGATGGTTATCACCTTGCTCGTCATAGCTTGCTCGATGACCTATGCTATTTGGATTGGGCTTGGTCCCGTGATCTACCGATTTCAGGCCGTCACGACCGTCTCGAGCCTTGAACGCACTGACGCACGGTCTGCCATCTGGAAACAGGCAAGTGGCATTGTCAGAGATTATCCTGCCGTGGGTACAGGCTTGGGAACCTTTGGGGTGGCTTTTCGACGCTATCAGACTTCCTCCCTCGATCTCTTCGTGGACCATGCTCATAATGACTACTTGGAGGTGGTCACCGACACGGGGATTGTCGGGGCAGTTTTGCTCTTTATCCCCATCATGGGTTTGCTGGTCAAGATGATTTGGGCCTACGTGGGAGCACGAAGGGCTTACCGCCGTTCAGTTCTGCTGGCGTGTACCGGAAGCACGGCGGCCATGCTGGTCCACTCCATCATGGATTTTAATTTACAGGTTCCCGCCAACGCCTTGCTCTTTGCTGTAGTGCTTGGCATGGGATTTAAGGCTACGTATTCGACAGCCGCCTCACGGAGGGCAACGACTTGAAAGGCGTCATACTGGCGGGCGGAATCGGTTCACGGTTATTTCCTCTCACGCGCGTAACCAACAAGCACCTCCTCCCTGTGTACGACCGCCCCATGATTTTTTACCCCATCCAAACTCTGATCAATGCGGGGATAAAGGACATTCTCGTGGTGACGGGAGGGCAAGATGCGGGTGATTTCTTGCGCCTCCTAGGTAATGGAAAGGACTTTGGTCTCCAGCACATCAATTACACCTATCAGCAAGGGGAAGGTGGAATTGCGGATGCGCTCCGCCTGGCAGAGTATTTTGCGGGCGGCGACAAGATCTGCGTAGTTCTTGGCGACAACATCATTGAGACGAATATTATCGCCGCTTGCGCCCAATTTCAAAAACAACCAAGCGGCGCGCATATCATCCTGAAAGAAGTTGCTGACCCGGAGCGCTTTGGGGTCCCGGTGTTTGAAAACGCTCGAATCGTTCAAATCGAGGAAAAACCCAAGGAGGCAAAGTCTCGCTACGCCGTGATCGGCATATACATGTATGATGCGACGGTATTCGAGCGCATCCGAAAGTTGAAGCCTTCTGGCAGGGGCGAATTCGAAATTACGGACGTGAACAACCAGTATCTCGCCGATGGCGTTCTCACTTACAGCATTTTGGAAGGCTGGTGGACCGACGCCGGCACATTCGACTCTTTGTTGCGAGCTACCAACTTGGTCGCACAAGGGGGAGCGAATAAACTCCCTTAGCTTTGGAGTGTGAGATTTGAAGATCCTCGTCACGGGCGGCGCAGGCTTCATCGGCTCCAATTTCATTCGTTACTTCCTCCGCACCTGTCCTGATGGCGCCGTAGTGAATCTTGACAAGTTAACCTACGCGGGAAATCTGGACAATCTCTCGGACCTGCAATCGCACCCCGGCTACCAGTTCATCCTTGGAGACATTTGTGATGCTGATGTGGTCAGGGATATCCTGGCTCAGCACCTCGACGCGGTGGTGCATTTTGCCGCCGAAACTCATGTTGACCGGAGCATCGCCGACGCGAGCGAGTTTATCCGCACCAATGTCCAGGGCACTTGCACGTTGCTCGAGGCGTCGCGCCGCGCTAAACTCCCTCGCTTCCTGCACGTTTCCACCGATGAAGTTTATGGAACCCTTGCTCCGGGAGAATCTGCCCACGAACAGTCTTCGCTCCTGCCTAACAGCCCCTATGCTGCGAGTAAGGCAGCGTCGGATCTCTTGGTCAGGAGCTTTTGGCAGACCTACCGTTTTCCCGCCCTTCTGACGCGCTCCTCAAATAACTACGGCCCTTATCAGTTTCCGGAGAAGTTTTTTCCCTTAATGATTACTAATGCTCTGGAAGGCAAGCCGCTTCCCGTTTACGGCGACGGCCTGAATGAGCGCGATTGGATTTTTGTAGAAGACCACTGCCGCGGGCTGGATCGAGTCCTGCGCGCGGGGCGTCCCGGCGAGATTTACAACATCGGCTGTGGGCATGGAGTGACCAACTTGAGCGTGGTGCGCAGGTTGTTGCAAATCCTCCATAAGCCCGAGGATCAGATCAAGTTCGTCGAAGACCGGCCAGGGCACGATCGGCGCTATGCGCTGGACTGCCGCAAAATCCGCAAGGAATTGGATTGGGAACCCGCGGTGACGTTTGAGGAAGGGCTGCAGCGAACCGTCGAGTGGTACAGCACCCACACCGATTGGGTGCAGAAAACCAAGAGCGGAGAGTACAGGGATTACTACCAGAAATTCTACGAGAACCGCGGCAACTCCCTGGCCCAACTGTAGCATCATTCTGCGCAACGACGTTTTGCTGCAGAGATTTTTCCGTCTCCGTGCCTTCTGTGCCAAGAAAGGACTGAACCACAGAGGTCGCTGAAGTTTTCCGTGTTCTCTGTGTTGAAGCTTTAGGGGCACAGAGCACGCGGGGAAGTTAGTTCCAGGTGGGGCCACAGACCCGAGTTGCGGGATTGAGGTGCGAATCCTGTGCGTGGCATGAAGACTCTTCAATCGCAATCTGCACTCGACAAACGGCAATCAAAAAGCCATGCGTATTCTGATTACAGGAAACAAGGGGATGTTGGGCCAGGATCTTACGGCTCACCTCAAATCGCGCCATCAGGTGGTCGGCGCGGATCTGCCCGAAGTTGACATCACCGATCTCCATTCTGTGCAACGAGCCTTCGCTGGCGCCGAACTCGACGCCGTGATCCATGCCGCCGCCTTTACTGCCGTGGATGACTGCGAGCGCCGCCCCGATTTCGCCTTTCAGGTGAATGCGCAGGGCACTCGCAATGTGGCGGCCGCCTGCCGCCAGGCCTCCCTCCCCATGCTTTACCTCAGCACCGACTATGTTTTCGACGGGCAGAAACCGGACCCCTATGCGGAGGACGATCTCCCCAACCCCCTCAACGTCTACGGTCGGAGCAAGCTGCAAGGCGAAAGGCACGTCCAGGAATTGCTCCCCGCGGCCTGGATTGTCAGGACATCCTGGCTCTTCGGCCCTATGGGCAAGAACTTCGTTCGCACCATTTTGCAGCGGGCCCAACAGGGGGAGTCGCTGCGCGTGGTAGACGACCAAGTGGGAGCACCGACCTACACGGCGGATTTGGCTGAGAAGCTGGAACAGATTGTGATGAGAGGAAGTCCCGGCATCTATCACGTTACGAACGGAGGCTATTGCTCCTGGTTCGGGTTTGCCCAGGAGATCCTTCGGCAGGCAGGACTGAGCCACGTTCCACTCTTTGCTATTCCCACCTCGGCCTCAGACCGGCCTGCCCGGCGTCCACGAAATTCACGACTTGCCCACACGCGGCTGGAGAGCGAAGGACTTGGCCTCCTCCCACCCTGGCAGGATGCTCTGGCTCGCTATCTCCTTCGGGAAGGCGGCCTCCCCTCCTTGATAAGGAGGGGATAGGGGGGGTTGATTGTTTCTTTAATTCTGGGTCCGCCTCCCCCTGCCACCTCCTCCGCCGGGGAGGGGAGTAACAATCTTCGCACCGACTCTTTAGGGGAAGAGTTTGGCTATGCCCAGTTTCGTCCTGCTCAGCAGACGGGAATGATATAATCGACTACGGGCGTGCTCAAAAGCCTTTCGGCCGTGGTCATTCTGAGCCCTTTCACGAGTTGTCATTCCGAGCGAAGTGAGGAATCTCGCTTTGGAATCGGTGGACTTGCGAGATTCAATTTATCGTGCGCGGGCAGAGCGCGATTCGTCGCTTCGCTCGGAATGACAGTGAGGGGTTCGAAATGACAGGCTGGAGGGGTCTCGCAGCATTCAGTTGAAGTCTCATGGGAGCCGGCTATGATTCGTGAATATCTCGTAGATTACTCCACGGGCTTGAGCAAGGCCCTCGAAGGCGTGTCTCCGGAGCGATTCGAGGAGTTCGTGCAGCTCCTTGAAAGCGCCTATCAGGACGGGCGTCGGGTTTTTTTCATGGGAAATGGTGGCAGCGGGTCAACAGCTTCCCACTTCGCCTGCGATCTCAATAAAGGGGTATCCTACGGCCGGCAAAAGCGTTTTCAGGTGATCTCTCTGAATGATAACCTCGCCACCTTGACGGCTTATGCCAACGATGTCTCCTACGAGGATGTTTTCGTCGAGCAGTTGAAGAATTTCCTTCGTCCGGGCGACCTTGTGGTAGGAATCTCTGGAAGCGGCAACTCCCCCAACGTCCTCAAGGCCATCGCTTACGCGAATGGCCTTGGTGCGCACACGGTGGGCCTGTGCGGCTTCGATGGCGGAAAACTGGCTCGCACCGTGCGAACTCCCCTGCTCGCCCCAGTGCACGACATGCAAAAGGCTGAAGACATCCACATGATTCTTTTGCATGTCGTCATGCAACTCTTGTGCGCCCGCCTTCAAGCTGAGTAGCTCGGATCCCTCCTATTGGGGTCCACGGCTTTTCCGTCGGGCCATGCGCGGGGCGCGGATCCCAATACCGCGGGACTGCGGCTATTCCCTCGCCCTGCGGGCAAGCCGCGGACCCCAAAAAGGGGGGGTCGCGCTACCCAGACACAGGTTTGGCGTCCAAAGTGCTATGATAAGTGCGTGCGGAGGGCTCGTTGGGCGGAAACCCTCCGATTCCCTCGCCTGAAGAAGGCCCGAGGTGGTTTTATGTCTATCTATCCTTGTGCGCCTTCGCGCCGTGCTTTTCTCAAGCGGAGTGTCACACTGGGCGGCGCCCTGCTGGCCGGCGGGGTTCAAAGTTGGCTTGCTTCCCAAGAAACGTTTGGCGCGGCTCCTCCCCAATCGCGCTTGGTCATCTCACGCGACCCCAATCTCAGGTCCACTCCGACCAGCTTGGATTCCTCCCGGCTCCTCAATTGCCTGGACCGTGCCGTTCAAGCGTTGCACGATTGCGATTCACCCCTCGAGGCCTGGAGCAAGGTGGTGCGGCCCGGCGAAGTGGTCGGGCTCAAGGTGAATTGTCTTGCCGGCAGGGGGAACTCCACGCGCCCGGAGTTGGTGAACGCCATTTGCGAGCGCCTCCAGCAAGCCGGCATCAAGGAAATCGTCATTTGGGACCGCCTGAATTCGGACCTCGAGAGCGCGCGCTTCAAGATCGTCGAGCGGGGCTCGGGGATTCGCTGTTTCGGAAACGATACATCGGGATTCGAAGATGAGCTGGCCACTTTTGGAAGTGTGGGGAGCCTGCTTTCGAGAACCATCACCCAAATTTGTGATGCTGTAATCAACCTGCCCGTGCTCAAGGACCACGGTATCGCCGGCGTAACGATTGCCCTCAAGAGCATGTTTGGCGCTATCCACAACCCGAACAAATACCACATGGACGTTTGCAATCCCTACGTGGCCGACGTATTCATGCTGCCCCCCATTCGCCGCAAGGTCCGCCTCCACATCTGCGACGCCACCACCGCGCAATACGAGGGCGGGCCTTCTTTCATGCCTCACTGGATGTGGCCGTACAATGCGTTGATCGTCGGGCACGACCCTGTGGCGCTGGACTACACAGGCTGGCAAATTATCGAAAAAAAACGCGCCGAAGTGGGCATGAAATCGCTAAAGGAGTTGAAGCGCGAGCCGGCTTACATTGCGACGGCTGCCGACCCGCAACACGGCTTGGGGACCAACGATCCCAAGAATATAAAGGTGGTGGAGGTCTGAACGTGGCGCGGGCGTCCCGCCCGCTAAGGGAACGCGGGCATCTTGCCCGCTGTCGCAGGACGGACCCGCTCCAGCACTCAGGAACCTTGCAACACCCGGAATCTTGAATCTGGAATCCCGAGGTGAAAGTCCGATGGCAACGAAATATGATTTGCGACTCCTCGAGCCGCCTGGAGCGGCGAGTGACGCTCGCTCCGGGGCTGAACGCGCGCTGTCGTCAGAGCGGCTCTGGTGCGTCGGCGACCGCCCTGCGGCCCATAGCCTCCGGGGGACCGGCCGTTCGGACCCACAACGCCCACCCCGAGTCCCCCCCAGCGAACCCGGCCGCTTCGGCTTCGACCGCCGGGCGTTTCTAAAGGCGGCTTCCCTCCCCTGCCTCGCTGCCTGCGCCGGGGCAGTTATCGGGCGGCAGGAGGCTGTGCCCATCTTCGCGGCCCCGCTCGCGGAAGACGATTCGCAGTTCATCAAAGAGGCCAAGTTCTACGATAAACAGCCCTACAGGAAAATCAAATGCAAGCTCTGCCCGCGCGAATGCGCCATCGACGACCGGGAGCGCGGCTATTGCGGCGCGCGTGAAAACCGCGGCGGCACTTATTACACCCTGGTGTACTCCCGCGTAGTGACGGCGCACATTGACCCCATCGAGAAGAAGCCTTTTTTCCATTTCCTTCCTGGCACCATCGCGTTCTCTATTGCCACTGCAGGCTGCAATGTGAACTGCAAGATGTGTCAAAACTGGGACATTTCCCAGGTCCGCCCCGAGCAGGTCAGGTCGAGCTACGCGCCCACAGAGAAAGTGGCGGAGTTGGCCGCACAAAACAATTGCCCCAGCATCGCTTACACTTACAGCGAGCCGGTGATATTTTACGAATACGTTGCCGACAGTGCCGAAGCTGGCCACAGACTTGGCGTTAAGAGCGTGGTGGTCACGGGCGGGTACATTCAACAAGAGCCTCTCGAGAAATTATGCCGCCAGGTGGACGCCATCAAGGTGGATCTGAAAGCTTATTCCGAGAAGTTCTACAAGGAAGTCGTTAATGGTGAACTGAAACCGGTGCTCGATTGCCTCGTCACCATCCGCAAGCGCGGAGTGTGGAATGAGATTGTTTATCTTGTGATTCCCACTTTGAACGACAGTGACCCCGAGTTCAAAGGACTAGCCAAGTGGGTCAAAACCGAACTAGGGCCGGACGTTCCGCTCCACTTCTCGCGCTTCCATCCCGAATACCTTCTCAAGAACCTACCTCCCACGCCGGTGGAAACGCTTGAGCGCGCCAAAGCCATCGCCGACGCCGAGGGTCTTCACTACGTGTACATCGGCAACGTACCCGGCCATCCCGCCGAGAATACTTACTGCCCCAAGTGCCGCAAGATTGTTGTAGAGCGCACCGGCTACACCGTGGGGGCGGTACATATCCACAACGGCAAATGCCAATTCTGCCAGCAGGCCATTCCTGGCGTGTGGAAGGTGTAACCTGAAGCATTCACCCCGAAGCGCACAGAGACCACAGAGAAAAACGCTTTGGCTTGTCTCTGTGAACTCTGTGGCCTCTGTGGTTAATCTCTTTGGTTCGGTGCGCCTGCTGGCCCGCGTTGAAGCGCTGGCAATATTGATTCCCGCAGCAATCTCTCTTTCCATAGTGGCCCGCGGCGCGCAAAACGCCGGCACGAGTCCGAGTCCTCGACTGGCTGACCTAACCCAGCAGCTTCGCATTGGAAGCGAGTTCTTCCTGAACAAAACGGAGACCAAAGAAAGCGTTCAGCGCCACTTCCGGCTGATGCAGGAGAACGGGCTGACGCTCGCCCGCATTTTCATTATCTGGGATGATGTGGAACGCACCCCGGGCAACTGGGACTTCACCCGGTACGATTGGATCTACGATGCAGCGGCCCAATCGGGAATCAAGATCGTGGCCACGCTCTGCGCCGAAGATCCGCCGGGATGGGTCAAGAAGACTCCCTTTTATCACAACCGCGCCAACCTGAACGATCCGGAAACTCGCAGGCACGCTGCAATCTACATTCAGAAAGTTGTTAACCGATACAGGGGATATACTGCGCAAGGCGTATGGCTATTGATGAATGAGCCTGAGAAATACGATACGGAGCCTTCAACCTTTGAGGCTTTCGGCAATTGGCTTCAAGCGAAGTACGGAACCGTGGTTGAGCTGAATAAACACTGGTTCCGTCCCCTCGAGAAATTCTCAGAGGCTCAGGTGACGTCCGATCAGCTTGCGGAGTATTGGAATGACTATCACCGCGTCGTGGACTGGCGAGAGTTCAACATCGATAACCTGGTCGCTCAACTCCGTTGGATAAAAGGTCAGATTCAAGCTTGGGACACAAGCCATCCCACGCACATCAATGTCACAGAGCCCACAGGTGGCGCTTACGGGCAAGACGTGTGGAAGGAGAAGCGCATTGTGGATATCCTGGGTGCGTCGATACATCCCGCTTGGATTTTTCCACCTACTGCGCCCCACACCGAATATGGCGAACGCTTCGCCTATCGCCTTGACCTCATCGGAACCCCTGCCGGGGACCAACCGTGGTGGGTCACGGAATTGCAGAGTGGTCCCACCATCTACACCGGCGAGTTTGCTCTGAATCCCACACCGGAGGACATGACTCGCTGGCTCTGGGACTCGTTCGGAGCCGGGAGCAAGGCCGTAATCTTCTGGTTGTGGCATCCTCGAGTGGGCGGGACAGAAGCGGGCGAATGGGGGCTGGTAAGTCTCGAGGGAAAGCCCTCGATCAGGCTTCCTGCGGTCAAATCCGTTGTTGATGGTCTCAAGCGGAATGCCTACCTCGCAGAAGCCAAGCCGCAGCCGCCAAAGGTCGCCATCCTCTACAACCGAGAATCCGCTATCATCAACAGCCTGGACGGAAGGACGCAGCATCGCGGCAATGAAGTTGAAGATTCTCTGATGGGTTGCTACCTGGCGCTGCATCGCGCGCACGTTCCTATTCAGTTTGTGGATATTGAGCAGCTAAAGAACAGTTTACCTGGCAATATCGCTCTGCTCTACATCCCCTATTCCTACGCGATCGATGACCAAGCCGTGGACGCGCTGCGCGATTTCGTGAGCAGGGGCGGCGCGCTCTGGGGTGATGGGCTTAGCGCGTGGAAGAACGAGACAGGGGAGATCCGGCCAACCATTCCTGGCGGGCTGAGTGACGTATTTGGCGTAGAGGCTTCCGATATCTATCCCGTAAAAGCCGATGAACCCTACTCCATCACCAGCCAGAACGAGCTCGCGGGAGAATTATGGAAGCTTCCCCTTGATTTGAAGGGTGCCGAGGTTGTTCTGCGCGATCGCGAAGGAAAACCCTTCGCCACGCGCCATCACTTTGGCAAAGGACAGGCACTGTACTTTGAGTCGGCGCTTACTCTTGCCTACTTCAAGCGCCACAATCCCGCGGTCCAGCGGCTTATCGTCAAACCAGCGCTCGAGTTTCAAGCAGATGCGCTGGTGCAGCTTGCGAAGGGATCCGATAAGATCTGCTTTCGTGGCCTCGGGCATTCCTCGGGGCCCGTGGCGATCCTCTCGAACTGGGGCGATGCGGAGCACGTGGCGGTAAGTTTCCGCGGCCATTACACAGTTTCCGAGGCGCTCACAGGCAAGTCCATTCAGGTGGCGTACGCACAAGGTAGAACGCTTGCCACCGTGGAGCTTCCAGCAGGGGCCGTGGCCCTCAT
>Ga0187817_10000395_pt1 | contig 18326 bp, 13 predicted proteins | sample NC_wetland_sal_i_17_FD_132431 | JGI IMG/M metagenome (GOLD analysis project Ga0187817, IMG submission 132431) | Wetland sediment microbial communities from Neuse River Estuary, North Carolina, USA - SO4_2 | ecosystem: Environmental > Aquatic > Freshwater > Wetlands > Sediment | place: USA... | reverse complement strand
GACCGCTCGCCGTCGACGGTCAGGAAGCTCCGCCAGTCCCGCACCGGGTGGTCGGAGAAGTAGACCGACCCCGACACGCCGTCGGCGCTAACGGACCCGGTCACTCCGCTGTCGTGGAGGATCTCGGTGTACCCCTTCGCCAGCCGTTCGCAGAGGCGCGCCGAGCGGGCGAGGCCGTCCTCGGTCAGGATGTGTTCGAAGGTAGCGAGGCACGTCGCAATCGCCAACGGGTTCGAGTTGTAGGTCCCAGCGTGGGAGATCTTTCGAGGCCCCACGTTGTCCATGACCCCCGGCACGGTTGCGATGGCAGAGATCGGCACGCCGCACGCGATCGACTTTCCGAGGGTCATCATGTCCGGCCGAACGCCGAAGCGGCCCGTGGCGCCCCGGTAGTACTTCGTGCCGGTCTTGATCTCGTCGAAGATGAGGAGCGCTCCGAGCTCGTCGCAGAGCTCCCGGAGTCCCGGGAGAAAGCCGGGCTCGGGCATCACGAAACCCATGTTCATCGGGATTGGTTCGGTGATGATCGCCGCGAGGTCCTTCGCGTGGGCCCTCGCAATGGCGCGGGTCGCCTCGAGGTTGTTGAAAGGCGCGATGAGCGTGTGAGACGAGCTCTCGGGCAGGATCCCCAAGGAGGCGGGCACCGAGTTCGGGGCGTTCGCCGGTCCCGCGGCCTCGATCCGGGGCTTCACTCCGACCAGCAAGGTGTCGTGGGACCCATGGTACGTCCCCTCGAACTTGAGGAGGAACTTCCGACCGGTCACCGCGCGAGCGATGCGCGAGGCGTGGTGCGTTGCCTCGAGGCCCGTCGAGCTGAACCGGACCTGGGCCATGTTGTAGCGGCGACAGATCTTTTCGGCGGCGTCGGGCGCCTTCTCCCATTCATAGCCGTAGACGGTCCCGTGCTCGAGCTGCTCCCGCTGGGCCGCCACGATCTTCGGATGCGCGTGGCCGCTCTGGAGCGCGCCGAATCCCATGTTGAAATCGAGATACTCGTTGCCGTCGGCGTCCCAGAGGTTTACCCCCCGGGCCCGGCTCGCGAAGAACGGGTAGGGCTCCAGGTAGCGGTAGTTGCTGTGAACCCCGAGCGGAGTCCAAATCTTGGCTCGCTGCCAGATCTGCCCCGAGCGTGGCGTCCGGCGTTCGAACTCGGCCAGCGCCTCCTTCAGTCGGGGATTCAGAGTACCCTCTCCCTTCTCCGTCGATTTCGAACCAATCCGTGCCGGAGCATCGGACCGGTGATGCGGGCCAACCCTGTGGGTTACAAATAGACCACCCGGCGACAGCCCGTAGCTCCGCCCACACCCGCCACGTTCTATATTCCGGGTCGGCTGGGCCTGAACGAGGCGACGGGATGGCCGAGGCGCTAACGCTCCAGAACTTCGTCGCCGGCGATTGGGTGCGGTCCTCCGCGACGGACGTGCTCGACGTCCCGGACCCCTCCTCGGGGAGTCTTCTCGCGCGGGTGCCGCTATCGAACTCGGCAGACGTCGATGCGGCGGTTCGCGCCGCGCAGAAAGCGTTCCCGGCCTGGCGAGAGACCCCGGTGCCGGATCGGGCGCGCCGTATCCTGAAGCTCCGATCGCTCTTGGAGGACAACCTCGACGAACTGGCCCGGACCGTGGTGCAGGAGAACGGCAAGACCCTCGAGGAAGCCCAGGGATCGGTACGTCGGGGAATCGAGGCCACGGAGTTCGCCGCAAGCGCCCCTACCACCATGCAAGGGTTCATTCTAGAGGATGTCGCCCGGGGCATCGACACGGAGCTTGTGCGCCAACCCGTGGGCGTCGTGGCCGGGATTACGCCGTTCAACTTCCCCGTGATGATCCCGCTCTGGATGGCCCCGCTCGCGATGGTCTGCGGGAACTCATTCATCCTCAAGCCGTCCGAGCGGGTTCCGCTCTCGGCCGCGCGGCTGGCGCGCCTGATCGGCGAGGCCGGCATCCCGGCCGGCGTGTTCAACCTCGTTCATGGCGGACGGGAGGCGGTCGATGCGTTGCTGGTCCACCCCGGTATCTCGGCAATCTCGTTCGTGGGCTCGGCGCCCACGGCCCGGCACATCTACACCACTGCGGCGGCGAGCGGCAAGCGAGTGCAGGCGCTGGCGGGCGCGAAGAACCACATGATCGTGATGCCGGATGCGGACCTCTCGAAGACGGTCCCGGCGATCATCTCCAGCGCGTTCGGGCAAGCCGGCGAGCGGTGCCTCGCCGGTAGTGTCATCGTGGCGGTGGAACCCGTCGGAGATCCCCTGGTCGCGGCCCTCGCGGTCGAGGTCAAGAAGCTCAAGGTCGGAGCGGGATGGGCGCCCGAGACGGCGGTCGGGCCCGTGATCCGGTCGGAACACCGCGAACGCGTGCTGGAGTGGATCCGCACCGGCGAGCGGGAAGGAGCGAAGGTGGCGGCCAAGGGCACCGCTCCGGACCGGGCCGATGGCTACTACGTTCCCCCCGTCCTATTCGACCAGGTCCGTCCGGAGATGACGATCGCCCAGGAGGAGATCTTCGGGCCGGTCCTGTCGGTGATCCGCACCGCCTCGCTCGCCGAGGCGATCGAGGTGGCGAACCGGTCTCGTTTCGGGAACGCCGCGGCCATCTTCACCCGGGACGGGAAGGCCGCCCGCGAGTTCCGCTATCGGATCGAGGCGGGAATGCTGGGAGTGAACATCGGGGTGCCGGCCCCGGCCGCGTACTTCCCGTTCGCCGGATGGAAAGGCTCGTTCTTCGGCGACCTTCACGCCTCGGGCCGCGATGCGGTGGAGTTCTACACCCGGAAGAAGGTCGTCACCACACGCTGGTTCTAGCCGGCGGCCCCGACCTTCGCATCGGCCACGGCGAGCGCTCGGTCCAGTACGTCGAGCCCGTGGTCGAGCTCCCCCCGCGTAACGATCAGTGGGGGGGCGACGATGAGGTGCGACACCCAGCTCACGCAGAAGACCCCGTCCTTGAGCATCGTCGCCGCGACCTGGTCCGCCACGAGGGGCTTGCCGGCGAGCTTGTCCTCCTCGGTGTTGAAGGGCGTGCGATTCTTCCGGTCCCGGACCAGCTCCACGGCCGCGAACAGGCCCATCCCCCGGACCTCGCCGACCGATGGGTGTCGCTCTTGGATCTCGCGAAGCCGCTGCAGAAGGTACAGGCCGTCGTGGCGGGATTTCTCCAGGAGTCCCAGGCGACGATACTCCTCGATAGCCGCCACGGCGGGCCCCAAGGTTAGCGGGTGGGCCTCGTAGGTGTGGCCATGGGGGAAGTAGCGGTCCTGGAACACATCGTGCAGGGCGGCGGTCGTCGCCGTGAGTCCAAGGGGAACGTAGGCTCCCGTGATGCCCTTGGCCGTCGTGAGAATGTCGGGCACGACCTTCCAGTGGTCGACCGCGAACCATTCGCCGACCCGGCCCCAGCCCGACATCACCTCGTCGGCGATGAGCAGAACCCCATGCTTCCGGGTGATCTCGCGGATGCGCGGAAGGTACTCCGGAACGGGCACCAGTACGCCGTTGGTGCCGACGACCGGCTCCAGGATCATGGCGGCGACGTCCCCTTCATGCTCAAGCTGGTAGTCGACGTACTCGGCGCACGCGACGTCGCAGTCCGGATAGGTCAGTCCGAAAGGGCACCGGTAGCAGTAGCAGTCCGGGGCGAACACCGTGCCGGGCACCTTCTGGAGAGGCTCGATCGCCTTTCGACGCGGGTCACCGGTCACGGAGATCGACGCCGCGGTCGCGCCGTGGTAGGATCGGTACCGGGCGAGGACCTTCTGTCGGCCGGTGGCCGCTCGTGCGATCTTGAGGGCGGCTTCGTTCGCCTCGGTCCCCGACGTGCTGAAGAAGTACCGGCGGAGACCGGCCGGCAGGACCTCTCCTAACGATTGGCTCAGGTGGGCTCGTGCCTCGGTCGCGAATCCGGGGCCCGCGTACGCGAGGCGCCGGGCCTGGTCCGCAATGGCGGCGATGACCCGTTCGTTCCCATGACCGAGGTTCGTCGCCATCAGCTGCGACGACAGGTCGAGGTACTCCTTTCCGGAGCTGTCCCAGAAGCGAGACCCCTCGGCGCGCGTGACGAGGAGCGGGTCCCACCCCCCCTGCCGGCGCCACGTGACGTAGTTGGTCTCCCGGACGATCCGGCGGGCTTCGTCCGGGTCCATCGAACCGAGCCCTTCCCTACCAGGCGCGCTAGGCGTGGAGCTTCTTGACCAGGGCCTTCACTTTGGCCGTCCCATCCGTGAGATACGGCCCGCAATGGTATGGGAGGAGGGACGTGATCGTCAGCCCCGCGATGCGCTGCGCGGAGACCTGAGCGGTTTGCGTGTGCTGGGTGTACTCCTTGGGAGTCAGGGAAATCATGTTGGGACCCCCGGGAAAGAAGAGGTCCCCCGCGAAGAGGATCTTCCGGTCCGGTAGGTAGTAGGACGTGTGCCCCGGTGTGTGGCCCGGGGTGTGGTAGGCCACCATCCCACCCGCCGCCTCGAACCGATCGCCGTCCTTGAACTTCTCGTCCACGTTGACGGCCTCTGCCGGAGGAGTTCCGGGGCCATCATACGGGGGATCGTTCGCGATGTAGGCCGCCTCGATCCAGTGGGAGTAGGTCTTGGCGTGTGTCTTCGAGATCATCTCCTTCAGGCTGCCCGTGTGGTCCCGGTGAAGATGGGTCAAGAAGATCGAGCGAATCCCGCTCAAGGGGAGGCCGTGTTGCTTGAGGTAGGTCTCGATTTTCGGCGCTGTGCCGGGGAGACCCGTGTCGATCAGTGTCCAGCTGTCGCCCTTGTCCTTGACCAGGTAGACATGGGTGAAGAAGTCCGGGGAAGGGTCTACGCCGTCGACCTGATGGATTCCGGGAAGTATCTCGGTCATGACCACACCGCCGGAGGCGAGCGGTGCCCGGATTAAGAGTCTTGCCGACGGGGACGCCGCCCTGTTCCGGGGGTGGGCGTGGAACGCGCCGGTGCCGGCGTCAGAACGCGCCCTTCGCCCGCTCCGGGCCCAGTCTGGAACGCCAAGAACTCGTTCCCGTCCGGGTCCAGGAATCGGAGGGTCACCCCTCCCCACGGTTGGCGCCGGGGCGGCTCGGTGATGCGGGCGCCCGCCGACCGGAGCCGAAGTTCGAGAGCGGCCGCGCTGTCGGTCTGGAACACGATCCCCGTACTCATCCCGATCCGCGCGACGGTTTCTGAGTACAGCGGCTCCCCCCACTCCCGCCGCGGGGCTACGAGTGAGAGCCCGGAGGCTCCCCGACCGAGGGAGAGCTCGACATAGCCCGTCGTTTCGTCCTGCTCCCGTATTGGGAAGCCGAGTACCTCCCTGTACCAGCGGAGCGAGCTTACGAGGTCACGCACCACGACGCCGACCCTCAGAATCGCGGTGAGCCGGCCCGCGCCCCGGGCCGGGGCCGGCTCCAAGTTGGCCCCGCTCCCGAGCGCCACGGGGTTCCATTCGACCACCTCATACGTGGTGCCCGGCAATCCCCGAAACGGGTCGGACCGCAGCACCCGATGGGCTTCGTCGAGCGACGCCGCTCGGAAGATCAACAGGTCGCCCGCGGGGTCCGTTAGCGGCCCACGGGCTACCAGCCGGCCCACCCGCTCCAGCTCGCCGTCGAAGCGGCGGATCGTGGCGGCGGCCGGCAACTCCGACCGCTCGAGGTCGCCCACCCGTACGGTCCGGACGTAGAGCCGCTTCGGCTTCGGGCCTGGCCGGCTCGGGTCCGACATGGTGACCGCATAGCCTCCCGGCTTCTAGTACGCTTCCATTCCGGGCTCCCGGCGTGAAGCTCGCCGGCCCTCCGTCGAGCTATGACGGCGCACCCCCTCTACGAATAACCGAGAATCTTCAAATAGTTGAACCCGCGAGGAAGAGGGCATGCGACCCATGTTGTCCGCCGTTGTCGTAGCCATCGTCTTGCTGACCGCTGCGTTCCTGATTGTCATCCCGGCCCAGGACCGGACACTGTCGAGCCCGGCTGCCGCGTCGACTGGCCTTCGGACCGCCGTCGCGCCGACGTACCACATCCTCCGGGACTTTGCCACAGCCCCCGTCCTGCCCGGCTACCACGACACCCTGATCTACGAAGTCCTGAACGATACCAACGGGGCTCCGCAAGCAGGCCTCTCGACGATTACCATACTAGGCACCTACTACAATACCGGCGACGCGAAGCTCCTGACGCTCCCAGGCACCCCGATCAACGTCTCGACGGCTCCGATCGGCTCCTGGAACTTCGTGGTTCCGGCTAACGCCTCGGCCAACCCTGCCTTCCCTCCCGTCGTTACCATTTGGGCGAACTCCACCACTCTCCACATGAACCAATCCGTCGCCGACGACCTTGAAGTCGGCAGCCTCGAGATCTACAGCTCGAGCGTGTGTGATCTAGTCGGCCTCTGCGGGACCCTGACAACGGGCAACCCTGCGACCGTCTCGGTGAACGCCGAAGCGCTCTACGGCGTCAACACGCTGACTCCCGCGTCCAACGAGACCGTCAAGTTCCTGTTCTATTCCACGGGCAGCTCCCCGGTCACCGTCCCCGGCGTCCCGGCGAGCGTAAAGACGGACGGGCAGGGCGATGCCGCTGTCACCTTCACGCCCAGCAACACCGTCTTCAACGTGCCCGGCCCCGACCATGTCGAGATCGAGGTCACCGACTCCGTCAACGCCTCTCTGATGAAGGACGTCAACCTGACCTTCAACCTCTACAACCCCGTCGGCACGACCAACTTTGCCTTCTGGTTGAACCAGGACGAGTACTACAGCGGTGAAGCCGTGACCGCCAACTGGCAGTGGGCGGGAACGAATGCCACCGTCGGGACGCTCAACGTCACCAACTACTTCGCCTACTCCGAGGTGCCGTTCAACATCTTCGCCAACGGGCTGATCGACTCGACCCTGGCCTCGGGATCGTTCACGTTCAACTTGCCCGCAACGTTCTCCGGTGACTTCACGGTCCAAGCGAATGTGCACAACGGCAGCGACCTGTGGTACCTCACGGCCAGCGCCTACGCGAGCGAGGCCATCCTGTACGCGGTCCCAAGCGAGCGCTACTTCAACCCCGGGGACACCGTCACCGTGGCCGTCACCCCCGAGGGCCCCGCCCTGACGGGCGCCACGATCTCCGCGTTCGTCCAGGCCAGCAACTCGGGACAGACGCTCTTCAACTCGACCGTGACCGGTACCTCGTTCCAGTTCACCGTCCCCAAGGTGGCGCCCGCCGAGTACTACGACATCGCCGTGTGGGCTTCCACACCGGCGGCGGGAACGATCGCGTCCGATTCGACGGACGTCGAAGAGGCCTACGGCTACTCGCTCTGGGTGGGTGTCTCCACGGTCTCGGCCTACTCGGATGGCAGCTTCACGCCGGGCCAAACGATCCAGCTGAGCTACAAGATCACAGCTTACGGCACGAGCACGCTTCCGACGCTCGTCGAGATCGAGGTGTGCAGCGTCGATTGTGGCGCCGGCACGCCAGCGGTCATGACGTGGATCGAATCGGCGGCCTCCGGGTCCGTGCCATTCACCATCCCCGCGAGCGCTCCCGACGGGCCCCAGACGTTCGAGCTGTATGCCGGCTTCGCAAGCGGCTCGGGAGAGAGCATATTCACCGTCATCGTGAACTCGACTCCCTCGGCCCTGAACTACGAGCTGGTCGGCGGAAGCGGCTTGACGGTGGGTTGGCTGATCTTGTTGATCCTGATCATCGTCGTCGCGCTGATCATCCTGGCGACGCGCCGGCGCGGCAAGCCCTCCCAGATGGTAATGACCCCAGCGTCCGGAGGCTCCTCGGCCCCGGAGTGGAAGGAACCACAGGCGTCGGGCACCCCTCCGCCGAGCAGCGGGAGCAGCGATACCCCCGCTAGCCCGCCTAGCAGCTCCCAATAGGCGGAACCTTCCCCTCCGCAGGGGACGGAGTGTCCGAACCCTTTCCTGACCCCCCTTTTCCACTGGGAACGCTGCAGAGAATTCCCAGTCATCCGAGCGCCCTTGACCCACGCCGGGTAAGCCGTCCCGCTTCGCCACTGGATCGGGCGGATGGCGCGGTTACGCCTGGAGTTGGCTACGTGCGGTCCTCATCCAGGGGCGCCGACGGAACGCCCACTCAGTGGATCCTGACGGAGAGCCGCTGGACCGACCCAATAGCGTCCGACAGCGAAAGGCCGCCGAAGTCGAAGATCCCGAGGAGCTCGTCGACGCCGGCGTCCGCGAGAGCTTCAGCCCTCTCCTCGACCTCGTTCAAGCCCCCGATCAGGGCGAGACCGCTTTCCTCGATCGCCGCGGCGGAGGCGTGCTGGGGGTCCGAGCGGACCTTCTGCTGATAGAACGTGCTCTGCGTCGCGAGCCGGCTGTCCAGGTAGCGTTGAAACGCCGTCCGAGCCCGGTCGGGGGCGGGGCCGGTGTAGATGTGGAGCGCGGCCGAAACGGTCGCGGTAGCGCCCTCGGGGAGAGCAGCCCGGAACTCCCGTATCTCCTGCGCGAGCTCCGATACGTCCCGGACCGTGGCGTACGGAATGAGCGCCAGCGAGAAGCCCTTGCGCGCCACGAAGGGGAGGGCTTCCCGGCGCTGGGCGGCGATCCATATCGGCGGCGACGGTTGTTGCCGCGGCAGCACGTTAAGGCGGACCGGGTGCGCGTTGGGAGCTTCGACCCGGATTTCCTCGCCACGGAAGGCCGCGAGAATGGTCTCCAGCGCGCGGTCGAATCGTTCGCGCTTTTGGGCGGGATCGACTCCGAAGCCCTCGAACTCGCCGGGGATGTAGCCGCTGCCGACGCCGAAGTTCAGCCGGCCACCGATGAGCTGATCGAGCAGCGCATACTGTTCGGCGATCTCGACCGGCGAGTGGAACGGGAGCACGCTGACGAGGGATCCCAGTCGGATGCGGCGCGTCCGGGCCCCCATCGCGGCGAGAAGGACCGGGGGAGCCGGACACAGCCCGCTGGGGAGGAAGTGATGTTCTGCCACCCACACGCAGGCGAGGCCGGACCGCTCGGCCGCATCGGCGAGGGAGAGCACTTCCGAGTATCGGTTCCGCCCGGCGAAGTCGACCTCGGCAGGGAATCCGTCGAGGACGGAGAACGCGCTGAGCTGCACGCGGCGGGCAATCGTCGGGGGCCATAAGGGTGGGCGGCCGGTCGGTCCGAGGGAAACCGCTAAGTCGGAGGCGCAGGGTCGGCCGCCTTGCGGGCTGGTAGATCAGTTCGGAAGATCGCCGGTTTTGCAAACCGGAGGGCTCGGGTTCAAATCCCGACCAGTCCAATACGACCGGTTAGACTCCCGTCACGCAAGGTTTCTCTTCTTCAGCAATGTCCGGAACCTCGGGTCGCGTCGGATTGGTTCGCACCGAGGATCGAGCAGGAGTTGCCCGAAATTGCGCGCTTTCTCAATCCAACGAAACGATTCGTCAAGATCGCCCAGCTCACAGTAGATCGAGGGGATGATCCATTGGGCGCCTGGATGCGCCGGTAGGGAGTCCTCCTGCCGAAGGAGGGCCCTCGCCCGATCTTTCTCCCCAGACAAGGCGTCGATCATCGCTCGGAGGATTGGCTTCCACCGCGGCTCGTAATCCGCCTTCTCGAACCACTGCTCGAGTTCATTGAGGCATGCCTTTAGATCGGATTGGGCAAGATAGTAGGTGGCGAGCACTGCATGGTGGAGGGGACCGTCGGGCTCTATTTCGCGGAGCCTCTGAATCTTAACGCGCGCCGCTTCGAACCTGCCCAGCCAGATGAGATACATCGCAAACCAACAGAGGCCGATCGTTCGCAGGGGATCGGCCTCCTCGGCCAAGGCCATTTCTCCGAGGGCCTCCTCGGTACGGCCGGTCACTAGCAGCAGTCCTGCGTACCAATCGTGCGCCAAGGAGTAGCTCGGGTTGAGCGAAAGGGCCAGCTTGAACTCCTTTTCCGCAGCCGCGTACTCATAGGCGTCGTCGAGAATTAACCCCAGTGAAGCGTGTGCCTCGGCGAGATTTGGGTCGAGCTCGATCGCGCGTTTGACCAACTGTCGACTGGTCTCCTCCCATTTCACCCGGGGAAGGTCGGGGTACCACCAGCCCTGCATGCGGGTAGCATCGGCCAGGCCAGAGTGGGCAGCGGCGTTGTTCGGGTCCAAAGCCATGGCACGCTCGAACTCACTCTTCGCTGCAGCGAGGGAGGTTGGGATCGGAGGTAGATGCAGGAGGGCCCGCCCCTTCAGGTAAGCGAGGTAGGAGTCCGACGTTACCGCAGGTCTTGCTTCGAGTCGAGCCTCCTCCGTCGTCCTCACGTTGATCTTCAATTGCTTCGCTACCCGCTTCGCGATCTCGGTCTGAACGGCGAATATCTTGTCGAGTTTGCGATCGTATGTTTTCGCCCAGGTATGCTCCTGGGTTCCGACGTCGATGAGTTGGACCGTAATCCGGAGTTGATCCCCCGCCCTTCGAACGCTTCCCTCCAGGAGGGCGTTTACTCCCAGTTCGGTACCGATCTGGGACACGGACTTGGTGGTCGCCTTGTACTGGCTTACCGAGGTTCGTGCGATCACCCGAAGCTCCCGCAGCTGCGAGAGTACCGTGATCATCTCTTCTGTGAGCCCCTCGGCGAAGAACTCATCCTGAGGATCGGGGCTCATGTTGGCGAACGGCAGAACGGCAAGTCGGGTGGGACTGGCGCCCCCAGAAGGGGGTTCCGGGTCGGTCCAAGGCAAGACTACCCTGTAAACATCGATCGAGACTTGCAGCCCCTTGAGTGTTGTTGGGGGTAACCTCTCAAGCTTGTTTGGAATTTTATTCCGAACCTGACTGAACACCTCCCCTGAAATACACACGCCTCTCGGCAGCGCGAGTGGCTCGATGCGGGAGGCGATGTTCACCGCGTCGCCGAAGATATCGTTCCCGCGCTGTTCGACATCCCCTAAGTGAATCCCAATGCGAAGCTGGATCGGCGTGAGGCCCGGTTGCGAATTCCGTTCGTGTAGATGCTGCTGAATGTCAATCGCGCACTGGACTGCCCTCAGGGCACTATCGAACTCGGCCAGAAACCCATCGCCCATCGACTTGATCTCACGGCCCTGATGAGCAACGAATAGTGGCCGGACGAGTTCCTCCTGCTCATCCCGGAGTTTGAGGGCCTCCGCCTCGTCCGCCTGGGCCGACGCGGTAGAGCCGACCATATCGGTAAACATGATGGCGGCGAGTCGCCGAGTCGAAGCCACGGTCCGCAAACCGCTCGGGGAGATTAAGTTCCTCCGTTGAAATCATCCGAAGGAATCCGGTCGAACAAGGGGGGATTCGAACCCCCGGGGGGAGGGGACACCGACCGGTCCATTTCGGCAACCGCCGGGAAGGACGGCGGGTCCGTCCGATGGGACCACTGCAACAAGTCCGCAGGACCCAGAGCCGTACGCGACCGGCCCGTGGGGCGCCGCGATAAGTTCCTATTCGTCGACACCTTCGGGAGGTCGTGGCACCGCGATCTGCGGACCCATCTCTCGGCGAAGCCCGCGCCTGGTCCGACCCCGCGGCCCACAAGAACAGCTTCGTGGAGGTCAACGGGGTCCGACTCAATTATCTGGATTGGGAGGGATCGGGTCCGGCGCTGATCCTCATTCACGGTGCCGGAGGAAACCCACACTACTTCGACGACCTCGCGCGGGCTTTCACCGAACGCTTTCGGGTCATCGCCTACGCGCGACGGGGTCACGGACGGTCTGATGCGAAGGGCCCATACGACACCGCCACGCTGACCGAGGACCTCCGTGGCCTGATGGACGCCGTAGGCATTGCCAAGGCGCACCTCGCCGGCCATTCGATGGGGGGAAACGAGATCACCCGGTTTGCGGGAACCTATCCAGACCGTGTGGACCGTGTGGTGTATCTCGACGCGGCTTACGACATGAGCGACCCCGCCTTCGCCGCCGCGCTCAAGTCGATGCCTCCGTTCATGACCGAAGGGACGCCGGCGTCCGCCTTGGTAACGCTGGACGCGTACCGGGCGAGGTGCGCCGCGCAGCTACCCGGGGTTCGCGATACGAGACGTTTCGAAGCCTGGATACGCGAAGACGTGGACATCCAACCCGACGGGAGGGTACGATTGAAGAAGTTCGAGGGTGTTCCCCAAGTCTTCGCCGCGGCGCTCATCGACCGGCGGGATTATACCCGGGTCCGTGCGCCTGCACTCGTCGTGTATTCCGCATCCTTTGGGGAAATGCATCACGGTGACCCAGCCCAGGTCGCGGCGACCCTCGACTGGAACCAGAGATACATCGCCCCGTTCCGTGCTGCTTCCGAAGAGCGAGTCCGACGGGAACTGCCCAACGTCAAGGTCCTGCAGGTTCCTGGTACCCACGACGATCTCGTGTTCACCTGCCGGAAGCAGGTGGTGGTCGCTATGGGACAGTTCCTCCGCGCTCGTTGACGGGAAGGCAATCAGCGCCCGGGCCTTCGTGTTCCGGCGGCGGGGCGTCCCTGAACCTTCTGCCGAAGTCTTTCCAGCCGCTTTCTCCCAAGAACGAGACCGGCAGTAGACGGACGCCCAAGTCCATCCTCTTAGACTCCCTCGTCCCATGAGACAGGGAATCCCGACTAGTCCATCAGACATCGCCCGTATCCAGACTCGAGGGCTCTTCGTTCGACGGCAGACCTCGGCCGCCCGAAGTCAGAGTCGCGAGGACCGGTAATCATACTCGGCTGGCCCTGGCTCTAACATCAGGTCCCGTCGTGGGTCCGGCTCGCACCGTTCGTGTCGCCGGTTGACTCATCCCTCCTCCACCGGGACTCGCGCCTCCTCGTGAAGCTTCGACGGCGGGGCGGACGCTCGGAGGTCACTCCTCGGTGCTGAGAGGGTATATCAGGCGGGGCTCGAATCGGGCGCGACGGTACGTGTCCGAAATCGGAGGGGATGGAACATGAGGAGACAATACTGGCTGCTTCCGGGCCTTGCGCTAGCCATCGTCGACGGTGCCGGCTCACCGGAAGGGCCGGATTGGGACGCGCTGGGCCGACAATGGTGGTCCCACATTCAGGTTCTAGCGGATGACAGCATGGAGGGTCGCGGAACTGGCAGCCGCGGGTTTGTCAAGGCCGCGGATTATGTGACCGATCAGTTCCGCGCCGCTGGGCTGCGACCCGCCGGCGTTGATGGCTACCGCCAGCCGGTGGATTTTCTCCTGGCACAGATCGACCAGGCACGCTGTTCTCTTGATTTACTCCGAGACGGGGAGGCGCGACCGGTACAGCTCGGCGATGATGCCGCGATCGCCGTCACTTCGCAGACCGCGGAAACGGTGGAAGCCGATGCCGTGTTTGTCGGCTACGGCCTCACGATTCCCGAGCTGAACTACGACGATCTCGCGGGCCAGGACGTGAAGGGAAAGATTGTGGTCTTCGTCCGGGGAGGGCCTGCCGACATTTCCGGGCCAGTCAAAGCGCACTATCAATCCTTCGAGGAGCGTCTAAAGGCTCTGAGGAAAGCCGGGGTCATCGGCTCGGTTGTCATCCCGAATCCTAAGGTTCCCGAGTTGCCGTGGCCACGGACGGCCTCAGGACTTCTTCTGCCGAGGTTGGAGCTCCGGGACCCCGGTCACGAAGTCCCCCTTCCGCTCTCGATGAGCATCGTCTTCAACCCCGAGCGGGCGGAGATGCTCTTCGCGGGCAGCGGCCACACCTTCCAGGAAGTTGTGGCGGGACTCGGATTAGACAAGCCCCTGCCCCGTTTTCCGCTCGCGGTGAAGATCCGTGCGCGAGTGGCGATGACACGCGGGGAAACGAGATGTCAGAACATTGTCGGCGTTCTCCCCGGCAGCGACCCAGACCTGAAGAACGAATTCGTCGTTGTCAGCGCGCACCTCGACCACCTTGGAATCGGTGAGCCAGTCAATGGCGACCCGATTTACAACGGCGCGATGGACAACGCCTCGGGCGTCGCGTCCGTGATCCAGATCGCGCGCGCGATGAAAGATTCCGGAGCGCACCCGAAGCGTTCGATTCTCTTCCTGGCGGTCACGGGGGAGGAAAAGGGCTTGCTGGGTTCCCAATACTTTGCCACTCATCCTACGGTGAAGGGCCCGTTGGTCGCTGACCTCAACATCGACGGGGCTCTCCCGCTGTTCCCGCTCAAGTATGTCGAAGTTCAGGGTCTGGCCGAATCCACCCTGGGGGACGACATTCGTGAGGTCGGCGAACAGAATGGCGTCGAGACCCACGCCGAGTACGAACCGGACCGCATTCTGTTCATCCGAAGCGACCAGTACAGCTTCATCAAGGAAGGCGTTCCCGCTCTCTTTCCCATGTTTGGTTACCGTCCCGGATCGGCGGAAGAGAAACTGATGAAGGCGTGGTTGAGAGACCGCTACCACGGGCCCACGGACGACCCGACCCAGCCGGTCGATCTTGCCGCGGCTGCCCAGTTCAACTCCCTCCTCGAAAAGTTGACGCTCCGCGTCGCCAACGCGCCGCATCGGCCGGAGTGGAAGCCCGACAGCTTCTTCCGTCGCTTCGCGCAATAGTCGCGACGCGCTGTCAGGTCCTTGGCGCTCGCGGATTTGCTCCGAGTCTCCGAAGGATAATATATTCGTTTACCGAGGCGGCAGGAATGTCGGGCGAGGTCTCGGCCGCCCGCGCGGGCTCGGTCCAGCTCGGCGACCGGAAGGTCCATCGGTTGGGGCTCGGGACGAATCGCCTCACGGACACCGAGCCGGCGCGAGCGCTCCTTCGACGCGCCGTGGAGTTGGGCGTGGATTTCATCGATACGGCGGATGTGTACCAATCGACCGCGAGCGAGACCGCGATCGGCAATACGTTCGGTACCAGTGCCGGCGATGTGCTGGTGGCCACCAAGGGCGGAATGGTTCGCTCTTCGGACGGCCGGGGTGTGGACGGCCATCCTGAATACCTCCGCCGCGCGGTCGAGGCGAGCCTTCGGAGGCTGCGCGTCGATTCGATCGAGCTCTATCAATTGCATCGGGTCGATCCGGAGGTCCCCATCGAGACTAGCGTCGAAGCGCTCAAGGAAATCCAGAAAGCGGGGCAAATTCGCCGAATCGGGCTTTCGAACGTGACGGTCGACGAGCTCGAAAGGGCACGTCGAGTGGCGACCATTGTCTCGGTACAGAACCGGTACAACATTCTCGAACGGAATGAGGAGCCGGTGCTGGAGTACTGCGACGCGCACTCGATCGTGTTCATCCCTTGGACCCCCGTGCTCCGCGGGAACCTCGGGCAAGCGAAGACGCTCTCGGAGATGGCGGCCCGGCGCGGGATAACTCCGTACCAGCTGGCGCTCCGCTGGCTCCTCAGGCGCTCCCCTGTTATGCTGCCTATTCCGGGCACATTGTCGCTGGCGCACCTGGAGGAGAATCTGGCCGCGGCGGACATCGAGCTAAGTGACGACGACTTTCGCCGATTGAGCCAGTAGCCGGTGCGGTCGATCATCCGGCGGTAGCTTTCCCCTGCGCGACTGCGTTACAGACCGCGACCCCGCTCCCCCCGAGACCGCTCGGGATCCGTCCAGAGGGTTCGTCTATAGGATTGCCAGTTCCCTTCCGGCCTTCTCAAACGAGGCGATCGCGAAGTCGACGTCCTCGACCGTCAGGGCCGCGTTCATGATCGTCCGGATCCGGGCCCGGTCCTTGGCCACCATCGGGAAGACTATCGGCAGCGCGAAGACTCCTAAGTCGAACAGTTTCTGGCTCAACCGCTTTGCGACGCTGCTCTCTCCGACGATGACCGGCGTGATCGGGGTCTCGCTGTGGCCGATGTCGAACCCCAGGTCGGCCATCGCTTTCTTGAATCGTCGGGTGTGCTCCCAGAGCCGCCGGACGTGCTCGGGCTCACGTTCCAGGACGTCGATCGCCGCGAGACAGGCCGCCGCGACGGCGGGTGGGTGCGACCCGGAGAGGAGCCAGGTCCGGGACTTGTTGTAGGCAAAGTTCACCAGGTCTCGGGACCCCGAGATGTGGCCCCCTACGACGCCGAAGGCCTTGGAGAACGTGCCCATCTCGACCTGGACCTGCTCCCGCGACAGGTGGAAATGGGACACGATGCCGCGTCCCCCGTCGCCGAGCACCCCCTCTCCGTGGGCGTCATCCACGTAGACCATGGCCCCGTGGGCCGTCCCGAGGGCGGCAATCTTGTCGAGCGGGGCGATGTCGCCATCCATCGAAAACACTCCGTCGGTGATGATGAGGATCCGGCGGTAGGCCGGTGAATGCCGTTCCGCCTCGACGAGGACTCGCTCCAGGTCGCCCGGGTCGGTGTGCTTGTATACGGCGCGTTCGGCGCGGGAGAGGCGCACCCCGTCGATGATGCTGCCGTGGTTCAGCTCGTCGCTCACGACCAGGTCCCCATCGCCCACGAGTTGGGGGATGAGACCGGAGTTGGTCGCAAAACCGGTCTGGTACACGAGCGATGCCTCGGCCCGCTTGAACAGGGCCAGTCGACGTTCGAGCTCGACGTGAAGGTCCATGTTCCCGGCGATCGGCCGGACCGACCCGGAGCCGGCGCCGTGTGTGCGGACCGCCTCCAGAGCCGCCTCCTTGAGCGCCGGGTGGTTGCTGAGCCCCAGGTAGTTGTTCGAACAGAACATCAGGACCTTCTTTCCATCGACGATCGACCAGGGGGTGCTGGGACCGGCGAGCAATCGCAGCCTCCAGTCGAGGTCGGCGCGGACGAGTTCGTCGTACTCCGTCCGCAGGAATGAGGTGGGGTCGCGCACAGAAGGTCACCACTTCGCACTGAGGGATACCTTCGCCGCCTCACCCGACTGGATCAATTCCATCGCGCGACCGACCTCGGGGATCGGCACTCGGTGGGTGATGATCTGTCCCATCTTCTCGCGGAACCCGGGGTTCGTGAGGAGCCCCTTGACCGTGTACCACGTGTCGAACATCCGCCGGCCGAAGATCCCATGCACCCGGGCCGCCCGAGTGATGATGGCGTCGTCGAAGTTGAGCGAGACGGGGCCATCGAACAGGCCGAGGAGCGAGACTCGGCCGCCCGGCCGCAGGGCCTCGAAGACGAGAGGAAGGGAGCTCGGGTGCCCGGACATCTCCGTGGCCACGTCGACGCCATGTCCTTCGGTTACGTCGCGGATGCGTTGAACCAGCCCTGCGCCCTCCACTTGAGGATTGAGGACCAGGTCCGCTCCCATCTTCCGGGCGAGGTCAAACCGCACGTGGTTCACCTCGGTCGCGATGACGTTGGCCGCTCCGAAGGTCTTCGCCACGACGATGGCGAGAAGCCCGATCGGTCCGCAGCCCGTGATGAGCACGTTCTTCCCGGCCAGGTCCTCGATGTTCTCCTCGGGAAGCAGGCAGTGGACCGCATTTCCGAGGGGTTCCTGGATCGACGCCAGGGACGGGTCCAACTTGGGGTCGTTCCGCCAGGCGTTCACCTCGGGAAGCACGACGTACTCGGCGAACACCCCGTCGCGGTCGACGCCGAGCACCTGCACGTTTTCGCAAATGTGCATCTTTCCGGTGCGACACTGGTAGCAGGTCCCATCGGCGATGTGAGTCTCCGCGGAGACGTGGTCGCCCACCGCCAGACTCTTCACCCGAGCGCCGAGCTTCACGACCTCCCCGCTCAATTCGTGGCCGAGGATCATCGGCAATCGTTTGATGCGGTTCTGCGCCCACTCGTTCCACTCCCAGATGTGAAGGTCCGTTCCGCAGACCGACGCCGCGCGCACCGCCACCAGCACCTCATCATCGGCCGGTGCGGGCTCAGGTACCGTCAGCAGATCGCCCCCGGGCGCCCGACGGGTCTTGACGATCGCTTGCACGCTCTCCTCCGACGCCGGAGAGGTCCCCGCGCTTAACGCTTGAGGAGGATGTGCTCGCGCCGGTCCTGCCGTCAGCCCGGGCCTCGTACTATCGGCGGTGAGAATGCCCCGTGAAGGTGTCTGATGAGCCTCGGCCTGTCACGTCAGCGGGCCCGGCGGGAGCTCTGCGCCGGGGGTTGGTCTCCTCACGGGGGCCGATGGTGGCGGTTGGCCCGGCGGGCCGGGCGGAGGCTCGTCGGACGCACGTACCGGGAGCCGACGAAGAGCGAGCCACGCAAGCACCCCAATCATCAGGAAGAGGATCACCAGCAGGTACTCGCTGGCCGCATTCGAGACCCACTTGAGCGATACGAGCACTCGGCTTAGCCCATAGGAGACGACGAGTCCGTCGACCGCCATCACGAATCGGCGGAAGAACTCCGGAGACACGGACCGGAGCAAGAGAGTGCCAAGCGGGACACCGACAATTACCGGCAGGAACAGGAACGGGAGAAGGTTCAGCGAGGGGAGCTTCACGAGCCCCGCGCCGAGGAACTGGTCGAACGCCAGGTACGTGCCCAAGGTTAGGGTGGACTCGGCGACCCGAATCTGG
>Ga0187817_10000393_pt1 | contig 18361 bp, 14 predicted proteins | sample NC_wetland_sal_i_17_FD_132431 | JGI IMG/M metagenome (GOLD analysis project Ga0187817, IMG submission 132431) | Wetland sediment microbial communities from Neuse River Estuary, North Carolina, USA - SO4_2 | ecosystem: Environmental > Aquatic > Freshwater > Wetlands > Sediment | place: USA... | reverse complement strand
GGTATCATCCCGCTCGCAACCTGCTGAAGGAGGTAGGTCGAGATGAATTGTTCATCGGTTCGAATCATCCAGACGCTCAGCTTGGTGTGCGTGCTCGTCTTTCTCGTGGGTGCGTCCACGCGGGCTGATGACTCGGCGAGTCTTTTTAAGGCCAAGTGCTCCGTGTGCCACGGCGCCGATGGCAGCGGCAACACGGCGATGGGAAAGTCGCTGAAGATCCCCGATCTGGGCTCCCCCGCCGTGCAGAAACAAACCGACGCCCAATTGACAGAAATGATTTCGAGCGGAAAAGGGGCCATGCCCTCCTACAAGACCAAGCTCACGGAGGCGCAAATCAAGTCGCTCGTGGCCTACATTCGAACCTTGAAAAAGTAGCCGTGGAAGGGCGGGTTTCAAAGCTTGCGCGATGATGGAAGGATGGTTGTGGGTCGTGGCTTCAGCCACGACATTAGAACCCTGAAATCCAATGGGGCTTTGGCCCCTGAAGTACAGATTTTGCGGTTCTCCCACAGTCTCTTCGATCCTCCGCCACGACGGGTCCTTCAGATATTGCCGTGCCACGAGGATAATAAGCACTGCTCTTTCGGACACCATGAGCCTGCGTGAACGAATTGCTTTGTGGTTCCGGCCAGCGGTATACCTGGGCCGGAATCCCCTCACCCTCGCCGGCGCCGTTCTCACCACCAGTTCCGCCTTCACGCTGATCGCCTTTTGGCTGTTCGACATGGCCATCGGCGGAACGATTCACCCCTATCTCGGCCTCATCTTCTACCTCATCCTCCCCGGAATATTCCTGATCGGGCTGCTGCTGATGCCCATCGGCGCGCTCTGGCGGCATCACAAGCTCATCGCCTCGGGGCAATTGTTGGCGAAATATCCGCAGGTGGATTTCTCCATGGTGGAAGTCCGCCACGTGCTGGGTTGGGTGGCCGTATTGACCGCAGCCAACGCCGTCATTCTGAGCGTAGCCTCCTATCGCGGCGTCGAGTACATGGACACGGTGAAGTTCTGCGGCCAAACCTGCCACACCGTGATGCAGCCGGAATTCACTGCGTATCAGAACTCGCCGCACCAGCGCGTCGCCTGCGTGCAATGCCACATCGGCGCTGGCGCCTCCTGGTTCGTGCGCTCGAAAATCTCCGGTTTGCGCCAAGTCTACGCCGTCACGTTTCACACCTACGACCGGCCCATCCCCACGCCGGTCCAGCAGTTGCGCCCGTCGCGGGAAACCTGCGAGCAGTGCCACTGGCCGCAGATGTTCAGCGGCAGCAAGCTCGTCGTGATACGCAAATTCTCCGACGACGAGAAAAACACCGAGCTCACGACAGTCCTGCTGCTCAAAATCGGCGGGCACACCACGAACGGCGACGTAGGTATCCACGGCCGCCATCTCGATATCACTCACCCGATTCAGTACATCGCCACCGACCACCAGCGCCAGACCATCGCGCAAGTGAGCTTCACGGATGATTCCGGCAAGCAAACCCTATTCACCGCGGCGGACACCAAGCCCACGCCCGAGCAGCTCGCCGCCGGCGAGCACCGCACCATGGACTGCGTGGATTGCCACAACCGGCCCACGCACACCTTCCAGTTGCCGGACGAGGCTCTCGACAACGCCATGGCCCAGGGGCGTGTCAGCCCCGACTTGCCGTACATCAAGAAACAGGCGCTCGCGGCGCTTCAGGCTAAATATCCCGACCGCGATACGGCCGCGCGTCAAATCGCCGCCACGCTTGAGGACTTCTATCGCCAGTCGTACCCGGACGTATATCGCTCGAAGCACGACCTCGTTGAATCGTCCATCCAGCAGGTGCAAGTCGTCTATCTCCGCAACGTGTTTCCGGCGATGAACGTCACCTGGGGCACCTATCCCAACAATCTGGGCCACATGGATTTTCCGGGATGCTTCCGCTGCCACGACGGCAACCACACCAGCGCCGATGGCCGCACCATCCCCAACGATTGCGACACTTGCCACACCACGCTCGCCATGGAAGAATCCAATCCGAAGGTCCTGGCCGATCTGGGTTTGAAGTAGCGATTCGAAGAGGGGCGGAATCGGTGACCGATCGCATCCGGCGCGCCTGGCGAAGGGCGCTCGTGGTTTTCGCCGCACTCGTCCTGGAACTCTCGCCGTTCGCCCTTAATGCCCAGGCGAAAGTCCCTCCCAATCCCAACGCCGATTGCCTCACCTGCCACGGCCAGAAAGATTTGAAGTCGGCGTCCGGCCACAGCGTTTTCGTGGATGAGGCCAAGCATCAGGCCGGCGCGCACGCGGACCTCCCTTGTACCGCGTGTCACACGGACATCAAGGATTTCCCCCATCCTGCGCATTTCGCGAAGCCGAACTGCGCCACTTGCCACGCCGACGAAGCCGCTGATCTGCCCAAGAGCATCCACGCCGCGCTCGGCGCGAACGCATGCACCGCTTGCCACGGCTCGGCGCACGACCTTGAGCCTGCCGCCGGACTCCTTCCCAAGCTGTGCGGTAATTGCCACAGCGATGAAGTGAAGGGTTTTCTCGCGAGCGTGCACGGAGCGGCGGCCAAAAGAGGCGACCCGGACGCCCCGACGTGCCAGTCGTGCCATGGGCCGGTTCACAAAATATTGGCCGCGCAGGATCCGGCTTCTCCCGTGGCCAAGAAAAACCTGCCGGATACCTGCGGCTCCTGCCACTCGAATCCCTCTTTTCTTGCCACGCACGAGATTCCCTTCGCTCATCCGGTGGAATCCTACAAGCTAAGCGTGCACGGCCGGGCCGTCGCCGCGGGCAATCTGAACGCGGCAACTTGTTCGGATTGTCACGGAAGCCACGAGATCTTCCCGGCGCAAGACCCGCGCTCGAAGGTCAATCACTGGAATGTGCCGGCCACGTGCGGCGCGTGCCACGGCGCGATCGCCAAGATTTATGCCGAAAGCGTGCACGGCCAGGCCGTGGCGCACGGCGCTACCGGGGCTCCTGTTTGCACGGACTGCCACGGCGAGCACGTCATCCTGGCTCCCAGCGAGCCACAATCGCTCGTCAATCCGGGACGCGTTTCGTTCGTAACCTGTGGACGATGCCACGGAAATGAGGTGATTGACGCCCGCTATAACCTGCCCGCCGATCGCGTGCCCAGCTATGCGGACAGCTTTCACGGCCTGGAGGCTCAGGCGGGTTCGCAGACGGTGGCGAACTGCGCGTCGTGCCACGGTGTGCACAATATATTTCCGCCGAGCGATCCGCGCTCGACGGTCAACCCGGCAAACCTGGCTCACACGTGCGGCGCCTGCCACCCCGGCGCGGGCCAGCGCTTTGCGATCGGCCCCGTCCATATTCTGCCGGAATCGCGCAGCGAATCTTCGGCCGTGCGGCTCATCCGGCACGTCTATTGGGTCCTGATCCCGGTGACCATCGGTCTCATGTTCTTCCACAATTTCCTCGATTTCCTACGCAAGCTCTCCCGCAAAGCCCGGCCCATCACACCTTCGGAAGCCGTGTTCCGGCGCAATCTGCACTTCCGCATCGCTCACGCGCTCACGCTCGCCAGTTTTCCGGTGCTGGTGGTAACCGGCTTCGCCTTGAAATACCCCGAATCGTGGTGGGCACGGCCTTTGCTGATGTGGGAAGGCCGCTTCGCCCTGCGCGGCACCGTGCACCGCGTCGCGGCTGTCGTGCTGCTCAGTTCCGTCGTCTATCACATCGTGAATCTCATCGTGGACCGCCGCGCCCGCTTGATTCTCAGCCACATGTGGCCGCGCCTCCAGGATGTCCGCGATTTGCAGGACATGGTGAGCTACAACCTTGGGTTCACGAGCAAGCGGCCGGTATTCGAGGAGTTCAGCTACGTCGAGAAAACCGAATATTTCGCCTACATGTGGGGCACGCTGGTGATGGCCGCCACCGGCTTCCTGCTGTGGTTCAACACGTTCGCGCTTCGCTACTTCCCCAAGTGGGTGCTGGATGCGGCCACGGCCCTGCACTTTTACGAGGCGATTCTCGCCACCGCCGCGATTCTCATTTGGCACATGTACGCCGTGGTTTTCGATCCCGACATCTATCCGCTGGACCGCGTTCGCCTCGACAGGCATACGGAGCCGGACGAATCACCCGCGGAGAACCCCTCGCAGCCGCCCGCCGATTCCCCTGCGCCCGGCGCCGCCTCTGCGCCAACGCCTTCCGCCGCGGGCGCCAACGAATTCGCTCCGCCCGAGCCCGGCCAAACCCCGCCCAAGAAAAATTCTTGAGGAAGCAAGCGTAAGAACCACGCCCGCCTGCTTTTATTTCTTTTATTTATTTAATGATGCGCGCCGCCGGAGAGCTCGCGGACGATATCGCCCACGAATCCCTTGGCGTCTCCGAAGAGCATCAGCGTGCGATCGAGGTAATACAGAGGATTATCAATTCCGGCGAAGCCCGGATTCATGCTGCGCTTGATCACCATCACGGTGCGCGCCTTATCCACGTCGAGGATGGGCATGCCGTAGATGGGGCTGCTCGTGTCGCTGCGCGCGGCGGGATTGGTCACGTCGTTCGCTCCAATCACCAGCGCGACGTCGGTTTGCGGCATATCGGAGTTGGCATTGTCCATTTCGAGCAGCTTGTCGTAGGGCACATCCGCCTCCGCCAGCAGGACGTTCATGTGACCCGGCATCCGCCCGGCGACCGGGTGAATGCCGAACACCACGTCCACGCCCTTCTTAGTCAAAATATCGTAAAGCTCGCGCACTTTGTGCTGCGCCTGCGCCACGGCCATTCCGTATCCCGGCACGATGATCACCTTGCTCGCGGCGGCCAGGATCGCGGCCGCTTCCTCCGCGCTTGCGCTCCGCACGGTCTTGGCTTCGGTTCCCGCGGCGCTCGCCGCCTGCACCTGCCCGAACGCTCCGAACAACACGTTGGTGAACGAACGGTTCATGGCCTTCGACATGATCACCGAGAGGATGAATCCCGATGAGCCGTCCAGCGCGCCCGCCACGATCAGCAGCTTGCTATTCAGCACGAATCCCATCGCCGCCGCCGATAGCCCCGCGTAGGAATTGAGTAGCGAGATCACCGTGGGCATGTCCGCCCCGCCGATGGGGATAATCATCATCACGCCGAAAACTAGCGCGATGCCCACCATCCCCGGGAACAGATCCTTATGCTCGGGATGCAGCACCAGCGTCACGGCGATTCCCACGGCCACGGCCAGCATCCCGAGGTTCACAAAATTCTGGCCCTTGTACGTAATCGGCCGCTGCGGCAACACTTCCTGCAGTTTTCCTGCGGCCATCAAGCTGCCGGTAAAAGTCAGTCCGCCGAGGATCACCTCCATCGCCAGCACCGACATGGTGAACTTCGGAACGTTCGGCGCGCGCAAATAAAATTCCGCCGTGCCCACCAGCGTCGCACAACACGCCCCGAACGCATGGCTCAGCGCCGTCCGCTGCGGCACCGCCGTCATCTGCACCAGCCCCAGCGGTATGCCGATAACCGCCCCCAGCACCAGCGCGATGAAAATCCATTGCAGGTTGATGATGCCGCGCTCGCAGAGCGTCCCGGCGATGGCCAGCGCCATGCCCAGTTCGCCAGCCCACACGTCGTGCCGCGCGGTGGTGGGCGCGCTCAGCCACTTCAGCGACAGAATGAAGAGCGCCGTCGCCACCAGGTAGACGATTTCGAGCCAGTTGAATCCGGAAAGGGGCATGTTCGTTATTTTTGAGGCCGGCTGGATTTGAACATCTTGAGCATGCGATCGGTGATCAGGAATCCGCTTACTACGTTGCTGAACGCGGCCACCACCGCGATCGTGCCGAGCACCGTCCCCAGCCGCGATCTGCCCGCGCCCACCAGCGCGATCGCGCCCACCACGGCAATCGCGTCCAGTGCGTTCGTCAGCGACATCAGGGGCGTGTGCAGCAGCGGCGACACTCGCTTGATCACCTCGAACCCCAGAAACGCCGCCAGCATGAACACGAACAGGCTATTGATCAGCACATCGTTCGTCATCGTTGCTTCTCCCTACGCGTTCTCCACAATCCTGCTAATCATTGCGCGCTTCCTTGCGCCGCTCCGGTATGGAATGGAATTCGCGCACCCGCGCGTTGGCCACTTCCCCGCCCCGCGTCAAAAGCGTTTCCCGGGTAATCTCGTCCTCCAGATTCAATTGCAACTTCCCTTCCTTCACTAAATGGAGGAGAAACGTCGTCAGGTTGCGCGCGTACATCTGGCTTGCGTGATAGGGCGCGCCACTCGCCAAATTGATCTGGCCGAAGATCGTCACGCCGCTCTCGATAATCGTCTCTCCAGACCGCGTCAGCTCGCAGTTCCCTCCCCTTTCCGCCGCCAAATCCACGATCACCGATCCCGGCGCCATCGCTCGCACCATCTCCGCCGTCACCAGCACTGGCGATTTTTTCCCCGGGACGACCGCCGTGGTAATCACCACGTCGCTTTCCGCCACTACGCGCCCCAGCAGCTCCCGCTGCCGCGCATAGAACGCCTCGTCCTGCGCCGTCGCGTATCCACGCGCGTCTTGCGCGCCTTTTGCCTCGATCGGCAGCTCGACGAATCGCGCCCCCAGGCTTTGCACCTGCTCCTTCACCGCCGGCCGCACGTCGTATGCGGAAACCACCGCGCCCAGCCGCCGCGCCGTGGCGATGGCTTGCAGCCCCGCCACGCCCACTCCGATCACCAGCACGCGCGCCGGAGTGATCGTCCCCGCTGCCGTCGTCAGCATGGGGAAAAGCCGCGGGAGCGTGTCCGCGGCGATCAGCACGGCCTTGTAACCGCAGATCGTGGCCATCGAGGAAAGCGCGTCCATGCTCTGCGCGCGCGTGATGCGCGGCATCAGCTCGACCGCGAACGACGTGACGCCCGTCGCCGCGATTTCCTCGATTGTCTCCCGCGTGCCCAGCGGGCGCAGGAAGCCGATCAGGATTTGCTCGCGCCGGAAAAGCGAAAGATCGGCTTTACCGGTCCTGTCGTTCGCGCCGTAGCACAGCACCTGCACGACGGCGTCCGCCGTGCCGAACACCGCGCCACGGTCCGGCAAAATCTTTGCGCCCTTCTCCGTGTACGCCGCGTCCGGATACCCTGCCGCGGCTCCCGCTCCCTTCTCAATGGCGACTTCCATCCCCGCCTTCGCCAGGTTGGGAATCACCGCCGGCACGAGCGCCACGCGCCGCTCTCCGGGAAAGCTCTCCTTGGGCACACCTACAATCACGAAACCGCGCTCCTATCTCCTGAAATCCAACGTAGCCAAATGTAGCTCAGGTTCTTTGGACCTGAGGTCCTTCCGCGCCCTTGGCGTGTTCCTATCGTTCGGGACATTCTGCCGTGATCGAGCCAACTTTCTCTGTGAGCCTCACCACATCTCATGGTTCAGATGAACACGCAAGAGTGCCCGCATCACCAAAACAAGGATCTTTGTAGGTCGTGGCTTCAGCCACGACCTAACTGCCGCAAAACCAGCGGGCTTTAGCCCCTGAAGTACAGATTCGCGGCTCTCACACAGCATCCCGGCCCGGAACACCTTGCCACCGCCGCGAATGCCGCTGCAAAGCTCCCTATTGTATCCTTACTCTGTCGCAGTTCCACTGAAATCTGTGGCGATTTACGCTGTGGAGGTTTAAATGTAGCGCTGCGGCCTTTAGCGCGGCATCTGCGGTTGCCCCTAGGTTCCTTGCTTCCTTCTTACTGCGTTTGCGCCGCCGGAGGCGCGGTTGCAGGCGTGCCATCCACACCCTCCCCGATAGCATCGCCACTCACGACAAGCTCAACCCGTCGGTTCTGCTGCCGTCCCTCCGGCGTATCGTTCGACGCGACCGGATTCGTCTTCCCCAATCCTCGCGCCGTCACGGAACCCGCCGGCACCATCTGATCAATCAAATAGTCGCGGACCATTCCCGCGCGCTGCTCGGAAAGCCGCTGATTGAAATCGTCGCTCCCGACGCTATCCGTATATCCCTCGATCTGGATTTTCAGCCCCGGATACGCCAGCAGGATGCCCGAAATTTTCGCCAGCTTTTCGCGCGCGCCCGCCCGCAGCGTGTAGCTGCCCGTGTCGAAAAGAACGTCGGACATATTCACGATCAGGCCGCGCACCGTATCGTGCGTCTGCAAGACCATATTCAATTGCTGCATCAATTGCTTCCGGAGTTCGGCTTTTTCCGCTTCGGCCTTCGCGGCGGCGTCGCGCGCTTTCGCAGTCTCGGCTTCGGCCGCGGCTTTCTGATCGGCGGCGAGTTGCGCGGCCTTCTCCGCTTCCTGCCGCTCGGCCAGCGCGGACGCTTCCGCCTCGGCTTTCTGCTGCGCGGCAAGCTGCGCCGCCTTTTCGGCCTCTTGCTGCTGGGCAAGCGCGGCGGCGCGCGCCGCTTCGGCTTCCGCCTTTTCGCGCGCGGCCGTCTCCGCCGCGAGCTGCGCTTCGAGTTTCGCCTTCTCCGCATCGGCGGCCTGCTGCTTGGCCAGCGCCTCGCGCTCTTCCGCGGCCTTGCGCTCGGCCTCCTGGCGCTCCTCATCGAGCCGTTTCATGGTGATCGAGCGCGCATCCTCGGCGGTTTGCACCGCTTCGCGCGCGGACATCTCAACGCTCTTTCGCGGCTCCTTGTGCTTCTGGGAATCTTCCGCCTGCTCAAGGAGTTGCTGCGCTTTCTGGAAGCTCTCCGCGGCGTACTGCGCGGCGCCCGCCGCTTTCGCCGTCTCGACCGCGCTCCGCGCCTCATACAAGCTGAGCGGAACATGCGGATCGAGATTCGGCGCGCCTCCGCCCGCCGTGATCGTGGAATATTCGCCGCGCGGCAGCAGATCGAATTTCGCGTCCACCTCCTCGACGCTCCCCTCGGTGTCCGGACGAACCTCGTTCTCCATCACCACCACGTCGCTCGGCTGCGTGACGGCGAAATACGGCTCCGCCGTAACGATCATGGCGAAGGCCTGAAATTCGGTCGCGCCGTCCACTTTGGCCTTCGATCCCTCCACCTCCAGCTCGCCCAGGTTCGACGCGCGCCCCTCCGGCGTGATCGCCCACAGGACGTAGGTCAGGAACTGCGGGCCGTATTGCGCCGCGGGGATCATCTTTTCGAATTTCGCCGAAATGCTCACGACGCCCTTCTTGGTCTCCACACGCGATTCGCCCTTGGCGAAAGGCATCAGCACCGTGCCCTTGAAATCCACGGGCGTCGAGCCCTTGGCGTGACGATAATTGATCGCCTTGGTGGTACGCGCGACCACGGTCACGCGATAGAGCGGGCTCGATTGCTCCGCTGGTGTCGCCGGCTTGGCTTCCGTCTGCGTGTCCGCGGCGGGGGTTTGCGTCTGCTGCTGCGGTCTGGCGCTGGCATGCGCCATCGGTGCGGCGCACAGCGCGATGACCAACACTCCGAGATAGCTTCTTTGCATCGAGGCTCCTGTTTTTCGCTTGGGCCCTGTAACCTCTTGTAATTTCAAGCCTAGCAGGAACCCGTCCGCGCGCCCTCGGCAGGCGCATCTTCTGTGCTCAATGGGTAGCCTTTCCTCCGTGCCTCCGTGGCTTCCCGCGCTGTTTGCCTCTGCAAAACCGCAGCAGACAAGGTAAAATAACAGATCCAAAGGAATCCGGGAGAGAGCATGTTGCGCGTTGGCCTGATCGGATGGAGAGGGATGGTCGGGAGCGTCCTGCTGCACAGGATGCGCGAGGAAGGCGACTTCGTCGGCCTCGAACCCATCTTCTTTTCCACGTCGAATGCGGGAGGCGAGGCGCCGAAGGAAGCAGGCAGCGCGCCGTTGCGGGACGCGCGGAATCTGCGTGAACTCGCGGCCTGTGACGCGCTGATCAGCTGCCAGGGAGGCGACTACACCGGCGAAATCTACCGGCCGCTGCGCGAAAGCGGCTGGCACGGCTATTGGATTGACGCCGCTTCGACGCTGCGGATGGCCGAAGATGCCGTGATCGTCCTCGATCCCGTGAATGCGAACGTTATTCAGGACGGCCTGGCGCGCGGCCTGCGAACCTTCGCGGGCGGCAACTGCACCGTAAGCCTGATGGTGATGGCGATGGGCGCGTTGTTCAAGGCAGGGCTCGTCGAGTGGATGACCACGATGACTTACCAAGCAGCGTCGGGAGCGGGCGCCGCGCAAATGCTGGAGCTCATCAGGCAGATGGAGTTTGTCACCGAGCCGACTCGCGCGCATCCCTCCGAAAGTGCGCTCGAGGCCGACCGCAGGATGATCGAGGCGCAGCGCTCGCCGCGTCTGCTCACTGAAAAATTCGGCGCGCCGCTCGCGGGCAGCCTGCTCCCCTGGATTGACCGCGAAATGCCCGGTGGCCAGACCCGCGAGGAATGGAAAGGCATGGCCGAGGCGAACAAAATTCTGGGACTCGATCCGCCAGTGCCTGTGGATGGGATTTGTGTTCGCGTGGGCACGATGCGGTGCCACAGTCAGGCGGTTTGCGCGAAGTTGAAAAAGGACGTGCCGCTTGGCGAAATCGAGCAGATGCTGGCGGCGTCGAATCAGTGGGTGCGCGTGATCCCCAACGATAAAGAATCCACTTTGCGCTGCCTGACGCCGACCGCGGTTTCCGGCACGCTCAACGTGCCCGTGGGACGCCTGCATAAAATGAAAATGGGTCCGGAGTTTCTCAGCGCGTTTACCGTGGGCGACCAGTTGCTGTGGGGCGCGGCCGAGCCTCTGCGCCGCATGCTGCGCATCCTGCGCGAGCACTTGGGCGCTTAGCCGCGAGCGGACGGGAGGCGCGCGGCGATGGCATCGCTCGTGGCGCGCACCGCGGCTTCCAACTCTTGCGCCAAGTTCTCACCCTCGGCGCCTAGCGCGCGCAGTGCATTCGCAAGCTGCGCCGTGCCGCTCGCGGCACGCTCCAGCACGGAACGGACGAGCACAGCAACGCTAGGATCGAGATCTCCGCGGAGCAGGTCGCTCGCGGCGAGCATCATGTAGTAAAGCTCCTTCGCGCCGGCGCACAAGCCCCCCTTTCGTTCCCGGCTCGAGATCCGCGTGCGCTTCAACTACGCCGATGATGCGGTCCTTCACGCTCTCGATCTGGACGACGGGCACAGGAGGCATAAGCGCGACCTCGTGGGAGATCTTAGCAAATCCTTGACCGGCGTGGGATTTCCAGAGCGTGAGGGACTATTACCAGTGTGAAGATAGGCCACTAACCTGCTTTTTCCCTCCGTCGCCCCTGCGTGAGAGGGAGGGAAGTTTTTCCTCAGAATTTCACACATCTAAGAAAATAGAGAAGAAACATTAATGTCCGTAGCAGATGACATGAGCTTAGTGCCCAGCAGATAATTGCATAGCCGCATAGGGCACTCCAAGCTAGCGTGAATAGCCATGGCACGGCCCGCATCAGGGAACGATAGCTTCCAACGGTGTGCTCTTTGTCGGGGCGGTACTTGCCTCTAGCGTTCTCGTCATGCTTCCAGGCGAAATCCCATTGAGGTGATTCGGTCTTTCCTTGCGATTGTGACTGGGGTGCCAGATGGTCTCTCTCCATTCCTCGAACTGCTTCCCACCAGTAGTCGATATAGGACTGCACCTTTTTGTCATTCAACAACCAGATTTGTGTGAGTACGATACCGAATATGCAAGCGGCGGCATCAAGCACCCAATGTTCATCCACGATAATTTTCCCGATGCCCAATAACAGGGCTGTCTCAAAGGCGGCAAAGTAGTTTGAACGCTGCCACCCCGAATCCACCTGAAATCGCCATGTCTCAAACACTAGGCGATATACTGCTATTGCCTCATCCCGTTTTTGCTGGTTCGTCATTCTCCCTCAATAGACAATCTGCATCTCGCCGCATTCTGATATTCGACGCCCAGGTAGGTCAATTGCTATTTGCCGCGCGACACTCTCTCGGCGATTTCTCGGAGCTGTCTGATTTAGGGCGTAAGAAAAGGGCAAGCTAGGAGCGCTTTTCGGATGGGCTGGTGCGGAGCATCGCGTTCGATGCGTTCAAGAATGGGCCGGAGAAATAGTTGTCTTTACTTGGATTCCTTCCCGGAAAGGTGCAAAAAGAGCGTAAGGGCGCCGCGCACGCTGCTCGTAATCAAGAAATGCTCGCGAACATGCTCATGCCCCTGTTCGCCCAGTCTCTGCGCAATGGCCGGGTTCGAGAGCAGGAACCGAATCTGATACGCAGTTCCCTCGATCGAATGAACCAGTAGACCGGTGTGCTTGTGGATCACTTGCGTGGGAATGCCGCCGACCGCCGACGCCACCACGGGTTTCTTCTTCCAAAGCCCTTCCGTAACGGTGAGGCCGAAACCCTCGCGAAGGCTCTTCTGTATGATGATTGTCGAAGCCCGCTGCAGGGCGTTGATTTCCGTCGCGCTCCACGGCGGCAGATCGAGAATGTGAATGTCCGCGTCCTTCCCCGCCGCGTCGCGGACCTCCGCCAGGACGGCTTCTCCTTCAGGATCGTCGGAAGCGCCGCCCCCGGCGAGCACGAGCTGGCAATCGAAATAGCGCTTTACGATCTGGTAGGCGCGCACGACGCCGAGCGGGTCTTTCAGGCGGTCGAACCGCGAAATTTGAGTAAGGATCGGCCGCTGCGCGTCGATCCCGAAGCGCTGGAGCACTTCCGTGATGACGCCCGGATCGAGTTCCCGGTTCTTATCCGCCAGCGGATCGATCGAAGGATAAAAAAGATACTGGGGAATCGGCAATTGGCGCGAAAACTCGGGCGATGAAAATATGGCGCCGTCGTAGCGGCTGACGAACGGCTCCAAAAACTCCCACACCTTGCGGTTCGGCCGGGACAAGTCAATATGGCAACGCCAAATCCAGTGGCCTCCGTGGTTCTGCCGGGCTTCGATCAAGGCCACCGGCTGCGGATCGTGAATCACGGTGAAATCGGCGTCGAAATGGAGCCGCGCGCGGTTCTGCTCATTGTAGGCAAGAAAGGTCGCGAAGCTTTCCTCGGGCAGATCGAAGGTGCCGCCGTGCAGCGCGTTGTGAAACGCTTTGGTAACGGCGAAAAAATCATCTCCGCCGGTGATCACGTCCCAGCGAACGCCGATTTCGAGCTCCTGCATCAAAGGCACCGCGCGGTTCAACATCTCCGCCACGCCCCCGCCCACGGGGGTGGAATTGACCATGAGAACCGTGCGGCCCTGCAGGCGCTTCGCGAGCGCCCGTATTTCCGCGATGGCGGCGGCTCCGAGCACTTCCGCGTAATCGTCGAGCGTGCTTACATGAACGTCCGTCGTGGTTTGCGTCATTGCCCCAGTTCCCGGTCGAGCAGTTTTAGGATGGTAATTCGCGCGCTATCGAGCGTGTTGGTGTACACGTCGATTTGATCCACTTTGCGCGCCAGGTCGTCGAGCCCCAGTTCCTTCGAGAGCCAGTTCGAAAAATCGTTGGTGTGCAAATGCAGCCGAAGACGCGACGTGATGAAATGGAATTGCAGCGACGCGTGGGCCAGCGCTTTCAGCCCGTCCCGGAATTCCTCGAGCGTCCACGCTTCGATCCCCAAAGGGACAATTTCCTCGATCGTTTCGCAGAAGTAGAACGTCTCGAAGGCCGGCTGGGCCGCCTCGCGCTCGTGCGCCTGGCAATAATCGGCAACGATCCGGCGCAAATCCCCCCGCAGATCCGCCAAGGAAACGTAATCGCGGATATCCAGCGAGACGAGCTGTTCCGCCAGCGACGGACGGTTGCACGACGCAAACACCCACTGCGCGAAATCGTTCGAGAATCCCCCGGTAATGAAGTGATGGCGCTCCAGGCTTTGGAACGTGTGGTAAAAAATCGAAGCGTCGCTGCACGTCTCGATGCCTTGTTGCAATTCAACGATGTTCGAGCATTCCTGATTCCCGATCAATACCAGATAAGAGGCCGTCGCAAATTGGAATGGCGTCTTGGCTTGGGTTACGGCTGCTTCCATAACGGCAGTTCCCTCTCGATCCGCGCGAGGAATCGGAGCACGTCCGCCTGGTTGCGTACGTAGAAATGCGCCTTCGTGCCGCGCCTCACTCCCACTCGCACCGTGATTTGGTCCCGCAAAGCCTCGAAAGCCGTTTCGTCCGTCGAATCATCGCCCACGTAAATGGCAGCGGTCTTCCCCGGCTGGCCATGCACCAACCGAAGGGCCGTTGCGCCCTTGCCTTCGATTTCCCTGGGTAAAACTTCCCGCACATTTTCGCCGTTCAATACATAAAAGGCGTCGCGCAAGGGCGCCAGGAGTTCGCACAGGGCCGTCCTCGCGGCGTTGGCGGCCGCGGGATGCGCGCCTCGATGGTGAACCACAAAACAGATCCCTTTGTCCTCTATCCAAATGCCCGGCAGGCTCTTTATCTGCAGGCGGGCGCGCTGCTTCAGCCGCCCCAGGACCGCTCTTTTCGTTTTGCTCAGCGATGGCCCCCCGGCTTCTCCCTCGGCTCCGTGCAAGCCGAAATAGTGAATGCCGCCGACTCCGATCAATCCCCGAAGCTCCCGCCTTTTGCGTCCGCTCACAATGGCCACCAGCACTCCGGGGTGCCGGACGAGCCGCTCCAGGATTCGCGTCACCCGCGACGGCGTCCGCACATCTTGCGGGCGTCGCCGAAACTTCACGAGCGTCCCGTCGAAATCCAGCAACAGCACCCATCGTTGGGCCGCGCGCAATCGCGCCGCGATTTCCGGCCAGGCACGGAAGGCGGACCTCGCGCGGCGCACCGGTCTCGCAGATTTTTGTTCCCATCCCGTTCGTGCGATGGAGATTTGCGTCAAAGCGGAATCCATCTGTGGGCGACTCCTCAAGCGCCGCGCCTGAATGCCAGTTCGGTTCGATCGATCCTGATCTCAGACACTTCCGAAATCAAAGTTCCGGCCCACCGGTAGACATTGTGTTCCTTCACGAGCCGCCGCATGTGGCGCATGCGTATGCGCCGCTCCTCGGGATCCATTTCCAGGGCGTCGCGGATGGCGTCGCAGAGTTGCTCGGTGTCGTAGGGATTCACGATAAGCGCGTCGCGCAGCTCGCGGGCCGCGCCGGTAAACTGGCTAAGAATCAGCGCGCCCTCGCCATCTGCGCGCGCGGCGACGAATTCCTTGGCCACCAGGTTCATGCCGTCGTGGAGCGAGGTGACCATGCACAGATCGGCGGCGCGGTAATAAGCAAGAATTTCCTCGTGGCTATGATGCCGTGCGAGAAGCGCGATCGGTTTCCAGCGGCCGTTGAGGAAGCGGCCATTGATGCGCGCGGCTTCGGCCTCGACCTCGCCCAGCAGGTCGTGGTAGCGCGGGATTTTGGTGCGGCTGGGCGCGCCGATTTGAACGAAGGTGAACTGCCCGCGGTAGGCGGGATATTTTTCGAGAAACCGCTCGATGCCACGAAAGCGCTCGATAATTCCCTTGGTGTAATCCACGCGGTCCACGCCCACGCCCAAGAAGCTGGCTTGAATGCCCAGATTGCGCAGCAGCGAGGCGCGCAATTCATAAGGAGAATACGCGTCGCCCGGGTCCATCTCGGCCTCGTTGAAATCCACGCTGATGGGGAAGGGGCGCACGAAAGTGGTCTGATCGTTGCGTTTGACGCAGAAGCGCTCCCATTCGATGCGGGATTCGAGCGCGCCGTCCACAGTCTCGAGGAAATTATTGCAGTGCGCCTGGGTGTGAAAGCCGACCAAGTCCGCTCCCAGCAGGCCGTCGAGCAGCTCGCGCTGCCAGGGGCAGATGGCGAAGGCTTCGGGGTTGGGCCACGGGATGTGCCAGAAAATCGCCACGCGAACGTCGGGACGCTCCTGCTTGATCATCCTCGAGAGCAAAGCGAAATGGTAATCCTGCACGAGGAGCAGGGCGTTTTCCGCTCCGGACATCTCCTCGAGAACGGCGTCGGCGAACTTGCGGTTGGCGTCTTTGTAGTACTGCCAATCCGAAGCGCGAAAGACGGGCCGCGTATGGGCGATGTGGCAGAGAGGCCAAAGCCCCTCATTGGAAAAGCCCTCGTAGTAGCCTTCCTCTTCCTCCTTCTCGAGCCACACGCGCCGGAGAGTATATTCCGATTTGTCGGGCGGGACGCGGAGGCGGGAGTGTTCGTCCACTGTTTCGCGGTCCGCATCGCCGGAGCCGAGCGCGATCCAGGTGCCGTCGCAGGCGCGAAGAATGGGCTCGAGCGCGGTCACCAGACCGCTCGCAGGAACGAGCGCCTCGATGGCCTTGCCGCGGAGCACGTGCATGTACGGCTCGCGATTGGAAACCACGAACAAGGGGCCGACAAGCTTGGTCTGCACGCTCACGCGCAAACGCTCGGCGGTCCACATAGATTCGCCCGTTTCGCGCAGGCGCGCCTCTTCCTCCGCGGACGCGCGCGCCTCAGCCAGGCTGCGGGCCATGTTCGCGACTTCCTTCGAAAGAGGCGCCAGGAAATCCTCATTGGGAAGCTTCGGCCGCGGACTGATGCGGCCCGCGCGCAGATCTTTCATCCACTGCACAGTTCGGGAGATGGGCAGCACGATCGTCCAGCGAAGAATCAGCACCGTGACCAGCACGACGAGCAGCACCTGCGCCACGACGTGCCATAGAGTCTCGCGCCAGATGCGGTCGCTTTCGGCGTTGATGTAGGCGGCGTTGTGGAAGGTCGCCAACGCGCCCACGATTTCTCCTTGGCTATTGTGGAGTGGGAGATAGTAGGCATGCACGGGGACGTCATCCAGATTGAGGAACTCCCCGATGCCTTGGTCATTGGCTTTCAAGGAATCCATGGGCGGAGGAGGCGGCTTCATGTGCCCGGCAAGGCTGGAGCTTTCGGCGAGCACGGCGCCATGCGCGTCGTAAACCATTACGCCGGCCAGTCGCTCGCGGTTGCCGAAGCGTTCGACGAGGCGCTGGATTTGTTCGCGCGAGCCTCGCTCGATCTCCGGCTCCACGATTTCCTGCAAACTCTCGGCGAGGACTTCGGCGCGCCTTTGCAGATCGGCGCGAAGTCCGCGTTTCTCCGCTCGCACTTGGTTGCGTGCGATGACAAACGTGACGATCGAAATGCCAATGACAAGTGAAAGGATCAATCGCAGACTGAGTCTCACGATCACCCCTCGCTGGATCGGGCCGCAACGCCCCCCACTCGGCTTGCCGCACGAATGGGGCCACCTTCCATATCTCTATCTCACCGCAGGCAAATGAGTTAGAAGAACGGGTCCCCTGCACCCGAGAGAGAATCTTCCGCGTCTCATAGAAATTTTACAGCGCCAGGGGCACGGTTCGGCATCGGGTGAATCGTGTAGGCAGGGGGCCGGTTGTCTTCGCTTGCTGGCGAGCCCTACATAAACCCGGCGCCGCGCGCTCATCAGCTAAACATTGACAGTCCGGCCAGGGGAGCGTATAGTCTGCGGGAGGTCAACTATGTTCTCCTGCGGCTTGAGAGAGGGACAGAGCGTTTGCGTGTGTTGTTGCATGGCACAAGTCTGTCCTGGCGCGGGAGTCTCCTAAGTCTTAAGAGCTGAACGAGTTTCGCTTAGGGCCACCGCCAGAAAGGAAAGCTGGCAGTGGCCGTTTTCATTTTGGGAGTGAAAAATGGAATTACAAGAATTGCAAGAAGTCGAGGCGAGGCATACGCCTGAAGCCATCGAGGAAGAAATACGCATCTTCGAGGAGCGCATCGGCCAGCATCGCGAGGGCAAAATCACCGACGACGAGCTTCGTCCCTTCCGCCTGAAGCATGGGATTTACGGCCAGCGGCAACCAGGCTTCCAGATGGTGCGCGTGAAGATTCCTTCCGGCGTCCTCACCCCGGACCAGCTTCGCGCCCTGGCGGAGATCGCTGATAAGTATGCGACCGGCAAGGGCCATCTGACGACGCGCGAAAATTGTCAGTTCCATTTCGTGGACATGGCGAATGTTCCGGCGGTGATGCGCATCCTCGCGGCCGCGGGCCTGACCACGCGCGAAGCCTGTGGCAATACGGTGCGCAACATCACCGCGTGCCCGCTTTCCGGAATTTGCCGCACCGAGGCGTTCGACGTGACGCCCTACGCGCTCGGCGCCACGCGCTTTTTCCTCCGGCACCCCGACTTTCACATGATGCCGAGGAAGTTCAAGGTTTCGTTTTCCGGCTGCGAAAACGACCGCGAATGCGCGCTCGCCGGCATCCACGATATCGGCCTGATCGCGCAAGTGCGCGGCGCGAACGGCACGGCGCAGCGCGGCTTCAAGGTGTTCGTCGGCGGCGGGCTGGGCAGCCTGCCCACGGAAGCGGCTTTGCTGACCGAATTCCTGCCCGCCGAAGAATTGCTGCCCACGATGGAAGCCATCCTGCGCGTTTTCAACGAACACGGAAACCGCAAGAACAAAATGATGGCGCGGATGAAATTCGTCCTGCGCAAGCTGGGGATCGAGGAGTTTCGCCGCCTGGTGGAGGAAAAGAAAAAGACTTCGCAGGCGCCCGCGGAATCCTTTAAGGTCGAATCTCCGATACG
>Ga0187817_10000392_pt1 | contig 18369 bp, 13 predicted proteins | sample NC_wetland_sal_i_17_FD_132431 | JGI IMG/M metagenome (GOLD analysis project Ga0187817, IMG submission 132431) | Wetland sediment microbial communities from Neuse River Estuary, North Carolina, USA - SO4_2 | ecosystem: Environmental > Aquatic > Freshwater > Wetlands > Sediment | place: USA... | reverse complement strand
TGCGGATGCCCATCTCGTGCGTGCGTTGAGACGTCGAATACGCCATCAGGCTGTAAATTCCGATGGCCGAGAGAACTACCGCGACGAAGCCAAAGCTGCCCACGAGCTGGCTCGCGATGCTGATTCCGGCTGCTTGATCGTCGATGAAGTCATCCATGGATTTCACGTGAGTGACCGGCAGTTTCGGATCGACCCTGGCCAGCAGCTCCCGCACGCTGGGAGCGAACTCCTCTGGGTCTCCCGCGGTGCGAATGACCAGGCTCATCGAGGAATCGGGTGACTGCGGGCTGGCGATGTAAATCTTGGCCGGTGCCTTCGGATCGAGCACAAACTGCCTTACGTCACCTACAATTCCGATGATGGTAAGCCACGGTTGGCTGGACTCTCGCGGCCCCAGTTTGACGCGCCGGCCTATGGGGTCGCGGCCCGGCCAGAAGCGAGTCGCCAGGCTCTTGCTGATCACGGCGACCGGCGGCGTCTGCTCGCCGTCCTGCTGCGTGAACTCACGCCCTGCAAGGAGTGGAATCCCCATAGTCTGAAAGTAGCCTGCGCTGGCCGACTCCACGTCCGCAAACAGCTTGGTGCGGCGAAGCAACGTCCCAGATGTGTCGAGACTGAAAGCCTGGTTGTGCCAGTCACCGCTCGAAGGCAGCAGGCTCACGGCAGCCGCTGACTTCGCACCGGGAAGCGTTTCTACCTCGTCAAGAATCCGAGCGTAGAGGGTGGCTCGCTGATGCGCGCCCGGATACCTGGAGAGCGGAGGTGTCACGCGCAGGGTAAGCAGATGGCTGGAATCAAAATTCTGCCGCTGGCTGTCGGCGAGTTGGGAAAAGCCGCTGACCATGGAGCCCGTGCCTGCCATCAGAATGAGCGCCAGGGCCAGTTGGCAAACTACCAGCACGCTGTGCAGGCGAAGCGAGCGCGAACCTGCCGTGGCGCCTCTTCCCGTTTCTTTGAGGCTGTGATTCAGATCCAGGTTGGACATTCGGGCCGCAGGCGCCAGACCCGAAAACAGGGCGGTGAAAAGCGCCGCGGCCAGCGCAAACCCGAGTTCGCTTACGCCCACCTGAAGGCGTGAGAAACCCGGTACGTAGCGGGTCTGCGCCGTGGGAACGTTGGCTTTGATGAGGTTCACGCCCAAGTACGCCACGCCGACTGCGAGAGCGGCGCCCACCAGCGACAGCAACAGACTCTCGGTCAGAACCTGGCGCATGAGCCGCCACCGGCTCGCGCCCAGCGCTGTGCGGAGTGCGATTTCCTTATGACGCCGGATGGCACGAGCCAGTTGGAGGCTGGCCACATTCGCACATGCCACCAGAAGGACGAACGCCGCAGCCCCCATGACCACCAGCAGAAGCGAGCGCGTCACCTCCTCATCCTCTCCGGGCAACCGCGCCAGTCTGACTCCCCAACCTTCGTTGCTGGCCGGATACTGCTGTGCCAGCCTGCGGCCCAGCACCCCCATTTCGGCCTGCGCTTGAGACAACGAGATGCCCGGCTTGACGCGGCCCAGTATCGCCAAGGAGCGCTCCTGCCGTTCCTGTCTCTCTTTATCCGTAAGAGCCAACGGCGACCAGATATCGTTCCCGATGGGCCAGTCCAGGCTGGGCGGCAACACACCGGCAATCGTATATGCGCGTCCGCTGAGTTCAATCGTTCTGCCAATCACCTGGGGGTCGCGACTGAAGAGTCGCTCCCAAATCCCGTCACTTAGAACCACAACCTGATCGCGGCCCGGCTCGTGCTCCTCGGCCGAGAAGGTTCGGCCCAAGGCCGCCTTCACCTCAAGAAGCCGGAAGAATTCTTCAGAAACCTGGCAGGCATCCACGCGCTCCGATTCGCCGGCGTTCGTCACGGTGGCGTCCCACCACCGGTAATACGCCATCCGCTCAAAGACATGATTCTGCTTTTCCCAGTCGAAGAAATTCGCCGGCGCGACGCCGCTGCGGTCACCGCTGTCGGGTACCGTCTCCCAGACCAGCGCGAGATGATCCAGGTCTCTGAAAACAAGGGGCCGCAGCAGCAGTCCGTAAACGAAGCTGAAGATGGCAGTATTGGCGCCAATGCCCAGCCCCAGCGCCAGCATCCCAACCGCTGCGAAAGCCGGATTCTTCCTCAGCAGCCGCGCCGCGTATCTCACATCTTGGATCAGAAAAACCATCCCGCCGCGTAAATTATGCGCCTCGTCTCGGCACGAGACAAGAGCCGTAACGGCAGCGTGCCATCGCGCGGCATCCACAACCCAAACGTGGGTCAAAACGCCCATCAGCGCTGTACCGGCGAAGCCGGCTGCAAGTTCTGATTTCGGCAAGTCTCGTGCAGCTTTGAGGAAGAAAAGGGGAGGTTTACGTGCCGGCTCTACTGACGAAATACCATCTCTTGGAAAAATACGGCCTGCAAGGGCTCATTGCAGATGAGCCCAAGCGTTTTCAACAGCCTGCCGAAGGAGGAGCGCACCTCAACCTTCAGGACCTGCCACTCGAACCGCTGCCGGGAATTGACTTGGAAAAGATCTCGTCGCTCTGTCGCATGGTTCGGGGCCTGGCATTTGCAGCGGTCGACGGGGCCAAATCGGGGCATCCTGGTGGTTCGTCCTCCAAAACAGAACAGGTTTTGACCCTGCTTTTGAGTGGTGTAGTGGGCTTCGATCCGCTGAACCCGAAGCATCCCGGCCGGGACCGCATCGTCTGGTCTGCGGGGCATTGCACGCCCTTGTTTCATGCAGTTGGGGCGCTGATATATGAAGCCCTGCGGCGAAAGGGTCTTCCCCTCCCTGCCGAAGCCAGGCAGTCCGCGGTTTACCCGGAGCAACTCGCCAAATTCCGAAGATTCGACGGGCCAAGCGGGCACGTGGAATCCCACAATGCGCTCGCCGACACGTCCACCGGCTCCTCCGGGCACGGGTTCTCCGCCGCGCTGGGGTTTGCCGTCCTGCACCGATCGTGCGGCCTGCCGACCCGGGTATTTGTGATTGCCGGTGACGCCGAAACTGAGGAGGGCATGAGCTACGAAGCACGAAATGTGGCGGCGAACCTCGGCATCCGCAACATGATCGTGACTCTGGATTACAACAATTTCGGCATCGATGGCCCAATTACCGACGTCCTCCCGCCACCCTACCTCAGGCATTGGATTGCCCCGGGCTGGAACCTCATCGAGGTGGATGGGCACAACATTCTTGAGCTGGCGTATGCCTATCGCCTGGCGGATCAGGGCTTTGGCAGCCAAAGACCTACCGTCGTGGTGTGCCACACAACGAAGGGCAAACATTACGGCAGACTCGAAGGAACTGCCGATTCACACGGCACGCCTCTTTCTCACGGGGAGTATGTAGATGCCATGCGGCGCCTGGGCTTCGACATCCCCGGTCAAGAGGGGAATGTGGCCGGCGATATCCGGGTAATCACGGAATCCTTCAGCAGTGCGGAAGTGGATTACCTGGTGGAACGCCTCCAGGCCGCTGCGAGAAGAATCTCACCGGAACGGGAACTGGTGGCGCGAATGGAGACCGCTTTAGGCGACAGGCCGATGGCGGATTACACATCCCTGCAACGACCGGATGTACTGCCTGCGGAACTTGTTTTTCGCGAAGGCGATTCGGTTCCGACACGAAAGGCGACCGAAGCCTGGTTTGCCTGGGCTATGAAGCGCACGGCATTCTTTTATGTAGGCGCCGGCGACCTGACGAAATCCATTCTCACCGCCAAGGCGGAGAACGTTTATGGAATTATCACGCCCGGCAACCCCTTGGGACGAGGGATCCGGTTCGGCATCGCGGAACAGAACATGGCCATGATGTCTACCGCCATGGCACAGGACATCCTCCCCGGTGGCTTCCGCCCGATGAGCGCGTTCGCCACGTACGGCGTGTTCACTCCTATGATGGCAAACGCCGTCCGCATGACGTTGATCAATACCGCGGTCAATCCTCGCGCAAACAGCTTCTTTATCATGCTGGCAGCGCACGACGGACCGGAGACGGGAGAAGACGGCCCGACCCATCAAGGCCTTTTTTGGATGTCGCTCTTCACCGCGTATCCGGGAATCAAAGTATTCAAGCCGCTCGACGCCAATGAGGCCGTCGAGATGCTGTTCTACGCGGCGCATCGAGGCGAGCCCGTGGTGTTCTCGGTGGTGCGGCCACCCACGCCGGTGCTGAAGCGAGGCAACGGAGTTCCGGCGGCCATCGAAGCGATCAACGGCGCGTATGTGTTCAAGCCGTTTCGGGGTACGCGGAAGAAGAAGGTGGTGATGGTGATCAGCGGCGGGCAGTTGATGGCCAATGCGCTAGAGATTCTTCCCGAAATTGAAGAGATGGCGGATGTGAAAGTGGTTGCGGTCACCTCGCCGCAACGTTACGAGGAATTGAGGCAGCACGACCCGAAGAAGGCCAACGAAATCCTGCCGGACGAAGAGCGGCAGTATGTAGTCACCCTGCATAACGGATGGCGAGGATTCCTGTATCCGTTCCTGCTCCCATCCGATTATCCGGGCCGGGTGTTTGGGATCGATGATTTTTCGAGATCTGGAAAGCCCGTCGAAATTTATCAGCATGCCGGCTTCGATCCTCGCGGAATCAGGGACAAATTGATCACCTACTTGCGGTGAGTGAGGTTCGATGGAACGCCGTGAAATGGTTTTCAAGCTGCTTGGCCTCGGCGGGCTGAGCACTGCGGCCACAGCACTCGGCTTCTGGCTGAACGGCCGAAGCCGGCGCCCCGAGGAGCCGGCTCCGAGCACCTTGAAACGCCAGTTCACGGTTCCCGCTGATCCAGGTCTTCCGGAGATGGTCATCGCGCGTGGAGGCGAGCCGCGGCAACTGGTTCGGAGGGCCATCCAGGAACTGGGCGGTATTGGCCGGTTCATTTCCCGTGGCGACGTCGTGGTAATCAAGCCCAACATTGCCTGGGACCGCGCGCCGGCTCAAGCCGCGAACACCAACCCCGAAGCCGTCGCGGAAATGGTGCGGCTATGCCGGGAAGCCGGCGCTAAGACCGTCATCGTTACGGACGTCAGCATCAACGATCCGCGCCGCTGCTTCGCGCGAAGCGGGATTGCTGCTGCGGCGCAGGCCGAAGGCGCTCAAGTCATCCTGACCGATGAAAGAAAGTTCAGGGAGGTCGACCTGCACGGAGAACTTCTCCGTTGCTGGCCGGTGTTCGAGCCCTTCCTGGCGGCGGACAAGGTGATCAACATGCCCGTGGCCAAGCATCACAGCCTGACGGGCGTCACCTTGGGGATGAAGAACTGGTACGGCATCCTGGGAGGCGAGCGCCAGCGGCTTCACCAGCACATCCATGAAAGCCTGGTGGACCTGGCCGATTTCATGCGCCCTACCCTGACGCTGATCGATGCCTACCGGGTGCTCGTGCGCAACGGCCCGAGTGGTGGGAATGTCAGCGATGTAGCGCTGGAGAAAACGGTCATTGCCGGCACGGACCCAGTAGCTCTCGACGCCTATGCTGCGAAAGCCTATTGGGACCTGGACTATCGCAGCATGCACTATCTCAAGCTGGCGAGGGACCGCGGTCTGGGCAACCTGAATTTCGAAAACGTGCGCAGCCGCGTGGCTGAGTTGTAAGCGCGGGCTCACACCGCCGTGAGCAGTCTGTGGAACCACGCATGCAAATCCGGGTAGTGCTCGTCCTCATCGGCTTCACCGCGGTGATCTCGCAGATCGTTCTGATGCGGGAGTTAATCGTTGTTTTCAGCGGCAACGAGATCTCCCTGGGCCTCATGTTGGCCAGTTGGCTTCTCTGGACGGCTGTGGGCAGCAGCGTGTTTGGCCGTCTAACCGCTCGAGCACGCAATCCGCGCCGGTTGATGGCGAGCCTCGAGGCGCTCATCGCGATAGCGCTTCCGTCTACGGTAATGGCCGCGCGCGCCAGCCGGGGGATGTTTCAGCCGCTACCCGGCGAACTCCTCGGTCCGGGCGCTATGTTGCTCATCTCCTTGACGGTGCTGAGCTGTTTCTGCGTTCTCTCGGGCTGGCTCTTCGCGGCAGGCAGCCGGCTTTTCGCCGGTGAAATGGGAACATCTACGGCGGAGGCGACCGGCGCTGTGTACCTGATGGAGGCGATCGGTTCCGGCGCCGGCGGTGTCGTTGCAAGTCTCGTCCTGATCCGCTACTTCACCGGTTTAGAGATCGCGCTATTCATGGCCCTGCTGAACCTGCTGGCGGCGACCGCGATTCTGCCTCAGCCAAGTGCGGTTCAACGCCACGCGATGATGGCGGGCCTCGTGGGGCTCTTTGTCTTCTTCATTTTTCCGAACATAGGCTGGCGCCTGGAGGCGACTTCGCTGGCAAAGCTGTGGCGGGGCTTCCGGCTGGTTGGTGTGCGCAATTCCATCTATGGCAATCTGGCCGTGGTCGAGACCGAGGGGAGCCGCACCGTTTTCGAGAATGGCCTGGTCCTTTTCAATGTGCCCGATCCGGCGGCTGCGGAGGAAGGAGTCCACTACGCGCTTTTGGAGCATCCGCTGCCGAAAAGCGTTTTGCTTATCGGTGGAGGCGTGAATGGAAGCCTGATGCAAGCGCTCGAACACCCAAGCCTCCAGCGGCTGGATTATGTGGAACTAGACCCGGCGATTATCCATCTGGCGCGGGATTACTTTCCTAAAGAATGGGCGCCTGTTGCCGCCGATCCGCGAGTGCATGTTTCCAACGTTGACGGACGCCTGTTTCTGAAATCGACGGGCGCCCGGTACGATGTGATCATCCTGAATCTGCCTGATCCTCAGACCGCACAGTTGAACCGCTTCTACACATTCGAATTTTTCCGCGAAGCGGCGCAAAGGCTGGCGCCAGGGGGACTGCTCGCATTTCGCTTGACTGCCGCGGAGAATTACATCAGTCCGGAGCTGGCGGAATTCCTGCGATGTGTGAACCAGACGCTGCAGCGCGTATTTCCCGCTGTCGTGACGATTCCCGGCGACACCGTGCACTTCTTTGCCGCGAGCCATCCAGGAATCCTGGTGGCCGACGCGCAGGGCCTGCTCGAGCGGCTGCGGTCACGCCACATTCAGACGAACTACGTGCGCGAGTATTACATTCCGTTCAGGATGATGCCGGACCGTATGGCCGACCTCGAGTCGCAAATACGACCCCAGCCTTCTACCGCGACCAACCACGACTTCGCCCCCATCGCGTACTACTACGACGTGGCACTGTGGAGCGCCCGTTTCGGCGGCGCATATCGACGATTCTTTCGTGTCATCGCACAGGTGCACTTCGGCAGTCTGGCGGCTGGCGCCATCCTGGTGCTCACGGCACTAGCAGCGATGGTTCGCCGGTTCTCATCGAATCGACCCAGGACGAGCGCCAGTCTCTGTGTGGCCGCGATGGGCGCCACCCTGATCGGGCTCGAGATCCTGCTACTGCTCGCGTTCCAGGCGATCTACGGCTACGTGTATCATCAGCTTGCGATCCTGATCGCCGCCTTTATGGCCGGCATGGCTTGGGGAAGCTGGCGAGGGATGCTCAAGCCGATCAAGCATGGGGACATCCGGGCGCTCGCCGGGTTGCAGGTGCTGGCCGCAGTATCTCCACTGTTGTTATATCTCGCGTTTCAGATGCTCGCCGTCGTCCAGAACCGGCTCGGCTTGGTCCTGGCCAGCCAGATCGTGTTTCCCGTTCTGGCGTTGTGCTGCGGTTTGATAGGCGGGTATCAATTTCCTTTAGCCAGCCGCGTCTTCTTTGCCGGCTCAGACCGCGAGGCGCGCAGTCCAGGAGCGCTCTATGCGCTGGATCTGATAGGAGCGTGCGCGGGCGCCCTGCTGTTCAGCGTGTACCTGGTCCCGGTCTTCGGGTTCTTTAAGACGGCCCTGCTGATGGCCATCGTGAATCTTGCCCCGGCGGGGTTGGCCAGACTGGCATCGAACGAGAGTGAACATGAACAAAAGGTCTGAAACTATGCTATCGGGCGTAGAATGAATGGGGGCCGAGAAGCCAAAAGCAAACTCTGGATTAGTAGGGGGAGACCTTCCGGATAAGACGCGCCCGGCAGTTTGCGCGTCGCGCCGACTAGCGAGTCCGCCCACGGTCATGAGCGCAAGGTGCAAGGAGGAAAGAGCCATGATGAACAAAGAGCAAACGAGATTTCTCATTCTGGCGTTGCTATCGGCCATTTTGGCAATGCCGGCTGCGGCGGAATTGAGCACGTTCAACGCTCCCGGCGCAGGAACAACGTGGTCACTCGAGTGCGCGATCGCGTTCTTGGGCGTCTTAGGTTGTGGAACCACCCCTCTCGCCATTAATGACTCGGGAGTGGTGGTGGGTGCCTATTCGGACACAAGCATCGTGATGCACGGTTTCCTCCGCACTCCGGACGCCCACATAACGCCCATTGATGCGCCCGAAGCGGGCCTGGGGCTTGGCCAGGGCACCGCGGCGTATGCTATCAACGACCTGGGCGTGATCGCGGGAGCTTTCCAGGATTCGCAGAGCATTTTTCACGGCTTCCTGCGGTACCCAGACGGCTCCTTCATCACTATCGATGCTTCGGACGCCGGCACGGGGGCACTGCAGGGGACTCTGGTATTTAACGTCAATCGCGAAGGAGCGACCGCCGGAACCTACATCGACTCAAACGGTGTGAACCACGGCTTCCTCCGGTCGCCCGGCAACAAATTCGCATCGTTCGATCCAGATGGGTCCGTTTTCACTTATCCTTGCGAGGAAACGTGTCTCAGCCCGAATGGCACTGTCACTGGGTTCTATGCCGACGCAAATAATACTGTTCACGGCTTCGTGCGCGCTCCAGACGGGGACATCACGATTATCGACGCGCCTAAAGCGGGAATCGGCAACGGGCTGGGCACCGTCGCTGCCAGCGTCAACCCGGACGGCACGATCACGGGATACTCGTTGGACTCGAACAACGTAGCTCACGGCTTCGTGCGCCGCCGCGACGGCTCGTTGGCCACCTACGATGATCCGGCGGCGAGCACGCTCCCCGGCGCGGGCACCGCCGCATTTAGCATCAACATCGCCGGGGCAACCGCGGGAGCATACTGGGACGCGAGTCTCGTCGCTCACGGGTTCGAGCGAGGTCCTTTCGGACGATTCGCCAATTTCGAATTTCGGCGCGCGGGCACGAGCGCCGGCCAGGGGACCCGGCCTTCGATGAATAATTCCTGGGGATCTGTCGCCGGCTGGTACATTGACGGCAACAATGTAAATCACGGCTTCGTTTGGCAACCCTAGGCGCGGCCACTGCTCAAGCGGCTGCGACAAAAACAAGAAATCCCCTGCGCCGTCTTCCAGCATCGGATTTGGTCGTCAGGTTCTTTAAGACGGCCCTGCTGATGGCGATCGTGAATCTTGCCCCGGCGGCGTTGGCCAGCCTTGCTGGTTCGGATAGGCGTGCAGTCTGAGTTGATCGCTGATTCCAGTACCCCAGGCCCGCGTCATTGTGCAAGAGGGGACAGTTGAGCGGCATGTTGCCGAGCGCGACACGCGAGCATGAACATTTGGTGAAGGCGCGAGTATGAGCACTCTGCAAGGGGCGAAAAGGGGACAGGCAGCTGCGCCCACGCAGATGCAGCCTGCAAGGTTGCGATGCGCTGGGTCGGGGGCGCAGTAGCCAGTCCCCGTTTCGCGACGTGTGGTTTCGGTGGATCAGTCGGTTACAGATATTTTCAGCCCGGCATGCGGGTTCTTTAAGACGGACCTGGTGATGGCAATCTTGAATCTTGCCCCGGCGGCACTGGCCAGCTTGTCGGCTTGGGAAGCCAGATTCGATCGGGAGTGACGGCTTCGACCGGCCGGTGCTCGCCGAATACCAGCGCCGAGAACCGGAAGATGTCTGTATCCTTGTCCTGCCAGGCATGGGGCGGGAGACCGGCCTTGCGGCATGTTTGTTCGAGAAAGGTAATGCGGTCCCAGTGCTGCTCCGCCGCCACCTGGGGAAGGAGCAAGCCTTCGATATCACCCTTCTTGATGAGCAACCCGTCGCGCCCGACGCGAATCTGCTGGATGTCCATCACACGGCGAAGCGGGGAGAGCACCGAAACTTCATACTCTAACTGGTCCAGTTCCCGTGCAGAAACCGGCGGGAAACGCTGATCCCGGATCGCGGCCAGCGCCGCTACATCCCGGACCGTGTGGCAAAGCGGCTTCATGGCCGCAACATAGCCGATGCAGCCGCGCAGTTGTCCGTTGCTGGTCAGGGTGACGAAGGCGCCGCGCTCCTGCATCAGCGCTTCCAGTCCACCCGCGGAGCACTCGTACAGTTTGCCTTCCTTCACCGCCATTTCCACCGACTTCTTCGCGATCTGAAGCAACTGCTCCTTTTCTTGCGCGCTCAGCGAGAAGCTTTGTTCCGCCCGGGCGGCGTCGTGTGACTTGCTAAACGCCACGGCGCCATAGCCGACGACGCGGCTGTGATCGCCGGTTGTGTCTCCCGAGTTGGCATACCTGAGCAAAGTGGCGTCGTTAGCTCCCAGACGCTCCGCAGCGATCATGGCGGCCACAATGGGACCTCCGCCGCAGGCCTCCCACACGCGCCGCTCGAAGTTCCGCGCCATGCTGAGGTAGTCCCATTCTTCGATGGCCTTCAGCGTCTTGTGATCGATGGTTACCGCTTCGTCGTAGGGATGATAGTGCGAAAGATCGGAACTGGCGACGATGAGGGTTTCCGGCCCCTGGATCAGCTTGGCGAGCGAAACGCCCAGCGCGCGGCACAGATCGTAATCCTGCGCGCCCATAATGATGGGCACCAGCTTGAACGGGCCCAGCACCCGCTGGAGAAACGGAAGCTGAACTTCGAGAGCGTGTTCGGAACGGCCGGGAGAAAGCACGTGCCCGCGGTCCGAGAGTTTGAGTTGCGGGCTCATGGCGGCGAGCCGGCGGGCAAATTCGCGGTCCACGGGGATCTCGCCGAGTGGCGTCGCATATGCCGTGCCATCATAGATGGCGGCGAAATCGAACAGCTCGTAGTGTGACGGAGCGATCACGATCACCCGCTCGATCTTGCGCCCCTTGAGCAACGCGTAAGAATATGCCGCCACCGGGCCCGAGTAGATGTACCCGGCGTGCGGGGAAACCAGCGCCACCAGGTTTTTCACCGGGGGCGGGTTTGCCTGGGCCAAGAACCCGTCGATCATCTTTGCCAATTCAGCCGGGTTCGCCGGGTAGAAGGCCCCGGCCACAGCGGGCTGGCGCACCTTTTCTTCGGGATTGATGCTGGCGGCTTGTACCGAAAGAATACTGGAAATCATCGTCACAATCAGGACGCGCGACATCGCGGCCTCCTCATAGTTACGTACCCCACAAGCCCGGAATCTCTTGCTGGCAGTCCGGACACTTGCCTTTGCGGAGACGAATGTTCTTCACCGTGAAGCCCACCCGCTCCACAACCACTCGCTTGCATTTCGGGCAATAGGTGCTCTCCGCGGGATGGCCGGGCACATTGCCGAGGTAAACGTAGTGCAGGCCCTCGCTGTCGGCGATGGCCTTGGCCCGTTCCAGTGTGTTCAAAGGCGTGGGCGGAAGATTCTTCAGCAGGTAATCCGGATGGAAACGCGAGAAATGGAGCGGCACATCCGGGCCGAGTTCCGATTTCACCCACCGGGCGAGCGCCTTGAACTCCTGGTCGGAATCATTCAACGTGGGGATCACGAGATACACAATCTCGCTCCACATCTTCAGCTTCCGCATGGTCACCAGAGCGTCGAGGACGGGCTTCAGCTCGCCGTTTACAATCTCTCGGTAATACTTTTCAGAAAATGCCTTCAGGTCGACCTTGATGGCGTCCACATGCTGGCACAGTTTCTGGAGCGGCTCCTCCTGGATGTATCCTCCGGTGACGACCGCGCTCTTGATGCCCACGGCGTGTCCGGCATCGGCCGCGTCCACCAGGTACTCGTAGAAGATCACCGGCTCGCTATAGGTGTAAGCGATGGAGGGGCAGCCGTAGCGCCGGGCCACTTCAGCCAGATCCTTCGGCGGCAGATAAATGGCGCGCACCTGTTCCGGGCGGACCTGGGAAATTTCCCAGTTCTGGCACATCTTGCAGTTCACATTGCACCCCGCGGTGGCAACGGAGAAAGCGAGAGTGCCGGGATAGTAGTGGAAGAACGGTTTCTTTTCGATGGGATCGATGTGGGCGCTGACCACGCGCGAATGCACCAGCGTGAAGTAGGTGCCGCCGCGGTTTTCCCGCGCGCCGCAATAGCCGCGCTCGCGATCGTCGATGACACATTCGCGCGGACACAGCTTGCATTTGATCTTCTTGTGCGGCAGCTTCTCGTAGAATTTCGCCTCAACGATGAAGCGCGCGTCGTCTTCCTGAGCCGGCGCGGCCAGCAACGGCACAAGGCCGCCCGCGCAGGCCGAAAGCGTGGCGGTTTTCAAAAAGCTTCTGCGATCGAGGCTCATACTTCTACCCGCTCAATCCGCCGCGGATCATTCGTCCCCAGCCGGTGCTGCGTGTCGGCCGCCGTGGCGATATAGGTAGGCTCGCGCCGCAGTTCTTTCAAAGCTTTCATGCCCTTTTCTGAGCGCTTTTGCTCGATGATCTGCCAGCCTGTGTAGTCGAGCGCCACCGGGTCCCGCGCTACGATCAGCCCGTTGTACGGCCAGGTCCACTGCGGCATGTAAGAAGGGCCGCCTTCGTACTGCGCGGTGATGGCGTCGCAGATGTGCAGCCGCACTTTCTGCCGGATGGGCGGCAGCATGTAAACGTCGGCGACGTAGGGGTCGCCGACATTGACGTGATACTTGTTGGGGTTGTGGATGGCGCCAAACATGTTCTTGAGCGCCAGGGTCACGCCGGCGATTCCGTGGTCCTTGAGCACGGGCAAATTGATGACGGCATCGCAGACGCGGGTGATCGCGGTGGACAGCAGACTTCCGGCGCTGCCGTAGATGGCCAGCTCATCCTCGTAGCCCGAGGTGTCGTTGCCGACGCAACGGATCCGATCCGGATGAGCAGCTACGCGATAGCCGGCGCTCTCCAGATCGCGGTTCAGGCGGTCCCAAATGACGATGTTCTTCTTCGGGATGCCGGCCTGCTGGAGCCGCTCGCACAGCGCTTCGACCAGGAGCACGCTGGTGGAATTGCCGCGGCCGGCCAGGCAGTTCACCTTCAGTCCGACAACTTCACCCGGCTTCACCACCCGCTTCCAGGCTTCGAGTGGTGAGTCGCAATCGTACAGCGACTGCATGGCCCTATCCAGCGCTTTGAGGAGGCGGGTGGAGTCCACCACGCTGCTTCCGGAACTTCGCAGCAGAGAGTCGCGCGCGATGACCACTCTGGACTTGCTCTGGAAAGCTGCGGCTTGGAGGGGCGCAGCCAAGCAGGCCTTCAAGAGATCCCGGCGACTCGTGGCTCGATCGTGCATCAAGATCCAGCCTTTCCGATCCGTTAATATCATTCTCGCACGCCCGTGGCGCGATGTTCACCCGCTTCAGCGAAGCTTCGGCTGGATGCCTCGTCCCAACTCCACCAGAGCCTGAGACATCTCCGGCGCTTCTTCGTACACCACCAGGCGCACGAAGTAACGGCCCTGGCGAAATGTCACGCTGGTTCCGTAGAGCCGCCCGGCCGTCCCTACCCGAACGGTCTGGCTGCCAACCTCGGATTCAGATTCCAGAATGGTCTTGGCGCCTGCCGCGTTCTTCATGATGTAGATATCCGCCACGGCGTCGGTCTTGCCCTGGTAACGATAATCGGCGGTCAGTAGTCTCTCGACCCCGGCCTGAACGTACCTGTCCGCATCCCCGTCGTTGTATTGCCACAGATTGCCGGCCTCGAACGTGCGTGTTTCTCCGTTCTGGCTCCATCCGGGAACCTCACCGCTCTTGGGAAACAACGCTGTTGGTCCGGAGCGGGGTTTTGGACCGCAGCTCACTGCGAGTACAGCGATCAGAAATGCGGCTCTCATGCCAACCCTCGTCTCGGCGACCGGAGCAAAATCTGATTCGTGGCGGAGCGGCTTTCGCCGGCGCTGGTGACATAAACGGCAGGACGGTCCTTCACCGGACAGGCAAATTCGCAGGCGCCGCATCCCACGCACCGTTCCGGATCCACGTATGGCTGCCGGACCTGCTTGATCCTGCCCTGCGCGTCCACAACCTCCGCGGGACGCAGATAAATGGCCTTGGGAGACGTGGGACACCACTCCTCACAGACAATGCACTCGGTGGCCATGGACCACGGCAAGCATCTGCCGCGATCGTAAAACGCTGTGCCGATCCGGATGGGCGTTGCGCTGGGATCGGCACGTTCTGAGGCCCATGCTTTCTCCTTCGCGGTCACCTCCCAGATGGCGCCCGTGGGACAGACTTGGCTGCATAGAGTGCAACTGGGTTCACAGTAGCCGATACGCGGCACCAGAACCGGAGTCCAGATGCCTTCCAGACCCGCCAGCAGAAGCGCCGGTTGCAGCGCGTTGTTCGGACAGACCTTCAGGCATTCACCGCATCGGGTGCAGCGCTCCAGGAAGCGCCTTTCATCCAGCGCTCCGGGAGGACGGAGGAGCCGCTCATGACGCTCCGCATCCAGTCCCGTCGTGCTGCGGAGTAGCGGAAGCATCGCCGCTCCGGCGGCCAGGCTGGCCACGGCTTTCCTGCGCTGGAGGTTCGGACCTGCCACAGTGGTAGTTGTAGCGGGAAAGAATCGGAAGCGGATTCCGCTCTCGGGGCAATCCTCCACGCAATTGAAGCAGAGATGACATTCGGACTTCCGCCAGGGAACTCCGGGGATGGGATCATCCCCACCCTGGCAGTGCAGCAGGCAGCGGTTGCACTCTTCGCAGTGAGCCGCCTGTTTCTCGATGCCCAGGATGGACCAGCGGGATGCCAGGCCCAACAGGGCTCCCAACGGGCAGAGAGCGCGACACCAGAAGCGGGTAATCCGGAGATTGAGAGCCAGTATCGTGATGAAGATCAGACCCAGGAAAAAGCCCTGGCGGAAATGGGGCTGCCGGAAGCTCAGCACCATGTGCCTCAGTACAAGGTCCAGCCCATCCGCCAGGGGCCTCAGGACGGGGTTTTGGCCCAGGATTCCGAGTAACGCACTGACGGCGTAGTTCGTTGCAGGCAGGACGGATACGGCGAGGGACCGGACGGTGAGGGCCAGGGGATCCAGCATCTCGAGCACTCCACCCCCAAGCAGCGCCGCCACCAAGAGCGCGATGAGGATGTAATACTTCAGCCCTTGCCAGCGCTTGTAGCGATTGGATTCGATGAGCTGCCTGCCGCGCTTCTTTTCGGATTTGAGGTTGCTGAAGAAATGGTTCAGGGTGCCCAACGGGCACATCCAGCCGCAGAAGAAACGTCCTAAGAAGAAGGTCGGAACCAGGATGGCCAGGCTCCAAAGCAGACCCGTGTAGAGGGTGCGCGTGGCCAGCGCATTGGCTATGGCAATCAGCGGGTCAAAGTCGAGCAAGAGACGCGCCGGGAACGGAAGCCGGATCTCCTCCGCGGCGGAATGAAGAGACCCGCGGTATTCGGTATTGCACACATGGAGCAGGAACAACACAAGCCAGACGATCTGCGAGGCCCGGCGGAGCCTAGTCACAGTCCGGTAAGTCAAGATGTATATGGTTGTGCAACGCGGTTGCCAAAGCAGCGGGATCAGGTAACTCCCACCGGCCGCACAAGATTCAGGCTGATCGCCACGCAGTGCGTCATTTCGCGCACCCGTTTGCGAAGGACGTCAGGCGATGACCTATGCGATTCCGAGCGCCTTTTGGGCCTTGCGGAAGTCCGCCGGCTTCACCCACAACAATCCGCCATATCGGCCCATGCCGGCACAGATGGCCTGTACGGAGGTGACGTTGATTCCGGCCTGCGCCAGCTTGTCGAGGGTGTCAGCCACCGCGCCGGGCCGGTCTTCACCCTGGATCAGAAAGCCGCTCTTTTTCTTGCTCAGCTTGAGCGCTGCGCTCCTGGCGGCTTTGGTGAATGCGGCATTGTCTTCGGCGATGAAGTCCAATTGAGCCTTCCGTGCGCCCGCCGGGAATCCGGAGAAGGCAATCAGGTTCACCCCGGCTCCGCGTATTGCGCCCAGAATGCTTACGGCTTGCCCGGGCTTATCGGGAACAGTTGCGTAGTAATAATCGACTCGTCGAATCTCTTCTGGCATTCATTTTCTCCTAACCGTGGCTCGCGCCCAGATTATGTTCGTATGGGGTTGCCGGTGCGGTATCGCGCATGTGCGGGTGGGGGCGGCAGACCTTGATCAGGCGCTCCACCAACTCCAGCCTTCGACGCAATTCGTTGCGATAACTGCGGTGATCCGTGTGGCGGATCTCCACAAGCAGATTGGCGTGTGCGGACTCCAACAGTTCCGACAGTATGGCAAGCTCTTCACTAGTGAAGTGGAGAGGCTCATGAGTCGTCTGGTTCATGAGAATACCCTTCTTTCGGCGAACGCTCCGACTTCATTTGACGCCGGAAAAACGCGCACGTCAACCGCCTTTTCGCGCAATCCGGGATCCGTGAAAATGCCGGACCATCGCCGGGAAGAAAGGGGGATTGCATTTCAGACGCGTGTGACCTATATTGACCTCGGGCACAAAACCGTCTGTGGCCCCAGGGAGGACAAATACCATGATCGGGATGAGTTTTCTTTCCTTTCTGATTCTGCTAGGAATCGGTGTGATTGTGGCGGCGGTATCCCACTTCGTCCTTCGGTACCGGTTCCTGGATGGATACGACGCGTTCTTTGCCAAGATCGCCTTGGGGTGGTTCGGCGCATGGCTAGGCTCGCCCGTGTTCGGCTATTGGTGGTACAAGTTTGAAAACATCTACATCGTGCCGGCAATTCTGGGCTCGATCACCGTGGTGCTGCTGAACATGGTCGCCTGGAAGGCGATGATGAAGGTGTTCGCTCCCAGGCCTGCGGCAGACAAAACGGCGCAAGAATTCAAAGCAGCCGCTTGAGGGCGCGCTGAAACAAACTGAAGTTCCGAGAAAGAGGGCACGCAGCCGCCGGAGGCGGAGCGTGCCCTTAATCTGCCTGGGGAGTTGAGAACAAGCGCCGAAGAAAATCAGGTCGGGCGTGCCCGACCACTAGAGGCGCTGGTGTATGGGCTCGGCCCGGTCCGATGTTTTCACACCTTCCTGCAGCCGGTGTCCAAAATTTATCAAAAGTTCATCAAAATCGAGTGCTGTTATGCGATATTAGTCTGAACAGGGCTTGCAGGCTGCGTTGGCCAAGAGAGGTGAACCCTATGGGAGGGATCGGTCAGGCAACAAAACGCGCTGTTGAGAGTCTGTCGCTAGAAGAGCAGATCCGGCAGCGAGCGTATGAACTGTATGTTCAGCGTGGAAATGAATCCGGCTCGGCAATGGACGACTGGTTGCAGGCAGAGCGCGAGATTCTAGCGGCTCAAGCAGAGCAGGTCGAAGAAGAAAAATCGTAGCGCGGGGCCACGCCGCTCACTCGCAAAAGGCTGAGGTCAGTGACTTTCAGCGGTGGAGGACCGTTGTATCCCGAGCAGAGCCAGCCTAGCTTAAGATTCATCGTAGAAGACCGAGCGAAGATCCTCGGCTGCCTGGAAGCTGTGTCGCATCTGCCGCTCATCGACGCGGTGCGTTTTCTTCAGGAGCAAGAAGGATACACACCGTGTTTCGGCGCGGAAATTCCCCTGCTGCCCCTTCCCGAGCACGCCTCACCCCCGCCAGGGCTTGACCGGGAGAAACTCTGCGGCGTCTTTGAGTGCGTTTGGAGACTGCCGTGCGACACGTTCCGGACCATGCCCATTGCATCCTGGGAGAAGCAGATGAATGAAGAGATTATGCAAGAGATGAACGAGTCCATTGGCCGGCCGGAGTTCGACTCGGTTGTGGTTGAGGAGGCGGCTGAACCAGTGAAGGGAGACTCGGCCGCGATGGAAAGCAGCCGTGAAGAGACAGTGGCTGGAATCCTGGGCCGGTTGGCCGAGAGCGCTACCACGTTCATGTCCGCCGTCCAGGAACTTGCGCGACTGAGCACCAGTGCGAGCAGCGCAGTCCGGCAGGAGGTTGACCACCTCCAGAACAGTTTCGACCGGCTGGCCGGGGCGGTTTCCGAACAGCAGACATCGATTGCGGCATCGCAGCAACAGTACCAGCAATTGTCTGCATCCGTAGCGTCGGTTCAAGACGCCAGCGAGCGCCATGAAGCGGAAATGGGAGTCATTCGCGAAGAAGCGCAGGAGCAGACCGGCAGGATTTCCGGGCGACTGGAAGAACTCTCCACGAGGCTGGACGACCATCATGTGGACTTTTCGGGGCTGCATGCGAAGGTCGAGAGTCTCATCCCGCTGCACTCGGTGGTTGCCGACCTGTCGTCCAAGGTAGCGACGTGGTGCGAGCGACTGGACCGCCAGGAAGAAATTCTCCACTCCCTTTGTGAGATGCAATCCCAGCGGGCAGCG
>Ga0187817_10000390_pt1 | contig 18404 bp, 13 predicted proteins | sample NC_wetland_sal_i_17_FD_132431 | JGI IMG/M metagenome (GOLD analysis project Ga0187817, IMG submission 132431) | Wetland sediment microbial communities from Neuse River Estuary, North Carolina, USA - SO4_2 | ecosystem: Environmental > Aquatic > Freshwater > Wetlands > Sediment | place: USA... | reverse complement strand
GAGCGCATCATCAATCTGGGCCTGAACAAGCAACCGCTGCGCTTGAGCGACGTCATCAATCGGGGCCAGCCCTGACTGGTACCGGGCAGTGGCCTGCTGGAGGGCCGTGCGGGCCGAGGCGACCTCGACCGGGGTATTCTCAGCAACCCGCCGTGCGCCGCTGAGCGTCGCCAGCGCGGTATTAAACTGAGCTCGTAAAGTCGTGGTGATCACCAGGTACTGCGCTTCGGTTGAACGAATGTTTGCCGACTGCATCGCTTCCTGCTGTCGAATGGCAAATCTGTCCATGGCCGGGAATGTGACGGTAAGCCCGAGACCATAGTTTTGTACCGTAGGCCCAAGTCCGTTCAATCCGCCCAGCCGCGAACCATCCGTCAGAAGGCCGGTGCCTCGCGCCGCGGCCAGGCCTTGCACCAGGAACTGCGGATAATAGGTCCGTTCAATTGCCTTGAGTTGCGATTGCGAGTATTCGACTAAGGCATGCTGCTCGATAGCGAGGGGATTGGCCGCCACCTCCAGCGGAGGCTCGGACCGTTCCGGCGGGGGTGGATCCACCAATTTGCCAGGGCCCACATTGAGCTGAGGCGGATCGAGGCCCACAAACTGGGCCAGGGTGGCGCGAGCGACCTCAATGGCCTGCTCGGCTTGAGCGACTTGAGTTTGCGCGGCCGCCAGTTCGGCTTGAACTCTTGACTCGTCCGCGCCCGGCCGCAATTGTGCGGCCACCAGCGCATGAGTGCTTTTCAGAAGGACTTGCCAACTATCAACGGCTGCGCGCGCGGCTTGCGCGGTCTGCTGTGCGGCGATCACGGTGAGGAACGCATCTGCAGTGGCGACGGCAACGTCGTATCTTGTCCGGTTCACGGCCGCCTGGGCCCGTTCGCGCGCCGCGGTGGCAACAGCGACGTTGGCTGCGCGCAAACCGAAGTCGAAGGGCTGCCAGGTCACCAGCAAGCCCACGCCGCTGTCCCACACCGAGCCGAGATTGTTCGCCTTGACCCCATCGACGCCGGGGATGATGCTTTGCGGAAGCAGCAATCCGTAGAACGTGTTGCGCGTGGCGCGGTTCACCTGCGCCAGGCCGTCCACGCGCGGCAGGTACGCGGTCTGCGCCAGGCGGATCCCTGCGGCCGCCGCATTCATTTGTTCCTGGGTCACCCGGATCGAAGGATAATTGCGCAGTGCCTTGTCGACCGCTTGTGCAATGGTCACGCCAGCCGGAGGCGCCGGCTCCTGGGCCGGAAGCACCGCGCACAACACCAGCAACAGCACGATTCCCGTGCCGTGATGTCCGCCTCTTCGCTCCTTCAGCACGATCGCTATTTCCCTTCCATCAGTTCCCCGATCAGTTCGCGAACTTTGACCTTGGCGGCTGCCAGTGCTTTACGCCCCCGCGGGGTGGCGCGGTAGACCTTGCGAAGCGACTTGCCGTCCCGCCGCTCCTTCGCGCTGAGGTAGCCCTTCTTTTCCAGGCCGTGGAGCAGCGGATAAAGGGTGCCTGGGCTGATCCGATAACCATGCCGCGCCAATTCCTCAAGCATGCCCAGCCCGAAGATGGGGCCTTCCACCGCATGATGCAGAAGGTGCAGCCGGATCAATCCCGAGTAGAGATCCCGGTCTCGCGCCGGGTCAATATAATCGGGATTCGTCTTCTTCATTCGATTACGAAAGGCATTATAGATCGGCCCGGCCTCGATGTCAAAACGCTAGGTTGCAGGTCGGTCTACGGCTACACCACGTCGAACAGCATCATGAACCCGTAGTCCATGTGAAGCTGTTGGTGGCAATGAAACAGGGTCAGACCTTCTCCAGCCGGCGTCACGTCCACTTCGATCTTTTTGAACCCCTTCACCAATACGACGTCCTTCATTACGCCGGCCACGGGTTTCCCGTGGACATTCGTCAGTTCGAAGCTGTTGCGATGCAGATGCACCGGGTGCGCATCATCCGTCTGGTTGTCGAACGCCAGCCGGTACCGCTTGCCCTTGCTGAGGGTTCGAGGTCCCCCCTGCTCCTCAAAGCCCTTCCCGTTGACCGTCCAGTGGTTGAAGCCTCCCGTGCCGCCATTGATTTTGCCGAACACCATGGGAATCACCTCGTCCGGCGCTGGAACCTGTCGATTCTCCCCGAAGATCGTGTAATCCCACGGGCTCTTGGAGGGTTTGATCCAGCGCGGTGCGCCGGTCTTGTTGGCATACTCGACGACGATCCCCATGCCGTTGCCGCGGTCATCATCCCGCGGAGTTCCCAGAATCCAGACCCCCGGATTGTTCATCTCGACGACAGCGTCAATGCGTTCCGCGGTGCCCAGCTCCAGCACCTCCACCATCTGCGGCCGCGGCACCGGATTTCCATCCAGCGCCACCACCTGGAACCGGTGACCGGGCAGCGCAAGCTGGATATTCTCGGTGGCGCTGGCATTCAGAAAGTGAAACAGGACACGCTGTCCTGGCTTCACCCGCACCGGCTCGCCGTGGCCCAGGCACTTGCCGTTGATGGTGAACCGCTGATATCCGATTTCCCAGCCGTTCGGCTTTTCGTCTTTCTTTGGCGGCTTCTGGGGTTGCTCGCTCGCCTCCTCTTCCTCTTCTTCCGTCGTGAAGAAGGGTTCCCATTCGTGGGTGGCGAGAAAGAACTCCTGATCGTAGCGGCCCGGTTCGTTCTTCGGCTCGATGTAAACGAATGCGAACTGCCCGGTGTACGTTCCGCGGCTGAGGTCCGACATCGGCGTCACATGCGTGTGCACCCACCGCGCACCCGCCGGCCGGGGTGTGAGGCGATAACGCAAGTGCCCATGCGCGGGGACCGGCAGGCTCTTTTCCTGCCCGGCGCCATCCACGTCAGCAGGAATGATCTGGCCGTGCCAGTGCACCAACTCCGCTGTATCGGTGTCGTTGAACAGATCCACTGTGACCGGCACGCCTTCACGCAGGCGGATCAGCGGTCCGGGCACTTGTCCGTTGTACCCGATCGTGCTGATGGTGTGGTCTTTCGCAATGTCTACCAGCGTGGGGCCGATGCGCAGCGTCACGTCCGCATTTTCTGCCGCAGCCGGCGCTTCGGCGGGTCCAGGGCTGCTCTTGCACCCCACCAGCAGAGCGCCTGCACCGCCGGCCATCGCGGAGAGAAAATCCCGACGTCCAAAACGCGCCGTCCCGTTGCGCTCCATGTGTCCTCCGCGTCCGATACTGTGAGTATAAACGGGCTCAACGCCTACGCCAGTGAGCGGCAGCACAGTCGGCGGCGATTCACCGCGCCGGCCAGTCTAGGCCCGGAAGGAAAACATCGTGAAGCCAACCTATTTCCTCACCCCCGAACTCATCAAAGAAATTGACATCCCGCAGCGTGGCATCCTTAGCCGGACGCTCTACGATGACACCGACGTGAAAGTGGTTCTGTTCGGCTTTTCCGCCGGACACGAGCTTTCCGCGCACACCGCACCCATGCCGGCGGCGCTCTATTTCCTCGACGGTGAAGCCGACCTGACTCTCGGGGCAGATACCCAGGCCGTGAAAGCAGGAGCCTTCGCCCACATGCCGCCCTATCTCAACCACGCTATTGTCGCGAAAACTCCGCTGGTGATGCTGCTCATCATGATGAAAGGGCTCAAGCGCGATAGGGGCGGCCCTGTCAGCGACTGAACCGCTATACAATCGCACAAAGCAGGATGCTGAAGTCCGGGCGCTCTCCGGGCCGCGTTTCTAAGCCGCGACCGGAAAGAGCGGTCTTCTTCATTATTCCGCTAGAAAAACGAGGGCGCCTTGAAGCAAGTTACGACACGTCGATCTGAAACCGGCAACGCGCCAAAGCCAACGCGCCGGACGCTGCTGCTCTTCCTCGCCGCACTCGCCGGTCCATCCCTTATCGCGCAGACCGCGCCGCAGCCGCAGCCCGTCCCCATCCTCGACTACATCAGCCGGACCTGGGGCGTCTTGACGCGCTCGAACCGTGGCCTCGCGTCGGCCGCGCCCGATCCCAAGTTTCCCCAGCAACATGCACCCTGGCCTGTCTATATCTCACGCAGCGAAAATCTCCAGCGGGTGGAAATGCAACTGCGCCAGGAAATGCAACCCGGCGATTTCGCAAAGATACAGGTCCGCCTTCTTCCGGAATCCGTGACTCAACTTTCCGAGCAGGGCCTGTTGTATTTGCCGCGGCCCTATGTGGTTCCCGGCGGCAGGTTCAACGAGATGTACGGCTGGGACAGCTATTTCACACAGGTTGGCCTGCTCCGCGACGACGACCTTTCCATGTCAAAAGACATGGCCGACAATTTTCTCTACGAAATCCGCGCCTACGACAAGATCCTGAATGCCAATCGGACCTACTACCTCACCCGCTCGCAGCCTCCATTTCTGACGCAGATGCTGCTTGCCGTGTACCAACGCACGCACGAACGGAAATGGCTGGAAGACGCCGTGCCGGCTCTCGAGAAATATTACCGGTATTGGATGAGCGAGCCGCACCTGACGCCCCAGACCGGCCTGTCCCGCTACTTTGACCTGGGTGACGGCCCGGCTCCCGAGGCCCTTTCCGCCGAACGCGACGCCCAGGGGCGCACCCACTACGATCTGGCGAAGCAGTACTTCCGCACGCACAAGATCACGGATTACGACGCGGCCCAATACTACGACGCCAAAACAGACCAGCTCACCCCGCTGTTCTACAAAGCAGATCGCTCCATGCGAGAGTCAGGCTTCGATCCTTCCAACCGGTTCGGCCCTTTCAGTGCCGACATCATCCACTACAATCCGGTCTGCTTGAACTCGCTCCTCTACCTGATGGAAACCCAGACCGGCGAGATCATGCACATTTTGGGCCGCGAAGCGGAGGCCGCCACCTGGCGCAAGCGTGCTCAAGATCGCGCCGAACGTGTCAACCGCCTGATGTGGGACGCACAGGATGGGTTGTATTACGACTACGACTTCGTAAGCGGACGCGTGCGCAAGTATCCGTTTCTGACCACCTTCTATCCTCTCTGGGCGCGAATCGCCAGCCGGGAGCAAGCCGCGCGAGTCGTGGGCAACCTTTCAAAGTTCGAGCAACCCGGGGGATTGCAAACCAGCACCTATCCAAGCGGCGGCCAGTGGGATGCCCCGTTCGGTTGGGGACCGCTGGTGTTCATCGCCGATCAGGCCCTGCGCCGGTACGGCTATCGCGCGGACGCAGATCGCACTGCCATGAAATTCCTGTCGCTCGTGCTCCAGGAGTTTCAGAAAAACGGCACCATTGTGGAAAAATACGACGTGGTCCGACGTGCCACGGATCTGGGTGCCAACATTCGTTTTGGTTACCACTCCAACGAAGTCGGCTTCGGTTGGACCAATGCCGCCTTCACCGCGCTTTATGATGAGTTGCCGCCGGGCGAAAAGCAGAAGCTTCTGAAAGCCTCGGCAGGCCGGAAATGAGCTCCGCTACTCCCATGAATTCCTTGCGCACCATTCTGTTCTGCCTGACAGGGTGCGCCGTCCTCGCTGCTGCTCCCCGGCAAATCGTGCCCCTCTCCGCGTGGAAATTCCAGATTGATGTCTCGGACATCGGCGAAAAGGAGCATTGGTACAGCAACACCTTTGACCGCTCGGCGTGGGCCAACGTCACCGCGCCGAAAGCGTGGGACCTCTACGATGACGCCCTGTGGGGCTATGAGGGCATCGGCTGGTACACCACACGGATCGAAGGTTCGCTGGCCCGGAAGGATAGCGTCCAGCGCTTGAAGTTCGGCAGGGTCAACTATCATGCGAAGGTCTGGCTGAACGGCGAACTCCTGGGCGAGAACGTCAACGGCTATCTCCCTTTTGAATTCGACGTCACCGGAAAACTGAAAGCGCAGGGCGCAAATCTTCTGGTGCTGCGAGCCGACAACCGGCCCAGGCTCACCTGGCTGCCCGGCGCCAAGCAGATCGAATGGATTCAGTACGGTGGCATTCTGGAACCCGTGACGCTCGAAACCAGCGCGAAGGTCTACATCTCGGACCTGACGATCCGTGCCATTCCCGAGGGTTCCGGCGCGTCCATCACGTGCGCCGTCGAGATCACCTCTCGGGAGACTGCGGAACAGGATGCCGCGCTCCGCTTGCACGTAGCCGGCGAGCCGCAGTCTTTGAAATCGGCTTCGCTGAAAATTCCTCCTGGCGGCAAGGCCGTGGCGAATATCCCGCTGTCGCTCTCGCGGGCGAACCCGTGGTCTCCGGACAGGCCAGTCCTGTACACCCTGGCGGTCAAAGTGGAGGCCGGCAAATCCGTCGACGCCATGATGTCGCAGTTTGGAGTGCGAAAAATCGAGGTACGCGGGCGTGAGATCCTGCTCAACGGCCAGCGCTTTCGAGCAAGGGGCGTGAACCGCTACGACGAGTACGGCAGGTATGGCCCCAAACCACCAAGAAATCTTCTCATCGACGATCTGCGCCGCATGAAAGACGCCGGCGTGAATTTCGTGCGCGTTCACTACCCTCAGTCACCGGACATTTTGTCTCTCTACGATTCAATGGGCTTCGTCATGAGCGAAGAGGTGACCCTGAATTGGTGGGGGAACAATTTTTCCGGCACGGGCGAAGAGGTGCAAAGCGAAAGTATTCTCGATCAGGCCATGCCCGCGTTGGAACGAATGATTCAGCGCGACAAAAACCATCCGTCGGTCATCATCTGGAGCATGTGCAACGAATCGGAGACGGCCACCGACGTGGGAATCAATGTGATGCGCAAGCTCATCCGTCGCACCCGCGAGCTGGACCCTTCCCGCCTGGTCACCTTCGTCATTTCGCCCCAGGACGCGAAACCACACCGGGCTTTCGAAGATGCAGACTTAGTCGCCGTCAATATGTACTACGGAACGTTGCAGCCGCCATTGGCCAACCATATCAACCAGCTCGAGGAACTGGTGACCAAACCCTCGGAAGAGTACATCAAGCGCCAACTGGCGGCCTTCCCGGATAAGCCGTTACTCATAACCGAGTTCGGCACGCGCGGTGTGCCCGGTATGCATGGCGATGTGGTGTACACCGAAGACTTGCAGGCTGCCGCCATCCAGGCCGCGTGGAAGGCCATCCGTAATTCCGAGGAGCTTTCCGGTGGCGTGCTGTGGTGCTGGGCGGATTATTACCACCGCCGGAACTTCATCCAGTACGCGGCTTTTGGGCCATACGGGGTAGTCACCGTGGACCGGCGGCCCAAAGCGGCGCTGCGGGCTCTGGCAAAAATGTACGGCGGGAAAGTCGTCGAGACGCCGGCGTCCGGCGCCCGCTGACATTCTCACTTCAACACGAACCCCGCATCCACCCAATCTGCCAGATCCAGCGGGCTGCGGCTCCCGGCATCCGTGACCACCAGGTTGATCAGCCGGCTGCGCTCCGGAATCTTGACATCGAACCGCCACGGTTCCTGGCCCAGGCGCATAATCGGGCTTTCCGATTCCAGGTTGCCGTCAACGTAAACCTGAAACTGCACACTGGGGTACGTCGCGATAAATCGAGCGCTGGGACGCTGCCGGAACGGATCGTCGTCGACGCCGGCCCGTGCAACAAACCGGAGATAGCGTGGTTGGATCTCATACAAAAGGTTGGCCGGCGCCCTCATCCCCGCGCCCTTGCTGTAAGCGACTTCGCGGATGCTGAGCGGCCCGCCGGCGAAGGCCTGGTTCGTCTTCGCCAACCATCGCCATTCCGGCCTCGCGGGTATGAGCGGCTTGAGTTCATCGAGGTAAACGTCCGGCTTTGGAGGCATCGCGCCTAGGTGCACGAAGTAGCCCTCGGTGATCAAGGTGACGCGCCGCCCCTTCTCAAACGCTGCCGCGCGCAGCGATGTCGTCTTCGTGACATCCAGCGGCTTGCCATAGAGCGGTGACGCCGGCGTAGGTTCGCGGCCATCGAGCGTGTAGTGGATCGCGACACCGCTCTGATGCGGCGTGCTCAGCGTCACTTTCACCGAATCGGTGAATTCATACGGCCATGCCTTCGTGCCCCAGGGTGTGAGACGCACCATTTCTACAATCCAGCCATCGTTCCAAACCCCGGCTCTTCGCAGTTCCTCCGCGATATCGATGGTTGGAATGCTCGACCGCTCGACGTCGCCAATGTCTTTCTCCGTGCCGGTGTCGGGCGTGAAGCCCCGTTCCGGATCGTATGAAGTTTCCGCATCCGTCAAGTCACGCGCCAGGATGCACCGCACGCCGGCCGAGGTCATGGGCGCCATTCCTTCGGGCTTGTTCATGACGCACAAATTCGTATTGATCCCCATGTAGATCATCCGCGTGAGGCCGCGTTGTTTGTAAATCGAATACAACTCCTCCGGGTCGCCCACGATCCAATCGTTCGCGCCGATCACTAAACCGGGATCCATCGCGTCCCAGCCGTAGTGAACGTGGCATGCGATGCCCGGCCCGCACATACACTGCTGTGGCCGCACTGTGGGCACGCTAAACGGACACGAGAAATTCCTGACATGTGGTAGCGGATCACGCAGTAGCGCAATCGCCCGTTCGCGCTGCGGTGTGCCCACATACTGGCTGGCCACATCTGTGGGCGCCCAGATGATCTGCATGCCCAGACGCCGTGCGCCTTCAAGCGCCTTGTTCATCCTCGGCACCAATGCCGAGGCGCGCTGCGCGTTGGTCATACAGTCATTGGTGTTCCACATATCGATGATGACAACGCCGGTTTTGGCCGGATCGATCGCTTCCTTCGCGGTGAGCACGCGGCCCGTCTCGGGGTCGCGGGTTTGAAGCGTCAACTCCATCGAGGCGCTGGCCGCCGCTGCCGTCAGCAGATACATACAGACAATTCTCACCGCTACATGCAGCGTCATTCCCAGGATTTTCAGCCTTCAGACTCACGTTGTCAAAATCGGCGCTTCGCCCCACTGTCTCCCGAAGGTGATATTCTGCCGGACAGCATGAGTCGAATTTGGTTCGCGGCTGTGCCTGCGTTTCTTATCTCCATGGCCTTCGCCCAACCCGCAGCGCATCCGACGGTCCTGCACGCCGCGCGGCTGCTGGAAATTGAAAGCGGCAAGCTGCTGTCGCCCGGCGAGCTATTGATCCAGGGCGAACGGATTGTTGCCGTCGGCTCCACGGTCGCCCGGCCCTCCGGGGCCGAGTTCATCGACCTCGGAGACCGTACTCTGCTTCCGGGTCTGATCGATGCCCACGTCCATCTGTTCCTGCACCCCGGCGCTGAGGACATGCAGACCATAGAAGAGTCGGTGCCGCAGCGCACGATTCTGGCTGTTCTTGCAGCGCGTGACGATCTCATGGCGGGCTTCACCGCCGAGCGCGATATGGGAACCGAAGGCGCAGGCTCCGCCGACACCGCGGTGCGCAACGCCATCAACGAAGGTCTCATCCCCGGCCCGCGCCTGCGCATCAGCGGCAATGCCGTGGACATCCTCGGTGGCCACGAAGACGCGAACCGCTTCAATCCGGCCCAGCACGTCCTTTCGAATGCCACCCGTGCGAACAATGCAGCCCAACTCGTGGATGTAATCCGCGAGCAATTCAAAGAAGGCGCCGACTTCATCAAGATCTATGAAACCGGCCCGGACTCCTTCGTTGACGGCAGGTTTTCCACCCCTTATCAATACACGGAAGCCGAACTGCGAGCGGCCGTCGAAGAGGCGGCTCGGGTCGGCCGTCGCGTCGCCGTGCACGCAACTGGAGAACCCGGAACGCTCTACGCCGCGCGCGCCGGCGTTGCTTCCATCGATCACGCCGACCAACTCAGCGACGAGACCATGCGCCTCATGCGCGAAAAACAGATCTTCGCAGTGCCCACTTTCACCATCTCTGAGTACTTTGCCGATCACGCCGCCACTCCCGCGCAGGCCAAGCGCGAGCACTCGTTGCTCGATTTCCACGGACAGCAATTCCGCAAACAACTTGCCGCCGGCGTGCCCATCGCACTGGGATCCGATGTCGGCCCGTTCCCCCACGGCACGCAGGCGCGCGAATTCGTGCTGATGGTCCAATACGGCATGTCTCCCCTCGCGGCCATCCAAGCCGGCACCCTGAACGGCGCGAAATTGTTGGGCTGGGAGGGCCAGATCGGCGCGCTGAGACCCGGCTATCTGGCCGATCTCATCGCTGTTCCAGGCAACCCGCTCGAAGATATCAGCGTTTTGCAACGAGTAGCGTTTGTCATGAAGGGTGGCGTCGTGTACCGTAGCATCCAGGTCAAACAGGAGTAGCCATATGCGTACGTACTTATTCTTATCCGTTTTCTTGCTGGCCGCCGTAACGCTCCACGCCCAGGGCTTGCGGGCCGGATACGCCAAGGTCGACGTCACGCCCGCCGAACCGGTCCAAATGGCCGGCTACAACATGCGCGATGCGCCGTCCGATGGAGTCTGGGGGCACGACCGGTTATACGCGCGCGCCCTCGTCTTCGAGGCCGGCGGGCAGCGCATCGCTTTCTTGGAAGGCGATGTGATCATCATCCGCGGAACGGACGCGTTCCGCCGCAAGATTTCCGACGCCACCGGCATCCCCTTCGAGCACATCCTGCTCGGTGATGCCCACAATCACGCCGCGCCTTCTCCGAACGCCAAGCTCGAAACCAACTGGGACCACCAGTTCGAGAAAGGCCTGCTGGCCGCGGCAACCGAAGCCGTCGCAAATCTCCAACCGGTTACGATCGCCGCCGGCACCGGGCATGCCCATGTCGCCATGAATCGCCGCCACGTTATTCCCGCGGATGTGGACTCATCTCTCACGTTCGATGAAAACGATGTAAGCCAATCGTTCGGAAAGTTCAAGACTGACAAGGTCGTCGCACTCCATGAGTTCGCCGGCGTAATGCGTCTGGGCGCCAATCCGGCCGGACCCATCGATGATGCCGTCCAAATCGTGCGTGTGGACAAGACGGACGGCAAGCCGCTGGCGGTGATGATTCACTATGCCTGCCACGGAACATCTCTGGGCGGGCGAAACAGCAAGATCTCCGGCGAATGGATGGGCCGGATGCAGGCATACATCGAGAAGCAATTCCCGGGCGTCGGCGCCATCTACCTGCAAGGTGCGGCCGGCGACATCAATCCGCGCGTGGTGGGCGGCCTGGACGGATACCAGGACAACATCGAAACCACCTGGGCGCTGGGCGAAGAAGTCGGGCGTGAAGTGGCCCGCGTCTATCGCTCCCTTTCACCCGAGCCCCTCGCGTCTCCGCATCTGCAAGTCGAGAATGCGGAAATTCTCCTGCCCCGCGCGTACCGCGAGCTGTTCGACGATTTCACGCACACCACCATCGCGGCACCCACAACCATCGTTCGCATGGGCGACCTGATGTGGACCACCTTCCCCGGCGAGATGTTCAGCAACATCGGCAAGAAGGTGAAAGCCGCGTCACCGGCCACCTACGCGCACCTGATGGGCTACACCAACGGCTACATCGGCTACTTTCCGGAGCGCCAGGCCTACGCCGAGGGCGGCTATGAAGTAGCCACCACGCACCTCGATCCCGCAGCCGAAGCGATTTACCTCCGCGCTATCACAGAACTGATGAAACGCTTCCGATAAACCGTGTAGCGCAGGCCTTCCCGCCAAAGGCCCCGCCCCGGAGATAAGATATCCGGGGAGGCCTTCATGGCATACGACTTCACCAGGCGGCATTTCTTTTTCGGCCCGCTGCTGGCCGGCGCGATTCCGATTAGAGGCTTCGGAAGTGTGCCCTCGCTCAAAGCGCTGGGCTACAAATCACCTAACGAGAAACTGAACATCGCCTCGATCGGCGCCGGAGGCAAGGCCTCGAGCGACATCGATGGCTGCACCTCGGAAAACATCGTGGCGCTTTGTGACGTCGATCAATAGCGCGCGGCGCACAAGTTCACCGAGTACGACCGGGTTCCCAAATATCGGGACTTCCGCAAAATGCTCGACGAGCAGGGCAACTCCATCGACGCCGTCATCGTAGCCATCCCGGATTTCATGCACGCCACCGCCGCCATGTGGGCCATGGAACGCGGCAAGCACGTCTACGTGCAGAAGCCGCTGACTCGCACCGTGTGGGAAGCCAGGCAATTGATGGAGGCGGCCAACAAGTACAAGGTCGCCACCCAGATGGGGAACCAGGGCTACTCCAACGAAGGCACGCGGCAGGCTGCCGAGATGATCTGGGCCGGTGAAATCGGCAACGTGACCGAAGTGCACGCCTGGACCGACCGTCCCATCTGGCCCCAGGGACTGACCGCGATTCCCGCTCCCGATCCGGTTCCGAGCACGCTCGACTGGGACTTGTGGCTCGGCATCGCCGAACAGCGCCCGTACACTTCCGGCGGGCCGGACTACAAATCGCCCATCGGCGGGCACTTCTATCAGCCGGAAAACTGGCGCGGCTTCTTCGATTTCGGTTGCGGCGCGTTGGGCGACATGGCCTGCCACATTCTGGGCGCTCCCAACCTTGCGCTCCAGCTCGGAAATCCAACCAGCGTGGAATGCGTCCAGAAGGAAGGCGTCAGCAGCTTCATGTTCCCTGCAAAGTCGGTCATCCGCTACGACTTTCCGGCTCGCGGCTCCATGCCTCCGGTCAAGCTGTTCTGGCACGACGGACTCAAGGAGACGCCCAAGATCCCTGGTGTGCCTGAAGGTGAACTGCTGGGCGATCTTCCCAGACGGCCGTGGTCTCGTCCGGCGGGTCAAGCTGCGCCGCAGGGTCCTCCCCCGCCCCGTCCGTTTACGGGAATGATTGGCCGGGTGTTCAACTGGGAAACTTTCCAGAAAGAGAAGGGCGACCCTGATCTGGTCGTGCCGCCGCCCGATGGCAGCTTGTTCATCGGCGACAAAGGCATGATCACCACAGGCACCTATGGCGAGCAGACGCGGCTCATCCCGGTCGAGAAGATGGCGGACTACAGATTCCCGCCGCCGCTGCTCACCCGCTCGCCCGGCCACTACCGCGATTGGATCCGCGCCTGCAAGGGCGGCGATCCCGCTTGTTCCAATTTCAACGTGGCGGCGCCCTTCGCCGAGTGGATGCTGCTCGGCGTCATCGCACTGCGCTTCGACGGCAAGCTGGAATGGGATGCCGCCAAAATGCGCTTCACCAACAACGAGCAGGCCAACAAGTACCTTAAGCCCACCTTCCGCAAAGGCTGGACACTAACTTAGGAGCGCGGGCCCCCGTTTTACACTTCGGGCACGCCAAACCAGTGTTGCAGGGGAGTAAACTGACTGGTGAGATGGCACTTGCAACTCCCCCAACCAACCAATCCGGCCGCAGACAGTTCTTAAAACTCGCCGGCGCGGCAGCATTCACGGCAAAATCCTATGCGAGAGTCCTCGGAGCCAACGACCGCATTCGCTTGGCGCAGCTCGGCTGCGGCGGCCGCGGCGGCGGCCACATCCACATGGTCCACATGGCATCCAAGCTCACCCCCGTAGAGATGGTTGCGGTGTGCGATATCTGGAGCGTCGCTCGTGAACGCCGCGCCAAACAGGTCAAGGATCTCTTCGGCTCCGAGCCCGCCGTCTTCAAGTACTCCGAAGAGATGCTGGCCCGCCCGGACATCGACGGCGTCATGATCGCCACCGGCGACTTTCAGCACGCCAAGCTCTGCATCGACGTCGTGCAGGCCGGCAAAGATTGCTACGTGGAAAAACCCTTCGCCAACGTCCTCGAAGAGGCCAAAGCGGCGCGCGACGTAGTCAAGGCCTCCCATCAGGTGGTCCAGATGGGCACGCAGCACCGCAGCCAGCCCTATCCTCTGGCGGTGCGCGACATCATCCGTTCCGGCCGCATCGGAGACGTCGTCCGCATTACGCAAGAGTGGAACACCAATCAGCCGCGATGGCGGCACATCCGCAGTGTGGATGACGGCCAGAATCCAGCGCGGCTGAAGGAAGAAGACACCGATTGGAAGCGCTGGCTCTTGGGCAAGCCTGACCGTCCGTTCGATCCCCATGTGTATCTGGAATTCCGGCTCTACCGCGACTTTTCAGCGGGCATCTTCGACCAGTGGCTGAGCCACGGCAGCGACCTCGTTCACCTCTGGACGGACGAAACGCATCCCGTAAGCGCCGCCGCCACCGGAGCCGTGCTCACGTGGAAGGACGGCCGCGAGAACCCCGACAACGCCACAGTGTCGATCCTCTATCCAAAAGGTATTCTCTACACGTACACGACCAGCTTCTCCAACAGCTATCGCAGCTTCAGCCGGATCTACGGCAGGAACGGCACGATCGAGAACTATGGCGGCGAAGGAGCATCTTTATTTATGGTGACCAGGGAAGGCGGCCCGCACGAAATAGACCCCGAAGGCGCGAGAGGCCCGCTCTACACCGCGCCACCCGGAATGGGGCCGGAGCAAGATAAAGCCGAGATCATCAAACTGCCCGATGCACCGGCTCCCAATTCCCGCGGCCCCAGCGACGACGACGTCAACCACTTGATGAACTGGCTCAATGCCATGCGCGCCCGAACTCAACCGAACGCCACCGTGGATCACGGTTTCTCGCACGCCATTGTCTGCATCATGGCGGCGCAATCCTACTGGTCGGGCAAGCGGCTTTACTGGAACCAGGCAACCGAAGAGATCGTAGATCACGCCGTGTGATTCGTCGGTTCGCGAAAAACGCCGCGCCGGTCCTCGCTGCCTTGCTGCTGGTGTACATGGCAGTTTTGTCCGGCGGCGCGGCTCTTCGCGAATCAGCAACCATCGACGAAATCGCGCACATCGGCGCCGGCGTGAGCTATCTGCAAAAGCTCGACTTGCGCTTTAACGAGGAACATCCGCCCCTGGCGAAGGTGCTGGCGGCGCTGCCTCTGGTCGTGCGCGGAACGCGCGCCGACTATTCGAGCATCATATGGACCAGCAGCCAGGACTTCTTCTCCGACTTTCTCGGACAGTGGGTCTTCGGCGACTGGCTGCTGAATCGTTGGAATGATCGGGTAAGTACGCTGGCGCTGGCCCGCCTGCCAATGCTGCTTCTGACGTTGCTGCTGGGCTGTGTCATTTATATTTACGCGCGCCGGTTGGGCGGTCCCTGGGCTGGATTGCTTTCTTTGAGTGTCTACGCCAGTTCTCCCGTCTTTATCACCTTCGGCCCGCTCGTGCACACAGATATTCCCATCACGCTGTTCTCGATTCTCACGCTGTGGTGCTTTGCCGGACTCTGGCAGGAGCCGAACCGGACGAACACGGCTCTTTTCGCTCTATGCCTCGCGGGCGCGCTTCTCTCGAAATTCACCGCCGGTTTGCTGTTCTTCGTGTTTCCCGCGCTGGCTTGGAGTACTCGCTGGCGCGCGGTTCCTGGCCAGCCGCGCACCAAACCCGACGATCGCGCGTGGCGCCGCCTGCGGTGGCGTGCGACGCTAAAAGGCATCCTGTGGGCGGCTCTGGCAGTTTACGCCGTCTATTTCGTCTTTTCGTGGAATCAATCCACGGACGCGCTGGATCGCGTCGGACACGGTCCGGCGTGGGTGCCTCTTCGCCGCCTGCTCATGCCTCCGTGGCTGTACCTTCGTGGCGCGCTCATGGTGGCTGTGATGGGGAGCCGTCCCACGTTCCTGCTGGGTCATGCCTACCCGCACGGTGTCTGGTTCTACTTCCCGGTATTGTTCTTGTTGAAGTCTTCTCTCGGATTCCTTGGCTTGCTCGTGCTGGTGTGCGTCGCGGTGTTCATGCGCAAACGCCTTCATGGGCCTAAGTCGCCGGCGCTAATTCCGGAAGAGCTAAACATCCACTGGCGTGTTCTCTGGGTGTCTCTGGCGGTGCTCGGCGCCGCGTGCCTCGCGAGCCGTCTGAACATCAGTTATCGTCATTTCAGCGTTCCTTTAGTTCTGCTGATTCTTTTGCTCGCGCCCGTCCCTTCTCTTCTCGCGCAACTGCCCCGCCCCAGGCTGCTCATGGCGCTCGCTGCCGCACTGGTCATCGTTTCGCTGTTCACTACGGCGCGCGCGTTCCCTTATTATTTCCCCTACATCAACGCGCTCGGCATGGGACGTCCGGCCTATGCCCTGGTCAACGATTCGAACGTCGACTGGAATCAATCGCTCCCGGAAGTGAAGCGTTTTGCCGACCGGCATGGCCTGGAGAAAATCAATTTGGATTTCTACGGCATCAGCGATCCAGCCCCCATCGTGCCGCAAGCGCAGATCTGGAACTGCCAGCGCCCCGCGGCGAGCGACGCGGGGAAATGGGCTGTGGTCTCCGCCAACATGATTCTGGACGAGCACAACTGCATCTGGCTGATGCAATACCCAAATGAACCGCTCGCCGGCGGCAGCATGTACGCGATTCATCTGCCGGTCTCGATTCCGCCCGTCGGGTCCAGAGGCGGCCCGCCACCGCTATCCGCACAGCGCGAATTCTGGGGCGCACCCCTCGGCACCGATCCGCGCGCGCTGTCCGTAGATCTCATCCGCCACCCCGAAGGCATGCCGCAGGCCATCGCAGGATTCCGGGCTGAAATGATGAAGGCGCAACGGCACTGAACCCGTTGTAGACTGAAACCCTGTGCGCTGGTTTGCTTGGTTGCTGATTCCCATCGCGCTCGCGGCCGCTGATTGGAAGCAATTTCGCGGGCCAAACGGCGCTGGCGTCTCTCCCTCAAATAACCTCCCGGACCACTTCGACGCGCAACACAATATGGTGTGGCGGACAGCTCTGCCGCCGGGACACTCCTCACCGGTCTTCACCACTGAGAATATCTTTGTCACTGCGTTCGAAGGCAAGACCTTGCTCACCATCTGCCTCGACCGCGCCACCGGCGCAGTGCGATGGCGGCGCGCAGCGCCGCGCGACCGCGAGGAAGTTTACGAACAGATCAACGGTCCGGCATCGCCGTCACCCGTCACCGACGGCGTCAACGTTTACGTCTTCTTCGGCGATTTCGGAATCCTCTCCTACGACCCCGAAGGCCATGAGCGCTGGCGCTTGCCCCTCGGCCCCTTCAACAACGCCAACGGCCACGGCTCATCGCCAATTCTCGCCGGCGGCAAGCTCGTGCTGATCTGCGATCAAGACACTGGATCCTATCTGCTTGCCGTGGACGCCCAGACCGGACGCGTGCTGTGGAAGACCATGCGGCCCGAGTGCACCCGCGGCTACGCCACGCCCGCGGTTTACCGTCCATCCAGCGGACCCGTAGAATTGATCGTTCCCGGCTCCTTCGAAGTAGCCTCATACGCCCTCGAGACCGGCGAGAAACTGTGGTGGGTAGGCGGCATGGCCTGGCAGCTAAAATCCGTGCCGCTCATCGACGGCGATCGCATCTTCGTGAACGGCTGGGAAATCGGCGGTGATCCCGAAGAGCGCCGCAAAATCGCGGACTTTCCCGCCATTCTTGCCGAGTATGACAAGGACCACGATGGCAAACTGTCGCCCAGCGAGGCGCCTCCGCATCGCGCCTCCGACTGGTTCGCTGAAACCGATCTGAACCACGATGGCTACATCGACGAGCGCGAGTGGCAGTTCTACCAGATCCGCAGCGCCGCTCAGAACTGTCTGGTCGCCATACGCGCTGGAGGACGCGGCGACATCACTAACACCCACGTGCTCTGGCGATACCGCAAGGCCCTGCCCAACACCCCGTCGCCGCTTCTGTACCAGGGCGTGATCTATCTGATCCGGGATGGAATTTTTACCAGCCTGAACCCGGAGAACGGCGAGGTATTCAAGCAGGCGCGCCTCACCGGAGCGCTCGGCCGTTACTGGTCATCGCCTGTCGCCGCCGGCGGCAGGATTTTCGCCGCCAGCGAGGATGGGAAAATCGTCGTGCTCCGCGCCGCCCCGCAATGGGAGATTCTGGCCGTAAATAATCTCGACGAAGACACGTTCGCCACCCCTGCCATCGTGGACGATCACCTCTACGTGCGCACGCGTACCGCCCTCTACTGCTTCGCCAACCGCGGCGACATTCTGCCAAAATAAGAGAACAGCGGGGGAGCCCATGGTTACAGCAATGCGGAATATCCTTGTTTCCCTGGTTTTTTCCATCCTCTCGCAAGCGCAAACGTTGCCTTTTTTCCTCAACAACACGAGCAACTTGATCTCCCCCGCTACGGGGCCCCAGGGCTCCACGGTTCTCTTCGGGGCCGCGGCCGCCCCGGATGGCACTGTCCAGCAGGGCACGAACCTGTACTTGTTCAGCGAGGCCAATGCGTCCATTCGCCAACTCACCAATTATGCGGGTAATTCGAATCTGACCGGCGTCACCAGTGTGGCGTATGCGGACTCCGCAGGCTTCGCCGCATTCGTCTCGCTGCCGGCGGGCCCTAACAGTGTGGCGGAGGAAGTCCATCTGATCGATATCTCAAGCGCTCAGGATCGCATGCTGGTGTCTGACAATGAGGGTTGCGCGGAACCGCTCTGCATACCCTGTTTTCGGCCGTGTGTCGGACCGGTGCACGTGAGCGCAGACGCCGGCCAGGTGCTTTACGAGGTGGCGAGGCAACAACCGTTGGTCGTGGTCAATGCGGACG